>Ga0308172_1000288_pt1 | contig 80179 bp, 63 predicted proteins | sample PhyGR2_FD_202134 | JGI IMG/M metagenome (GOLD analysis project Ga0308172, IMG submission 202134) | Phyllosphere microbial communities from UC Gill Tract Community Farm, Albany, California, United States - DLSLSG.R2 | ecosystem: Host-associated > Plants > Phyllosphere > Unclassified | place: USA... | reverse complement strand
GCCCCGCCTTCCGGCCCCGCTTGATCAGGTCAGTCCCATCACACCTTGGACAACGCATTCCATCCCCCTGCTCAAATCACAGGAACAGACAAGAATCCACAATGCGGCCGGTGTAAACAGTCCCCCCCATCGAGGGCGACGTATTGTGGTCGCGTAAGCCGCCATAGTTTCATTTCACCGCGTTTATCAGGTCCGGCGCGATTGTCTCAACACACCAGCCTTGCCGATCGGAAACGACGAACGAGACGCTGTGGGCGCTCCCGGAATCGATCGGGAAAGGAGAATGCGTGCGGCTTCTCAAAACCCGCGGCGGATAGGAAAATGAGAACTATCGACGCACGGTGATCGTCTGCGATATATGGAACATCCGGTATCGAGACGGGGGCTGTACGGTGAGCAAGGGGTACGATCTACTCGGGCTTTATCATGATGCCGACGATCCCCGCGTAATTGTTCCAAAGCGCGTCAAGGCGCTTGGCTGGACGATTAATGTCGGCCATCAAAGGGGCCGATTGGCTCTTGCCGGTGTCGGCGTGGCGATCCTGATAGCTGCCGCCTTGCAGTATGTATGAAAGCACCTGCCGGGCAGATCTAATCCCGATCGGAATCGAATTTTCGGAACGACCGAGTTGGGTGGGGAGCTGACGTTTCGATCAACCTACCGGCAGGTTGATCCCGAGGAACGCCAGAAGAAACACCAGAGCCACGGACGCTGCGAGGGCCAATCCAATCCATCTCTTCGCAACCCGGAGCCGGCGACCAATTGGGTTGGTTCGCTCCCATTCCCAATGTGGTCGATAGAATTCGCGGGCAAGGGGTGGCGGCTGATCTGCTCGATCGTAACGGAGGATGCCTAACATTACGATCACAGCCATCAACATAAGCGGCAGCATCTCCCAACGAATATGCATTTTGGCGTCCCTAATCGATATTCTACGCTAACGGCTTGCCAATGCCGATGGAAGGTGCGCGTTCAGGGAGCTGGCGATCGAGGCGGAACGTCTGGAAATGGGCGCTTCCAGCCATTCTCGTTTGGAAATGGCCGCACGGGGCGGCGTCGCTCGATGGGCCTGAGCACGCCTGTCTGTGAAGCTGGTGTCTCGCAATCCGTTCCCGATTGCTCCTTCCCGCAATGATGCCGGATCGACGGGCAACGCGGGGCGCGGCTGCCATCGCCCCCCCATCGGAACGATGACGCGCAAATTCAGTCCACGACCGCGATCAGCGCCATCAGTGCAAAGCCGAACCAGGGCATGACCCAGCGCGCCCTGCCGGATGTCGGGGCGCGGGCGCGATGGCGTTGCAGGCCGAAGTGCAGGAAGGTGCCCGCGCCCAACGCCAGGATGGTCGGCTTGGCTAGGGGCCAGGCCCGTTCCTGCCGTATCGCCACCGCCCCCAGCACGACGCCCAGCGGCAGGGCGGCGATGAACATGTTCTGCATCGTCAGGGCCCTGCGGCGGGAGAGCGGGCTTTCGGTGAGCACCTGCGCCAGCGAAAACGACGCCGCCCCCTTGTGCGCGATCAGCGCGAGGAACAGCGCCAGGACCGCGGCTTCGCGCGACGTGGCGCCCAGGGCCGCCCCGGCCAGGAAGCTGTGCGCCGCCAGCGCGATGGCGGCCGCGAGCGCGGGGACGGCGGAGCGGCCGCTGCCCAGTGCCAGATGCTCGAGCAAGGCAAGGCCCAGGATCGTCGCGCCGCAGATGACGAAGGGCCAGGGATAGCCGGTGCCATAAGCGGCATAGCCCTGCGCCGCGTCCGGCAGCATGTGGATCAGGCCCGCGCCCAAAAAGATACCGGCGGCCAGCGCGTCGCCCGTCGCGGCGATCGGCGACCCGTGCAACGGGCGGCTCGTGCGGAACCAGGGTATCGCCGCGACCACCGCCACGACGACCAATGTCCCGGTCAGCAGGATCAGGAGAAGCTCCCGGTTCACGCTGTCACGCCTCCCATCGCCCGTGCCCATCATGGATCGATGGCGATGTGATGATGTATCATTGGAGATCGGTCAACATGACCCGCATCGGACCGCCACCCCCAGGGGTCATAACGAATACGTCACGACAGGGTATCGTTTTTCCCGCCAGTCATGCTATCGGCCGGAAATATGGGCGGGCTTTCGGTGGATCCTCTGCGGCGATCGGGGTGGACGGCGTTTTGCGCGTCCTGACCTTCCTTCACAGTTTCGAGCCGGGCGGGGTCGAGCGGATCGCGTTGCGGCTCGTCCGGCGCTGGCGGGACAGCGGTGTCGATGCGCCGCTGTTCCTGGGGCGGACCGACGGCGCGATGGCGCGGGATGTCGGGGCGGGGCTGGACTTCGTCACGCCCCGGCGCCGCTGGCCGGGCATCGCGCATTGGGAGACGATCTGGATGGTCGCCACCCTGCCGCGCGCGGTGCGGGCGATGCGGCCGGACATGCTGTTCTGCGCGGGCAATACCTATGCCTTTGTCGCGGTGATGCTGAAGCTGATCCTGGGACGGAACTGCCCGCCGATCGTCGCCAAGATCAGCAACAATCTGGACCGCACCGACGCGTCCTGGTTCTACCGGTTCTTCTATCGCATCTGGCTGCGCCTCCAGGGGCTGGCGATCGACCATTTCGTCGGCATGGAAAAGCCGATGCGCGCCGAGATCGTGCAATGCGTCGGCGTGTCGCCCGCCCGCGTCGCGATCATCCCCGACCCGGCGCTGTCCGAGGCGCAGATCATGGCGCTTCGGACGCCGGTGGCCGCGCGGCCGCCTGTGGCGGGGCGGCGCTTCGTCACCATCGCGCGGCTCGCGCCCCAGAAGAATCTCGCGCTGATGCTGCGCGGCTTCGCGGCGGGCAGCGATCCCGCCGACACGCTGACCCTGTTCGGCGAGGGGCCCGAGCGACCCGCGCTGGAGGCGCTGGCGGTCACGCTCGGCGTCGCGGACCGGGTCGATTTTCGCGGCTATGTCACCGATCCGGCGGGGCGGCTGGGGGCGTATGACATGCTGCTGCTGTCCTCCGACTATGAAGGCGTGCCCGCGGTGATCCTGGAGGGGCTGGCCGCCAATATCGGCATCATCGCCACCGATTGCAGCCGGTCGATGGCCGCGCTGTTGCAGCAGGGGACGCTCGGGACGCTGGTGCCGGTCGGCGACGCGGCGGGCTTTGCCGCGGCGATCGCACAGGCCCGGCCGGGGGCGCAGGACGCGCACCGCACGCTGCACCAGGCGCGGCGCTTCGCCATCGAACAGGGCGCGGACCATTATCTGCGCGTGATGCACAGCGTCCTGCGGCGTCGCGCCGCGCCCGCCCCGCTCTGCGGCGAACCGGTCCTGCCGCTCCTGTAAGTGGCTTCGATCAGGGGGGAATTCCGGATCGGGCGAGAGGCCCCGCCGGATAAGTCAACCCTCCCGAAAAATTCGCCTTAATTGTGACATCATCGCCACAGTATGAATAACCCATCACGTCAGCGATGGGAGTGGCTGGACGATGTTCTACAAGGGGAGCGCGCGGCCCGGGTGTCGCGCGGGATGGTCGACGATCGCGCTGGCCTGGGGCCTGGCGACACCGCTCCAGGCGCAGACCGCGCCGCCCCCCGCCGCCACCGACACTCCCCCGCCCGAAGTCACCGTCACCGGCAAGCGCATCCCCGGCTCGGTCGTCGGCGCGGTCGAGCCGGTCGCGGTCCTCGATGCGCAGGCGCTCGACGCGCTGGGGGTCAGCAGCCTGAGCGACCTGCTGAAGAAGGTGAAGGCACTGGCCAGCTCGTCGGGCGGGGGCGATCCGGTCATGCTGCTCAACGGGCGGCGCGTGTCGGGCTTTTCCGAATTCCAGTCGCTGCCCTATGAGGCGATCGAGAAGGTCGAGGTGCTGCCCGAGCAGGAGGCGGCACGCTTCGGCTATCCGCCCAATGTCCGGGTGATGAACTTCATCACCAAGAAGACATTCCGCGCGGTCACCGTCCATGTGCTGCCCGGCATCACCCCCGAGGGCGGGGGCGGCACCCAATATACCGAAGTCACCTCGGCCCGGATCGACGGGCCGCGCCGCCTGACCTTCAACGTGTCGCATCTGCGCCAGGACCCGGTGCTCCAGAGCCAGCGCGACATCGTCCCCGATCCCGAGACGCTCTATGCGACGACCGGCAATGTGACGGGCGTCAACGGCACCAGCCTGGACCCCCGGCTCGATACGCTGGCGGGGCGGGCGGTGACGATGGCGGGGGTGCCGGTCGATCCGGCCGCGCGGGGGTCGCTGGCCGCCTATGCGAACAGCCCGGCCGGGGTCACCGACCTGGGCCCCTATCGCACGCTCCAGCCGCTGAGCGACACCATCCATAGCGAGGCCAGCCTGGCCGCGCCGCTCGGCAAGACCATGTCGGGCTCGCTGATCCTGTCGATGGAGGCGGTCCAGACCAAGGGGCTCAACGGGCTGGCCCCCGCCCTGCTGCGCGTGCCGGGCGGGGCGGGGAATTTTCCCTTCGCCAACGACACGCTCCTCTATCGCTATCTGCCCGGCAGCGTGCTGCACCAGCGGACGACCAGCATGGCGCTGCATGGTGGGGGCACGCTGACCGGCGATGTCCGGCGCTGGAGCTGGGCGATCACCGGCAATTACGACCGGATGGTGTCGCGCGGCACCTCGGAGACGGGGGTGCCGCTGGGCGCGCTCCAGGCGTCGATCGATGCCGGGGGCGATCCGATGGCGGCGATCGATCCCGCCCTCGGCACCGAGCGCAACCTCAACCGCAGCCGCGCGGTGTCGGACACGCTGGGGGTCAAGGCGACCGCCAACGGCCCGGTCGCCCGCCTGCCCGCAGGCGAGGCGATGCTGACCGTCACCACCGACTATGCGCGGGTCGACAGCGATGCGCGCACCAATCTGGCGCTGCCCGCCGACGGCATCGGGCGCACCACGCGCGGGGCCAGCGTCAATGCCAGCGTGCCGCTCGCCTCGGCGCGCGAGGGCTCGCTGGGCTTTCTGGGCGAATTGCAGCTCAGCGGCATGGCGGGCGTGTCGCAGGTGTCGGGCTTCGGGCGGCTCGGCACCTCCAATCTGGGGCTGAACTGGACGCCGTTCCGCCCCGTGCAGCTGGGCGCCTCGGTCAATGTCGCCCAGGCCGCGCCCGCCGTGACCCAGCTGGTCGCGCCGGTCGTGGCGACGCCCAACACGCCCTTTTTCGATTTCGTCACCGGGCGCAGCACGCTGGTCACCACGATCATGGGCGGCAATCCGAACCTGGCCCCCGAAAAGCGGCGAGTGACGACGCTGGGCCTGGCGGTGCAGCCGATCAAGGACAAGGAGATCCGGCTCAGCCTGGACTATCTCGACACGCGGATCGACAACCAGGCCGCCTCGCTGGGCGGGGCGACCCCGGCGTTCCAGCGCGTCTTTCCCGACCTGTTCGCGCGCGACGCGCTGGGCGCGCTGACCCGCGTCGACCTGCGCCCGGTCAATCTGGCGTTCGAGCGCGAGCGCAAGCTGCGGCTGACCTTCGACGTGCAGACCCAGCTGGGCAAGAGCCCCCCGCCCCCCGCTGCGCCCCCCGCCCCGGATGCGGCCAAGACCGCGCCCCCGCCGCGCCCGCGCAAGCAGCCCGGTTTCCTGATGGTGTCGGCGACGACCAGCTACCGGCTGGAGGACCGGCTGACCCTGCGCGATGGCGGGCCGGTGCTCGACCTGCTCGACGGGGCGACGCTGAACGGCACGGGCGGGCGGCCGCGCTGGGATGTCGAGCTGAACGCCCATGTCTCGAAGGGGGTCGCCAATCTGGGCGTGTTCGGCCGCATCCAGGGCCCGACCCGCATCCGCAGCGACATCGCCGCCTCGGACCTGCATTTCTCGGGGCGGACCTGGCTGGTCCTCTACAGCTTCATCAAGGTCGAGAGGATCGTCGACAAGCCCTGGGCCAAGGGGCTGAACGTCAGCATGGCGGTCGAGAATCTGCTCAACGACCGGATCAACGTCACCGACCGCGACGGCCAGACCCCCAACCGCTTCCAGCCCGCCTATCTCGACCCGATCGGCCGCTCGATCCGGATCGGGGTGCGGAAATTGTTCTGAGGGGGGCGAGGTGGGAAAGGTTTGGGATATAAGCGAGAATCGGATAGGTCGTCGCGATGCTTCTACGTCTCGTCTTCATGGGGCTGACCTTCGCGATCGCGACGGCGGCCATCGCGCAGCCCCCTGCCCCGGACAGTCGATTGCTGCGCGCGTCGGGCCACTTCGTCGATACGACGGTCGGCTTCTGGGAAATGCACAGTCAGCCGGAATTTGCCAAGACGCCGACGCTTGCCGAGCTGACGCGCGCGGCGCCCCGCGAGGCGGCCGTCGACTTCAGCCTGTCGTTCAATTGCGCCGTCAGGACGAACGGCAGCCTGTCCGATTGCCGGCCGATCTACGGGTCCCCCGACTCCATCGACAAGGCCGCGTTGGCGCGTGCGCTTACACCGCTATACCGGCTGAGCCGGGCGAGCGCCGCGCTGGCCCATGACCAGGCCTATCGCCTGACGATCGATGTCGCGCTCGACGCCGTCGACAGCTATGGCATGCCGAAGGAATGCCACCCGCCCTTCTGCATGATCGAGGGCGCCACGCCTCCCCCGCCGCCACCGCCCATCCACGACCCGGTGCTGGCCGCTGCCCTGGCACGCACGCGGGCCTGTTTCGACGCGGCATGGGAGCGATCGGGAACGCTGAGATTCGCGGCGGAAAAGGCATTGCTGGATCGGTCGGGGCGACCGGCGACCGACGAAGATCGACGGCTGGCGCTCGATTATGTCCATAGCAGGCATGCGATCGTCGCCTGTATCGCGGACCTTCGTGCGACGGCCCGGCTCTTGCCCCTCAATGCCACCGACAGCAAGTCCGTCCAAGGCGCCATCGACGGGATGACCAGCGGCTATGAGGGCCAGACCCGCTATGAACTGGCGATTCTGATCGGCTTGCTGGACCCTGCGGCTGCCAAAGTCGAGGCGTCCATTCAGTGAGTCCTGACGACCCCCCGCTTTGATCGGGACACCCCGCCTGGCGATGTCGCCGCAGTCGCCCGCGAGGTGGCGACGGAGCGCGCCTGAGGCGTGCCCGCGTCTCCAACCCGACATTCCTGAACGCCAGAGAACAACCGCGTTCAGCCTCGCGAAGCACGGCGCGCGATACATCCGTGCCATGCCCGGTGATGGGCATGGAGGGACCAGTCATGAAGGTGACGCGTATCATTGTCGCCGGCCTCGCGATCGCAACGCTGGGGCTCAGTGCAAATGCCAGTGCGCAGGAATGGGGACCGCCCCCGCCTCCGCCGCCTCCCGGCTGGGGTCCCCCGCCGCCCCCACCCCCGCCCCCTCCGCCGCCTCCGCCCCCGCATTGGGGCGGCTATGACGGGGGCTATGGCTGGCGCGATGCGGGCTATGGCTACCGGCCCTATCGGCCGTATCGCCCCTATCATCGCTGCTGGACCGAATATCGCGGCTGGGAGCGGGTGCGCATCTGCCGGTGATGGAAAACCGGGCGTGAGGCAAGCCGAGCCCCTCCCCTTCAGGGGAGGGGTTGGGGTGGGGCCTCTCTACCGGGCGATGCGCTTGTGGAACCGCCCCACCCCCTGCCCCTCCCCTGAAGGGGAGGGGTGTATCGGTCGGGAAACGCCGATCGATCAGTCCGAGCCGAAGATATCCCGCGTGAACAGCTTGTCCGCGACATCGGCCAGTTCGGGGTCGTTGCGATTGGCGATGATGACGTCGCAATCGGCCTTGAACGCGGCAAGGTCGCGGACCACGCGCGAGCCGAAGAACGCGTCTTCGTGCAGGGACGGTTCGTAGACCACGACCTCGATCCCCTTGGCCTTGATCCGCTTCATGATCCCCTGGATCGAGGATTGGCGGAAATTGTCCGACCCCGCCTTCATCGTCAGGCGGAAGATGCCGACGCGGCCGGGCTTCCTGGCGATGATCTGGTCGGCCAGGAAATCCTTGCGGGTGCGGTTGGCGTCGACGATCGCGCGGATCAGGTTCTGCGGCACGCTGGTGTAATTGGCCAGCAGCTGCTTGGTGTCCTTGGGCAGGCAATAGCCGCCATAGCCGAAGCTGGGATTGTTGTAGTGCGTGCCGATGCGCGGGTCGAGGCCGACGCCCTCGATGATCTGGCGCGTGTCCATGTCGCCCGCGATCGCATAGCTGTCGAGCTCGTTGAAGAAGGCGACGCGCATCGCGAGATAGGTGTTGGCGAACAGCTTGATCGCCTCGGCCTCGCGGGTGCCGGTGAACAGGACCGGGATGTCCGCCTTCTCGGCACCCTGGACCAGCAGCTCGGCGAAGATCCGCGCGCGCTCGGATTGTTCGCCGACGATGATCCGCGACGGGTGGAGATTGTCGTGCAGCGCGCGCCCCTCGCGCAGGAATTCGGGGCTGAAGATGACCTGTGTCGTATCCAGCCGCGCGCGGACATCGTCGACGAAGCCGACCGGGATGGTCGACTTGACCACCACGGTCGCTTGCGGCGCATGGGTCTTGGCCAGGGTGATGACCGCCTCGACCGAGTGGGTGTTGAAGCTGTTGGTGTCGATGTCGTAATTGGTCGGCGTCGCGACGATGACGTAATCGGCGCCCGCCAGCGCCTCGGCCGCATCGGTCGTGGCGGACAGGTCCAGGTCGCGGCCGGTCAGGAAGTCCTGCAACTCGGCATCGATGATCGGCGAGGTCCGCGCATTCACCATCGCGACCCGCTCGGCCGAGATGTCGACCGCGACGACCCGGTTGTGCTGGGCCAGCAGCACGGCATTGGACAGTCCGACATAGCCCAGGCCGAAAACGGCAATCTTCATTTCAACATCCCCAGACGGGGCGGGCCATCGGTCCGTCCGTCAGCTTGCGTTGCACCTTGTCCCGCGTGCCATGCATGAGCGGTCCCGCAATCGCAAATGCCGTGGCGAAGGAATGGGCCCCCCTTTCCTCCCCTGCAAGGGGAGGTGGCAGGCCGGAGGCCTGACGGAGGGGTGTCGCCGCTCGCGAGAATGGGCGCGATCACGACCGGGGACACCCCTCCACCATGCGCCCTCCCTACAACCCCAGCGCCTTCCGCACCTTGTCCCAGCCGACATATTTGAAATTCTGGGTATCGGGCGCATTGTCGCCGTCCTGCGCGACGAACAGGCCCTTGGGGTAAGCTGGGCCGAAATCGCCCAGCGCCAGCTCGATCCCGTCGGTGTCGCTGGTCCCGTCGATCGCCCCTCCGCCGATGCGGAAGCGCCCCGCATAGATCACGCCGGGCAGGCGATAGAGCGTATAGGCATTGTCGCCTTGGCTGGAGACGACCAGATAGCCGCCCTTCGCGCCCCGCGGCGCCAGCGCCAGCCCCTCGGCATCGGCGACGAGGGTGCGACCGTCGACCCGCGCGATCGGGGTGGCGGTGCCGGGCGCGGCGGGGTCGGCCGCGAAGCGCCACAGCCCGACATCCTCCTCCGCCACATAGAGCAGCCCGGTCCGGTCATCGACCACGCACCCCTCGGCCTGGCTGCCCAGCTTCATGCTGCGCACGGTCTCGACGCGCGGGGCGGCCCCGGACAGGTCGATGCGGACCTGGTCGATCCGCCCGTCCTTCAGCACGACAAAGCCGAACAGCGCCTTGTCGCTGGCGCGGGTCCACAGGCACATGCCATAGGCCTCGCCCGCCCCCACCGGATAGCGGCCCATCGGCACCAGCCGACGCGCCACGGTGTCGAGGGTGAACAGCGCGACATGCGCCTGCGCCTTGTCCGCACGGTCGCTGGCCGCGACGATCACCCGCCCCCCCGTCTCGCGCAGATCGACATTGTTCAGCCGCGCGGCCGGGGTGAAGGACAGCCGCCTGCCCGCCAGGTCATAGACATGGATGCCCGCCTGCTTGTCGGTGCCGATCACCAGGCTCGCGGCCGGATTGGCGGCGTTGCGCCAGATGGCGGGATCGTCCGCCGCATCGGAGGTGCTGTCGACCGGATCGGTCTCGGCGCTGGCCGCCACGGTCGGCGCGGCGATCGGCGTCGCGGCGGGCACGCCGGCACACCCGGCGAGCAGCAGCGCCGTCAGCGCCGCCCTCACAGCTTCACCCGCAGGCCACCGAACACGGTGTAGCCGAACTTCTCATATTCATAGGTCCGGTAACGCTGCCCGAAATAGCGGACGCCCGGCGTGTTGGTCAGGTTCTTGCCCTCGGCGAACAGGTTGATGCCGCGTGCCAGCTGCACGCTGCCCGTCACGTCGAGCTGGCCGCGCCCTTCCCAATACAAATCCAGTGCGGGATTGTCGGCGTTGATCTCGTCCAGATAGTCGCTGCGCTTGGTATAGGCGACGCGCAAATTCACCGGCCCGCGCTCGTAGAAGACGCTGGCATTCCACATATGCGTCGACTGGCCCGGCAGCGCGAAGCGGCTTCGCCCGGCATAGGTCCCGTCGAAGCGCGCGCTCCCCTTGGTATAGGTATAGTTGGCAAACACGCCCAGCCCGCCCAGCATGCCGGGCAGGAAGCTCAGCTGCTGCTGCCAGTTCAGCTCGACGCCGTACAGCTCGCCACGCCGCGCATTGACCGGACGGCTGAGGATCGCGCCGCCCACGCCGTTGTAAAAGCCCGTGCTGGTCAGCGTGTAGCGATAGTCGGACAGGTCCTTGTAGAAGCCGTTGACCGAGATCACCCCCAGCGGCCGGATGTAATATTCCAGGCCCGCATCAACATTGTTCGACAAGGTCGGCTTCAGGTCGGGATTGCCGAACTCGACCCGCACCGTATTGCCCTCGGTCGTCTCCAGCACGCGCGGGGCGATCTGCGGGAAATTGGGGCGGTTGATCGCGCGGCTGAGGGCGGTGCGCAGGATCAGGTTGGGGGTAAAGGCCTGGCGCAGCGTTAGGTTCGGAAAGACGTCGGCATAGCCATTATGCCCCCGCGCGGTCGTCACCGCCCCGGTGCGCGAGACGCTGGGCGCGCTGCTCTCGAAATCGGTGGTCTCGACGCGAAGCCCGGCGATCAGGGTGGTGCCGTCCTTCACATATTTGGCCATGCCGAACAGGCCGAGGATCTTCTCCTCGGCGGTATAGTCGGCGGTCAGCGACTGCGGCAGGCGACGCTCGGACGCCGCCTTGGTCGCGTCGAAATAGGCATCGACCAGCCCGGTGTCGAAGCGCTGCCCCAGATCATAGCCGAAATTGCGCGACTCCTGGTCGGACAACAGCCCCGCCAGGCTCTGGCTCGGCGCGGCGGACGAGCGGCGATCGCGGAACCGCTCCTCGTCGGCGTTGATATGCCGCGCGCGATATTTGCCCCCGGTCGAGAAGGTCACGAGATCGCCGACCGGCAGGTCGGAACGGACGGCGACGGTGAATTCGTCATTCTTCGTCGTGTTCGACCGATAGGCATTTTCGCGGAAGCTATAGGTGCCGAGCTGGAGATGCTCCTTCGAGGTGAACAGCGAATAGCCGGGCAGGTCGGAATCGCTGAAATCATAGGACAAGGTCGGCCGCAACGACGAGCGGAACAGCAGTTCGTCGCGACGCGGATAGGTCTGCGAGCTCTCGCTATACGCCACGTCCGCGCGGATCGTGCCCTCGCCCAGCCGCTGCTCGATTCCGGCGGTCGCCGACCAGATCTCGTTCACCTGTTTGCGGTGGCGGACCTGCTTTTCGATGCGGGTGTTGCGGTAGGTCGCGGCGCGGTCGGTCGATCCCGACTGGAGCGTGCCCTCGCTCCACAATATGCCGACACGGTCGCGATATTCGTCATCCTCGAACCGGGCATAGGTGCCGCGCACCCAGGCATGGGTCAGGTCCGAGGGGCGCCATTCGAACGCGCCGGTGCCCGCGATACGCTGGCGCTTGGTGTCGTAATCCTTGAACAGCGTCTCGGTGACGCGCAAGCCGGCGGGCGTCTGGCTCCACGTGTTCTCGACATTGTCGGGCCGGCGATGGGTCATCGAATAGCTGCCCGAGAGCAGCAGGCCGAACTGGCGATCCGGGCCGAAGGTGTCGCTGACCGCGGCCGATCCGCGATAGTCGCTACCCTTGCCATATTGGTTGTAGCTGGCGCCCGCCATGCCAGTCAGCGCAAAGCCCTTGCGGTCGAAGGGCGAGCGGGTGGTGACGTTGACCGCGCCCGCGATCGAATCCGCATCCTGATAGGGGAGCAGCGACTTCGTCACTTCGAGGTTCGCGACGATGTCCGAGGGCAGCGTGTCGAGGTCGACGGCGCGCGTCGTCGGGTCGACCGAGGGGATCTGGATGCCGTCGACCGAGACGGCGGACCATTCGCTCGGCGCGCCGCGCACGTTGATATAGCGGCCCTCGCCCTGGTCGCGCTCGATCCCGACGCCGGGCGCGCGCTGGAGCGCCTCGGCGATGTTGGGATCGGGGAAGCGGCCGATCGCGTCCGACGAGATGATGGTGACGGTATTGTCGGCGGTCCGCTGCTGGTTGAGCGCGCGTGCGGTATTGTCGAGCAGCGAGGCGCCGGTGACGACGACCTCATGGTCCGGGCCAGCGGCGGGCGGCATGGTCAGCACCACCGGGCGGCCGCGATCGGCCGCGGGCACGACATGGGTCACCGACGCGCGGCCGAGATAGTCGATGCGCAGCGTGACGTCGCCCGCCTCGTCGGGGGTGACGATGCTGAACGCGCCCTGGAGATTGGTGGTCGCCTGCGCCTCCGTCCCCTCGACGGTGACGCGCGCGCCGGGCAGCGCGACGCCGGTCGCGTCATAGAGGCGCCCCGACAGGATCGGCCCCGACACGGGCACCCCCGCCGGTGCCCCCGCCGGCATTTCCCCCGAAGCCTTGGCCAGAACGGGCGAGGCGGCAAAGCCCAATGCGATGAGCGAGGCCCCCGCGAAACCGCGGATGCCGAAACGGATGGCGTGCATGATGCTTCCCCTGGGCGCTTGGTCGTGCCGACACCCCCCGGCGCCGGTCGTTCCCGCCCCCGTGGCGGGGGTTTGTTACGAAGCGATGTGAAAGAGATGACGATTGGGTGACGCGCGCGTCACGCAATCGTTTTTCGAGGCGAAGGGCGGCCCGGCACAGATGATCCGAAAAGGGATAAGGCGGCCATTCGGCATCTGGACCGCCGCCCTCGACGCGATAGCATGGCGCGATGCGTATTCTCGTCACGGGTGGGGCCGGTTTCATTGGGTCGGCGCTGGTCCGCCATCTGATAAGGAATAGCGGCCATGAGCTGCTCGTCCTCGACGCGCTCACCTATGCGGGGACGCTGACGGCGCTGGCCCCCGTGGCGGCGGATCCGCGCTATCGCTTCGTCCGGGCGGATGTGCGCGACGGGGCGGCGGTCGCCGGGGCGATCCGGGAGTTTCGCCCCGACATCATCACCCATCTGGCGGCCGAGAGCCATGTCGACCGCTCGATCGACGGCCCCGCCGCCTTTATCGACACCAACGTCACCGGCACCTTCACTCTGCTGGAAGCGGCCTGCGCCTATTGGCGGGGCTTGCCGCTGCCCGAACGGGCGATGTTCCGCTTCCACCATATCTCGACCGACGAGGTGTTCGGTTCGCTGGGCGAGACGGGCCGGTTCACCGAGGCCACCGCCTATGACCCGCGCTCGCCCTATTCGGCCAGCAAGGCGGCATCGGACCACCTCGTCAGCGCCTGGGGCCATACCTATGGCCTGCCGGTGATCGTGACCAACTGCTCGAACAATTACGGCCCCTATCACTTCCCCGAAAAGATGATCCCGCTGATGATCGTCAAGGCGCTCGCCGGAGAGACGCTGCCCGTCTATGGGCGCGGCGAGAATGTGCGCGACTGGCTGTACGTCGAGGATCATGTCCGCGCGCTCCAGGCCGTGTTCGAGCGCGGCACGCCGGGGCGGCGCTACAATATCGGGGGCGATGCCGAGCGGCGGAACATCGATGTGGTGCGCACGCTCTGCGCCCTCCTCGACCGCCTGCATCCGCGCACCGACGGGGCGTCCTATGCCGCGCAGATCGGCTTCGTCGCCGACCGCCCCGGCCATGACCGGCGCTATGCGATCGATGCGACGCGCATCCGCACCGAACTGGGCTGGACGCCGCAGGAGAGCTTCGAGAGCGGGCTGGAAAAGACGGTGCGCTGGTATCTCGCCAACGAACCCTGGTGGCGCCCGATCCTGTCCGAACGCGCGGCCGACCAGCGGCGCGGGCTGGCCGTGCCGGGGCCCGTCGCCTGATCGCGCATCGGCGATTGCCGCAAGGTCGACCAGCGCCTAGCGGACGGGCATGACCGACACCGTCCTTGCCAGCCATGTCCTCCATCGCGGCTGGCTCAGCCTCCGGATGCTCAGGCTGCGCCTGGGCGACATCGAATGCGACCGGGCGATCGTCGAGCATGTCTCCGGCGCGACCGTCCTCGCCTATGATCCCGAACGCCGGGTCGCCATGACGGTGCGCCAGACCCGCGACGCCGTCCTCTATCTCGGCGGGACGCCCTTTGCCGAAGCGATCGCCGGCGTCACCGAGGACGAGGCGCCCGCCGATACCGCCCGGCGGGAAGCGTTCGAGGAAACCGGACTGGCCCTGCGTGCCGTCTAACCGGTCGCCCAAGTCTGGATGACGCCGTCGAGCACGACGGAGCGCGTCCATCTGTTCCTGGCCGAATACAGGGCGGCCGACCGGATCGGCGCGGGGGGCGGCGCGGCGGAGGAGATCGAGACGATCGATGCCCGCGAGAAACCGCTGGTCGACCTCTGGGCGGAGGCGGTCAGCGGCCGCGTCGGCGATGCCAAGCTCTTCATGCTGCTTCAGGCGCTGCGATTGCGCCGACCCGAGCTGTTTGCGGATATCGCCTAACCACTTTTTCAACGCGACGGGGTAGGATGCGCGCCATGAAAGGCATCATCCTGGCAGGCGGCACCGGTAGTCGGCTTCATCCGGCGACGCTGGTCGTCAACAAGCAGCTGCTGCCGGTCTATGACAAGCCGATGATCTATTATCCGCTGTCGGCGCTGATGCTCGCCGGTATCCGCGAGATCCTGATCATCTCCGGCCCCGACAGCCTGCCGCATTACCGCACCCTGTTCGGCGACGGCAGCGCGCTGGGCCTGCGCATCGCCTATGCCGAGCAGCCGCGGCCCGAGGGGCTGCCCCAGGCGTTCACGATCGCGCGCGACTGGCTGGCCGGAGAGGCCGCCATGCTGGTGCTGGGGGACAATATCTTCTTCGGCAACGGGCTGGGGCCGATGCTGCGCCGCGCGGTCGCCGATGTGCGGGCCAGGGGCGGGGCGACGGTCTTTTCCTACCGGGTCGAGGATCCGGAGCGTTACGGCGTCATCGCCTTCGACGAAGCGGGGCGCGCCATATCGATCGAGGAAAAGCCCGAGCGGCCACGGTCGCGCTTCGCCATGACCGGCCTCTATCTCTTCGACGCGGCGGTGTGCGACCATGCCGCCACCCTGACCCCCTCGGCGCGCGGCGAACTGGAGATCACCGATCTGGCGCGCCGCTATATGGAGGCGGGGACGCTGCGTGTCGAAGCGATGGGGCGCGGCTTCGCCTGGCTCGACACCGGCACGCATGACAGCCTGCTCGAAGCGGCGGAGTTCGTCCGCACGATCCAGCATCGCCAGGGCATCCAGATCGCCTGTCTCGAGGAGATCGCCTATCTTCAGGGCTTCATCCCGCGCGAGCAGGCCGAGGCGCGGGGGCAGGCGCTGGCCCGGACCGCCTATGGCCGCGCGATCCTGAGCGCGATCGAGGACGCCCCCGCACCGCTGCCGTTCGGCGAGCGGCGCCAGGGGGACAGGCGGCAGGGCTGAGCCCTCACCCCCGCGTCAGATACAGCGCGCGCAGCTTCGCAACCTTGGCGGCGTCCAGCCCCAGCTCGTCCCTGAGATACCCCGTCGTCCCGCCGGGATGGCGGTCGGTCACCGCGAACACCGCGTCGATATAGCGGCGGTCGACCCCGGCGAAGGTGCGCGCCGCCTCGGGCGAGAGTTTCGCCCAGAAGCCGGTCGGGTGGGCGGGCGGCGGGGCCATGTGCTGGTTGGAGAGGAGGTAATCCTCGACGATCGTCGCCCTCGGCACGCCCAGCGCGGTCAGGAGCAGCGCGGCCGCGACGCCCGTCCGGTCCTTGCCCGCCGTGCAGTGAAAGGCCAGCGGCACATCGCCCGCCAGCAGCTCGGCGAACATGCGACGGTACTGGCCGTTGAACTGGTCGAGCAGCTTCGGATAGGTCGCGGTCATCGCCGTGACCACCTGCTCATGCGTCCAGGTCGACGGATCGCCGGGCAGCGCCAGGCCGCTCATGTCGAGCGCATAATCGTCGCTCAGCACCTTCGGCTTGCGGCCCGCAGGCCAGAGCGTCGGCTCGCCCGCCCGCTCGCGCGTGTCGCGAAAGTCGCAGACGGTGCGGATGCCCAGCCCTTGCAGATAGGCATGATCCGCCGGGGTCAGGTCGTGCATCTGCCCCGAGCGATAGAGCAGCCCCCATTTGACCGACCGGCCATCGGCGGTGCGATAGCCGCCCAGATCGCGGAAATTGCGGCCGCCCTGAAGCGGCAGCACGCGGCGGTGCACCGCCCCCGCCACCGGGGCGGGCGCCGACGCCCCCACCCCCGCCGGGACCGCCAGCAGCATCGCCAGGGCGACCGCGCGGCGCATCAGAACTTCACCGTCGCTTCCAGGCCATAGGTGCGCGCCTCGTTGAAGAAGCCCGACACGCCGGTCGCGGTGTTCAGCGTCTTGTAGAACAGATGCTGCTCGTTCAGCAGGTTGCGCGCCCAGGCCGACACGCTCAGCCGTGCGCCGGTGTCGTTCAGCGCGATGTCGGTCACGCCGATCCGGCCGTTGACGATGAAGCCCGGATCGCCCTTGGGCTGGTTCACCCCCGGCGCGGGGTCGTTGTAATTGGCATAGAAGCCGCTGTCGTAACTGGCGTCGAGATGCGCGACCAGGCTGTAATCGCCCATCGGCCGCTCATAATCGATCGCGCCGCTGGCGGCGTGCGCGGGGGTATAGACCGGATAGATCTTGATCGGCGTGGCGACGACCGTGCCGTTCACCCCCTGCGGGAAGGGGTTCACCGTCGCCGGGATGGTCAGGTCGTTATAGGAATAGCTGGCGGTCAGCGTCAGGCCTGTCATCGGCGCCACCGTCAACTCCGCCTCGATCCCCTTGGCGCGGCCGGTGCCGGGCGCATTGGTCGTCTCGATCGTGGTGCGGGTGGTCTCCAGCAGCTTGCCGTTCGCATCGAACTGCAGGTAATTGGCCTGGAAGTCGATCTGGATCGACTTGTAGGCGCCGGTATAGGCGGCCAGGTTCAGCCGGACGCGGCGGTCGAGGAACTCGCTCTTGGCGCCGATCTCGAACATCGACAGCGTTTCGGGGTTGAACGGCGCATAGGTCAGCGAGCGCGAATTGGCACCGCCCGACTTATACCCCTCCGACCATTTGCCATAGACATGCACCGCCTGGGTCACGTCATAGGCCAGCGTCACCAGCGGATCGACCCGCGACCAGGCCGCGTCCAGCGCGCGCGGCGCGACCACGCCGTTGACGCTGGGGGTCTTGCCGTTGACGATGAACAGCTCGCCCCGCTTCATGTCGCGGGTATAGCGCGCGCCCGCGGTCAGGTGTAGCCGGTCGTCGGCGATTCCCGGAGTCCAGGTCGCCTGGCCGAACGCGCCGATGCTGCGCGTCGTGATCCGGCTGGCGCGGTCATAGGGGACGGTGGCGATATTATAGGTGGCGACCGTGGCGGCGGTGCCGTTGGCGTTCCACACCATCGAGTTGAACGCCTGGGCATTGTCCTCGGTATGCTCGCGGTACGCCATCGCGCCCAGCACATATTTCAGGCGCGGCGTGTCGCCGATCAGCTGGATTTCCTGGCTGAACTGGTTCTGCGCGAACCCGGCCAGGCTGTAGCGGCTGAACGCGCCGTTCGGCTTGTAGGTCGAGCTGTTCTGCCCGCCATTGTCATACTGGCTCTGGTTCAGCTCGCGATAGGCGGTGATCGACTTGAGCTGGAGCCCCGGCGCGATGTCCAGGCCCAGGGTCAGGCGGTGGCCATGGGTCCGGCCGATGCTCTCCTGCTGCGGCACGCCGATGCTGGCGGTGCGGACGCGGTTCGGCTGGAGCGGCAAGGCGGGCGCGCGGGCCAGCGTTCCGGCCGTGATCGCCTGGAGATAAAGCGGGGTCGAGGCGTCATAGGAGGTGTCGAAGGCATAGTCGGCGCTGACGCCGCTTTCGGGCTTCCACAGTATCTCGACATGCGCGCCGTGCCGGTCGAAGCCGTTAAAGTCCGACTGGCCGGGCAGCGGGTTGACGACCAGGCCGTTTCGCTTGGTGACGATGCCGTCCAGCTTGACGCTGAAATTGTGCCATTCGGGCAGGTTGAGATGCGCCTCGGCCTTGTGGCTGCCGAAATTGCCGATGCCGGCGGTCGCGGTGAGGCCGAACTGGCCGGTGGGCTTCCTGGTCACGATGCTGACCGCGCCGCCTTCGGTATTGCGGCCGAACAGCGTGCCCTGCGGACCCTTCAGCACCTCGATGCTCTCGATGTCATACAGCGCGGTGCCCAGCCCCTGGGCGCGGCCGAGGTAGACGCCGTCGATATAGACGCCCACGCCCTGGTCGCGCGCGGGCTGGTTGCTGTCGGCCAGCACGCCGATGCCGCGGATGTTCATGATGAGCGCCGAGTTGCGCGAATAGAAGGGCGCGACGCGAAGCGACGGGATCGCGCCGTCCTGCAGGTCGACCAGCGACTGGACATGGCGGTTCTGGAGATCCTCGGCGGACAGGACCGAGATGGCGATCGGGGTCTTCTGCAGGCTCTGGGGGCGCTTCTCGGCGGTGACGATGACCTCGTTGAGCGAACCGTCGGCATTGGTCTTCTGGTCGTCGGGCGCGGTCGTCTTGGCGGGTTCGGGCTCGGCCGCAAAGGCGGGCGTGGCAAGCAGAAGAGCCAGCGCGCTGGACGCAAAGAGCCGCCCCGCGAAACGCAGGTTGAACGAGGTCATGATATGGATTCCCCCAAAGGATTATGCGGCCGTCCCTTGGTACCGGATCATTGCGGGATGATGACGTTTTGCGGGGATGCTGCGGTTTTTATGATGACAATGGTGTCATCTGGGGGGCGGGTAAATCCTACGCCGAGCCCGGCAACCCGAGAATATCGCTGCGATCCTTGCCGTCCATCAGCAACGTCGCCTTCAGAACAGGCGGTCGAGGTCGCGCACGCCTTCGACAACCGCAACGATCTCGACCTGATCGGCGTCGGCGTCATGCTCGTAGAGGATCAGATAGCTCCCATGAACGAGCGTGCGGGCGCCTGGTCGGATGTCGTCGCGGGACGTGCCGATGCCGGGGAAATCCCGCAACCGTTCGATCTTGGCGTCCAGCGCCAGCAGCAGCCTGTCGGCAGCATGGTCGTCATCCCGCGCGATATAGGTCCAGATCCGTTTGAAATCCTCGCGGGCGCGACGCGATAGGACGATCGCGGTCATCTCAGCCCGCAGCGTCGGCTTCGCCTCGGGCTTCTGCGATAATCGCCTTCATGTCGAGTGGACCGGCAATACCACTGGTCTTGCCCTTGTCCCATGCGTCGCGCAGCAGCCGCAATTCCTCCGCACGAAAGGCCCGGCGCTCGTTCCACAGGCGCATCGCATCGCGCACCACTTCGCTCGCCGACGCATATTCCCCCGCCGCGATGGCGGCATGGATCGTCTCCGCCATCGGCTCGGGGACCACGACGGTCATTCTGGCATATTCACCCATCGTAGAACTCGCATCCATCGATGCCGTTCATAATAATTCATAACGGCAGAGGCTGCAAGGATATCGCCTGCCCGCTCTGTGAGGAGCAAGGGGTGGAGCAACATGGCCGGCTCCACCCCCGGTCGATCAGAAACGCAGGCGCAGGCCCGCCGCGATCGTTTCCTGATGATCGTCGCGGCCGGTCTGCGCGCTGCCGGTCGCATAGAGGTCGATCCCGTTGCGGAAGCGATAGGCGACCCCGCCCGTGGCCGTGCCGACCAGCGGCGCGCGCCCGGCGCCGAGCGCGACCAGGCCCAGGCCGCCCCCGGCATAGCCGCCCAGCGCGACCGCGCGGTTGCCCTCGATCTGGTAGCGCGCGCCCAGCGTCACGAACGGGCGGAACGGCGCGTCCGACGCATCGCTGCGCCCGACCGTGATCCCGGCATCGGCAAAGCCCGCCACCAGATCGCGCCGCGCGACGGTGAGCGCGAAGGGGCTGCCCCCCGTCTCGCCCACGCCCGCCCGGCGGGTGCGTAGATAGGTGATCCCGGCGCGCGGGGTCAGCGCCCAGCCCTCCGGCATCTCGGCGGCATAATGGACCGACAGATCGCTGGTCCATGTGTGCAGGTCATAGCGGCCGAAGCCCGAGGCCGTGCCCGGCAGCGCGCGGGTGGTCCGCGCCTGCGCACCGTCATAGACGATCGACGCGCCGAAGCCGAAGCCGTTCGGCATCGCATAGCGGCCATGCACGCCCGCGACCACGCCATCGGCCCTGGTCGAGGCGGCGAGCGGGGCGATCGACTGACGCGTGTCGAGCCAGCCGCCGAACGCGCCGATCATCCACTGGCGATCGCCGTAACCGACCCCGCCCAGGAAGCCATAGCCGCGCGTCTGCGCCGTGCTGATCCCCTGTGCCCGGTCGGCGCCCAGCGTGTGCCACTGGCCGAGCGTCTGGGCGAAGGTGAAGACGCCGGCATCCTCCCGCGTGGTGGCGAAGGCGGGCCCGCGCGCCGCCTGGACCAGCCCCAGCGCATTGTCGACGCCGATCTGCAATGCCGAGGCATAGGCCTCCGGCGTGATCTGCGCGAAGCCACGCGGATTGGACGCGCCCGAGGCGGTCAGCAGCGACGGGAGCGCGGCGAACAGCGTGCTGGTCGCGGGCTGCTTGGCCAGGGTCGCATTGGCATAGTCGATGCTGCGCGCCACCTGCGGGCTGAACCCGGCATCGCCCAGGAACTGGCCGAGCAGCTGGATGCGGTCGGCGCGCTGGACGATGAAGCCGAACAGGTCGGCGGGCTTCAGGACATTGGCATAGCTGCCCGAAATCCCGCCGCTGGCGACGATCAGGTCATAGGAGGTGCCGGGGCGCAGCGCGCCGCTGGAGACGATCTGCAACGTCGATCCGCTGCCGATCGTCATCGCGCCGTTGACGATCAGCTTGTCCGACACGGTCGGGGTCAGCTCGAAATAGGACAGCGAGCCGCTGGCCAGCGTGACGTTGCCGTTGACCGTCATCGTGCCCGGCGACGCGCCGGGGCTGAGGATCCCCGCGACCGTCACGTTGCCGTTGACCGTCCCCGCCGAGCCGAAGGTCGCGCCCTGGCGGACCAGGAACTGCGCGGCGTTCATCGTCGACCCGGCGAAACCGACCAGGCGACCGCTCGTCAGATCGACCGCGCCGAAGGCGGCATTGCCCGACACCGTGGCATAGCCGCCGGTCATCGCCAGCGCCTCGACATTGGCGACGTTGGTGAAGGCGACCGGCGCGGCAGCGGTGCCGCCCGACAGCGCGATCGTGTCGGTGCCCGCCCCGCCATCGACCGCGCCCGCAAAGGTGCCCGCGATGGTGAAGCGCTGGTTCCCGCCGGTGAAGGCGACCTGGCCCGCGGTCAGGCTGCTGCCCGAGGCGATGGTCAGGTCGGTCGCGGCGTTGACCTGGGCATAGCTTTGCGCGCCCGTCAGGGTCAGCGCGCCGGTCCCTTCGGTCGCCAGCGTCTCGAACCCGGTCAGCGTGCCCGCCGCCAGCATCTGGTTGCCCGCCAGCTCCAGCGTGGCGGTGTCGTTGCCCGCGCCGCCCGCGACGCTGCCGATCAGGACCGAACCCGCCGCCAGGCGGAAGCTGTCATTGCCCGCGCCCAGGTCGATGACCCCGGCCAGCGTGCCGCCCTTGGCGACGGTCAGCGCCGTATCGCCGTCACCGAAGCCGAGCGGCGCCCCCTGCGACCCCAGCGAACCGGTGACGGTCAGCGCGTTGCCGGTCAGCGACACAGTCTCGAATCCGGTCGCCACCCCGCTCAGCACCACCGGCGCATTGGCGGCGAAGCGCAAACTGTCGGTGCCCGCGCCGCCATCGTAACGGCCCGCCGCATTGGTCGTGCCCAGCGCCAGCAGGTCGTCGCCCGCGCCCAGCGAAACGCCGGCGATGTCGCCGTCGACGCGCAGCTGCTCGGCCGCATCCGAGCCCGTGACCGATCCGATCCGGTTGCCCGCCAACGCCACGTTCAGCCCCGTACCCGCCAGCGCGACCGTGTCGAAGCTCTGGTCGAGCGTCAGCGACAGCGTGCCGGTGCCGGTCACCGCCAGCTGCTGGAAATTGCTGCGCTGGCCGATGCCGCTGCGGTCGCCCGCCAGCAGCACGCCGTACAGGTTGGTGCCGGTGCCGCCATCGAGAGTGCCCAGGACGCGCGAATTGGGCCCCTCGACGAAGCTGTCATTCCCGCCGCCCAGCGCGACCGAACCGGCGATGGTGCCGGAATTGACGACCGTCTCGTTCGCATCGGTGCCGGTGATGGTGACCGGGCCGGTGCTGGTCAGCGTCTGGCCCGCCGCGACGGTCACCGTTCCGCCCGCGACCCCGATCGTGTCGAAGCGGAAGGTACCGGCATAGGTGACATTGCCCTGTCCGACCTGGTTGAAGCGCTGGAAATTGACGAACTGGTCGCCATTGACCGTCCCGCCCCCGGTCGCGTCGACGATCAGGCTGTTCGTGCCCGTGCCGCCATCGACCGTCCCGACCAGCGTCGCGCTGGCGCGGTGCAGGAAGGTGTCGTCGCCCGCGCCGAGGAACACATTGCCCTCGATCCGGCCGTAATTCTCGATCCGGTCATTGCCGTCGCCCAGCGCGATCGACCCGAAGATGCTGCCGGTGTTGACGATCCTGTCGTCGGTCGCGCCGATGCTGTGGATCGCCCCCGCCAGATAGGGACTGCCGATCTGGCGGACGAGGGTGTCATTGGCGGCCAGCGTGGTCCCCGCCCCGCCGCGAATCGTCCCGGCATTGGTCAGGTCGAGCGCGGCGCCGTTGCTCCTGACCGCGACGGACAGCGGCCCGGTCGCCTCGATCGTGCCGGTCGCGGCATTGGTGATCGTGGCGGTCGCGGTGCCGTTGCCGAAGACCGACACGGCCGCGGCGATATAGGTGGTGGGGGCGGTGGGATCCTGCGGGACGCTGGCGCCCGCATAGGGATCGGTGATCGTCACCCCGCCGCCATTGGCGCGGATCGTGCCGCTGTTCGTGATGGCGATGCTCTGCACGCCGGTGGTGGTGGTGCCGGAGCCGTTGAAACCGGCGCGGACGCCATAGGCCGATGTCCCGCTGGCGTCGATCGTGCCGCTATTGTCGAGGTGGATCGAACCGCCCGTGCCCCGGTAATCGTCGATCGTCAGCAGGGCGGCCGACCCGCCCTGCCCGGTCGCGGTGATCGATCCGCTGTTGGTGACGGCGATCGCATAGGAGCGCGCGGCGTCCGATACCGGCGTGCCGTAATAGGTGTAGCGGCCCGCATAGACGTTGACGCCCTGCGTGACCGTGCCGCTGTTGTCGAACTGGATCGACCCGCCCAGGTCATTGTACATCTGAAGCAGGACGCCCGAACGCCCCTCGTCGGTGGAGGCGATGGTGCCGCTGTTGGTCAGCGCGATCTTCTGCGGCTGCGGCGCGTCCGGGGGCGTCGTGCCGTAATAGCTGTAGTCGCTGGCAAAGGCGTTGAACCCCTGGGCGATCGAACCGCTGTTGGCGGCGGTGATCGCCCCCCCATTGACCGACAGGTTGACGCCGCGACGGCTGGCGTCGTTCAGGATGCTGCCCGAATTGGCAAAGCTCAGGTCGCCGACCGCATAGACGGAAACGGCGGTGCGCTTCAGCGCCGCATCGCCGACCGTCCCGCTGTTGGTGAAGCGCGAAACCTGGCCCGAGATGGCGCCCTTGACGACGGCCTGGTTGGTCAGCGCCGCCAGCATGGCCTGCGGCTGCGGCTGGTAATAGGAATAATAGCTGTCGCCCAGCACCAGATCGCCATCGACATTCGCGGTGTTGACGATCTGGCCATCGCCCAGAATCCCCAGCGAGGCCAGCGCGGTCTGGGACTGGATGGTCACGACGGTATCGGCACCGATCGCCTGAAGGTCCTCACGCTCGAAGTTGACGGCGGTCAGGGTGCCCAGCGTCGCGGTCGTCGATTTGGTGAAGGCATGGCGATAGATGTCGAACCCGCCGCCCCCGTCGATCGTGCCGCTGACGCCCGACTGGCCGTCGGTCTCGACGAACAGGTCGCTGCCGTCCCCGAAGCGCAGATTGCCGGTCAGCGTGCCTCCATTGGAGGTATAGATGGCATTGGAATAGGAGCGGCCACCATAGCTGGCATAGCCCAGGTCGACATCGCCGGTGATCGTGCCCGCATTGACGATCTGGCCACCGCCCAGCCGGATGGCCAGTTGCCCGGTCGCGCCCGCAATCGTGCCACCGGCGAGATTGCGCAGCGTGGTGCCGTAACTGTAATTCTGGCCGATCGCGATGCCGCCCGTGCTGGCGATGCGGCCGCTATTGTCGATCGTGCCGGTCGTATAGTCCATGATGACGGCGGTGCCCGCCACCTCGATCGTCCCGCTGTTGACCAGCGTGGTGAAGCCCGAGACGCCGGTCGCGGCGCGGCCGCCCGAGGCCTGGACGATGCGGCCGCTATTGGTGATGCTCTTGGCATATTGGATGCCCGCCGCGCCGTTCAGCGTGATCGTGCCGTCATTGGTCACGCTCTTGCCGCCCGAAATGGCGGTCAGCTGGCCATAGGTGCTCGACCGCGTGTCGGCGACGCTGATCGCGCCCGCATTGGTGAAGCTGTCCTCGCTGCCCAGCGAAACGGCATTGCCCGCATAGACGTTCGTGTTCGACACCGCGAGCGACAGCGCGCCGCGGCTGGTGATGGTCAGCGCATTGGCGGCATAGGTTTCGCCCGGTGCCTGGCTCCGCGAGGTCAGCTGGATCACCGAACCGGCGGTGCTGGCGATATCGGCGGTCAGGTCGACCGTCCCCTGCCCCGCCAGATAGAGCGGTCGCGTCGAGGCGGCGCCGGTCAGGGTCAGCTTGGCCTTGTCGAACAGTTCATAGCCGAGGGTGACGAACGGGCTGGTGGTCGGCAGGGTCGCGGCCGTGTCGGCCCGCACGCGCAGGCGCAGCCCCGCGCTCGCCCCCGACACCGTGCCGGTGATCCCGGCGAAGCGATCGCCGCTGCTGCCGGCGAGTTCGGCGACGAGCAGATCGCCGCTCGTCAGCGTCAGATTGCCGTTCAGCACACCGCCCGGCAGCGCGAAATAGGTGTTGTTGTTGCCGTAATAGCTGGTCGACGAGGACGGGCCGAAGGTGACGTCGCCGTTGATCGTGCCCGCATTGGCGATGCGGGCATTGAACACCGCGAAATCGCCGTTCGGCCCGATACCGCGCGTGCCCCCGGTGACGACGCCGCCCGCCTGGTTGTTGAGCACGCCGTAATAGTCGATGAACACGCCGGTCCCGGTCGCGGTGATCGTGCCGCTGTTGCTCAGGCTGCTCGACAGCTTGAGCCCGGCGGTCGTGCCCTCGATCCGGCCGGTGTTGGTCCAGTTCGAGCCCGACGAGCCCGACAGGATCGCACCCACTCCGCCGGTCGAACGGATCGTGCCCGAATTGGCGAAGCTCGGCCCGAACAGCGACACCGCGGTGCCGCTGGCGGTGATCGTGCCCGAATTGACGAACGCACCCTGCGAGTTGAACGAGACGCCGCCCCCGGTCGCGGTCACGGTGCCGCTATTCTCGAAACGGTTCGCATAGTTCATCGAGACGGCATAGAGGCCGATCTGCGCTCCCGTGCCGGTGATGCTGCCCGCATTGGTGACGCTGGGCGAACCGGACGAACCATATTCATCGGACAGCACGGTGCCGGTGTCGCTCAGCGCGGCGTTGTTGACGACCGCTCCGCCGCCCGCGACCCGCAACGGCCCCGCCACCGCAAAGTCCTTGGCCAAGGTGGTCGTCGTCTTGGTATCGGGGGCGAGGGTCAGCTGTTCGAAATTGGTCGGCAGAGTCAGCGCCGAGGACAGGGTCGTATCGCTGGTGAAGCGGATGCGCAGCGTGTCGGTGCCCGCCCCGCCGTCGATCGTACCGCTGATCCCGGTGCGGATCGCGCCGTTCGCATAGCCGACGATGAGCGTGTCGTTGCCCGATGAATAGGAGACATTGCTCGAGCCGAAGCTCACATTACCGACGATCGTGCCCGTGCTGTTATCGATGACGGTGTTGCCGAACGAGACCGGATTTGGTGTCGCAATGACATCGCCCGTGATCGTCCCGGAATTGGTCAAACTAAAGCCCACACCCGCCTGGATCGCGGTCGTACCAGCGGTCGTGATCTGGCCACCCGCTGCGTTGATTATTGTAAGCGATGTGCCGGTGATGGCCGCGCCCGTGCCCGTATTGGCGATCGTGCCGCTGTTGGTCAGCGTCGAGGTACGGACATTGGCCAGCGTCGCCGTGGTGCTGGCGCTGCGGATCGCGCCACTGTTGGTCCAGTTGAAACCATAGACTACAGAACTGTAGGTCGCGCCCACATCGATCGCGCTGCGGCTGCCGCCATCGATGGTGCCGGCATTGGTCAGCGTGCCGACGGGGCCGCTGATCGCGCCGATCGTGCCGCCTGCGCGGTTGGTGATCGTCTGGAAGCCCGCATAGGTCGGGTTGCTCGACAGCAGCGCATAGCCGTCCGAGCCGGTCCCCGTGGCGCTGATGGTGCCGCTATTGTCGATCGACGCGGTCATGCTGCCATAGCCGTTGCCGGTCTGGCCGATGACGATGCCGTTCGCGCCGCTGATACTGCCGCCCGCGCGCACTGTCACCGACAGCTGGCCGCTGGAATAGCTGTTGGCGGTGGTCTGGCGGACGAACTGCACGCCGGTCTGGCCTGCGCCATCGACCCGGCCGCCCACGGTCAGCACCCCATAGGGATAGCTGGTGGCCGAGGTCGGGATCGCGAAGGCGATGGCGGGCGCGCCGCTGTTCGTCACCGTCGCCCCGGTCGCCACATCGACCGTGGTGCCCGAGGTCGTGACGGTCAGGCCGTTGCTGTCGGTGCCGCTGCACGTCGTGGTGGTGTTGGCCTGGGCCGGATCGGGGGTGCATTGGGCGAAGGCCGGGCCCGCCACCATCACCGCAAGCAGAATGGCACTCGATTCCAGAGCGCGCGCCTTCACCTGCCGAGCGCGCGACATTGCCTTCACCATTTTTCGAAAACCCCCAATTGTCGGACGATTCCTATGATGAAGTCGGCGTCATGTCACGTGAATTCATGACGCGATCGTCATGACGAAATAAAGTCATTTCTCTTTTCTTGGCACGACCGGGGTTACCGAATTTCCATCATTGACGGCTCGGGGGTCGGAAAGGATCGGGCGATCCGATCACTTGCGCGGCCAGTTGCCGGTCGACGGCACCGAAGCAAATCGGCGCCGCTCAGGGATGCCGCGTCAATACATGGTCCGGATCGAGCAGTTCCAGCGCCGCGCCCTCCCCCATTTCATCCGCACGGTGCCAGCGCCACAGGACCAGCGCGGTGCCGCCCGGATTTTGCGCGGAGGGGACCAGCGCGCCCTCGGCGCCGCTCGCGATCAGTTCCTGCGCCAGCGCCCAGCTCGGCGGGCGGCCGCCTTCGATCCCGGCGATCGCCTTCCAGGGTGCGGCCAGGGCCTGGGCGATCCGCTCGTCGGCCGCGCGGCCCCGTCCGTCGGTCAGGTCGGCGATCACGGTCGCGTCCAGGCGATAGGGGGCGAGCGTGCCGGGCTTGGCGAGGCCCTGATAATATTCGGCGATGGCGGTGGCGTGGTCGGTGCCCAGATAGAGCGCCGCCTGCCCCGGCGCGTTCCAGCGGCCGCCATGCCGCCGCGCCCCCTCCCCCGACCAGGGATCGCGCTGGTAGCGGATCGCCAGCATCCGCCAGAGCGGGCAGCGCAGCGCGCGCAGGGGATAGGGCATCGCGTCCCCCTTTGCCGTCAGGAATAGACCCCCTCGGCCATGCGATCCAGGTCGCCCAGGACCAGCGCCGCATGGCCTTCCTCGACCAGCTGTTCGGGGGTCTTGCCGAAACCGGGCAGCGGCTGGTGGCGGAACCAGATGATCGCGCGGCCCTCGTCGCCCGACAGCTCGGCCGCGCGCGCGATGATCCGCGCGATCTCGCCGAGCCGCGCCTGGACCGCCGGACTTCCCGGCTTGGCGGCCATGGTGTTGCGGTTGACCTGCGCCAGCTTGGCCAGCCGGGTCAGCGGCAGCCGCAACCGCTCGGCCATGCGGCGCGGGGCGATCATGTCGTGATCGCGGATATCGTCGAGAAAGGCGGCGAGCATCGGCACACTCCTTGCCCGTTATATGCCTGTTTTTTGCCCCATTCGCAAGACGAGCCTGACAGGCGGAGCCATTGCGGCCATCGAGAATTGATCTGGATCACCCATCCGGCATCGGGATTGGAAAGGGTGAGGATCGGGAGCGGGATTTGAAGGAAGCGATCGGCTTTTCCAGCGAGGGCCTGGCCGAGGATGTCGCCTTTGCCCGCTACCGCGAACTTTATGCGCAAGGGGCCGATGTGGTGCGGCTGGACGGGCCGTTCCGGGCGCGCGTCACCGGCTGGCGCTTTCGCCACCTGCTGCTGTTCGACCGGCGTCTGTCGGGCATGGCGCATGCGCGCGAGGAGCGGGTGCAGGCGGACGGATTCGACCATATCGTCCTCCACCATGTCCTGTCGGGCAGGCTGGTCGGCCATCCGCGCAGCGGGTTCGAGCGGGCGGGGCCGGGCGACATCGTGTTTCTCGACACGCGGCGCGGCCACAGGACCGAGGCGCGCGACCTGCACATGATCACCGCCAGCATCGCGCGCGACCTGGTCCATGCGGCGCTGGGCAGCCTGGGGGCGCTGCATGGACAGGTCGCGCACGCGCCCGACACCGCGATGCTGGGCGATTTCCTGCAATCGCTGGTCCGCCATGCGCCGATGCTCGACGACGGGCACGACCGCGCCTTTGCCCGCGCGCTGATCGAGCTGCTGCCGACCGCGCTGGGCGGCCCGCGCGACGTGGCGGTGGAGGCGCGGCGCCAGGACCATCTGCGGCGCGAGGCGGTCGACCGGCTGATCGACCGCGAAATCGCCGACCCGCAGCTGACCGGCACGGCCATCGCCGAGCGGGTCGGCCTGTCGCGCGCGACGCTCTATCGCCTGTACGAGCGCAATGGCGGGATCGCGCGCTATGTCCGGCATCGCCGGGTCGACGCGGTCCGCCGCGCGCTGGAGGGGGCGGCTCCCGTATCGCTGGACGAGCTGGCGCGGGCTTATGGGCTGGGCGATGCGGCCGGGCTGACCCGCGCCTTTCGCGCCGAACATGATGTCGACCCCGACGACTATCGGGCCCGGATGCGCCAGGGCCAGGCGGACAGCGCCACGATGGGGGCGCGGCGCTGGAACGGCTGGATGACCGAACTGGACTAGCGGGCGCGCCGATAGGCGAGCAGCGCCGCGCCGCATCCCAGCGCGCAGGTCGCGCCCAGCACCAGCGCCACCGCATCGGCCAGCCCGGTCAGCGCATGGCTGGCGATCCCGACCAGCCAGGGGCCCAGCGCCGTGCCCGACAGGGTGATGACCGTCAGGAAGATCGCCGTCGCCTCGACCCGGAGGGCGGACACGATGCGCGCCTGAAGCCCGATCAGCCCGTTGGCCAGCGTCACCGACAGGCCGATGACCGCAACGGCCAGCGCGGCCAGCGTCGCGTCCCCTCCCCCGCCCCCGACTCCGCCCCGCGTCAGCGGCCACAGCGCCAGGCCGCACAGCCCCAGGCCCAGCAGCATCAGGCCGGGCGTGGTCCCGCCTCCCCTCCCCCGCCCCAGACGGTCGGACATCCAGCCGCCCAGCCCATGGCCCAGCACCCCCGCCACCATCATCACCAGCCCGACCTGCGCGCCCGCCAGCGGCGGGGTCAGGCCATGCTGCCGGATCATCAGGCTGGCCGACCAGCTGGTCAGCGACTGGAGCGCCAGCGCGGCGCACAGCGCGGACAGGATATGCGGGGCCAGGCTCGCGCGGTCGGCGATCATCGCGCCCAGCGCCTGTCGCATCCGGATCGCGGCGCTGCCCGGCCGCGCGACGGGATCGGGCCTTCGCCCCACATGCCAGGCGAGCGGCAGGCCGACCGCCCCCATCGCGAACAGCACCAGCCGCCACGGCGCCGGCCCGGTTGCCGGTGCCAATCCGGCGAACAGCGCGAGCAGCGCGCCGCCCCCGATCATCGCCAGCCCCCGGCCCAGCGAGGCCCCGGCGGTGAACAAGGCGATGCCGCGCCCGCGATGGCCGGGCTCCATGGCCAGCGCGATCAGCCCGACCGCGGCGGGGCCGATCGCGGCCTGGGCCAGCCCCATCAGCATCCGGGCGGGGACCAGCAGGGCGACCGACGCCGCACATCCGCACAGGATCGTCGCGACGCTCGACCCCAGAAGCGCCAGCGCCAGCAACCGCGCCAGCGGCCAGCGCCGGGCCGCCAGCACCATCGGGACGATCGCCAGCCCATGGACCAGCGCGAAGGCGGGCCCCTGGACGATGCCGATCGCGTCGTCCCCCAGATGCAGCTCGGCCTTGATCGGCTCGACCAGCACGGACAGCAGGAAACGGTCGCCGACCGCCAGCATATGGACCAGCGCCATCAGCACCGCGACGCCATATCCCCTGTGCGGTGTCGATCGCGTCACGCAATGCCCCTGGCGTCAGCCCCGCGCGGTCCTCCGGGATGGGGGCCATGCGCTGTCGCGATCGCAACGCTCATAGGATGCGGCGGGCCCCTCGCAAAGCCCGATCCGGATCGGCAGCACGGGCGACGGGTTCTGCAGCGCGGTCACGTCCGCCCAGTCGCCGCCCAGCCAGCGCGCCCGGTCCTCGGGCGCGACGATCATGGGCAGCGTCGACCAGGGCCCCTCGCCCCCCGCGCAGCCCAGCATCGCGAAGCCATGCGCGCCCGCATGGCGGCGCCACAGCCCCGCCACGGTGAAGACCGGCTGGCCGTCGAGCGTGAACCAGACCGGGCGGTCCTCCCGCCCGTCGGGCGAGGAGAGCGCGCCGCGCGCGGCGGTCACCGGAATCAGACAGCGTTGCGCGGGGACCTCGGCCAGTCGCCGCCACCAGGGCAGGGTCAGGCTGAAGATCCGGGTGGTCGGCCAGCACGCCTCGCCCCCGCTAATGTCCCAGCGCTGGGTATCGAGGCCCAGCCCCTGCGCGCCCTGGCGCAGGACGAAGGCGGGATGCCCCGGCACGAGATCGCGCAGCCGCGACCATGCGCCCCAGGAGACCCGATGCGTCCAGGCGACGGCGAATTCCGCGCACAGCTCGTCCGCGCTGCGGTCCAGCGTCGCGCGGTCGGACACGGGATGTGTCGCGCGCGGCAACGGGCCGGGCAAGGCGGTCATGACGCCCTGGCCCACACCCATTTGCGGCGGTTCTGCGAATAGCGGCGTCGGACCGGCTGGCAGAGCAGCAGGTGGCGGCGATGGTCGTTCTCCAGCGTCACGACCCGGCACAGGACGAAGACCGTTCTCCACTGGCGCGTCCGGGCGAACGGAAGGGCCAGCGACATCTTGGGGAAGCGCAGGATCACGATGGTTTCTTACCAGCTTGGACAGGGTGGGACGGGGTGACGCCATGGGAAGCGGCCCCGGCCCGATCCTGGCAATCTAGATCAGTCCGGGGCGGCTGCCCATTACGGAATGGCCGGTGTCTCACGATTGAGACGATCGCTCCGGAACCGGATGGAATCCGGGGTTAAAGCCGGATTTCGGCCCCGATCGCCTCCGCCGCCAGCCCGCGTATATCGACCCGCGCCTTCAATCGTGCGCAGAGCAGCGCGGTGCCGCTGATCTTGCGCTGGACGAACAGCGTCTCGACATGCGGCACGTGCCAGGTGTCGCGGTCGGCGATCATGGCGCGCGTCTCCTCGCGCACCACCGGCACGAAGGCGCGGTCGCCGAAGTCGAAGGGGCCGGGACGCGCCATCGTGTCGTCGATCGCGGCGATGATCCGGTCGACCGCCGGGCGGTGCGCGGCGACCGCCCTTTCGCCCAGGAAACCCGTCTCCACCGCGATCTCGCGGATGCGGTCGCGGTCATGCGCCAGCCCCGCCTCGATCAACCGGCGATAGGAGGCGGCGGTCTCGGGCGGCACGTCGCGCGCCGCGCCGAAGTCGAGGAGGACCAGACGCCCGGTCTCCGCCTGCCAGCGGTAATTGGCGAAGTTCGGATCGGTCTGCATCATCCCGAACTCGAACAGCTCGCGCAGGACCAGCTGGATCAGCGCGGTCATCGCGCCGTCGCGGGTGGCCTGGTCGGCCTCGACCAGCGTCTCGATCGGCTGGCCGGGGATATAGTCCATCGCCAGCACCAGCGACGTGGTCAGCGAAGGCTCGGGCGCGGGCACGACATAGCGCGGATCGCCCGCCAGCCGCTCGCCAAAGCGGCGCATCCGATCGGCCTCGCGGAGATAATCGGCCTCCTCGGCCAGTTGCCGCTTGGCCTCTTCCAGCAGCGGCTTCAGGTCGACCGAGGGCGGGATCAGGTTCGACACGCGCAGCAGCGTCGCGACATTGTCGACATCCGACCCGATGCTGCCCTGCACGCCGGGATATTGCACCTTGATCGCCAGCACCCGGCCATCGGGCAGGGTCGCGCGGTGGACCTGCCCGATCGAGGCGGCGGCCATGGGGGCCGCCTCGAAATGGCGGAAGCGGCGTCGCCAGTCGGGGCCCCATTCGGCCCGGAGCACCTTGTCGAGCTGCGCGGGCGGCATCCGGTACGCCTGGTCGCGAAGCCGCGCGAGGATGGCCTGGAGCTCGGGCGGCAACAGGTCGCCCGCATCCATCGAGATCATCTGGCCCAGCTTCATCGCCGCGCCGCGCAGGTGCGACAGCCGGTCGGCGACCCGCGCGGCGTTGCCGGGGGTGAGGATCAGGTCGCCAAGCTTCGGCCGCTCGCCGCTGGCCAGTCGCCGCGCCCCCTCGGCCAGCATTCCGCCCGCGACCCCGCCCGCCAGCCGCCCGAAAGCGCCCGCGCGCGCGAAGCGGCCGCTGGGGACGGCGCGGTGCCGGGGCGACTGCCCGGGCTGGGATGGGGGATTGCTGTCGTCATCGGCCATGATCCGGGATAGCGGCGGGCGGGCGGCTTGGTTCCGTCGCCCCGGCGATCACGCTTGCCGCGACCCAGCCCGCCAGGATCATGACGAAGGGCATGGCGGGATAATGATAGCGGGTCTGGCCGGTGAAGCCGAAGGCCAGGACGGTGCAGAAGAGCGGCATGGCGGCGGGGATCAGCATCGCCGCGCCGGGCGCCCCCCGCCACGCCGCGCGCGCCGCCCGGCCGGTGCCGACCAGGCCCAGCGCCAGCACCGCCAGATAGAAGAGCTGGTTCACCCCCTGCATCGCGCGCCACAGCCCGCGCCGCGCGGGATGGCTGGCGTCGAGCGGCCAGAAGCCGTCGCTGTCCTTCCACCAGAGCAGCCCCATCTTGCGCAGGCCGAGCAGCCCCCAGCGCAGCGGATGCGCGGCGATCCAGTCGATCGCCAGCGTCTTCAACCGGCGCTCCATCTCCATCTGGCGCTCGACCCGCTGGGCAAAGGGGATGCCGACCTGATCCCACAACGGCGACCGTTCGACCTGGAAATAGCCGCCATCGGCCAGGTCGTTGGCCCCGGCGTGCAGCGCGACGCCGCTATTGCTCGACACCAGGACCGGCGCGCCGAGCATCGCCTGGTTGCGCCAGCTCCAGGGCAGCAGGACCGCCGCCATGCCCGCCAGCACCAGCGCCAGCGTCAGCCCCGCCCGCCGCACGCCATGGCCGCGCCACGCCACCGGCAGGACCAGCGCCAGCAGCACCGGGAACAGCATCATCTGCGGCCGCATCAGCGCCCCCGCCCCCAGCACCAGCCCGGCGAGCAGCGCAGGGCCGATCCGCCCCCGCGCCTTCAGCATCAGCACGGTCCCCGCCATGACGATCGCGGTCGAGCTGGGTTCGGCCGCGGTGTCGCCGCTATAGGCGATATGCGCGGGATAGACGGCATAGAGCAGCGCCGCGAGCCGCGCCGCCCCCTCCCCTGCCCCCAGATGCCGCGCGAACCACAGGATCAGCGCCAGCGTGGCGGCCTGCGCGATCAGGTTGACCAGGATCGGGCCGACCAGCGACGGCCCGAACAGCGCGGTCGCCAGCCCCAGCAGCGCGGGATAGCCGACCGGCCAGAAGGCGGTGGGAAAGCCCCCTTCCTGATAGCCCAGTCCTTGCGCGATCTCGCGCCCCCGGATCAGATACCAGAGCGAGTCGCCGCGCGGCGCGATCGGAAAGGCGAGGATCAGCCCCAGGCGCAGCGCGATGGCGATCAGCAGGATCGCGGGGATCACCCGGCGCGAGGTGGCGAAGCCGTGCCAAAGGCCGGACGGCGCGCGCGCAGGATATGGCATGGCGTGATCCCCCCGTGACGACCCTGTCCCCATCGCCGTCCCCCGCTTCCCCCCGGATGCCTCCCCCCAAGGCCCCCCGCGCGGGACAGGCGAGGGCGGCCGCGCATCGGAACGGCGATCCGGCTTAGGATGACGGGGGCGCCGGGGACAAGGGGACGGCTTCGGGGCGCTGTGCCGGGGCGGGATGGCCGACCGCGCCCCGATCGTCAGCCGGTGACGGCGACGATCCCCAGCGACGGCTCCATCGGCAGCCGGTCGGCGCTGCCGTCATGCACGCCGTTCAGATCGTCGGGATCGGTGGCCAGGCCATAGGACACGCCGCGCGCGCCGGTCCCGATCGCGCCGTGCGACAGCAGGATCGTCGTCCGGCTGGTCCGCACCGCGCCCGTGATCGGCACGGCCTGTCCGTTATCGGTGACCTGAAAGCCCAGGATCGCGCTGGCCGGGGTGAAGTCGACGCCGTCCGCCAGCGCCAGCGTCACCTCGGTCTGGCTCGCCCCGAGCGCGCGCGCCGAGGCCAGGCGCGGCCCGCGCGGGCCCGGCTGCCCCTGCAACCAGGCCAGGACCTGCGCGGCGAAACGCTGGCCCGACCGGATCTGCCCCTGTTCGCTCTGGTGGATGCCGTCGACCACCGGCAGGTCATAGGTGGTGAAGCCATAGCGGACATGGGGATCGCCCAGCGCGACGGTCATCTCCGCCTGGCGCTGGATCGCCTGCATCCGGTGCAGCCCGGCGTCGCTGCCCCCGATATTCTGCGACCCGCCGATGAAGACGGTTAGGTCGGGCAGCCGCGTCTCGCTGCGCAGCGCGGCGATCAGCGTGCGGATCAGCCCCAGCTGGGTGGCGAGATCGCCGGTCAGCCGGTCCGCGACGTCGTTGCGCCCGACCTGCAACAGCACCGCATCGACCCCGCCCGCCGCGACGATCGCGCGGACCAGGTCGGCGCGCATCGTCGAGTGGGACGCGGCCCATTGGATCAGAGTCGTGCTGCCCACCCCGCCACGGACATAGCGCACCGTCCGCCCGGTCGCCGCGTTGATCGCCAGCCCCGCCGTCTTGCCGAACGCCCCCCGGCCGAGCGGCGCGAAGCTGATCCCGTCGCCGGTCGACACGACCGCCGAACTGGTCGCCGGGCCGTCATAGTTGGACAGATATTGCGCGCTGCTGCTCGACCCGGCGAAGGCGATGGTCAGCCGGTCGGCCGCCAGCGTGGTCGGCCGCGCGGGTGTCGGTGTCGGGGTGGGGGTGGGAGTCGGTGTGGGCGTCGGGCCGGGTTGCGGGGTCGGGGTGGGGGTCGGGATGATCAGGTCCGATGGCGCCCTGTCATCGGCGCAACCGGGGATCAGCGGCAATGCGATCGTACAGGCGGTGCCGGTCAGGAAACGGCGTCGGCTCGGAAAGGGCGTATCGGTCACGGATCAACTCATGGCGGGGGAAGCGGGGCGGCCCTGCGCCATTAACCATCAATATAGATTAAATGTGACGCGGAATCTCATTCCCGCGTCATGCGCCCCTCCCCCTCGAACGACCGGAGGATGGGGCACGGCCCGGCCCCCTCGCCCGCGCATCGCTCGGCCAGCGCGTGGAGCGAGGCGCGCGCCTGTTCGAGCGCGGCGATCTGCGCATCCAGCGCGACGATCCGCTCGCGCGCGAGCTGGCGCACCCGCGCCCGGTCGTCGGTCGCGTCGAGCGCCAGCAGCTCGCCGATCTGCTCCAGCGTGAAGCCCGCCGCCTGGCCCGAGCGGATGAAGCGCAGCCGCCCCAGATCCTCCGCGCCATAGCGCCGGACCCGTCCCCCCGCGCTCGCCCCGGCGGGGCGTTGGGGCGTGTCGAGCAGCCCGCGCCGCTGGTAATAGCGGATCGTCTCCACCCCCACCCCGCCTTCGCGCGCCAAACCGGCGATGGTCCATTCCGACACGTCTTGACTCCGTACCATGGTACGGATGCCATATGGCGCATGGACCCCAGTCGGAGAAGGACCATGACCGCCACCCGCAAAGCCATTCTCTATCGCATGGTGATGCCGACCCATAGCTGCCCCTACGGCCTGAAGGCGAAGGACCTGCTCCGCCGACAGGGTTACGCGGTCGAGGACCATTGGCTGCGCACCCGCGAGGAGACCGACGCCTTCAAGGCCCAGCATGGCGTGAAGACCACCCCGCAAATCTTCGTCGGGGGCGAGCGGGTGGGCGGCTATGACGATCTGCGCCGCTTCTTCGGAAAAGCGGTCGCCGATCCCAAGGCGACCAGCTATCGCCCGGTCGCCGCGCTCTTCGCGATGACCGCGCTGATGGCGCTGGCCGCATCGCAGGCGGTCTATGCCACCCCCTTCACGACCCGCGCGGCCGAATGGTTCATCGCGTTCAGCATGGCGGTGCTCGCGCTTCTGAAGCTCCAGAATGTCGAGAGCTTCGCGATCATGTTCCTCAACTACGACCTGCTCGCCAAGCGCTGGGTCCCCTATTCCTATATCTATCCCTTTGCCGAGGGGCTGGCCGGGGTGCTGATGATCGCAGGGGTGCTGACCTGGCTGTCCGTCCCGATCGCGCTGTTCATCGGGGGCATCGGCGCGGTGTCGGTGGTGAAGGCGGTCTATATCGACCGGCGCGAACTCAAATGCGCCTGTATCGGTGGATCGAGCAATGTCCCGCTGGGCTTCCTGTCGCTGACCGAGAATCTGATGATGATCGGGATGGCGGTGTGGATGGTGGTGGCCGGGTAAATTCCTCCCCTGCAAGGGGAGGTGGCGCGCGTAGCGCGTCGGAGGGGTGTCCCCCTCTCGATAGCGCGACACCCCTCCGTCAGGCTAGCGCCTGCCACCTCCCCTTGCAGGGGAGGATTTGGGAAAGTTTCCCCGGGGAAACATCCCTTCCCCCTCCCCCACCTTGCCCGATTGAATGAACTTTGCCATTAACCAACCCCAAAAGCTTCAAGGGGTGCGCGAGTGGCGGAAGATCATGCAATGCTGTCCCAGATCGGCGATCTGGCCAGCGCGGGCGAGCGGATGATCGAGCGGCTGCGGCGCAAGGCGTTCCTGCCCGAAAGCCGGAAAGGCCTGCACGTCCGCTTCGGGATCGCCGAGGCCGCGCAGCTGCTCGGCTGTTCGACCAACCGCATCCGCATGGCCGAGGAGGATGGCCGCCTCCCCCCTGCCCCCACGACCGACAATGGCCGACGCCAGGGCTATACGGTCGAGGAACTGCTCCACATGCGCGAGGTGCTGGGCGCCTCCCCCGCGCGCGCGCCGCTCGACATTCCGGCGATCATCGCGGTGCAGAACTTCAAGGGCGGCGTCGGCAAGTCGACCGTGACCACCCATCTCGCCCATTATTTCGCGGTGCAAGGCTACCGCGTGCTGGTCGTCGATTGCGACAGCCAGGCGACGACGACGACCCTGTTCGGCTTCAACCCGCATTTCAACGTCACGCGCGAAGAGACGCTATACCCCTATCTGTCGATCGACCCGACCCAGACCGACCTGGCCTATGCGGTCAAGCCCACCCCCTGGCCCAATGTCGACCTGATCCCGTCCAATCTCGAACTGTTCGATGTGGAATATGAGCTGGCCGCAGCGGGCAGCGATGGCGGATCGGTGCTGGCGGCCCGCTTCCGCAAGCTGAAGCGCGGGCTGGCCGACCTGGCGCGGAATTACGACGTCGTGCTGCTCGATCCGCCCCCTGCCCTGGGCACGATCAGCCTGGCGGTGATGCAGGCGGCCAATGCGCTGCTGGTGCCGATGGCCGCGACCACGCCCGATTTCTGCTCCACCGTCCAGTTCCTGTCGATGATGGACCAGGTGCTCAACCAGCTGACCGGGGCCGGGATCGAGGTCGATTACCAGTTCGTTCGGCTGATCTGTTCCAAGTTCGACGGCAACGACCCCAGCCATGCCATGGTCCGCGCGATCATGGAGCAAAGCTTCGGCCCCGCGCTCCTCCCCGTCCCCATCCTTGAATCGGCCGAGATCAGCCATGCCGCGATGCGGATGATGACCGTCTATGAGCTGGAAAAGCCGATCGGCACGCCCAAGACGCACAAGCGCTGCCGCGCCAATCTGGACGAGGCGATGCGCCAGGTCGAGCAGCTGGTCCGCCAGAGCTGGGGCCGGGTCGAACCGCTGAGCGAGGAAGCGGTGATCCATGCCGCGGCTTGATCGGCTTCCCCTTTCCTACACGACAATGTTCTGCCTATGTTCCAGGCGGGAGGCATAAGATGGCGCGTAAACAATCCGATTATCTGGCGGCCCTGCTGGCGGAGGAAGAGGGCGACGCCCCCTCCCCCACTCCGGTTCGCGAGGCCGTGGCGGAACGCAGCCGGGGCACGACGCTGCTCGGCCGCGAGTCCGCGCTCGCCCGCGTCGCCAGCGGCGAGGTGCGACAGGTCACGCAGTTATTGCTCGACCCGGCGCGGGTGAAAATCTGGTCGGGCAATGCCCGCAACTACGACCTGCTGACCGAGGCGCATTGCCGCGAGCTGATCGACTCGATCATCGCCGAAGGGGGGCAGAAGGTCCCTGCCGTGGTCCGCCGGATCGAGGGCGATCCCGATCATGATTATGAGGTGATCGCGGGCACGCGGCGCCACTGGTCGATCAGCTGGCTGCGCGCCAACAGCTATCCCGACATGGTCTTCGTGGCGCAGGTCGCGCAGCTGGACGACGAGGCCGCGTTCCGCCTCGCCGATCTGGAGAACCGGGCGCGTGCCGATGTCTCGGACTATGAGCGGGCGCGCAACTACCTGGCCGCGCTGACCACCCATTATGGCAACCACCAGACCCGCATGGCCGAGCGGCTGAAGCTGTCCAAGGGCTGGCTGTCCAAGATGCTGAAGGTCGCCGCGCTGCCCGACGAAGTGGTCGCCGCCTTCGCCTCGCCGCATGAGGTGCAGCTCAAGCCCGGCTATGCGCTGGCGCAGGCGATGCAGGACAAGGGCGAGGCGTCGGCCATCATGAGCGTGGCCCAGTATGTCACGCGCCAACAGGCCGAGCGGCGCGAGGCGGGGCAGCCGCCCATCCCGGCCAGCGAGGTGCTCCACCGCCTGCTGACCGCGCGCAAGATGATGCTGGGCGAGGATGGCGAGCCGGAACGCTACAGCTATCACAACCGCTATGGCCGCCCCGTGCTGTCGGTCCAGTCGGCCAATCGCCAGGGCGTGACGGTGCGGCTCCATGCCGGTTCGGGCGCGGATGTCGAGGAAATCGTGACGGCGCTGCGCGGTGCTCTGGCGCATCTCGAACAGACGGGCAGGGGGCTTCAACCCTGATGTTTCCCCGGGGAAACACGCTTGCCCGCCCATCTTGCATGTTTCCCCGGGGAAACATGCGCCGGGGTCATGACGCATGAGCACGAAGCCCAAGGACGGATCGGCCGAACAGTTCGAGCTGTTCCTGCCCTATCTCGCCGACCTGCCGCTGCGCGACCAGCGCGAGATGATGGAGCGGCCGTTCTTCAGCCTGGCCAAGTCGAAACGGGTCAAGCCGATCGACTATCGCTCGCCCGACGGCAAGCTGTGGGTCCATGTGTCGGGCAATCCCGATTATGGCATGGCGACGATCTGGGATGCCGACATCCTGATCTATTGCGCCTCGATGCTGGCCGACATGGCCAGGCGCGGGATCAACGACGTGCCGCGCAAGCTGCACCTGATGCCCTATGACCTGCTGCGCGCGATCGGGCGCCAGCCGACGGGGCGTGCTTACGAGCTGCTCGGCCAGGCGCTCGACCGGCTGGTGTCGACCACGGTCAAGACCAATATCCGCGCCGAGAATAGGCGCGAGGCGACGTTCAGCTGGCTCGACGGCTGGACGCAATTGGTGGACGAAAAGACCGAACGCTCGCGCGGCATGACGATCGAGCTGTCGAGCTGGTTCTATGAAGGCGTGATGATGACAGGCGGCGTGCTGTCGATCGACCGCGCCTATTTCGACATTTCGGGCGGGCGCGAACGCTGGCTGTACAAGGTCGCGCGCAAACATGCCGGCGGGGCAGGGGAGGGGGGCTTCGCCATCTCCATGCCGACCCTGTTCGAGAAATCGGGGGCCGAGGGCCAATATCGCCGTTTCAAGTTCGAAATCGCGAAGATCGCCGAACGCAACGAGCTGCCCGGTTACGCCCTGACGCTCGAACAGGCGGAGGGCAAGCGCGAGCCGAGCCTCAGGATGCGTCGGCGGGCGGAAGGGGAGGGGGCTGGCCCCGCCGTCCCTGCGCCCCCGAAAAAGACCAGGGCCGCTGCCGCGCCATCGCCCAAGCCACCGGCGCCGGAGGACACTGCGCCGCCCCCCGTCGATCACGACATGGATGCCAGTGGGCTGATCCGTCGCAGCGTCAAGAGCCTGTCGACCCGCTCGACCTTCGGAGAAATCACCGACGCGACCCTGGCCCTGCTGCGATCCGAATGTCCGGGGTGGGACTATCAGACGCTGCACGCCGAATTCAAAGCCTGGGTCGAGGGCGATCCGGCCCGCACGCCGGTCAGCTATCAGAACGCCTTTATCGGCTATGTCCGCCGTTTCGACGCCAAGAACAGGCACCTGCTTCGCTGACGATAGGGGAGGGGGGCGCAGCAAAGGCGCTCCCTTCCCGCCATTTCAGCCGCTGGAATTGCGACGCAGGAGGGATGCGCAGCCTGAACGCGTTCCCGAAATATCGCGTGTTCGATCATCGCTACGATCGCGTGTCCCGGCGGGTCGCCACTTTGAACCTCACCACGCGGGATCGGTCGAAAACTGATTCAATCCGACCCGCTCCGACGGCGTCCGTCCCGCCTTTTCGATATATCGGGAACGGGCAACGATACTCCCGGAACGGTCGGGCGATACATCGGGAACGCCCATCACGATATTCCGGGAACGGATAGTCGATATGTCGGGAACGCGAGAGACCCAAAAAAACGAGCGAATTCGGCATTTTAGCCTGTGGAAAACACGGCTTAACCCTTTAAATCCCTTCTAACGCTCTAACCCTACGGATATGTTTTTTGAGCTTTTTTGAAGAGCTTGATGAGTTTTCTGAATCAGTCGCCTTTTCGCTTTGGGTTTGCCCCCTATCGATTCACAAAGGGCCATGCCGATCGCACGCGAACATCGCTGGCTCTACCCGATCGACTGGCGCGAGCTGTCCGCGCTGATCCGCTTCGATCGCGCCAAGGGGCGGTGCGAGCATTGCGGGCGGCCGCACGGACGCGAGATCGTGCATCTCGGCGACGGGACCTGGTGGGACGACACCCGCGCCCGCTGGCGCGACGGCCGGGGCAGGGGGGTCAGAGCGCTGCCCAGCCCCACCGCCATGATCCACGCGCAACCGGGCCTGGCCGGCATCGCCCCGCCCCTACCGTTCCGCCGAACCCGCGTGATCCTGGCCAGCGCGCACCTGAACCACGACCCCGGCGACAACCGGCCGCGCAACCTGGCGGCGCTGTGCCAGTCCTGTCACATGCGCCATGATGCGGGGGAGCATCGCAGGCGTCGGTTGCGGAACCGGTTCCGGGCCAGCGCCATTCGCGATCTTTTTGCCTGAGCGGGTGGGGATTTCCTTGCCGCCCTGTAAAGAGAGGGAGACCCGCAAAATTCGCTACAAGCAGCCGCTGAGGGCCTTTCGCCTTTTTCGTTTCCAGTGATGAGGTCGCCTGCGCCGTAGCCAAGAAGGGCGGCTGGACATCGATCTGGCGGTCTCCCGATCTAGGCCGGATCGACATTCAGGATTTCCAAACGGCGTGCAGGCTGATCCATAGGCATCCGTATAGAGGCGCGGAGCGAGCGATGGGGATCAAGCGGTACGAGTTGAGCGAGGCGCAGTGGTCGCAGATTGCATCGCTGGTTCCTGGCAAGGCGGCTGATCCTGGCCGGACGGGTGTGGATAACCGTTTGTTCGTGAACGGATGTTTGTGGGTGCTGCGCTCGGGCGCACACTGGTGCGATCTTCCGGAGCGCTATGGCAAATGGAAGACCGTACACCGGCGCTTTAGCCGCTGGTGCCATGCCGGTGTCTGGGAGCGGGTGTTCGAGGCGCTGACGGCGGATCGGGACAACCGGTATCTGATGATCGACAGCACCATCGTTCGCGCCCATCGGCAGGCCGCAACCGGAAAAGGGGGGCAAAGGATCAGGCGCTGGGGCGTTCCCGAGGTGGACTGACCACCAAGGTCCACATGCTTGCCGACACGCTTGGCCGGCCCTTGCGGTTCCGCATCACGCCCGGCCAAGCCAGCGACATCGCCTCTGCCTCCGATCTGCTCGAAGGCCAGTGCGCCAAGGCAGTTCTCGCCGATAAAGCGTATGATGGTGATGCCTTGCGGGACCAGATCGCGGCCATGAACGCCACGGCAGTCATCCCCGCCAGGCGCAACAGGAGGGCCTCCATCCCGCACGATCCCGACATCTACAAACATCGCAATCAGATCGAGCGATGCTTCAGCCGCCTCAAGCACTTCCGACGCTTCGCCACCCGCTGCGACCGACGCACCATTCATTTCACCGGCTTCATCCATCTCGCCGCCGCCATGATGGCACCACTCAAGGCTCTCGCGCGCATCGAACGTTTCCTTGACGATCCTCAGCTTCTCAGGCGTGCTCCAGTGACGGCGACGACCGCCGTCGCCGATGATCTCGGACACGGACATAAGCCTATGCTCGGGGGATAGCCTCAATCCTCCTTCTTAGGCTCAAATCCGTCCGGTTGAAATGCGGGCTAGCGCAAGACCATGAATACTGAGGTAGGATCAATCGGAGGTCGGCCTCGAAGGGCCAGATCGACAAAGCGACGTTTGTAGAGGCGGCCCATTTCGCATTCTGTCCGCGAGGACCTCGGCCGGAGGTTGGCGAGCGCATCGGATCGCCGACGAGGATCAGCTGACAGGAATCAACGCTGATGCCTCATACGACAACGTCTTGCCCAAAGGACGGAATCCCTTATTTGAACGCTCCATCCAATATCAAACATATCTATCAACCGATGGACGTACCACGCACCGCACTAAGCGGTCATGAATAAATATTACATTCAAGTCCTAGAAATTGGGGTGCGTTCCCAAATACTTATCAATGAGCCCGGAATCACGAGAGAAGTATGGATATTCTTCACAAGGATATAAATTTCTACTTCTTTTTTGTCTTATATTTTACTGTATTGAACGTAATAAGAATTTTTGTTTTTCAGGGAACGGTGGTAAATACATATTTTCAAGCTGATTACGTTCTTCCTCCGATGGTAGCATGCGTCTGCGTGGCCATAAAAATTCACAGGCATATAATACTATCTTTGGTTTATGTGACTGGATTACTGGCATCAGCGAGCGATGTGATCGTTAGTGTTGGAAAAATGTTTCGATGGGGCCCTGATGCTGTGCCTCAATATATTACTGGATACCATGATCTACCGTGGGGAATAATATCCGGGATATCCGCTATTTTAATGATTTCATGGCTTCCTTTGAGTGTAATGCTCACTTGGGCAGCTCGTAATAGATTTGCATTATGGCCTCTTGATATTTTTGTCCTTGGACTTCTTGCCGCAGATGATATTTTTGGTGAAACCAGATTTAATGAAGGCTCGAAGAATATTAATATTCTCTCGACCTCATTGCAGGCAACTTTGCCAGTATACCTAAATTCCCGATTTCGAGAAGGAGATTTGAAAAAAACTGACAGTCAAAATATGCAAGAGTTCTATAAAGAAAACTTTGACGACAAAAAGCAACAGATTTTATCGATCTCATTGGAATCATTCGGACTTTCGAAGTATAAATATTTAAATACTTATATGGTAGATATATTGTATAAAAGATTGGCTGGTCTCTATATCATAGAAAGCTATAGTCATAGCTTCCAAGGTGGCACGATTCATGGCGAAATAAGAGAGCTCTGCGGATTGATGCTAACAGGCGCCGCTGGAAGCCCTAAGGTCATTCCAGAGCTAGGCCGCTGCTTGCCGAAATATCTCGCGCGCAAGGGTTACAAAACTTTCGCTTTCCATGGGAATGGTTCTTCATTTTATGAGAGGCGCTCTGTTTATCCTGCAATGGGCTTTCAAGAAAATTGGTTTTACCAGCAGTTTAGAGAAAATTACCCCAATAATAAACCATGCACAAAGACATTGTTTCACGGAATATGTGATAAGACAGTCTATAATAAGGCTATGTCATTATTTGACGGAAAGAACAAGTTTATCCATGTGATGACCCTTGATTCTCATCTCCCGCTTCCTCGTGATTCTCATGCAAATTGTCCGAATCAGATAAAAAATAATGAAATAATATGTGATTATGTAGGATATATAAGAAACTCTATTGAAGAATTAGTGAAGCAAATAGAATTGTCCCGAACAAAACCGGATGTTGTGTTTATTTATGGAGATCATTCTCCGCCCTTTAATCTCACTAGGGATAGGAGGTTTTTTTTCTCGAGTAGGGTTCCTTTTTATGTATTGCATAAAAAATAGAATTTAGGAGAAGCAGATCATTGCGGTACTGCGTGAGCAAGAGACCGGGATGAAGATCGCCGACGTGTGCCGCAAGCATGGGATCAGTAGCGCGAAGCTGTATGCGTGGAAGGCGAAGTATGGCCGCATGGACGTGTCGCGGGCCCACAAGTTGAAGGTGCTTGAGAAGGAGAACGGCCAGCTCAAACGACTGCTGGCCAACGCCATGCTCGACAATGCCGTATTGAAAGAGGTGGCGGGAAAAAACTGGTGAAGCCCGCCGCTCAGCGTAAGGCTATCGAGCATGTTCGGCATCAGCGAGCGCGGGGCCTGTGCCATCTTCGGCGTGGACGGAACGTCGGTGTGCTACCTGCCCAGGCGTAGTGCTGATAGCGACCTGCGGTCGCGGCTGCGCGAGATCGCGGCGGAGCGTCGGCTACCGGCGGCTGGGGATCGTGCTGGTCCGTGAGGGGCTGGTGATGAACCACGAGAAGTTGTTGCGGCTGTACCGCGAGGAGAGCCTTCGGGTCTGGCGCCGGCGTGGTCGCAAGCGACCCATGGGCACGCGAGCACCCATGGCGTTGCCGCAAGGTCCGAACCAGCGGTTGAGCCTCGACTTCGTCAGCGACATGCTGATCAGCGGCCGACGCATCCGCATCCTGGCGGTGGTGGGCGACTTTACGCAGGAATGCCTCGCGCTGGTGGTCGACACCTCATTGTCAGGCGCGCGTGTCGCTCGCGAGTTGGACGCCGTCATCGCTGGGCGCGTCGTGCGGCTGATGATTGTCAGCGATAACGGCGCCGAGCCGATCAGTCTGGCGATCCTGAGATGGACGCAGGAGCGACCAGTCGACTGGCACTACATCGCACCCGGCAAGCCGCAGTAGAACGGCTACATCGAGAGATTCAACGGCCGCCTGCGTGACGAGTGTCTTAATGAGATGCTGTTCGTGTCGCTCGGCCATGCCCGCTCGGTGCTGCGGCTCTGGCGTGACGACTACCACCACGTACGGCCGCATAGCGGTATTGGCAGGCTGACGCCCGCCGATGCTACCAGGCGGGTTGTGCAACACCGCCTCGGGGGGCACCATGCCAACCCCGGACTCCAGTTATGACTGGTAGAGCTTTGGAAAGCACGTCAACAATGGCTTACCCATCCATGCAGGCCCCATCAGCCTGCATCTTGAATCAGATCTCTGCACTCACGGGAATCGCTTATCGATTCAGGTCGGCCAGAAACCGGTCCAAAAATTCGGTCGCCAAATTCTAACTAACTTGGCGACCGAAAGTATCCTCAAATCAATTCAATTGATGTCAATTTGCACTGATACTGCAGAGGGCTTCAACCGCCTGATCGATCGGATAGTGATGATTACCGATGAATAGGCCGTTGGCGTCGATATGATCTGCATTCTTCAGATCGCCAAAAATGCTGTGGTCGAAATACCGTACCACTTCCTTTCGGGCAAAATTGCCGCTGACGATCGGACGATATTCAAAACCAAGACCGTCGAGTCGCTGCATCAGAGTGCTACGCGTCATGGTGCTTCCAGGGCGAATAACTAGGCTGAAGCCGAACCAGCTACTTTTACCGATTTCCTTCTGGATCATGATGTCGGGATGGTCCGACAGGCGTTCCTGGAGTATGCTGCCGTTGCGACGGCGTTCTTCAATCAAGCGAGGCAACTTGGCGATCTGTTCAATGCCGATTGCGCCCGACATTTCCAGCGGCCGCAGATTGTAACCTGGCAGGACGAAGCGGAAAGATTCCTCGAAGGGATCGTCGAGTTTCTGACCAACGACGCGATTTTGCGTCGGAAGCTGCCGAGTCCATCCATGAGCGCGCAACGACAGCATTAGATGATAGAGTTCCTCGTCGTCAGTGGTGACAAGGCCGCCTTCCATCGTTGAGATGTGGTGGGAAAAGAAACAGCTCTGGCTGCCCATGACGCCGTAGGACCCGGTCTTTCGTCCATCAAATTCGGCGCCCATCGATTCGCAATTGTCTTCGAGCACAACAAGATTGTGCGCATCGGCCAGTTTGCGAATCGCGGCGAAATCGTTTGGATTTCCAAGTAGATTAACGCAGAAGATGGCGCGGGTACGAGGCGTAATGGCCGCTTCCAATGCCGCCAGATCGAAATTCAGCGTTTCCAGATCGATGTCGACAAATCGAAGGTGCAGACCATATTGCTCCAACGGGCTATATGTCGTGCTCCAAGACACCGCCGGGACGATCACTTCATCGCCTCGTTCCAAGCGGAGAGCGGGATTGCTGGTAAAGCGTAGGGCCGCGATCATCAGCAAATTGGCCGACGACCCGGAATTGCACATTACCGCATAACGTGTCCCGCTATAAGCTGCAAATTGCTCTTCGCATGCTTGCACCTTGGGCCCCATCGAGAATTGCCCTGAGGCGATGACGTCCTGCATTGCCTTATATTCGGCCTCGTCCCACGAGGACGTTGCGAGGGGAAATTGCTTGCTCATCGAGTTCACGCCTGTTGTTGGTAAAATTTTACTGTTGCGGCGATGCCGTCGCGCAGTGCGGTTGGCGGCACCCAGCCCCATTCGCGCTGAAGCGATACATCGCTGAGCTTACGTTGCATGCCCACCGGGCGTGACAGGTCGAAGCGAAACCGGCCTTGCCAGCCAAGCACTTCAGCCACGGCTTCGTAATACTCCAATATGCTGTGATCTTTACCGATCCCGATATTCATCACCTGTGGCATGGTTGAGGGGTTTGCCGCAGCCCGCCAAACGGCGTCGGCCAAGTCTGCGGCATACATGAACTCGCGGCGAGCGCTGCCATCACCCCATATTTCGACCTCACCATCGCCGGTTCGAGTGGCATGGCTCACCTTTGCAATAATCGCTGGTACCAAATGCGAGGCTGCGGGATCGAATTTGTCATGGCGACCATATAGATTGCATGGAACAATTGTACGATAGGCCAGGTCAGGACGCGTTCGTGCGATATAATCACAAAGCCTAGTAGATACGATCTTGGCGAGTGCGTAGCCTTCATTGGTAGGTTCCAGCTCGCCCGTCATCATGTCACTTTCACGCAGTGCATGGTCTCGGCCGCGCGGATACATGCATGAACTCGACAGATTGATAAGAGCTGGAACCTCGGCCTCGAATGCGGCCATGATGACATTCCGGCCCATATCGAGGTTGTTCACGAGGAAGCCGACTGGGTCGGCCATATTCGCCTGAATACCGCCAACTTGCCCGGCAGCATGAATGACAAGATCGATCCGCTGCGAGCGGGCAAATTGGGTCACGGCGCAAAGATCGGCCAAGTCCAATTCTCGACGGGAAGGTGCAACAATGTCCCAGTCGGCCGCTCGTGCATGTTCACGGAGATTGCGTCCGACCATGCCATTTGCGCCGGTGATCCATACTCTTTTGCTCTTATTGGACACAGTCGTGGCCGAAATCGCGTCGCTATGATTCATGCTGTCATCCGTTCCCTCGAAGGTGAGGCCCGTGGGTTGCACGGGCCTGCTTCGTCAGGCTCCCTTGCCGATCGGAGCATCCTTCATGACCTTGAGATCGGCCTGCACCATTTCACGGGCCAGATCGCGGGGTGAAGTCTTGTGAGTCCAACCCAGCTTTTCGCGAGCTTTGGTAGGATCACCGATCAGCAGTTCAACTTCAGTCGGACGAAAGTAACGCGGATCCACTGCAACCAGAAGGCGGTCGGTCTCCTTGCAATAACCCTTCTCGTCGACGCCTTCACCTTCCCAACGCAGATTGATACCGGCATCTTCGAATGCCCATTCGACGAAAGTGCGAACCCGGGTCATCTCACCGGTCGCGAGGACGAAATCATCGGCGACGTCGGCTTGGACGATGCGCCACATGCCTTCGACATATTCCCGAGCATGCCCCCAGTCGCGCTGCGCATCGAGGTTGCCTAGATAGAGCATCTGCTGCCGGCCGAGGGAAATCGCAGCAGCAGCGCGAGTAATCTTGCGCGTGACGAACGTTTCGCCGCGCAAGGGGCTTTCATGGTTGAACAGGATACCGTTGGAGGCGTGCATGCCATAGGCTTCACGGTAATTTACGGTGATCCAATAAGCGTAAAGCTTGGCGGCCGCATACGGACTACGCGGATAAAATGGCGTCGTTTCGCGTTGGGGAACCTCTTGCACGAGGCCATATAGTTCGGAAGTCGACGCCTGATAGAAGCGCGTTTTCTTTTCCATACCCAAAATACGGATGGCTTCAAGCAATCGCAAAGTGCCGATGGCGTCAGCATTGGCCGTGTATTCGGGGGTCTCGAAACTAACCTGAACATGGCTTTGAGCTGCGAGATTATAGATTTCGTCGGGCTGCGTATCTTGAACCAACCGGATGAGCGCCGTGGAATCGGTCATGTCGCCATAATGAAGATGGAATGACGGATCTGGAGCATGAGGATCCTCGTATATATCCTCAATCCGGCCGGTGTTGAATGATGACGACCTGCGCTTGAGGCCATGCACCACGTATCCCTTATCTAGCAGGAGCTGGGCCAGGTAAGCACCATCTTGTCCGGTAACACCGGTGATGAGCGCGGTCTTGCGCGAAGTCATGTGGGATCCTCGTTCTCAATGAATTATTGAATTTTATTGCCTAAACAATGGGGGCTTATCGCTGACCCAGTCTCAAGACGATGACGTAGCTTAGCGTCAGGCCTAAAGAAAATCTGATCCTCTCAATTTACAAAATTATTTTGGAAAATACAAAATTTGTTAATTTTGAGCTTCGCCAATGCTAGCAGATGTACGAACACTTGTTTTCAAAGTCTGCTTATAGGATCGTAAAAGATTTTGACGCATCACGTTCGATTGCGGATTGGAGTCGGCGGTTATCCGGCTACTCAATCGTCCTTCGATCCGGGTTTGCAGGCGATTGGAAATGCGTCCGGTGGGGCCGCCTTCCGACGACATGTCTGTCCGGTTAATCCTTTGCCCCGTACCCCGCCCCGGCACAAGACCATGAGCTTTTTGCGCTAGTGAAGGATAGGGCAGGGTACAGATGACGATCGAGAGAATCGCTTTGGTTGCGCGGGTGCCCAACGGTAACTTACGAAAGGGGCTGGATTTCGATAGCATCGATTGTCCCTTCGACTGGTTGGGATTGGTCATGAGGACGACCGATCAGTGACAATTGCTGAAGCGGGCAACCCGCTGGTACGATGAAGCTTTGTACGAAATTGCTGCTGCCCTCGGTGGCCGGAAGGAGGGCCCGGCCCAAGTTACGACCATCAGCGCAGCGTAATTCCCAATAGGGGCGCGTCTGTTCCGGTTGACCAGGCACGCTGCCATGACCGCGTAGGATATAGCGCCCGGGAGACAAAAGCTGCTCCTGCCGAGCAAGCAATCCTCCGGCACCGGCTGGAATCGAAATATTCAAAACGTTCCCTGAATCACCGGTTTCGATCGCTGCGAGATTGCCATTGTCACCAAACAACTGCCAATCAAATGATGAGCGTGCCGAACGCTGATCCGTAAAGTGAGGGTCGCGTGAGGTATCACGATCCAACTTGCCATGGGTAAAGCCGTAAAAGTTCCAGGCTTGATCAAGCGCGCCGATACCTATTAGCTTATCGACCAGAATAGCGGATGCCCCTTCGGGGACTGGAAAACCCCGTTGATAGAGACCACGGAATACGTCCGCGGTCGCCCGAGGGTTGGGGCCTTCGCGCGCAAGGAAAAAGAGGAATGCGGGCGCCCAGAAGGGGCGCTGGTTTAACAATTCGATTGCATCCTGGCGGACGACGGGCTCCGTAGAGATCGCCTGAGCGAGTACAGGAAACATTACATCGCGCCCATTCTGGGAGGTGCGCATCGCTATGTCGTATTCGCGCAGGACCTGGGCTATGTCGTTGCGCGAGACAGCATCTTCGACAGCCCATAGCTGTACCTGCAAATCGCGTTTCGACAGCATGCGGGCATAGTTGAGATAGCCCCGCGCCCGAACCTTGTCACCGCGTGAAAGCTGCACGATCCCAAGTGTCAGTACGGCGTCGAGCGACGTGCCCTCGCGTAGGATGGCGGACCGAGCGACCGTTGCGGCCCTGGTAAAGTGTTGAGGCCCGATCCCTGTCAAAGCCCCTTGCGTGGCTTCTTCAAGGACCGCACGTGCATAGCGTCCGGCTATCATGCCATCCCAAGGAGCGATAGCGGTGGCGCGGGCCGGATCGATGCTCAGGGTTCTGACCGCTAGGGACTGCGCGCCCGCGAAGTAGGCAGCCGTAATTGCACCCACGGCTATGAGCGCGGCTGCTCCCCACCGGCGCCCCTTCATGCGGTCAGTTGCCACGAGGATCAATCTTTCCCGTCTGTGTCACGGCCATAGCCGTAACCATATTCATAGCCATAGCCATAACCGTAATGTGATTTGCGGGGTTCGAACTTGGTCAGAACGCTGCCGATGATATGAACGTTGGCCGTGGCCAGACGCCCGATCGCGGTTTTGACGAGTGTGGACCGAATTCCATGCGACTCAACGGCATATACGACGCCCTCAACCCGCGTGCCGATCAGCGGGGCATCGGCGATGCCCATGACCGGGGGAGAGTCGATGATGATGTGGTCATAATGCTCTATCAGTTGGTCCAGCAGAAGCGCCAACCGGCTTCCTGTCAAAAGTTCGGCAGCGTTCGGCGGAATGGGGCCAGCCGACATTGCTGAAATGCCGAGGTCGGCAATCTGGAAAGTCAGTCGGCCGATATCGTTCTCGCCGGACAGGAAGTTGCTCAGTCCATAATCGTGAGAAACGCCACCCAAGGCATGGACAGATGGCGATCGCATGTCGCCATCCACAAGAATCACACGCCGTCCTTCGCGAGCCAGCATGGTCGCCAAGGCAATGGCAGTAGTTGACTTGCCTTCAGCCGGCCGGGTGGACGTTACAGAAAGCGAGCGCGGAACGCCATGCTCGGTCGTAAAACGCAGATTGGTGTAAATCGCCAGATACGAATCCACCAGCTCCGACTTGCGATCCAGCAACGCTTCACGTGGCGTAATGCCGACGACCTTGGGCACCGATCCCAGCAGCGGCAGACCCAGCCGCCGCTCGATTTCACCCGGATCTGCAATCGATTCGTCCATTTGCTCTAATGCAAATGCCAAGCCCGCACCGAGAACAGCGCCGACAACCAGAGCAAGTGCAAGGTTGAGAAGCATCCGTGGGCTGGAGGGCTTCAATGGAACGTCGGCGGTGTCGACAACCGAAACATTGTTGACACCGACGCCGCCCGCGACACCAATTTCCTTAAACCGATTGAGCACGCCATCGTACAGAGCCCGGTTCGAATCGACCTCTTGCTGATAGATGTTATACTGAATGCTACGACGGCGCACATCGATATAGCGAGACTTCAGTTCGTCTACCCGAGCCTGCAATTCGCGTTCACGTTGCAACGCCTGCCGGTAATCGGCTTCCAAAGATCCTGATACACGCCGCTCTTCTCGCCCAATACTGTCATCCAATTCCCGGATTTGCGACCTCAAAGCTTGTGCTGCGGGATAGCCAGGTTCGAATTGGTTCATCATGCGCTGATAATCGGCCGCCAATTCGGCGCGCCGCTGGCGCAGGCCATTGATCGCAGGGTTCACCAATGCTGTCGTGGAGGCTCCCGCCCGTCCGGACTGTCGAAAGCTTGCTTCAGCTTCAATGCGATCTGCCGTGGCCTTTGAAAGGGCTGTATTGAGAGCCGACAGATCATCAACGACTATCGGCCGCTCGGCACTGCCTTGCCCCTGTCCGGGAATATTGATGATACGCTGAGTAGAGGCGTAGTCGACGAGCTGGCGCTGGGATTGATCGAGCCTTTCCTTCAGCTGGGCAAGCTGACGCTTCAGCACGTCACGGCCATATGCCGTAGCCTGTACCTTACGTTCAAGATTGGTACGGATGAAATTTTCCGCCCAGGCATTCGCGACTTTCGCCGACAACTGGGGATCGGGACTTTCGAAGCTAATGTTGACCAAACGCGAAAGCCGCTCAGGGTTGATGCTGATGTGCTTAAGCAACAGGCTGCCGGCAACGCGCAGACGCTCCGCTCGCCCGTTTGCCGGATATCGGCCGTTGGCGAGGGCAAATGCGGGATCACTTTTTTCGGTGATGCCAAATGCAGCAAAGAACGCCGGATCGTTAACCAGGCGGAGGTCGGTGGCGACCCGCTCGGCTAGAGAACGCGCTTGCAGCAGACCATATTGGGTCTGATAGAACTCCTGGTCTGCGATGCTCGCTTCTCGATCCACGCCTTGGAAATTGGTGACGTGATCGGATTCGCGAGAGATTTCTATCGTAGTCTTGGCGGTATAGCGGGGCGTCATCAGCAATGTGACGACCAGCCCAATCAGCATGCTGACGACCACCGCGCCGATGATCACGTAACGCCAGCGCAACGCGATGCGCAGATACTGGCGAATGACAGACATCTTCTCGTTCTGCGACACGGCTAACGGCTGTATGCGGACACTCCGGTCGTTCACGGGAACGGAAGCGGAAGGAATCGACAATGCGGAATTCATGAGAAGGAAGCGCCTTACTGCAGGATGGCAATGAGCGGCGCGGCAAGCAGCGGCGCTAGCGAAACCACGTCACGGAAGATACGACGTTGCGGCGAATTCCCGACAACCACTACATCATTGGCGTAAATCGGCGGATCGATATAGGCACCGCGCCGGATCGCACCGATATTGTATAACCCCGCCATGCGCTGGCTGCCAACTGTGCGTAGGATGACGACATCGTCCTCGCGAGCGAATTCTGACAAACCCTTGGCGGAGGCGATAACCCGCATCAGCGTCATCTGGTTGGTTACCGGGTAAAGGCCAGGTTCGACGACCTGGCCATCGACGGTAACGACTTGGCTGACGGAGTTCTGGATGTTCACCGTGACGCGCGGGTTGCGCACATAACGCCCGCGCAATGAGGTTTCGATCATGGTGGCCAACTCGCCCGCCGTCTTGCCGCGAGCGTCCAGCGTACCGACGAGCGGCATGGAGATACGACCGCTGGCATCGACCTGAAGTTCCCTGGTCAACTCTGGAACGTTGAACACATCGACCTGAATGGTGTCGAGTGGCCCAATCAGGGCTGGGCGGTCGGCAGCAGTCAGATCCGCGCGATCGGGGGGAGGAAGCGTATCCGTCTCAACGACCTTCAGATCGGGAGTAGGGGTCAATTTCTCGCGGCCGGCGCATCCGGTCAGCACGAGGGCAATCAGCAAGGTGCTAAGCGTCTTATGCATACGGTCCGACAATCTATGATCCGAGGAAACGCCGCCTCTATAGAAGCGGATATCTGGATGGTAAAGTTTCCCTCAAATTGGCCACCTATGGCAAAAGCCACGCATATCGCTTAATTGGCGCGCTTTGCTAGGCGCTGTCTCCGGTCGGCGGTTGGCCCGATGAGCGCGCTGCCCTTGGGGTACAGATGTTGGAGAAGCCATTCATGCACAGTTCCGCTCGACGCGTTCGCGGGCCGAGGCGGGCGATGCATCATTCAGGTGCGTCGCAGCCCCAACTGGGATTCTGGATATTGGGTGCGCTGTTGGTGCTGACATTTCTGACAGGCGGCAGTTACCGGGCCAGTGCACCATTTCTATTCGTGTTGCGTCCGGTGGCCATTCTGGTGCTGGGCTACGGGTTGTTCATGTTCACGCGGGCGCAGTGGAAAGCGTTCCGCGTGCCTCTGATCATGGCGGGTCTCGTCATGGGTCTGACTGTGCTTCACCTGATTCCTCTGCCGAGCGCACTCTGGCAATTCCTGCCTGGGCATTCTTCCCTTCAAACACTGGACACCTTGGCCAATACCGGTCCGGTCTGGCGGCCTTTGTCGCTTGTGCCTTCGGCGACTCTCAATGCGCTGTTCGCCCTCAGCGTGCCCTTCGCCGTATTCATGCTGGCCGCAGCGCTGAACGAGATGGACCATATCCGTCTGCTATGGCTGCTTTTGACGCTGGCCGGTATCAGCGCGCTGTTGGGCCTCCTGCAGACGACGGGCCTTCAATTCAATCTGTATGTGCCGATCGGCAGAGGCAGCGGCATCGAGGCGACGGGGCTGTTCGCCAACAAAAATCATCAGGCGGCGCTTCTCGCGGCGATGCTCCCCATGCTGGCCGTGCTTGCACGTGCGGTGCGCGATAGGCGGCCTTCCTGGAAGGCGATTGATGTCATGGCAGGCTGCGCAGCTCTTGTGCTTCTGTTGCTTTTGATCGTCACCGGGTCGCGCGCGGGTGTGGTTGTTGGTGGCCTGTCATTGGTGGCTACACTTTTTTACGGTATCGCGCGCATTGATTGGCTTGAAAAAAGGGGGGCGCGACGGGCCACATTTCTCAAGATCGCGATCGTGATTTGTAGTGTGGCGGTTGCCGCGGTCGCTACCGTTGCCACATCGCGCGGGCTGGCCTTTAGTCGCATGGCGAACGCAGCTGCTGATCTTCGCCCCCGGTTGTGGGAAAGCATATTGCCCATCATCCCCCAATATTTGCCCTGGGGGTCGGGGATCGGTTCCTACGTCGAAGTCTATCGCGCGCACGAGCCGATCGCGCTCCTGCGCGATACCTATTCGAACCATGCCCACAATGAATATCTCGAAGTCGCACTGACTGCTGGCATTCCCGGTCTTTTGCTCCTCGCCGTTACGGCTACTTTATTAGCTTATGCTGCTTGGCGTAGCCGGTCGGGTGACGATATGAACGTCCTGCTTGCCCGTCTTGGTGTGCTGATTATCATCATCCTGGCTGCGGCAAGTATTGCGGATTATCCGCTTCGTACCCCCATAATGAGTGCTGTTTTCGCTATCGCGCTCGTCTGGTGTACGCGGATTGCCCCATCGCAGTCGGACAAGCACTAAACTATATTTGCACGCTTTTATAGGGAAGTCGATGCGACACCCATTTTCTCGTCGCGGTCTGATCGGCAGCACATTTTCAGCTTCCCTGGCATCGATGCTTGCCGGTTCGACGAGGGGCGCTGCGCAGGCCGTGGTGAAACCGGATGAAAAAGCAGGATCTTCGCTGGCGCGGCTGGGGGCTGCCATCGGCGCCTCGCTGATCGGATTCGCCAGATTGGGGGATACCCGCCCGGCAGGAACGGTTCAGCGCAAATTGTCTGAAATTCCTTCTGTCGTCGATTTCGGCGCGATCGGCGACGATGCCACGGACAACGCGTTGGCCATTCAACAAGCAATTGATGCCGTCGCTGGATCGGGCGGGGGGCTCTTGCTTGTTCCAGCAGGCATTTTTCGTATCGGGCACAGCCTCAAATTGCGCTCCCATGTCCGACTGGCGGGAGTTGGGACAGCGGCGGTCCTGCATCTCGTCAATTCAGATCGCAGCAGTGCGATACTGGGCCTCGGCACGCGACAAAATCCGATAGACGGCGTGTCTGTTCGCGATCTGACGATCAAGGGCGACGCCCGCTTTGCCGGTGGCAAGCCCAGTGTAGTAAATGGCAGCGGCTTGGCCTTTGTATATGCCAACAATTGTGAGGTGGGGGGGGTCCATGTCATCGGTTTTTCCGATGGAGGCATCAGTTTTCACAACGGTAACTACAACAGTATTGCTAACTGTCGTGTCGAGCATACTGCACAAGCTGTATCGTTTACCGCAGGAGAGATTGATGTAACCGGCAATGCCGCAATCGCCAACAGGATAAGCGATACCGGCGAGTATAACGGCTTGCATCTCGAGGGCGGATTTGGTGGCGGAGGAATGAACGGGCGGGTTTTGAGCACGACGTTGAGCGGCAATACGGTTACCCGTTCATGGGAGGCGGGTATCAACATCGAACTGGCGCCGCATACGAGCTGCGTTGGAAACACCGTACGTCAGTCCGGCATGGGACGCACCATGATTAACATGGGTGTGAAGGTTTATGGTGGCGCATTCAGTGCTTTGAACGGGAATACTGTCACTGAATCTCTGGGAGATGCCATCGTCGTTGGTGCGGATAGTGGCTATTGCTCTATCAATGGCAACACAACGGCGGGCAATGGCGGAGCCTTGCTCGTGACCGATAGCGGTGCCCAGGTCACGAACGATGTAGCAATCGGCATAAACAGCTTTTCCGAAGGCGATGTACGTAGCCAAGGCAATGTCAGGATTCGCAGTCGTACCAATGGTTTCAGCTTTGCGAACCGGCTCGACCCCGATCCTCACGTTCTCGACTGGTACGAAGAAGGTCGGTTTGTACCAGTCCCCGTCGGCGGGAAAGGGATTGAGTACGACATTCGTGATGCACGGTTCACGCGGATCGGTAACGTAGTCCACCTCGCGATCCGGATCAGATGGCATGGCGATAGCGCGTCGCAACCCAAGGGCATCGGCGGATTGCCAGTTCCTTCTGCCATGTCTGCACAATTTTGCGCGTCTTATCGGATGATTGCGGGCGAACATCGCGAAGCCTTGGTAACGCTCGGGGAGGGGCAGAGCATGCTTGTGCTCGCGCCCTTCGTTCGAGTAGGGGGGCGGCTAGAGAAAACTCGCCAGACACCCTGTGAGCTGACTATAACAGGCAGTTATTTGACCAGCGTTTGAGGGCCGACGCATTGCTTACCGATGGTAGGTTTCCCAACAGACGTCCAGGCAGGCAAAATTTTTCAAGGTTTTTTAGATGCTTTCTGTCAACGGCACCGAGAACCAAGAGCCAAGCGGCGGTATAAGCGCACATGATTTTATCGATAATCGTAAAAGCAAGGAAGTCCTCCGTATAAGGAGCTACGTGCTTCTCGCGATTGCTGACGTTCTATGCCTGGCCATAGCATTTTTGGGCGCTGGCCTTGTCTATATGAATGACCTTTGGAGCGCGCATGGCTGGGTCATTTTGCTATGCATTTCCCCCATTTATCTGGTTATGGCGGCTTATAACGAAGCCTATAGCGGTGCCGTGCTGGTTAATCCCAGGCGGGGGATAGTTTATGCGGCTCAGTCATTTTTGTGGAGTGCTGCCTTTGTTCTGTTTATAGGGTATTTTTTGAAGGCCGGCAGCGAATTTTCGCGAATAGTATTTGCGATGGGCTGCATCGCAAGTATTACGCTAATTGGGATATCCCGCGGTTTTCTTGGCAGGGTTTTGCTGAAATATCTGGGCGGCACTCCATTCACGACGATTGTCATGAATGACCAGATAAATTATGTTCCGCAGGGCGATGAACGCGTTATTGACGCTAGGGCTATCGGATTTGATCCTGAGACAAATGATCCTTATCATTATGATCTTTTTGCTAAGATCGTATCCCAAGCGGATCGCCTGATCATTACCTGCCCTCAAGCTAGGTACCCCTTGTGGTCGACTGTCATGAAAAGCCTCTCAATCGACGGGGAGATTTTGACCGACGAGCAGGATCAGCTCAATATCATTGGCGTTGACCGATACAATGGTCGGCAGACGCTCGTTGTTTCCGTAAGGCCATTGCATTTGCGGGAACGGATATTCAAGCGAATATTCGATATTGCCTTCTCAACCATGGCGCTGCTGATACTTTTCCCAATATTTATCGGCGTCGCGATCGCAATTCGTATGGATTCCCCTGGTCCGATCTTTTTCCGGCAGGAACGGATTGGGCGGGGAAATCGCATTTTCAAGATGTTCAAATTCCGCAGCATGTATGTCGATCAATGCGACAGCAATGCCGCGCAGCTTACTCGGCGAGGGGACTCCAGGGTCACCCGCGTAGGACATTTTATTCGTGCGCATAGCATCGACGAACTTCCGCAACTGATTAACGTATTGAATGGAACGATGAGCATCGTGGGACCGCGGCCGCATGCCATTTCCGCCAAGGCGGGCGATCTGCTATACTGGGATGTCGATGATCGGTATCGATTCAGACATTCCATCAAGCCCGGGCTCACCGGATTGGCGCAAGTCCGTGGATTTCGCGGTGCGACCGAGCGAACCGAGGATTTGACCAATCGTGTCACAGCTGACCTCGAATACCTGTCACGTTGGTCGATATCACGAGACGTTTTAATCATCTTGCAGACGTTCAGCGTACTCCGTCACAGTAATGCGTTTTGACCATGGCGCCGCATCCTCTTTACACATCGCAGAGCACAACTGGCGCAACTCGTGGAAATGTGGAAGCCGGGTATTATGGGATGATCTCCGCAATCCTGTGTTTTGGAATGGGGTTAGCCGTATTTCTGCCTATAGCTTCCGAAGCTCGCTTGACTTTATTCGACGCCATCGCGGTTGGATTGCTGATACGGTTCTGGATATCGGTTGATTCGATCCTTCGGGGTGCGGTGATTATTCTGGGCGTGAGCCTGTCCGCCATGATGCTGTCTGCCTATCTCAACCAATCAGGCATGATGGCGTTCGTAGGCCGCGCCTATTCTCCAATTCTGTTGATGCTCGAGATCATCGGTTACACTGCGATCATTCGTAATACGTCACATGCTGGACGCATATCGCTCGTCATCGGTGTGATGATAGGGATGTGTTGTCATTTCTTTTATCCAAATGACGAACGTATTTTGACTGACCCGATCAAGTTCTTGGTCGGCATTCCACTTGGCATCGGCTTTGTGGCTTTATACGCTCTATGGTCCCGTGATCGTACGACATCGGTATTCCTCGTCATTCTGCTAATGATCGGCTATGCCATTATGTGCTTCCTGGCGGGATCTCGATCAGTTGGGGGGGTCTATTTCGTTTCAGCACTACTTTTGCCGATCATCGGAAAAATTCGTGTGCCTGCGAGTTACACGCGTTTTGCTCCGCTTATGCTCGCTTTGGCAGGATTGTTGGGATACGGTTTTACCGAATTGTACTCCATGCTTGCAATCAAAGGATTCTTCGGGGCGCGGGCAGCGGCGATCGCCGCCTTTCAAAGCTCGTTTGGATCCATCCTTCTTGGAGGTCGTCCCGAAATCATCATCAACATTTCAGGTATCAAGGATTCACCAATTTTCGGGGTTGGGATCGGCAATTATCCCTCGATTTATCTATATGAAATGGCTAACTTGGCAGTTTATTCTGCAGATGACGTGTTTGATATTCAGAATATTCTCTATCATTCGAGTCTTTTTGCTACGGCTTTTGAGTCTGGGGTGATTGCAGCACTTTTTTGGGCGTTTTTGCTTTACCGCGCAGTCTTTGTCATACCTCTTTTGTCGCTTTTGCCAGCTGGTTTACGGTCTTTCGTCTTGCCACTGACGGTGATTTCCGTTTGGAATATTTTGTATTCACCGCCAATTCCTTATAATCGTTTCATCATGGCAATAGGTCTTGCCTTCGTGTTTCATGTTTTTACTGAGTGGAAGGATGCACGAGAATCTGAACGCGTGACAGCGATGTGATACTCCACCCACTACACAAATTGCATAGCTAGTTAGACTCCATGCCCACGTGATCGCTTTCGTGAAAGCATCAACCGGAATCCCATTTTGCCGATATCCTCTCCCTCAACGCATCACATCGCCTTGTTCGAACCGGACCCCTCCGGGCATCGAATGGTGTTCGTGCGCTATATTCTCGAAGCGATGGTCCGGCGGGGAGATATGCGGGCGACGCTGATCCTGTTTCCCAAAGCGACGCACGCGCCGCAGGTGGAAGCGTTACGGAACACGTATGGCTCCATTCTTGACATCCACGTCGTCAAGGAGCCCGACCCGGTACGCGGGCCTATGGCACTTTCGGGCAAGTTGTCGCGCCAGCTCGGCCATGCGCGGCGATTGCGCGAAGCTGTTGCCCGCTTGCAGGAAAAGGGCCGGGTGGATCATGTCCATATTCCCTTCGCTGATGATTATGCCTTGTTTCCCTTTGCGATGCGCCGACGGCCATTCGGGGAAACGCCCTGGAGCGGCATCGCCATTCGTCCGCGCTTTCATCTGGCGCGAGCGGGGGCTGTGGTGCCAGCGCGACCGGAAGACAGGGTGGAGGCCTGGGCCTATCGGGGCTTGCTTCGCAGCAGGACGCTGCAGACATTGTTCAGTATCGATCCCTTCCTAGCGGAACAGGTCAGCAATCCCCGGGTCCAAACCGTCTGCGATCCCACGGACATCATCCGAAGAAAGTCTCGTCGCGATTGGTTGCAGGCCGATCCCGATGCCACGGTGATCCTGGCCTATGGGCACGTCGACCATCGCAAAGCCATTGATCGCTTGCTGAGCGCAGCCTGTGCACCCGAGGTCCCTTCATCGCTCGTAGTGGCGCTGGTCGGCGTACAGGATCCTGCAATGCAAAGCGTGATGGAAGGTCCAGCCGCAGCCATCTTACGCTCCCAGGGACGACTCATCGAAGTCGCTCGGCATGTCGATGCCGATGAAGAAGCCTCCGCTTTCGCGAGGGCCGATATTGTCTGGTGCTATTACCCTGGCAGCTACTGTTCCAGTGGCGCGATGGTTCGCGCGGGTCAGATGGGCAGATCGCTGCTGGCGACGGAGGAGGGCTTGGTCGGGCATCTAACCCGGCTTCACGGGCTTGGCCTTACCGCGCCGGAACGGGACGACGCGGCCCTTACGCGGCGGCTCGCACAACTGGCCCACGATGCATCGTTGCGAGCGCGCTTCGGCGCGGCAGGCGCACAATATTTTGCTGCCGCGACTGGCGAGGCATTTGGTGAGCTAATTGTTGAAGCTTTCGTCAGACGGGAAATTGCGGCATGACTGCTGATACCCATGCAGAGCGACGAGCATTTCGGGCGGGTCGTGTCCGATTGGCTTTCTTGACCAGTATAGGTTCGAAAGCGCTCGGACTGCTCGTGCAGTTTCTGGCCGTGCCCCTCGCGGTCCGATCGTTAGGGCCGGAACGATTCGGCCTGTATACGATGCTGGTATCTGCGCTTGTATGGATCGATCTCGGCCGACTGGGAATCGGTCCAGGATTGACGCGCGAATTGGCGCTTGCCTGGAACCGGGGAGAGAGCGACCGTGAGCGGACGATCTTTTCCAACGCCATGTTTTTCCTATTCGGCATGGCCGGGCTAATCGGAACTCTACTTCTCTTGGGTTACTGGGCTGGCTCGCAGCATCTGGACGCCGTGTTTGGCCCGTCGAGTTCGCAATACCGGGGAGAAATTCTTCTCGGTATGGCAGTGGTAGGCCTCTTCCTGATCTGCCAAATCGTTTTCAGCGCGGGCGAAGCGGCCCGATCAGCCTACCAAGACGACTTCATCAATAACCTGATGAACACGCTGGCCAATCTCGCATCGCTGATCCTGATATTTTGGGTTGCGCTGTGGATGCCAACGATCTGGGCATTTTCGCTAGCCGTATTTGGCGCGATCGCCTTGGGGAAAGGTTTGAATCTCGTCTTGCTGCTCGTCCGTTCGCGCCCTTATCTGTTTCCGCGGTGGCATTATGTTGACCGACGCGCTTTCCGGCTGCTGATGGGATCAAGCGTCGCTTTCTGGGTGTCGCAGGTCGCCGTGTTGCTAATGCACAATCTGTCCTTAGTGCAATTGGGGCAGATGGTCGGTGCCCAGCGTCTGACTCCGTTCGCGGTCGTATTCCGATTGCTGCAACTGCTTTCTACAGCGGTATTGATGATTAGTATGCCGTTATGGCCAGCAATAACGGACGCGGCGGTGCGGGGTGATCGGGACTGGATCATGACGGCCTATCACCGTCTGGTGAAATTGGCCCTGCTGTTTACAATCGCAGTTGCGGTTGGCTTGGCTCTGTTAGGAAGCAGGATCATCCCCCTGTGGGCAGGCACGGCGGTACAGATTGATATGACGCTGAGCGCTCTGTTAGGTCTGTATTTTATCATCTGGATGTGGAACCATTGCCATTCCACGGTGCTCTTCGGGCTCGGCAAGCTCTGGGCGGTAGCGTTAATCATGCTTTGTGAAGGACTTAGCGTGCTGGGCTTGGCCAAGCTGCTCGTCCCACGCTATGGCCCGGGCGGTACGGCCATGGCACTCTGCCTAGCAGGAATTTTTACGAGTGGATGGTTATTGCCATTGGTCCTGAGGCGCACCTTCGCCATGCCCTTATACATCTCGACTAATCTAGCCGCAGCCCCCGTAGGGCCAATGCTATCCGAGGAACCGATCCCTTGAGCAAGATTATGCACTATGCCCGGCACGTGACCCGCCCTCGGAGCTGGTACAGACTGTTTAGTCATCTCGCGGATGCGCCGCGTCGGCGTCGGATCGCAGATCAGCTCGTCCAGCAAAAGGCGCAGCGCAGCGGCCAGCACTATAATACGGCTCCGCGCGTCGCCGCGATCGTCCAGTTCTTCAACAAGAAGGCCAATATCTCAATGCTCTGGCGGGGATTGAAGGCTGCGGAATTTGACGAAATCATAGTGATGGATGATGGATCGGTCGACGGGGCGTCAGCCGAATGGCAGTCACTGTTGACCGCGCCCAATCATTTTCTTTTCCGCTCCAATGACCTGTTTGAAATTATTACCTATGACAGGGCCATTCGCCACTCCCCGGCCGAGATTGTGTGCCTTTTGCAGGACGACGACAAGCTTCCAGCAGACGGAAAGTGGGTCAAGCGAGCGCTCGAACTGTTCGACACGTATCCCGACCTGATGATTCTTGGGGGATTCCATGCCGTCGAGGTCCTGCCCCGCAGTGAGGGCGACATTGCCGAAAAAATGGAATGGGAAATTGAAGGCGATATAGAATTCGTCCGGAACCTTTTTGTCCATCGAACCAGCCGTTTTCCGCGAAAGGATCCGTCGCCGGGGCTTCCCGATTTCTACTATGCGATGTCAGCCGTGCGTGCGCCGGTGTTTATTCGGCGCCAAGCGTATCTGGATATAGGCGGCTTCGATCTGTCGTTTGCGCCTTTCCTATGTGACGATATGGACAACGGCATCCGAGCTTGGCAGGCCGGATACAAGGTCGGCGTGTATGACGTCGACTTCCAGCGAGATATTGGTCTAGGTGGCATGCGCGCATTCAACAACAAGCGTATGGAAGTCCAAGTTCGAAAGAACTGGGAAAAATTATATCGCAAGCACTTCGATATCATAAAAAGTGGAGAATTGACTGCGATGGTAGAACAAGCCAATGCAGAATTGCGCGCGACCAAAAATGCGAAATGATCCGGCGAACGCTTCGCATGGACATCGTCTACGGCTTGCATATCTGACCAACATACCGACGCCGTATCGACGGGCTATGGTCGCGGCCTGGGCACAAGCCAATCCCGATCTGGAGATTTCGACCTTTTACACGGATCAGGATGATCAGGGACGCGGATGGAGCACCCCGCCGATCGGCAGCGGGGTGCGAGAAAACCGACTGCTACCGGGGATCGATGTCCCAAAATATGGAAAACTCAACCGCGGTATCCGGAAAGTGGTCTCCGGGCATGATATATTGATGATTGGCGGCGTCGAGCAGGCAGGTTATCTAGCTGCAGCACTGTGGGCGCGGGCATTGGGCAAGCCTGTTTTGTTATTGTTCGATGGTTTTAGTCCGGCCCGCTTCGAAACGGAAACCGCCCCGGTACTTGCGTTGAAGCGCTTGACAGCGCGGCTGTCGAACGGTTTCTTTGCAAACGGCACCATAGCGGCGCGATATTTGCGTGAGCAGCTGAGGGTAGGCGAAAGCAAGCCACTATTCGACCAGAAATTGTCCCATGTCGCTCGACCAATTGCGGCTGCCCGGACCCGTTGGCAGGGGATGACTCCTGCGACAGTTCGTCAGACTCTGGGAATGCCGGTCAGTGATCGGCCGATGCTCCTGAGCTGTGGCTATCTTATTCCACGGAAACGGATTGATCTAACGATCGATGCTATAGCGGAGGTGTCGTCCGAAGATCGGCCCGAACTGCTGATCGTTGGAACGGGACCCTTGGAAAACGAACTTGCTGCGCACGCAAAGACTCGTGGGGTGACAGCCCATTTTGCCGGATTCCATCAAGGCGAGGCATTGGCGAATTATTACTTTGCGGCTGACGGGCTAATATTATCGTCATCAGACGATCCATGGGGACTGGTTATAAACGAGGCAATGGACGCCGGACTCCCGGTGATCATCAGCGATGCTTGTGGTGCAGCGGCTGATCTGGTTCATCCTGGTATCAACGGTTTCGTCTTCAAATCAGGCGATGCGACGGCACTATCATCGGCCATTAAGGCTCTTTTATCAGCAGACTTGCAGGCGATGGGGAAGGCCTCTCGTGCTGTCATCGCGGATTGGACGCCTGAGAAGTCTGCTCAAAACCTTACGTTGTTGCTCGCCAATGTTTGTGCAACGGACTCGCAGCGACCTTAGCGACTGGATTCGTCATGCCTACGGACATCATCATCAACGGCCGTTTCCTGACCCAAGGGATCACAGGGGTCCAGCGTTATGCACGAGAGCTTTTGACGGCTTTCGACATCTTGCTTGAGGAGCGATCGGACTTAGACGTCCAACTGCTGACTCCACCCATGAATGCAGCCGATATCCCGGTTTTGCGGAACATTAGACATCGTATCGTGGGGCGGCGACAGGGGCACGCCTGGGAGCAAATCGATCTGCCCCGCCACGCCGAGGATGCAGTATTGTTCTGCCCCGGCAATACCGCGCCCATCTTTTCTCTTCTTCGCGGGCAACGAGTGGTAGTTACCGTTCACGATCTGTCTTATCGATACTTCCCGGAAGCCTATAGTAAGGCTTTTCGGATATTATATAATGTCCTTATTCCGCTCATTCTTCGTCGAGCAAGGCGAGTTATTACCGTATCAGACTCAGAGAAGCAGGCAATAGTTAAGAATTACCCGTTCTCGGGCGCGCGCCTTGTAGCTATTCAGAACGGCGGGCTGCCAACAGGAATTGAGCAGCAGACGCCGGAACCTAGTGTAGATCCAACTATATTATACGTCGGATCACTTTCTAAGCGGAAAAACTTTCCGGGGATGCTAGCTGCTGCTGTACATCTAGCAAGAAAGAGGGGTATCCGGTTTATTTTTGTCGGTAGCGTTCCACAGGGATTGACCGATACCCTTTTGAAAATTCCTGAGGATTTGCGTGACTATATTTCTTTTGAAGGCCAAGTGAATGACTGGGGGCAATTGCTTGGCGCCTATCGATCAGCGCACGGCTTTCTGTTCCCGTCCTTCTATGAAGCATCTCCTTTGCCTCCAGTCGAAGCAATGGGCTGTGGCTGCCCTGTCATAGCGGGAGATATCCCATCTTTGCGGGAAAGATGTGGCGATGCCGCGCTATATTGTAACCCTGCAGATGTTGACGATATCGTAAAATCGGTTGAAATGCTTCTGGATGATTCCAGTCTTCGTAGATCCTTGCGGTCTCATGGATATGCACAGGCATTTAAGTATAGCTGGCTATATTGCGCCGAGGAAACATTGAAGATCATTTTCCAGGCGGGGATGGAATCGTGAAAGTAGCGATTGTACATTATTGGTGGCTTAGCAATCGCGGTGGAGAAGCCGTGGTTTCCGCAATTCTTGATTTGTATCCCGACGCAGATCTTTATGTTCAGGTTTGCGACGAAAAATTGGTCAGGGAGACTTTGGGTCCGAAATTTCGTGGAAAAATAATCCAATCTTTCATTGCCCGCCTGCCAGCAGCCAAAAAGAAATATAAAATATACATGCCCTTGATGCCGTTAGCGGCAGAGCAATGGGATTTGACCGAATATGATCTTGTTATCAGCAGTGAGTCAGGGCCGGCAAAAGGTGTTCTGACACGCCCCGATGCCTTGCATATATGCTACTGCCATTCGCCCATGCGCTATATTTGGGACATGTATCAGCCTTATCTAAAAGAATCGAGTTGGTTGATTCGTCATCTTTTTCCTCTAATTTCGCATTGGTTGCGGGTTTGGGATCGAAGTTCAGCCGATAGGGTTGACAAAATCATAGCTAATTCACGATTTATTGCTCGTCGCATTTGGAAATTTTACAGGAGGGAGGCTAGCGTTATTTGGCCGCCGGTCGATGTCGCCGCATTTGACCATGCCCGTCCGAGGGAAGATTTTTATCTGTGCCTTGGTCAATTGGTTCATTACAAGAGATCTGATCTCGCTGTAGAAGCATTCAATACGCTCGGCCTTCCATTGGTGGTAATTGGCGAGGGCGAACTCATGGAGGACCTGAAGAAGAAGGCGGGGCCAAATATCACCCTCTTGGGGCGGCAGCCTTTTCACGTCGTTAAGGATCATCTTGAGCGGTGTCGCGGTTTGATATTTCCGGGGGTTGAGGATTTTGGAATAGTTCCTGTTGAGGCCATGGCGGCGGGAGCACCAGTGATCGCTTATGGCCACGGCGGTGTACTGGATACTGTCGTTGATCAGCAGACAGGGCTATTGTTTAGCCCTCAAGATGCAAGCTCATTGGCCGCCGCGGTTATGAAGATCGAAAGAAGGGAGGTCGTTTTCGATCCTGTCATATTGCGTGCTCACGCTACTAAATTTGATCGTGAGCGGTTTAAACATGAAATTCGTGACTTTGTGCAAGAGGCGCGCGAGGGTCTGTGATTTTTTGTCTGGATAGGTGTTGGGGTCAGCAACGGCAGCTTTGGAACGATTGAGTTGAGGAAGTGGGCGTCTGGCGCGGGAAGCCACTGGCCTGCTCAGGCGGGTAGCGGGAGCGCTGGCATCGGGATGAGCTTGGCCATCTTGCGGAGGTTCTGGGCGGTGGCTGTCATATGGACTCGTCCCTGGCACCATTTGGACCGCGCAGGCGCAATCGAGCTTCAGGATGCGCTTGAGGTGCGCGAACAGCATCTCGACCTTCTTTCGCTAGCGGCGCGAGGTGACGTAGGCGTCGGTGGGGGCGATTTCGCTGGCGAGATCGCGAGCCCCTGCGTGGATCGAAAGGGTGACTTTGCGGGCGGGCATGTTGGGCGTGCAGCGTTCCCGCAGGGCGCAGCCGCCGCCATCCTGCTGTCGCGCGGGATTGCGGATGAAGCCGTCCTGGCCTACGTCGCCCCGGCGGTCGCGAAGTTGTGGTTCCTGGGGCGTAGCCGCTTGCCGCCAGGGCAGACTTAGATGTTTGGTCCCGGCGATTGATGGTGCGGGTTTGAGATGAACCGGCTTGGGGCATCTGTCCATGCTTTGCAGATGGCTTTGTAGGGTGTGAGCCCACGCAGGGTCTTGAGGCGCCGCGCGAAGTTGTAAGCGGCGACAAAGTCGGCAAAGTACTGCCGCAACCGATCGTGCGCTTCGTAATGGTAGCGTTTGACGGTCGCCTCCTTGATCGTTCGGTTCATCCGTTCGACTTGGCCGTTCGTCCATGGGTGACGCGGCTTGGCGAGGCGGTGCTCGATGTCTAGGTCGGCCCATGCTGCCTCAAAGGCATGGCAGCGGAACGGCAGCTTCTGCGCCCACATCTCCCTGATGTCTGCGGGCGTCCAGCCATCGCCGGTCGGATCGGTGAAGTGCGTGCTATTGTCGGTGAGCACGGTGTGGATACGGTATGGCGCGGCCGCGGCGAGGTGTCACAGAAGTCGCCAGCGACGCGCCGAGTGGCCTTCTCGTGCAACTCAACGAAGGCGAACTTGGAGGTCCGATCGATCGCCACCAGCAGGTAAAGCTTGCCCTGCTCGGTCCGCACCTCTGCCAGATCGACGTGGAAGTAGCCGATCGGTTACGCCTTGAACTTCGCCCGGACCGGCTTGTCGCCATCGATCTCGGGCAACCGGCTGATGCCGTGACGCTGCAGGCAGCGGTGTAGCGAGGACCTCGTCAGATGCGGGAGGGCGTTCTTCAGCGCATGGTGCGCCTCGCCCTTGTTGAGGCCGATTTCGGCGCGGCGCTGCATGCCAGTGCCGAGGATCCATTCGATGATGAACAGCGTGCGCTCGATCCGCCCGACCTCGCGTGGGGCTGTGGTTAGGTGTTCAGTCCCGGCATCTGGTGGATCGGGTCGACGATGAACCGGTCTGGCTCTGACGTCCAGATCTTGGCGATGTATTCGTAGGGTGTGAGCCCGCTGAGCGTCTTGGGGTCATCGCAGAATGTCTTTCCAAACGTACGCTAAGGGCGGATGGCTGATCCCATCGTCCGCAGCGGCCTGAACCGTTCGCGTGGCTTGTCGATCTCGCTCCACAGATAGTCGCCGGTGAGGCTGATATGCTCCCAACCCAGCGGGGCGACATGGGCGAGCAGGGTATCGGGCACGTCGATACCGCGCTCACTCAGATGGCGGGCGGCGCGGTCGAGATAGACGGTGTTCCACAGGATGATGGCCGACACGATGAGGTTGAGACCGGAGGCGCGGTGCCGCTGGTTCTCGAAGGTGCGGTCGCGCAGCTCGCCGAGCCGGTTGAAGAAGACGGCGCGGGCGAGCGCGTTGCGGGCTTCGCCCTTGTTGAGGTTGGCGTTGGTGCGGCGACGCAGATCGGCATCGTCGAGCCAGTCGAGCATGAACAGGGTGCGCTCGACCCGCCCGATCTCGCGCAGGGCGCGGGCGACCGGGTTCTGGCGGGGATAGCCAGCGAGCTTGCGCAGCATCACCGATGCACGGACGGTGCCGGCACGGATCGAGGCGGTAAGCCGCAGCGTCTCGTCCCAGTCATCCTCGATGGCGCGCAGATTGACTGGTCCGGCAATGAGCGGACGCAGCGTCGGCCAGGATGCCAGGTCGCTCATAGCGTAGAGGCGGCGTTCGCCGAGGTCGCGGATACGTGGCGCGAAGCGGAAGCCGAGCAGGTGGCACAGGCCGAAGACGTGATCGACGGCACCGGCGGTATCGGTCGCATGTTCGCGGATCGCGATGCCGCTCTCGTGGTCGAGCAGCCCGTCGATCACGTGCGGGGCCTCGCCAGCATTGGCGGCGATGACCTTGCTGTGAAAGGGCGCGAAGCGGTCAGAGATATGGGTGTAGAACAGCACGCCTGGCTCGCTGCCGTAACGGGCGTTATGGTCGGCGCGGGCCTCGCCGCGTCCGCCCGCACGGAAGAACTGCCCGTCCGACGACGAGGTGTCGCCCGGTCCCCAAAGCGTGCTGAGCGGGTGGGCGTGGTGATAGTCGACGATCGCGGCGAGCGCGCCGGCATAGGTTTCGTCGCGGATGTGCCATTCGGCGGTCCACAGCAGCCGGGCATGGGTCAGCCCGCGCGAGCTTTCCGCCATGCGTGCCAGACCGAGATTGGTGCCGTCGGCAAGGATCGCGCCCATCAGCGCGGGCTGGTCGCTAGCCGCCATGCCGGTGCGGGCATGGACGAACCGGTCGGCGAAGCCGGTCCATGCCGAAACTTCGGCGAGCAGGTCGGTGATCCGGATGCGCGGCAGCAGGCCATAGAGGCGGGCCTTCAGTGCCTCCGCCTCGTCCGGGGTCGAGCGCCGCAACGGCGAGATGGTCAAACGGCCGTCCTCGATCGCGGCGTCGGGCAGCGTTCCTTCGGCCGCGGCGCGCTCCACCTCGTCCATTCGCTGGCGCAGCCGGTCCCGGTGAGTAGCGATCCAGTCGGACGCACTGCCGCTCACGGCGAGGCCGAGCTGCCCTTTGGCGTGCATGGTCGCGAAGGCCGGAGTGGGCAGGAGATAGTCGCCGAGCGTGCGATAGGCGCGGCTTCCGTCCACCCAGATCGCGCCCGAGGCGAGCCGGTCGCGCAGATGGACCAGCACGGCGATCTCCCAGGCGCGCCGGTTGAACGCACCATCGGTCGGCATGACGATGCGACGCCACTTGGGCCTGAGGAACGACACGGGTGCCTTGCGCGGCAGGATCGTGCGGCCGTCCGCGTAGAAGGTGCGGAGCAGTTCGACCGCGCCGAGCAGCGGATCACCGGCGTGAGCCGTCCGGAAGCGGAACGCGGCGAGGAAGGTCGGCAGGAAGCGGCGAACCGCCGCATAGCGTTCCACTACCTCGTCGAGACCGTCCTCACCTGGACGGGTCAGTTCCTCTGCCGCGCGCAGGCTCTGTTCGAGCGCCGGCCATCCGATCCGCTCGTCGACGAGCGCCAGCGCATTCCTCCCGGTGCTACGCGCATCGAGCAGCGTCCGTCCGAGACGGATATGCAAGCGGGCGGTGTCGCGAAACAGTCGTGCCTGCTCGATCAGCCGTTCCGACCGGGTGCGATCGGCGCGTCGAAACATCGCGCCCACCATCTTCTCGACCATCAAAATGGCCGCGTCTGTCAACGCCACCTCCATCTCGATCGCGAAGGCGACCAGCGTGGCGACGCGACGCCGGCCTTCGAGCCGGCTCAGGTGCTGGGCGGTCATGATCGCGGCCTCGCGCGCGATCACCGCATAGCGACTGGCATGGGTGCGCCGCGCTCGTTCCGCCTCGATGCTGAGGGCACGAACATGATCGAGCCGTTCGACGATCGCTTTGAGGTTGCCGGCACCCGGCGCTTCCGGCCAGTGGCGTATCCACGCCAGCGGGGAACGGGTAGGTGTTCCCCCGATCCGTAGCAGCGCATCGAGCCGCTCCACCTGGTCCGGCGTCAGGTCGCGGCCGAGCCGTACGAACGCCTGCCGTCTTGCTTCCGCGCGGGCGACCAGCGCGATCCGTTCGAGAACGGCCGGCAGCGGCAGCACGACACCCGCCCCGCGCAACCGTTCGACCATGGCCGCGACGATGGCATCGCAGCGGTCGGTGGATGCGGCCACCTCGCTGGCGGTCGCGAAGACCATTCCGCGGTCGGCGCGCTCGAAGGCACGAAGGCCGAGCCGGCGCTCAATCGCGGCGCGATGTTCGCGCAGCGTCGTGTCACGCGCGGCATAGTCGGCGAAAGCGTCGGGCGAGCAACCGATCTGGGCGGCCAGCACGGTGAGCATCGCCGCAGGCGGCACCTCGCCGGGTTCGATCGCACGACCGGGATGGCGGAGGTAGCCGAGCTGCACCGCATAGCCGATCCGGTTGGCGGGCCGCCTTCGTTGGAACACCTCGACCAGATCGTCGGGGCCGAGCGTGTACAGCCGCTCGATAGTGGCGGGGTCCGATGGCGGATCGAACAGCGCGGCGCGCTGCGCCGGCGACAGGATTTGCGCGACCATCTTGACCCTGTTCCCCCTGCTGTCACACAATCACGTCGTGATGACGTTGACGCGACATAGCCGGAGTGACTGGTTAAGTGACAGAATGGCGTCGCGATGCGGCGCTGCCGTCAGCTGTCACGTAGACGCTCGTTAAAGTGACGGCGCTGATCGGCTATGCGCGGGTATCGAAGGCCGACGGCAGCCAGGTCATCGACCTCCAGCGCGACGCGCTGGCGAAGGCCGGCGTCGATCTGGAGCATCATCTCTATACCGATGCCGCCTCGGGCAAACGCGACGACCGGCCCGGGCTGGATGCCTGCATCAAGGCGCTGCGCCACGGCGATACGCTAGTGGTGTGGAAGCTGGATCGGTTGGGGCGCGACCTGCGCCACCTCGTCAACCTGGTCGGCGACCTGACGAAGCGCGGCATCGGGTTAAAGGTACTCGCCGGCGAGGGCGCGTCGATCGATACCACTACCGCCAATGGCCGCCTCGTGTTTGCGATTTTCGCTGGCCTCGCCGAGTTTGAGCGCGAGCTGATCGTCGAGCGCACCAAGGCCGGGCTGGCCGCGGCTCGCGCCCGTGGTCGGACCGGGGGCCGTCCGTTCAAGATGACACCAGCCAAGCTGCGCCTCGCTCAAGCCGCAATGGGCAAGCCCGAGACCAAGGTCGCCGAGCTATGCGCCGAACTCGGCATCACCCGCCAGACACTCTACCGCTTCGTCGGGCCAAAGGGGGAGATCAGATCGGACGGCGAGAAGCTGCTGAAGCGCAAATCACGATCACCGATATAAAGGGGACACAAGAATGCCAAAAATACGGGCCGCATACGGCTTCCTCGTCATATCGGTGGTATTGATGGCAATGCCAGCCATGGCCCAGCAACAGAGTATTTCCCCGCCGCTATCCTTCGGGCAAGGCGTGGCCTCCGTCGATCCCCAGCAACAGGACCGGTGGATCGAGCTGGACGCGGACGCGGACGACCTCGTCATCATGCCGATCATGCTGAACGGCCAGCGTCTGATGGCGATGGTCGATACCGGTGCCCCGACGACCACAGTCGATGCCGACTGGGCGACGCGACACGGTCTGCGGCTTCAGCCCTATCAGAAGATCCGCGCGATGGGTGGTAATGCAGTGCAAGCCTATATAGCGCCCATAGACCGACTTCAGATTGCGGGGTTTCAGCAGGCCGGCGGTGCCGTTCAGGTTGCGGACCTTAGCCCCTTGTCGTCGACTGCGGGCACACCGATCGACGCCGTGATCGGTGTGGACTTCCTGTCAGCCTATGCCGTCACGCTGGACCTCGACAAGCATCGTATTCGCTTTCAGCCGAGCGGCTCGCCGCATCCTTCGGGAGATGTCGTGCCGGTCGAACTGCGCGACCACGGACGCGGATTGAGCACAAAGCTCTTCATTGGAAAACGCCTGCTGTCGCCCGTCATGATCGACACCGGAGATGACGCCAGCATGGCGATCACCAAGAGCGCTTGGCACGCATCGGATGCGCCACTGCGTCTAACGGATATCGCATCCACTGGTTTGAGCGGCGATGTAATCCTGTCGGAGCTGGGCCGCGTCGACGGCGTTCGGTTCGGGAGTAAGGTATTCGACAAAGTCCCCATGATGTTCGAGCCGGGGCCGCTTGTTCCTGGGGACGAAGCCCGCATCGGCATGAAGCTGCTCAACCGCTTCAACATCTTCCTGGACATCGGACAGCGGGTGATGGTCCTGTCGCCGCGATCCGTTTCCCCGACGCCCGATCCCATCACGATGTCCGGTATACAGGGTATGTGGTCGGACGCCGGGTTGCAGGTCGTCCATGTGATGAAGGGGTCCCCTGCCGAAGCCCTGAGATTGCGCGCTGGCGACCGCATCTGCGCGATCGACGGGACGAGGATCACGGCCGATGATCGGTCGCCGCTGAGAACATGGAGTTTGGGACCGGCGGGCAAGGTGATCCCGCTGACGATGTGCGACGGCCGTATCATACCGATCACGCTGCGGGAGTTTTACTGACGCGGCTTCCTATCCCAATGCCGGTCAGGCCCTTAGCGTACGCGGGTGAAGAGATTCTGCGATGACCCCTCTTGAGCCGGCGGGCATCCTCGCGTTGCAGCAGTAGGTACGGTGCAACCAGCAACCATTCCTCGTCGCTCACGTCAGATGGATACGGCTTGCGGCAAATGCTCATCCCACCTCGGATGAATCAGCAAACCTCTCAAGTCCATAACAGCCTCTAGCGGAATGGTATCATTTGTACTTGGCGCCTACATCCTTTAAAGCGATAATATTTCTTATGTTAAACGTCTTGGCGCGGTCAGGCTGTGGCGTCTATTGCGCACAACACGCTGCACACCAAACGACAGTCAAAGAACCGTAATAGCCTGACCGCAGCACTGATCCGGTCTTGGGCCTCTCTGCGTAATGATTCCACGCCAGTTGCCCGCCGGTCACCCTATGACGCAGAGGTCGTCCGCAGACGCCCATACGAAACAGCGAATGAGGATCCGAATATACGCCCAGGAACAGGACCCATCCGAACGTCCTGCTCGATCGCCGGCCACCTGGCGCGGTTTGGGTTTTCTTTTTCGTAAGATTTTGTAAACAAGCATGGCTAACGCAGGCGAAGCCATTGTTTTTCAAGGGCTAACTGGGTTTCAAAATAGCCAAAACTGTAACATGCCGCAATATGATTGTGTAAGTCCTTGACCCTCCAAGGACTTGCCTGGCGCAATCATGGGCGGCGATACGTCCCGCCTGCCTCAGACTCCGTGCCACATGCGTTTGGCGAGGTTTCGTTCCTCGTGCCCCGTGGCGTGGGTGTAGATCGCGGTCGTCTTGATGTCGGCATGGCCGAGCCAGCGCTGGACCATGTTCAGGGGCACGCCGGACTGCACGGCGTTGACGCCAAAGGCATGGCGCAAGCCTTTCGGGGTCGCATAGCTTCCCCGGATTCCAGCGGCTTGCATGACCTCGCATATGCGGCGATAGCCGGTCATCCGGCACCAGGGGAATAATCGTTCGGGCGGCAGCTGGCCCTTTTCCAGCCCCTGGCGCAACTTGCTGATGATCGATCGTTTGACCGGGACCGATCGGAACATGACTTTATCTCTCTTCTTCAAGCATTTGATGACGATGCACTGTTGATGGAAGTCGATATTGCTTTCCTCCAGCGCCAGCGCTTCGGATATCCGGCATCCGGTATAAGCAACGATCAGGCAGAATATCTCTATCTCGGGAGGATAGCATCGCGTCAGCTTGATGAACGATTGCAGCTCGTCCCGCGTCAGATACTTCCGCTGACCCTTCGCGTCGTACATCGACCAAGGCATGTTCGAAGCCTCTCCCCGGTTTGAAGGTCCCGAAGATAGCGGGATTATGGTTTGAATTCTGTTCAATGGCTGACGACCCGGTTGTTACAGTTTTGGCTATTGCGTCACCGGGCGGCGGTCTGCGGCGGATCGCGACGACAGGGGGGGAAGGTGGCGCGACATTCCGACGACGGGCCATGGGCAGACCGCGAAGATACCGGGACCGAGCGCGTGGCGCTGGCCGATCGCGGCGATGAAGGGGCTATGCTGGCATGCCCGTCGGCATCGATGGCGCTGGTGTGGCAACCCGTCCGCGACGTGCGGCCGGGCGGCGCGATCCTGTATCACGAAGGGCTGGTGCGCTTCCCCGAGACCGATGGCTGGGACGCCGCCCCGCACGCGACGCTGGCGATGATCGAGCGTTGCGGCGGAAGCCTGTCCTTCGACCGGCTCATCGTCCGCCGCGTGATCGAAGCACTGCGATCCGATCCCGTCGCGGTCCTCGGCGTCAATCTGTCCGCCGCTAGTACCGATCCCGATGGCTGGAGCGATGTGGTGGCGATGCTGCGGAGCGATCGCGAGATCGCGCACCGCCTGATCGTCGAGATCACCGAAACCGCGCCCTTTGCCGACATCGACAGGGCTGCCTCATTCTGCGCGCAGCTCCAGGCCTGCGGGGTACGCGTCGCGCTGGACGATTTCGGGGCGGGGCATTCGTCCGTCGCCACTGCGCTGGCGTTGCAGCCCGCGATCATCAAGATCGACGGCGCGTTCGTGCAGCAGGCCGGGGCCAGCGCCACCGGCGCGGCGCTGTTCCGGCACCTGGTCGGCATCGCCCGGTCGATCGGCGCCCTGACCATCGTCGAAGGGGTCGAGACCCGCGAACAGGCCGATATCGCCCAGGACGCGGGAAGCCTATGGCAGCAGGGCTATTTCCATGGCAGGCCGATGCGGCTGCGCCCCGCCAGGACCCAGGCCGATTTTATCGCGTGGAGCGACCCCGCACATCGCGCCGGGACGGGACTGTTCACCCCCATCTCCTGGCGATGATGGGGCGCGGCCGCTTCACGCACCCGAACACGCAGCAGGCGCGTCGGCCGGTCGCGGCGTGACCGGCGCGGGGCCGGGGGACAGCGCTTCCCATTCCTCCACCGCCAGCCCCGCATGGCGGTCCCCCGCCCCCGACGCGTCCATCACCGCGCGCAGGCAGCGGGTGGTGACGGGGGCGAAGCGCACCTCCTGGAATCGCTCCACCCCGGTCGGATAGGTCCCCGCGATCCGCCGCCAGCTCCCCTGCCCCCAATATTCCAGATGCCAGGCGGCGGGCGGGGCGACGCCTTCGTCCGCGCCGGCGGGATGATCGGCGAAGAAGCGGATGCGCGCGCCGTTCAGCGTCACCGGCCGGGGCCAGCGATATTCGATCCAGGCGCTCGCCGGGTTCGCCTTCGTCCAGTTGCCCCACATATCGGGCGGCAGCGGGTTCGCCCGCACCACGCCGTCGTTCAGCGCGGCGATCCAGTACTGCACCGGGCCGGGCGCGTTGGAGGCGGTGGCCCAGGCGCTTAAGCCCCGGTTGCGCGTCGGCGGGGGCGGCGGGGCGGGCGCCCTGCTCGGCTTTACGGGGCGGATCGCGGGGGGCGAGACGCTGTCGTCCCACGCCATCGGATCGAGCGCGACCGAGCGGCGGAAATGCCCCCCGCCCTTCGCATCCGCGGTGTGATAGGCCAGATACCAGTGCCCCTTGAACAGGACGGCCCCCGCATGCGAGGTGGTCGACGACACCGGGGGCAGCACCACCCCGCGATAGGTCCAGGGCCCCATCGGGCTCGGCGCCGAGGCATAGGCCTGGCACGCATGATAGAGCGTCGGCGTACAGGCGCTGCCCGGCCCGGTCGTGTTGGCGGCGTAGAGCAGATAATAGGTGCCGCGCCGCTTCATGATCCAGGGCGCCTCGAAGAAGCCGGTCGCGCCGGTCACGACTTGCTCGGTGCCCTTGGGGGTGACCATGTCGGGGGCCAGTTCCATCGCGCGCAGCCGCCCGAACGTGCCCCAATAGATATAGATACGGTTGTCATCATCGATCAGCACGGTCGGGTCGATATTCTGGATGTCGTTGGCTACCGGCACCGTTTGCGAGATGATCGGGCCGGAGGGGTGCGCGTCGCGCCATGGCCCGGTCGGGCGGTCGGCCACCGCCACGCCGATCGCGAACCGATCCTTCGCCCCGCCGTCCCGCTGGAGCACCGGCGCATAGAGATAGAAGCGCCCGTCCCGCCCCTTCACGATCTGCCCGGCATAGGCGCGGCCCGGCTCGGCCCAGGCAAAGACGCGCTCGGGCCGGGCGATGGCGGGATAGTGCCGCCACACGCCGCTGGCGGGGTCTTTCGTGGAGAGCAGCTGCCACTCGTTCATGATGAAATCGTTGACCCCTTTGGGCGCCTCGTCGCGCCCCGCCAGGATCCACAGCGTGTCGCCATCGACCAACGGCGCGGGGTCGGTGGAATAGTAACGCCCGTCGGCCAGGATCGGATTGCCCCGGCTGTTGATGGTCTCGGGGGCGAGCTGGGCGGCGAGGAGGATCAGCGGGATCATGGCGGGCATAGTGGCCGAGCCTGTCGCGTCTGTCGATATAGTATACCTTCTTCCTTTTTCTCTCCTGCAAGGGGAGGTGGCAGTCCGCAGGACTGACGGAGGGGTGTCACTCCTTTCGAGAGCGGGACACCCCTCTTTTGCAGGGGAGAAACGGCTATCGATCCAGCATCGCCGCACCCGGACACCCCGCCGCCCCCGCACCCGCGCCCGGCCGATAGACCAGCCGCACCCGGCTCGGCCCGGTGGGGATGCAGGCGGCCAGGTGATAGTCGCGCGCCAGCGCCTCGCGCAGCACCGCGCGGGTCGCCGGGTTGCCGAAGGCGAAGCGGGGATAATCGTCGACGATCGCGCCGGGCCGCGCGGCCAGGATGCGGCGGACCTCGGCGACGGGATCGACGCCGATCGCGGCCGCGCTCGCCTCGTCCCGGGTGGCGAGATGGCCCGGAAAGACCCATTTCGACGGCAGGCAGCTATGCGTCAGCAGGTAAAGCGCCGGGTAGCCGTCATAGACATAGAGACAGCCGCGCGCCGGGGTCGCTGCATTGGCGACGGCCCGCGCCTCGGCCGCGCCGCCCTTGGTCCGCTCGCTGAGGTGCAGCACGATCTGCCCCGCCGCGCCGATCGCCAGCAGGAAGGCCGCGATCCCGGCGCGGCGCCAGCGGGCCAGCGCGGGGGCGGCGACCAGCACGCCGGGCAGGACGATGGGCAGCGCATAATGCGGGCTGCCGAACCGGCCATAGAGCAGGACCGCCGCGCCCGCGACCGCCAGCCAGACGAGCAGCAGGCGAAAGCCCTCGCGCCGCTCCGCCGGGACATGGCGCCAGGGCCGCCTGAAACCGATCGCCAGCGCCAGCGGCGACAGGATGCCGACACAGGCGGCCAGCCCCTCCAGCTCGTCGGCCAGCGGCCGCGCCGCCTGTCCGCCGAGCGAGACGATATTGGCGAAGAGCCAGGCCTGCCCCTGCCCCATCGCGGCATAGCCGCCCAGGGCGACCAGCGTCGGCAACAGCGCCAGCGCGACCCAGACCAAGGCCATCCCCGCCAGCCGCCCCAGCGGCACCCGCTCACGCCAGCCCTGCCAGAGCAGGATGCAGCCGAACGCGAACCCCTCGGGCAGCACCGAATATTTGATCTGGAGCGCCAGCCCCACCGCCGCCATCGCGACCGCGCCGCAGGAAAACAGCCGCCCCCGCCCCTCGACCGCGCGCAGCACCGCGCTCGCGGCGACCAGCATCGCCGCATTGTAGAAGACCGGGGACTGGCCCCCTTCCCCCTCCATCAGGTTCAGCCAGAGGATATAGAGGATCGCCGCCACGACCGCCGCCCCCGGCCCCGCAAAGCCCCGCGCGACGCGCTGGATACCGAAGGCGGTGGCGATGACGAAGCCGGTCGCGACCAGCTTATAGGCGAGGAACCCGTCCCCCCCCAGCCACCGCGCCCCCGCATAGAGGAGGAACAGCCCGATCGGCTTGCGATCGAAGACATCGACATAGGGCATCGCGCCGTGCAGCATCCGGTCGCCGACCAGCAGATAATATTGCTCGTCGAACCCGATCACCGGATTCCCGAACGTCCGCGCCCGCACCACCAGCGCGACCAGCGTCAGCAGCAGCAGGACCAAAGCCTGCCCCTGCCACTCGCTTTGCCCCTGTCCCTTGCTCATGAGACGCGCGGGTGGGTCGCTTTGCGGGCAAAGGCAAGGATAAAGAGGGGGCCATGTCGAACGGCCCCGCCCCCGTCCGAAGCGCGATCGACGGGCGAGCGTCCCCGTTTGACGAAGGAAACGGGATCGATCAGCATCGCGCCATGTCATCCCTCCTCTCGCGCTTGAGTCGCGCAGCGATGCGCAAGCCACGGTGGCGAACACCATGGAATATCGTCGCAACAGGACTGGCCTGGCTGTTGAGTCGGTTGTCAGGCTTGAGCCGATGGCCTCTGAACCGCCATGATTGTCTGGTCGCCGCTGCGTTTCTGAGCGCGGGCCTGGCGGTAGATATATGGGGTTTGCGGTCCGAGAGGCGGTAGGCGTCAGCCTGCGGTGTATCGTTCCAACATCGGCGGTCGATGCAGACACTCGGAGAAGCGGAAAGGTCGGGTGGATAGAGGGGCTATGTCGGCCGCGTCGGCGTGCAGCGGGTTCATCAAAATTATGTCGGCTTCGGGCAGGACGGCGGACTGGACGGCAATGGCGAGCGACCGCCGCTGCTTTGCCCAGGCGTCGACGAAAGCGACCTTTGCCTCGCTGCCCAATGCGTGGGGAACCCGCTCGACATCACAATCGATGGTCGTCCAACCCAAAACGAAATCGTCGTCGGAGAATGCCGGGGTGGCCTGGACATAGCGCAGTGCCACCAAGACCGCCAATCCCGGCTCACTTGCGAAGTTGACCAATGGGACGCCGGGCGATGAATAGCGCCCACCCGATTTCGCCGCACCCGCCCCATCGAGGGAGTGTTTACCCCGGACTCTGCAGGCGTTTTCTGGCGAGGAATATGTCGAGGGTGATCTCGAGCATGTTTTGGGTCTTGGAGGCGCGCTTGGTTCGGCGGTTGAAGCGGGCCAGCATGTCGCGGA
>Ga0308172_1000287_pt1 | contig 80181 bp, 75 predicted proteins | sample PhyGR2_FD_202134 | JGI IMG/M metagenome (GOLD analysis project Ga0308172, IMG submission 202134) | Phyllosphere microbial communities from UC Gill Tract Community Farm, Albany, California, United States - DLSLSG.R2 | ecosystem: Host-associated > Plants > Phyllosphere > Unclassified | place: USA... | reverse complement strand
TCGATGTGGACAGCAGGCTGTTAGATTTATTCAGCGCGTTCGTAGAAGCCATGGAAGAGGCATTGGTAAAGATAGATAAAGCCATTGTGTCGTCTCCTTCAGGGAATCCACCTATTTAGATTCCGCAATTCTTGTACTAAGAGAGAACGACACGTCGACGATGAGAGTTAAATACAAAATAAAAAAATCTTCAGTTCGATAATTAGCTAGAAACTTCTTTCTTATATAGAAAAGCTTATTTTAAAAGATGACACCAATCAGCTTTCCTCAACCCAATCGCCATCAAGAATAAATAAACATGATGGTTATATTAATGGCACTCTCTATATACCCACATTAGAGAAAAGGAATTGATAAATTAAAATATTATTAATAGCGACACAAATCAGAAAAATCTTAAGAGAAAAGTCTTATTATTTTTACATTATTTTCACTTTGCTTATAATGCATCAGCGTTACCTTATTAGTTAAATTAACCCACAATTAATCACGGTTAACGCATACAAAAAGATCACGCATTTCACAAATGAAATACAAAGGTATCTCAAAGGTACTATGTATTTACCTATAGACATATTTGGTCATAACTCCAGCGTAGAAATAGAGCTACAGGCCTTGCGTGTTGGTATTTGTTCGCGTAAAACAGTGTTCTCGGAAGAGAATCTTCCTAAAAGAGATCGATATTGACCAGACACCTTCCCTCAAAAAGAGGCTGTTTGGAACGCTTTCGGGCATAAGAACACGATGTTCTTCAGTCCCTCACCGCAGCGAGCGGCAATTCATTGACGAATTATAAACGGACTTTTTAACCCAATTTGCGTTAAGAGACGTTCTTTTGATCTCTCTAAAATACAATTATTTTACACATTAATGGTTTAATACTTCTGTAATTAAATGAATAAACGCTACTGTTCTGTTAATGATTGGCTCCTGGACATTTCTTCCGGTTCAATATTGCATTTAAATACCGGCGAAAGAAAAAGACTCGGTGAATACCAATTAAAGCTATTAGATATCCTGACTCAGCATGCGGGAGAAATCCTCTCACGTGAAGAGCTAACCAATATGGTTTGGGAAAGGCGAGTGATAGGAAATAATAGCCTTCCTAATGCCGTGCATGCTTTACGTGTTGCGCTAGAAGATGATGGTAAACAACAAAAAATAATCAAAACCATACCTAAAAAAGGTTATTTACTAGAGTCATCTTATTGCCGCTGTATTGAAACAGAATCATCAAATGAGAATGAGAATATAACAGAGATACCTCCTGAAGGTATTTCTACGAATTCAAACAGCTACAATGAAGAAGAAGCATCGTCTGATGTCGTTAGCGTGGAAACTTCGTCTCTGGGGATCAGTCCTGAACCTGGATATTATCAGGAAGCTTCCCAGCTAAACGAGCCTCAGCCCGCCAGAAAGCATTCATGGTTAGCCTATGCGGTTCTCATGCTGGTCGCCGTACTGGTCAGCGGCGCGATGGGCTATAAGTACCTGACGCTCAATAACAAATCGATCGCTGCCGCTCAGCAGGAAAACAACGTCTACAGCAATATTCGTTTGTATCAGATCGTGCAAGATGGCGACACATCGACATCCAAAGATTCACTTTATATCAAGCTGAAGGACACGCTTTACCAACTCAACCAGCGCTTGAAGACCAAAAACATCTACATGGATGTTTACTATAAGGTCTCTGATCAAGTGCTGAACTATACGTTTTCAGTGGAAACCACCTGTGCCAACCAACAGCTCGCCATGACGATCTACCATTGGCGAACCGATACACGTCAGCTTAGCAACCTGATCTTTCGTGAAACTGTGAGAAAAATAAATGAAATTCCAGCCTGTCAGAGCCAATAAGCTGATATGGATGCTAAGCCTGCTTATTTTGTTAATCGGAATACTCGGCTACACCGCATTATCCGTCGCGACGCCAAGCCTGAAACCAAGGCAAGGCACGGTGCAAATGGGCTTTTATGATCTGATGTCTCAGCAGAAAGAGCTCTATGACTCTCATTTAACCTCAGTGAACGGCACTATTCTTAACACCATCACTAACCCAAACGACACGCGCTTTGTGGTGAAAGGGAAATTTACGGAAACTCACCGCGAATTAGGCAAGGTGTACTATCTCTACTCGCAGATTTATTACAGTACGCCTCAACGACGTCTGATGATCGATGGGCTGATTGATTTTTTACAGAATAATGAAGTGTGGATGATCCCACTGAAACTAGACGGCCAGCCGCTGGTGATAGGGCAAACCGGAATGATATTTTTATATCCTTTGGGGCATTAGTCTATACCCCCCCTCCCAGCCAAGAAAAAAGCTAGGGCTAAACCCCCTCCCAACCTCCCCCTTCGCAGGGGGAGGAGCCGATCGAAGATCAGCCCAACATCTCTGAACGATTCCCTCCCCTGCCAAGGGGAGGGTTAGGGTGGGGTCATTGAGATAACACTCTCCCTCCAGCCTCACTTCGCAGGGAGGAGCAGATCGTAGATCAGCCCAACATCACCGAACGATTCCCTCCCCTGCCAAGGGGAGGGTTAGGGTGGGGTCATTGCTGAGATTTTCACCCCAACAAATTCTTCACAGTACCCAAGCGCACATTGGCCTGCGCACTCAATGCCTGATTAAGGCTAGAAAATTGGCTGCTGCTGTTTTGTAGATGCTCACCTAATGCCTGAGAGACAGCCAGCGCCTGCTGCGGCTCATACGGCGTGGCCATTCCCTCAATGCGCGTACGAACACGTTCTTGCTGAAAACGTAATTTTCCACGCTGATGGGTGATTTGCTCCAGCGCAGTTAACACTTCCGTTCCCCGCTCGCGCAAACGCTCTGGCTGCGCTGCAATTTGTTTAAGCACATCGCCAATCGCGGGCTCAGCCTGTGGTGTGAGCGATGAGAACGTTGAGTTAAAACGCTTTCCCTCACCGCGTACGCTTAAATGCGTACTCACTCGCTCCCAACGCGACTCATCGACGCTAAACGTCACATCACCGGCGCTATCTTGGCGGGCATGCACGCCAAAACGTCCTAATCCTTGATTCAAACGCATCACCGCCTGACGCTCAGAGCCATTTTGCGTGAGTGATACCGCGGCCATTTCTCGTTTGTTGCCACCGAGAGAGAAAACTAACGTCTCAGCATCTCCGCCCTGCAACAGTTTTTCACCCTCTGGCAGCGCAAAATTCACCTGCGTTTTGCCTTCCAACTTCACGTTGAAATGGCGATCAACGGTATTGCCGGAAAGCTGAGCGCGGTTATCCAGCAAGCTTTGCAAACCTTTCGCCTGCTGACGAATGGTATCAGGTCGAGTTTGGCTGTGTGTCGCGGAATGGCGCAGCTGCAAGAGCTGGCTTTCCGTTTGCGATAGAAAACTATCTGCCTGCTGAACCGCCGTTAATTGCTGGTTAAGCTGAACGTTATAGCGCAGCGGGCGCGCTGAAATCAGAGGTGATTCAGGGAAACTAGCCGGTGAAGCTGACGTGGTATCCGTAATGCCACGATTGCGAACCGACTGTGGGGCATCAATACCTCCCCGCGTCAGCGGGGAAGTGGTTGAGGTTTGTAACGAGGAAGTGCTAAGACCAACTTGCATATCAATTACATCATGCTAAAGAGTGAGAGCTGACTAATCATGCTGTAGGTTTTATTCGAAACCTGCATCGAGTTGTAATACAGCTGAAAATTGACCGACGCCGTGGCCATATCTAAACCAGACAAATCTTTAGCGACCATATCATTAGCCGTTTTCACGTCCGTATGCGCATCATCCAACATCGTTAAACGATTTTGACGCCCACCGAGATCGGTAAAGATCGCGGCCACATCGTCTGAAGAATCTTTTACGGCACCCATCAGCGCATTGAGCTCATCCGCATAGTCAGAAGCTGGAATATTCGGATCCTGCATTTTCTCACTGATCGACTTCAGCTGGTTTAATAAATCCAGATCGTTACCACTGCTCGAAAAAGCTCCGCTCAGGTTGGTATTTTCAGTGATGCTCACGCCGTTAGCCACTGCGGTTTCACGCGTACCGTCGTTACCGTGGTATTCATAGCTCTGGGTGGTTTCGTTCCACACTACCGGTTTCTGATCGGTTTTGGTGCCAGAAAACAGATAGCGACCGTCTTCGTTTTTCGAGTTCAGCGTCGCCACCAGAGAATCGAGCATGGAGCCAATCTCTTTGCCAAAGCCGGACATATCTTCGCTGCTGTGAGTATCGTTAGACGCCGCCAACAGTTTGTCATTAAGCGATGTCAGCTGATTGTTCAGCGCCGTCACGTGCGACTCCTGCATCGATAGGTTGCCAGACAAACGCGAGATATTGCTCTGATACTGGGTGATCGCAGACTGTTCACGGTTAAGCTGCACCATACGCGAACTGGCGATGGGATCGTCAGAAGGAACATTGACACGCTGCAATGTCGACATCTGCTGCATCAGTTTATTCATCTGGGTACCGTTTTTACCCATCTGGTAGGTCATCATATTGGCGTTGTAGAGGCCGCTGACTCGCATGTTAATTCCTTATTATTATCAGAGCAGATTCAGTAAATCGGAGAAGATCTGGTTACCCGCCGCAATCACTTTCATATTTGATTGATAGGCATTCATGTAAACCTGAAGATTAATTGCTTCTTCGTCCTGATCGACCGCGCTGAGGTTGTCACGCTGATTCTGCGCTTCTACATAGACAGATATGGCTGCTTCGGCTTCAGTCTGGTTCTCACGGCTAGCAATACCGATAGAACTAATAATCGCGGCGGCACCTTCGTTGATGCTCATATTGCCCATGCCGCCGATATCCACCTTCTTGTTTTTCAATTCAATCAGCAAATTCAGGTTATCGCCGTTACCCGTTTCATCATTTTTACCTGAAAGCGCCAGCTCATCGGGTTTGATGTCGGTGATGGTCAGCATGCCTGCTGGATTACTCAAATCGAAATTAAACAGCGGCTTACCCGGCTGACCATTCAGATCGAAACCTTGTCCGAGCTGATCGTTGAACATGGTTGCAATAGATTCCGCCATGCCCTGAACCGATTCCTGCATTTCTTTGAGCGTACCCTGCTCATAATCATTCAGCGCACCAAGCTGACCGCCGGTTGCCGGATTAATCGAGTATTCAGAACCAGCATATTTTAGCGTCAGTAACTGACTGCCATCTGGCTGGGTCGTGGTGGCGAGTTGGCCCGAACTCTGCCCGTTAACCAACGGCTGACCATTCGGCAAAGCGACCGTGTAATTGCCTTTCGCGTCTTCGCTGACTTTCACGTCAACCATGCTGCTCATCTGTTTCACCAGCTCATCACGCTGATCGCGCAGCACGTTGGTATTACCGCCGGTGGCTTCAAGCTCAGCAATTTTCTGGTTATAACCTGCAATGTTCGAGCTAAGCGTATTCACGCTGTCTACCGTGGCATTACGCTGGCTATTGATTGACGTCTTCTGGCTAGTAATAAAATTATTAATGTTATTAAAACGCGTCGCCATCGACTGCGCTTCGTTGATTAATTGCTGACGCAGCGCAGGAGAATCGGGCTCGGTGGTGAGCTCATTAAGCGAAGCAAAAAGTTTATCGATACCGTTGCCCAAACTGGTGGTATCCGTGCCAATCACCGACTCCAGCGCACCAATATACTTCTGCCCAGAATCATAATAGTTAGCTTTGCTGTTGGTGCCCCATACCTGACTGGTCAAATACTGATCCGAGATACGGCGAATACTGTCAACCTGAACACCGTTACCCGCAGACAGCCCCACGGAGCCCATCGGCCCTACGGCACTTTGCAAAATACCTTGGCGGCTATAGCCCGGCGTTAAGGCATTCTGAACGTTCATACCAACGGTATTCATACCTAACTTGGCGGCTTGAATGCCGCTGTAAGCGTTACTGATTAAACTCATAATGATTCCTGTCCGCGGCTAAGTACTGGGATAACGGGCGTTTCAAGCTCTACGGGCTCTGGCGCTTCTACAGAATCAGAAGCGACATTTTCGCCCTCAATCTTAAGTGCGCGTTCCATTCCCTTAACCTGAGGATCAAGCTGGTTAATCAGCATGGTGGCAATTCCGCTACTGCGCTGTGAAGCCAGCTGCGAGGCCAGTTTGTCATCATAAAAATCACGCATCATGCGCTGCTGCTTGCTGTTGAACGGATCATCATCCGCCGCTAACGCATCCGACGCTTTGCGCATCTGCTGCATCATCGAACGCAGGAACATTGCTTCGAACTGCTCGGCGGCCTGATCTAAATTCTGTGCTTTCAGCGTGCCAGTGAAATCTCCCGGCAGCACGGTACTTTGGCGATTAATGGCATCAATCATGGTTTTTTTCCTTAAATAACCACGAGTTCAGCGTCTAACGCGCCTGCTTCGTGTAATGCCTGCAAGATAGCCATGGTGTCATCCGGCGCGGCGCCTAAGCTATTGATGGTGTTTACGATGCTACGCAGGCTGGTGCCTGCGGCAACGGTCACCATCTGGCCTTGGCCTCGGTTCACATCAATATCGCTTTGTGGTGTAGTGACCGTCTCACCGTTGCTGAAGGCATTAGGTTGGCTTACGTTGCGGCTTTCGCGAATGCTGACGGTTAAATTACCGTGAGAAACCGCAGCTGCCCGCACCACAACGCCATCGCCAATCACTACCGTTCCTGTTCGTGCGTTAAACACCACGCGCGGCGGCTGTTTACCGGCGTTAATCTGCACGTCTTCCAGCATCGACATAAAGGCTACGCGAGCACCTGCGTCCTGCGGCGCTCGCACCACGACGTTGGTTGCACTTTGCGCCGTGGCGGTATTCGCACCAAAGGCCTGATTCAGCGCCACGGCAACGTTGTTTGCCGTTTTAAAGCTTGGACGTTTGAGGTTCAACGTAACCAGATTACTCACCTGAAAATCGCTAGGAATTTCACGCTCAATCGACGCCCCGTTCGGTACGCGTCCAACGGTTGGCGTGTTCATGGTGATACTGGAACCGCTATCGCCTTCGGCTTTAAAACCGCCGACCACCACGTTCCCCTGTGCCAATGCATAAACTTCGCCATCGGCACCGCGTAGTTGGGTCAGCAGCAACGTACCGCCGCGCAAGCTTTTGGCGTCCCCGATAGAGGAAACGGTGATATCAACAGACTGCCCGCGTGCATACATCGGAGGCAGCGTGGCGCTAATTGCCACCGCCGCCACGTTTTTCACTTTAGGGTCAATCTTGGCCGGTAGCTGTACGCCAAACTGACGCAGCATATTGGTGACCGATTGGCTGGTGAACTTCACCTGATTTTTGTCACCGGTGCCGTCTAAACCCACCACCAAACTGTAACCAATCAGTTGGTTACCACGAACGCCTTGCACATCCACCAGCGAGCCTAACGGCTGCGCCAATGACATTGAACTCCACAGGAGGGCGACAACCAGCGTAAGGAATCTGCACATGTTGAACATCTCCTGAATTAAATAGGGAACAGCGGATGGTTAAAGATCCGCGTCAGCCAACCGGCTGAGTTGGAGTCACTTAACGCACCACGGCCTGCATACGAGATACGCGCGTTCGCAATGCGCTGCGACGAAATGGTGTTATCACGCTCGATATCATCGGTTCGAACCAATCCGGTGACGCGCATATACTCGTCGCCCTGATTGAGGGTCAGCCACTTCTCGCCGCGCACCACTAAAACCCCGTTAGCCAAGATTTTATGTACCGCCACGGTGATAGAACCGCGCAGCATATTTTGCTGAGCGGAAGAGGCATTGCCGTTAAAGGAGCGATCCGCACCGATAGAGCCACTCAGCTTATCTACTGAGTGGCCAAAGGCTTCCGGTGCGGCAATAGACGCATCATTCTTCTTGCCGAAGTTGGTGCGCGCCTGTTTGCTAGACTGCGTAGACTCATCAAGTCGTACCGTCAGAATATCGCCCACGCGGTATGCACGGCGATCCTGGGTCAGAGACCAGTTGTAACCGGCGTTGTATAGCCCGCCACCCTGCACTGCAACCGGCTGCTGCAGTATTTCCTCTGGCGGCGCATAGGCCGCATCATCCTTGTGAACAAGCAGCGCAGGGCTTTCACAACCCGCTAGCGCCATCAACAGGACACACATCAACATCTGCTTTTTCATAACGTTCTTCGCTTTACTCTTTCACCAAGCCGCCGTTACAGCGACTGAGTGACAAACTTCAACATATCATCTGCAGCCGAAACCATTTTCGCGTTCATTTCGTAGGCGCGCTGAACGGTGATCATGTCGACCATCTCTTCAACAACCTGTACGTTTGAACCTTCCAATGTTCCCTGCTCCAACTGTCCAAGGGCATCTTCACCCGGTACGCCTTCTACGGCTTCGCCACTGGCCGCCGTTTCGCGGTAAAGATTGCCGCCTACCGCTTCTAAACCGGCCGGATTAACAAAATTCACCAGCGTGATTTGCCCAAGCTCTACCGGATCGGCCTCGCCGCCCACGGTTGCAGACACGGTGCCGTCTTTCGCAATCGACAGCTCTTTGGTGTTAGCCGGAAGCTCAATCGCAGGCACTAACGGTAAACCAGCGGCGTTAGTCACCACGCCGTCGGCGTTAACCTGTAGGTTGCCCGCACGCGTGTAGGCAATATCACCGTCTGGCGTTTCTACTTGGAAGAAGCCTTGGCCCGTAATCGCCACGTCCATCTGCTGCTTGGTGATCTGCATGCTGCCCACGGAGAACTCTTTTTGAGTCCCCACGATTTTCACACCGGTACCGTACTGAATGCCGGTTGGAGCCACGTTGTTCTGATCAAGCTGCGCGCCTGGAGCTCGCTGAGTTTGGTAGAACAGATCGTCAAACATCACGCGGTCGCGTTTAAAACCGGTGGTATTCACGTTCGCCAAGTTATTGGAAATGGCGCTCATTTTGGCGTCTTGCGCTGCAAGGCCGGTTTTGCTGATCCATAAAGCTGGATTCATGATTTATTCCTTAATTTAGCTGCCACGGATCAGTCGATTACCGGCTGTCGCCAAATCTTCTGCGGCTTTCATCATCTTGATTTGGGCTTCAAATTGGCGGTTCAGCGCAATGCTGGAAACCATTTCGCTAATCGCTGAAATATTGCTGCTTTCCAGATGTCCGGCAGCGATCTCAACGGCGTCGCTACGTGGGTTATTCCGCGTGGCGCTCACCAACAAACCGTCGGCGTCTTTTGAAAGCTGATCTGCGGGAATATCCACCAGTTTGATGCGATCGACGTCCATGGCCGCGTTAACGTCACCGTCTTGTGGAACAATCGTAATAGTGCCGTCATCGCCAATGGAAAGATCGGAAAACGGCGGCAATACCACCGGGCCGGTTTCACCAATCACTGGGCGACCGTTAATGGTCAAATCACCATCAGGGCTGACATCCATCTGACCGTTACGGGTGTAAACTTCGCGGTTGCCGTTACCCACGGCAATCAGGCCATTGCCTTTAATGGCAATATCCAGCTCGCGTCCGGTATCTCTCACCGCACCCGGCGTCATATCCACACCGCTGTTTTGCTCCTGCACCAGATAGCGCGAGTCGTAGCCCGACCCCGCCACCTGCTGTGATAAAGCGCTTTCTAAGTCACCACGAAATCCGCTGGTGTTCACGTTCGCCAGATTATTCGAATGAATCTGCTGCTGTGACAGGCTGCGGTTAGCGCCGCTAACGGCGGTATAAATTAAGTGATCCATTAGACCGCCTGGAACAGAGCCGACATCATGCTGTCATTGGTGCTGATAACTTTGGTGTTAGCCTGATAGTTACGCTGCGCGGTCATCAACCCCACCAGCTCGGCGGTTAAGTCGACGTTAGATTCTTCCAATGCACCCGCTTTAATAGAACCCAACAGGCCTGAACCTGGTGCGCCGGTCAGCGGTGTACCCGATGCAGAAGTTTGCGCCCACGTAGTACCATCTTGTGAAGCCAGTCCATCTGGGTTGGTAAAGTTGGCCAAAATCAGCTGGCCTTGCAGCATGCGTTCGCCATTTGAGAAGGTGGCATAAACAAAGCCTTCTTCATCAATCTGCTGACCCGTTTTTTCACCAGAGGCGTAGCCATCACCTTTGTTTTTGGTTACGGAGAAATCAGAACCAAATTGGGTCGTTCCCGCGTAGTTCAGCTCAAGGTTCAGATCTTCAGCGCCAGGTATAGACAGTGAAATATCAACGGCTCCATTGGGTACTTCCATCACGCCCTGAGCGCTAAAGGAAATCGTCTGGGTAGCCCCTTTCGTTGGGTCAGTCGCATCGGGAACAGGCTCACCATCCATGTAGTAATGGCTGGTCCAAGTGTTATCTGCGTTCTTCACAAAATACTGCGATAACGTGTGCTCACGGCCCAAAGAGTCATAAACCTGCGTGGTGTAGGTATTGTTATATGAAGAGCTGTCTTTCGGATCTAACGGCGTGACCTTAGGTACTTCGGCGTTAGCATCCAAGTTAGCCGTGAACTCCAGCCCGTTGGTGGCTTTGGCGGGAATCGCACCGCTGCTAATATTCAGATTACCCACGTTACCCACCTGCAATACGCCGTTGGCATCAACCGGATAACCTTGCAAATTCATACCCTGACGATTGACCAGATTCCCGTTGGTATCTGTACCGAAATACCCTGCGCGGGTATAGGCTTCAGTACCTGCGCTATCACGCACCACGAAGAAACCGTTACCTGAGATCGCTAGATCCAGCGCGCTTGAAGAGGCCATGATATTACCGCCACGGGTAATACTTTGCGTGATACCACTCACGCCCACGCCCAGCGGCTGGGACTGTGCGTACAGCGCAGAGAACTCCGCACGGCCCGACTTGAAGCCCACGGTGCCGGAGTTAGCAATGTTGTTACTGATAGCGCTAAGCTGCTGAGTGATGGCGTTCAAGCCCGAAGTTGCGATACTAAAGCTCATAAAATCTTTCCTGATCTAAATTGGGTTAGTGTTCGAAAGTGTTCCGTTTTCGAAATTACGCTTTGCGAGTGTCGGTATTATTGGATGGGCTATTCATCCCAAACTGGCTGATGTAGTTATAAGGAACCTCACCCAGCCCAGCGATATTCAGCATGGTGGCACTGCCATCCAATGGAATACGCACATTGTTAACCACGCCACCCACCTCAATCGGAACCGACTCTTCACCGGTATCCGTCACCACGCTTAGCGTGTACTTGCCTTCGGCAAGGCCCAGCTCTTTCGGGTCAATTTTAAAATCAACCTGTCCGGCTTCCTGCTGGCCTAGCTCAATTTTGTGCTCGGTACCGGCTTCATCTTTGACGTACACCGTCACCACGCCTGCGGCGTGATCCAGTGACAGACGACCGTCGATGACCGTACTGCCGTCAGTTTCGATTTTGTCGGTCTGAACCATCACCTTCTGCCCTACTAAGTTGCCGGTAGACAGGGTTTGCAGGTTATCCATCAACACCGCATTGTTTTGCATCAGCGCAGACATGGACTCCATCGACTGCACCTGAGACAGCTGCGCCAATTGGCTAACGTATTCGGTACCATCGGTTGGGTTCAGCGGATCCTGGTTTTGGATCTGCGCAACCAATAGCGTCATAAACAGGTTGTTCATGCTCGCGGCGCTGTTATCGTTACTGGCAACACGGCTGTTATTGCTAGTTGTATCCGTATAACTCTGCGCGTCATTTACGTTCATGCTTAAGCTTCTCCAAGTCTCAGCAGGCTCTGCTGCATACTTTTCACACTGTTAAGAACTTCGACGTTAGTTTCGAAGCTACGGGATGCCGACATCATGTCCGCCATCTCTTCCACGACGTTGATGTCTGGATAAAAGACATAACCCTGATCGTTGGCCATGGGATGATTCGGTTCATAGCGCTGCACTGCGTTACCGGTTTCAACTACGTCCATGATTTGGACACGAGCGCCGGCCAAGGCTTTGTTGTCCATCAGCTCGCTGTTCTGATACACCGCGGCAAACACTGGGCGGCGAGCTTTATACACGGCCCCCTCGTTGTCCGCTGGCGACTCCGCGTTCGCCAGATTACTGGCGATGGTGTTCAGGCGAACGGTTTGCGCCGTCATTGCTGAACCTGAAACGCGATAAATATCCGTAAATGCCATTGTCCGTTGCTACCTAAATCAATTACTTACCGTCAATTGCCTTTTTAAGGCCCACAAACTTCATGTTTAAAAACGCTAAGCTGGTTTGGTAATCCAGCGCGTTTTTCGAGAACTCAGCCTGCTCAACGTCCAGAGCAACCGTGTTGCCATCGCTAGCGGGCTGATAAGGCACGCGATATTTGAGTTCTGCCGAGTTATTCGTCGAAAAGTTCAAACTCGAACGTTGCATCTCAGCGGCAAAATCAATATCTTTAGCCTGAAAGTTTGGGGTGTCGACGTTAGCTAAGTTCGCCGATAACAGCTCTGCTCGGGAAAGTCGAAGCTGTACCGCCTGTGGATGAACACCTAATGCCTTGTCAAAACTTAAGCCCACTGAAACTTCCTCTCATCACGTCGTTGTAAAATGTTGTTTCTCTGTCATTTACTGCTGTCCGCTACTGATATAGCAATTACCATGCCAGAGTTATAACAATATGATTTTTAAACAAGTTACGTCTAAAATTAGCCATACTAGGAAACGTTCTTTCCTTCCGCAGCATGCCCTTGTCCGAGCCCTCGTGGTTTTCGGGCTGTGTACCCTTCCGCTCGCCTCAGGCTGGGCGATGAAAGAAACCTCCAAGCCCAGCACGTCTAGCGCTCGCAAGCAGATTTATGCCCTCGCGGTAGAAGTGGCTACGGCCGATATCAATCGCGAAGCCAAACGTAAAAATTGGAAAGATTTCAACGCGAAAATGAACGTGTTTATTCCCTCAGAGGTCAGCAGCTATCGGGTTTGTTCCCAGCCGTTGCAGGCCGCGCTGCCGACCGGAGATAAACGCGATCTGAGCCGTCTGCGTTATGACATTCGCTGTGAAGATGCCAACGGGTGGGAGGTCGATGTAACCGTGAAGCCGGATATCTATCTGCCGGTCATTGTGGCGAAGAACACCCTTGAGCGCGGTGCGGTCATTTCCCCTTCTGACATCGAGTTAAAAAAACGCAATATCTCCAGCAGCCGCGCGGGGGTTATCACCAATCCTGATGAAGTCGTGGGATTAACCGTGAAACGCCGTATTCGCGATTTACAGCCTATTAGTCCAGCCCAGCTCGATCAGCCCATCATGGTCGATCGCGGCCAGCGCGTCGTGATGATTGCCGAACAAGACGGCATCGAGGCTCGCACCATGGGCGAAGCGATGAAAAAGGGTCGTAAAGGCGACATGATCAAAGTGAAAAACGAAAGCAGCCAGCGCGTGGTCAGCGCCGTTGTCGACAATATGGGCGTTGTGCGAATGCTTTACGCACCGGGTCAGTAAAGTTTTTGCACGGATAATTAAGTTTTGCCGTTGGCTGGTCGCTATAGTTGGGTATGGAAGGAAGACTTCCGCCTCTAGTCGATAATCTACATCGATAAACTAGTGGTTAACCTTGCGCAGCCAGACAGAAAATGACCAACGGGATGCCCGTTTCGGAGAGATGCAATGAAAGTAACTTCAACCCAGTACAACCTGACTCAGGCCGTCAACAATACTGCAAACACGAAGAGTGCCAATGCAGAGTCTGCGACCCCCTTACGTGCTCAGGCCACCACACCGGTTGATCCCGTGCTGGGTGAAGCTCAGGGGCAACTTGCGGCCATGCCGGAAGTGGATATGGATCGCGTCAACGCGATGAAAGACGCCATCAGCGCCGGCAAAATTGACATCAATCTGGACGAACTCACGCTCGCCATAGAGAAATATTACAAAGGATAGAAAGGGAATATGACTACGCCTGCGCAAAAGGTTAATACGCTAATTCAAGATATCGTCAGCGATCGAAAGATCTATATTGAGCTTATCGGCCAGCTCGAAAAACAGCGCGCATACATCATTGCGCGCAACGCCGACGATCTCAGTACGCTCAACCATGAGCTGGTCGAAAACTACCAGCGTCTGACAGAAAGCGCGCAAAAACGACATGACATTTTACAGTCTCTGGGCGTTGCCGGAGGACGTAAAGGCATCACCGATCTCTTTGCTCGCCTGCCTGAACAGCATCAGCCGAAGGTTAATGCACTGTGGGCAGACCTTGAGCAACAGGCCAGACGCTGTAAAGAGATCAATGAACGCAACGGCGTGATGCTGCACATGCAGCAAGATATTGTGAATAACCTGATTAACGTCGCCCAGCCAGAAGCTTATTTGTATCAGGAAGGGTGAGAGCACCTATAGTGAAAACTATCATCACATTTGGCACTTTTGATATCTTCCATGTCGGCCACCTTGCGATATTACAGCGAGCAAAAGCGCTGGGTGACCGGCTTGTTGTAGGTGTTTCATCCGACCGCTTGAATCTACAAAAGAAACAGCGTAATCCCATCTATTCTGAGTCCGAAAGGATAGCTATCCTTCGTAATATTAAAGATGTTGATGACGTTTTTCTTGAAGAGTCATTGGAGGAAAAGGCTGAATACATCCAGAACTATCGAGCCGATATATTAGCAATGGGTGATGATTGGGAAGGACACTTCGATCATTTTCGCGATATTTGTGAAGTCGTTTACTTCCCACGTACACCGTCTATTTCAACCACAGAAATTATTGAAATTGTTCGATCTGTAAGGCGCTAAGCTGCCCTAGAAATAGCGACGAGAAACATAAACTCGCCGCTCTATTTCCTATCATCCAGCTATCTTGACTGTGTAACTACACGAGAGTTCTTCTCTACAATTCGCTCATCCAAGCGGGCGCGTAAATCGCAATAATTCTCTTGGATAACACGATGACAGTTTTCCCCTAAAAACCGAGTTATATGGGGATGCGGTCCACCTAGACGACCTTTACCCAAGCGCTCAACATTTAAACGTTTTTCACCAGCTTCTGATTCAACAAATAGGGATAAAAGATCAAACTGATTAGCAGTATCAGCCTGCCAAGCAAACATTTGATATCCCCCATTGGAATACAACAGATGAAAGAAATCTGACGTTATAGAATAGCCTTTATGCAGTGGACTTTCTGATGAAGACTCAGGCTGCTGACTAAATAAATTACGGCTAAAGCAATATTTTCTTTGCCCGGACAAAGCTGAATACGAGGGAGTTTGGGGAGTATCTAAATAAGGCAGGCCCATGAGGTCAAGCGTAGTTTGCTTCAAATCTGTCAAGCTCACAAGATGGTTAATATCTTGATTTACGCGACTAGGATCAAATATGAATGCAGGGGTATGGACTAGAGAGGTATAAGGCTCAATTGAGTGGGCAAAACCACCGTTATAACCATGATTCCAAAAATCATCTCCATGGTCACCAAACCCAACAATGATCGTATTCTCCAACTGCTGATGCTTTATTAGCAACTGAAGGATATGTCCAATTGTGTTATCCATACTTTTATAACCAAGTTGCCAGTTTTCAAAACTATGCTGCCCACTGCGTTTAATCGCATCGGCATAGCATAGATGGCTACTTAAATTCCAAAAATAGAGAGCAAATGGCTGTGTTTTATCTGCCACGATCTCCTCTGCCTCAGCCAACATTTCTATTGATGAGTCGTGCCAGTGAAATGACTGACTGCGACTCCACACAGAATCCACACTAGCCCAACTTTTAGGATAACCAATACCTTGGGTCTGATAGCCAAACATCTGTAGCTGATCAAATAGTGTATCGCTTGTACGATTAACGGAAATCCCTTCCTCTAAAGCAAAGTTGTGCTCTAAAACATCATCATCGCCATGGACCAAATCACTCAGTGCCATAATTGATGATGTAGCCGTAGATATAAAATTATTCATCCGTAATGATCGGCTATATATGGAGTTCAAGCATGGGAACCATTGGCGATGCCCGTAAATTGCATGATTAAGACTTTCCAAATGAATATAAACAAGGTTTTTTTTCATAATTTATTCCTTTAGTAATAGCTCAATCATGCTGTTGTCAAATGTAGGGATACCTAATGCACTAGCAACTTCTTTGCGCTCAGAAAAACTGTCATCAATAAATATAGATTTATCAGCAGAAATGAAATCTGATTTCCTCTCTCCATTTGTCAGGTGGATGATTTCATCAAAAATCACATTTAATCTAAGCTGAAGCAATAAATGGTGAATATCTCCGCGATGCCTAGTGATCAAATATATTCGTTTACCCTCATTACGACATTGGTATAACAATGTAATTAATGGTAAACACACCATGCCACGAAGGTACAAAGTGTCATCAAAATCCACATAAATATTGTTATACTCAAGGTCGTATTTATATCTATTGCTCAGACCACGACTAACGCTAACCTCACCAGAATGTGTCGATATATCAAAGTGCTGATTTAGAGACTCATAAAGTGATAACAACGGAAAGTTAACACCGCGCACTCGGTTTAATGACATGGTGCCAGCAACTCTAGGGGCAACCTCAAGCAAAGTCAGCACCCCATCAGCACTATATTTCATCTGAAAAAACCATGCGCCATAGAGCCTTAACCTATTACCAATACACTCTGCTATAGCTTGAATATTTTTAATTGATACCGTAGAAGAACTCATAGCAATACCACTACGGATCCGTCCTCGCTGGCGTGCCTGAGAAAAAAGCAAACCTCGCTTACGATCAGAAAAACAGTCAACTGTAAATTCATCACCAGGTAAGTATTCACATATAATCGCATCAGGTGTAATGCGTAATACGTGTTCTAAATCCTGATAACTATCTACGCGTACAGCACCTTGCGCACCTTGACCACGGTCAGGCTTAACAAATACTGGCCAGCTTGGAATTTTTGATTCGCTATAGACATTTGGGACAGAAATTAAATCGGCTAATGCCAAATATGTCGATCGTTTAGAGCGTGTAATACGGCATGTCTCCACACTAGGAGCAATAACAGCCGCACTAAATTCTTTTCGATTTTCAACCAATGCTAATAATACGTTATCATGGGCTGGATAAATAAAATCAATTTTATTACTTTTGATAAAGTCAGATAACTCGGCGATCCATCCCTCTTGTTCAACCATCGGCAAATAGGCATACTCATAATCATAAAACTGAGCATGATTGTCATAATTAGCTCCGGCTAAAAAGAGTGTGACATCCTTACACCAACGGAGCGATGACCATATTTCACGCCCAATTTCTGTACCCGCAGGGAAAATTAATACATTCATTGAATAGAAACCAATTCAATCACACGCCAAATTTCATCATCAGTAAGATCTGGATATATAGGTAAACAGATAACCTCGTTAGCTAATCGATTTGCTACCGGAAGGTTATGGCGATTTGAGCTTGAATAACCTTGATACATCGCTAACTCTGAAATCAATGGGTAGAAATATCTGCGTGCTAAAATATTATTTTGCTTTAGCTTTTCACAGAGTTTATCTCGACTCAAAGGGTAGTCTTTCTCAATAAAAATTGGAAAATAACTACAATTATGCCGTATCTCACCCCACTCAGGGGCCAGTCTTATACCTTTAATATTCGATAAATTCTCTCGATATATTTTATCAAGATACTGACGACGCCGAATACCTTCATCAATATGCTGCAACTGTAGTAACCCAAAAGCCGCCTGTATTTCATTCATCTTGCCATTTAAACCCGGTGCAACAACGGTCACTTCATCAGCAAAACCAAAATTTTTAAGAAAATCGATTCTTTTTTTTGTTTTGGCATCAGGGCTAATAATTGCTCCACCTTCAAACGTATTAAAAACTTTAGTTGCATGAAAACTTAAAACTGACAGATCGCCATGACGCAAAATTGATCCACCAATATCCTCTACAGCAAAGGCATGTGCTGCATCGTAAATAGTTCGCAAACCATATATGTCAGCAATATTGGCTATCGATTCGGTGTTACATGCTCTTCCGTAAACATGTACGGGCATAATTGCACTCGTATTTGGCGATATTGCCTGTTCAATCAAATTAGGGTTCAAATTGCAGCTGTCAGGTTCAATATCAACAAAAACCGGCTGTAAATGATTCCATAAAAGGCTATGAGTCGTTGCCACAAATGAATAGGGCGTGGTAATAACCTCTCCCTTGATTCTTAGTGTTTGCATCGCTACGATAAGCGCAATAGTCGCATTCGAAAATAGCGATATATATGGGATACCTAAATACTCGGCTAATGATGCCTCTAGCTTCTGATGAAATGGTCCATTATTTGTTAAATTCTTAGTTTGCCAAATCTCTTCAAGCATAGGCATAAATTCAGCCAGTGGTGGCATTGACGGCTTAGTCACCGTCAGTAAAGAGAGATCCTTTGAAGAGGAATCAGACATATTAATATCCCTTCAATTTCTCAAGAGCACTTTGATAACAAGGCTGTGTTTGAAACTCTTTAATTCGTGATTCCATATCCTGTATTAATATTTCCAACTCTATTGGCGTATTTAACACTTGGCTCGCGATACCATATAAAATAGGAAGCACGCACAGACGTTCATCGCAATAGCTTATAGATAACAATAAATGTTTTTTCATTAAAGCTATTTCATTGTTCTCTAAAAATATGCAAAAGAGTAAATAATGTAGTAGTGAATCATTTGGTCGCTCAAGCAGTAACTCATTAATACTTTCATGCGTGAGTTTTTCATGATTAGCATAGTGCTTCCAACGCAGCGCCATTGCATCTGGCCACTCCGGCTCATCACACCAAGACTCTAATATCATCATTCTATTACGATACATTAAGGTATTTTTGTCTTGTCGATACCATGTGTTATTATCATGCCGACGATAATAAGCGACCGTCCGAGGATCACAAACAAACGGTCCAATTTTTGCTAACCGCAAAAACATATCCCAGTCTTCCTGCACCAAGTCTGGATGGGAACGCTCTAGCTCTACATAAGACGAACGGCGAATTAGCGAGCCAATATATAAGCCACAATTACCATTCACTAACAGACGTGAAAAAGCATCTCCATTAATAAAAAAATTTGGGTATGGAGCCAATTTCCCATCAGACGTCAGAACCTCAATGCCGCCGTAGCAGAGTGTACAGTCAGGATTAGCTTCTAGCAGGCCTACCTGACGCTCTATTTTTTCTGGCAAAATCAAATCATCTGAATCAACAACAGCAATATATTTTCCACTAGCACAGTTCATGGCCTGGATAATTGGCTTCTCACCTTGCTTGATCTTGTCTGTATAATAATTATCTTTACGCTCTATGAATTTTAACCCATGTTTTATTTGATATTTTTTAATTATTTTTTGAGAGCCATCGGTAGAGGCATCATCAACAACAATGACTTCAATATTTTTCCAAGTCTGCGCATAGATGCTATCTAAAGCAGAGCCGATAAACTTAGCGTGGTTAAAACTTGTGACAATTACGCTAACTAATGGCGTATTCATAAAAAAGAACATCTCCTTCACAGACTTCAAAATAGGTTATAGACTCAGATAGATATTTTCTTATAACATTGAAAACAACAAACGTTAATGAGGGAACAATTTCTGTCGTAAACTAAGTAAATACAAATTAGTCTGTCTATTATTTATCGCTAGATCGCAAATAACCTTAGCCGCACGCACTCCGGCTAACCCATCCTGAAACTCATCACAATAATATTTTTGATAATGCGCAATTTCATCATCAGCACGGTGATATTTAACTTCTGATTTTAAAACATGAAGCAGAGATTCTAGATCGCCCGCTGTATGCAAATAGTCACGAGCCTTTTGCTCAGCGCTATCCAGCGTTGTCAGTGTTTGATTATTTCTAATCATCTTTTTCATTCCGCTCCATTCCAGCAGGCATGTTTTCTTGCCAGCCTGAATGGAGTCAAAAATGAATCCACTGTTATCAGTTAAGACAATATCAGCTGCTGCTAAAAGGCAAAATGTAGGAACACCATCAACCAAATAATCACTCAAATAGCGCTGAGCCAAGGCTAATGCAGCGCTATCAGACTGTCGGAAACGTGTTCCATGATGGAGCTTAACAATAAGGTTCACATCATCTGTTAGAGAAGCCAGTTTTTCTGCCCAGTGAGAGACGGAACTTAAATCACCATAGGTTGGTGCATATAGCACCGTTGGGCGAGACTTATCGCCCTGTAATGCCTCAACTAGCACCGAGTCATACTTATGATGATACCAATCATCAAACTTAGGATTTCCCACCACAACAGCCGTATCGAAAATGTTTAGACGCTCTTGAGAATAGCGCCCATAGCATAAAATAGAGTCATAAAACGTATTCCACCACGCATGTCCCCATACATCTTTGGCTAAACCATACATCGCTCTAACGTGAAACTGTGCCCGTCCATGTAAGATTGGAGAATAATATGGGCTAACCATGCAGGTCACCGCTAGCCCTTCTTTATGCATCTTACTGATTCGCAGCAAGCCGAGATTTTTATGCTGAGGAAGAGTTTTAATATAGGTGGTCATGTCATTGAGGAAGCTTTCCTCCATCAGGTCATTGATCACCAGATAACAAACATTGTTACTCTCTAACAAAGCCAAAATAATGTTTTTATAAACATCATAGTGAAAAGTTGTTTCCATAAAAAAACCGATGGATATAGGCGCTGTTTTTTTTGTCATTTGTCCTTCCTCAATACCAACTAGCGCACTGGATTAAATAAGCGCCAAACCCGTCAGCAAACTGTAATCCGCAGTATGATCGGCATTGAACTGGGCTGTTTCCGTTGTCTGCCATGCAAAATAGGCGCTGAACAGCGTCACCACGTTTTCTTCGGTTAATTGCTCGTTATCGGTTAACCACATCGCGCACAGCATTTTCAGGCGGAAGAAATGGCGCACCAGTGCCAAGAATGATTCGCCATAGTTCTTGGCATCGATGCCAGGGAACACGTGGTGATATAGGCTATACAGCAGCGCATTGCGCAGAATATGCGGCTGTTCTGTAAAGAGAGTTTGGGTCTGCCAAGCGGCCTCCAACTCCTGCAAGCGTTCTGCTAAGCGTGCCGGTTGCATAATGCTTAGCTCACTGAGTTTCAGCATCATCGGCATTTTTTGCGGTAAAGGCAGGTTCAGATTCAAACGCAGCGCGCCCATTCCTTGCAGCGCCTCCAGTCGGCTCTCAACAATCGGCGGCAACATCCCCAGTTGCTGCTGCAGCACATTTTGATCGGCCAGCAACATCAGCTGTTCACCCATGGAAGCAATCTGCTCACAGGACTCATCGCCTTGCTCTGACAGAGTTTGCGCCTTGCTCAGCAGCACGCCGATGGCATACAGGCTGCACTCCAAATTCATGGCACGCTGAATGGTTAAATTGATGCACTGCTGGTTCACCTGCTCCAGCCACGGGCTGAGAGCCTCTTTCGCCATAGCCTGTGTTTGAACCGGATGTAGCACAAAAGCCTCAGGGTTGAGCAATGTCTCACGCACCGCGCTTTCACAGCCCAGCATCAGGCTTTCACGCTCTTGATTCTGGAAGCGTTGAGTGACTCGCGGATATTCGCCCTGCTCGGCTTTACACTTAGGGCAGTTGCACGTTTCCTGAAGAGCCACAAAACGAGCCACATATTCAGGCTGATAACTTTCAATCAGTTGCATTTCAATCTTCTCCAGAACAGCGCGCTTACGCGCTGCTCTTTACTTAGGTTTTCTAAAGAACCAGTGAGTGCAGTCAATTTCTTTATCCTGCAAGTAATCCCAATCACGGTTCAGGTAAGCGAAGCTGGGGTGAAATGCCAGCCAGCAATGTTGTTGCATCAGCTCTTTCCAGCGCATATCCATGCGTGCGGCTTTGGGTTCAGCACCCGCTTGCAACGAGGTTAAACATTCACGGTAGTGGGTCAGTAATATATTGAAATAGCTGCTATTAACGGCATACGCGCAGCCACAAAGCGCGTCATAAACTCGGCCAACCGACGGCAAGCTTTCCATCAGGTGCATCTCAAAATGCTTAGCGCCTAACAGCACGACGTTCCATTCGATATTGGGCAACGCTTTGAGCAAACCGTTGACGTTGGTGACCGTGTTTTCTTTTTTCACAAACTGGATATCGGCATCCAAAATCAATACGTTGCGCCATTCCTGCTGTTGCGCCTGCTCCAGAACATGGCAATGCGTGGTGAGCTCTGAAATTTCTCGCGTTGATTCAATCCGCTTAGGCAAACACACCAGCCGTTCAGAAGGAATACCAAACGCCATCAGCGCCTGACAGCGATCGGGCAAGTCGGCTTCGCACGCAGGATCAAACAGCACCACCACTTTCTCAAAGCATTCCCAGTAAACAGGCTGAGTCGAAGGCGTTAGGCTTAGGCGGCGGTAGTGCGCCAGCAGATTAGTATCTTGAACGAAGTCTTCCAGCGTCAGATCAACCGGTTCACAGCTCGACATGATGTAATCTTTGTCATAGGTGTTAGCGCTGTGCGATACACACAAAATGGCGCGCTTAGGGTCGATTTGTAAAACCGGCGCGGTAAAATTATTCAGAAAGCCCTGTTCTTCAGCCAGCATCGCGTCATGCTCATAACGATGCTTTCTCAGAAACTTTTTGTGATAGGCAAACGTACCGTTGAGCGCATGATTTGGCCCAAAAGGATGAGTGCGATAGATTTTATTGAGATGGCTGTACCAAACGTAGATCTGATCGGAACCTGAAAACAGCGCGTTGTTACGCTGCAGTTCATCCACCTGATAAGAGATTTTTTGCGGCGAATAGTAGTCATCATCGTCGAAACAGACGATATATTCACCTTTAGCCAGATCGTTAAGCATGTTGCGCTTTTCACCCAGCATCAGACGGCGATCGCTGTGAATATAGCGTACGTTCTCCATGCTAGGGTCAACCAGCATATCAACCAGATCTTGGCTGCTGTGTGGCGAATCATCCACGATGATCAGTTCACGGCGATCGGCGGGGTAATCCTGATATTGATAGATATAAAGCAAGTAGGGTAAAAACTCGCGGCGGTTGTAGCTCGGACACACCACGCTCACAAAAGGCTTTTCGCCTTCAATCCGATGACTGCCCTGGCGTTGGAGCAAATGGTTCATCAAATTCGACGAGGTATTTTTTTTATTATTCAGTTTGTTATTCACACTTATGTACCGTATCTGATTAACGCGTCGCGGCCTGACGGCGCAGCCAGCACTGGGTCGAGATCGCATCAGTCACTTTTTGCGCCTGTCGCTCACGTTCACGCACCACGAAATCACGGCGCTGTTCGAGTACCAACTCCACGCTTTTCTCACGGCGCGCTTCATGGACTAAATCTGCCTGTAGCTGCTTAGCCTGAATATCCGCCAGTGCCTGTTCCTGTCTCTGCCATTCGATCACGCGTTGAATGTTTTTCTTATAGCCAGACTGATTATTCATCAGCAGTGCCGAACTCCCCTGTAGCTGCGGCACTCCGGCCGAAAGCTCGGTAAGTGCGGCAATATTGCGTTCATAGCGCTGGCAAAGCTGCTTCTGCGAAGAGAGCTTCCCGCTGATGTCCTGTACCGCACGGTTACGCAGTTGGCGCAGTTGTTCCAGCGTTGAAATCATCTTGCTCATAGGTATACCTATCCGGTTAAGCCTGTGCCAGAAGGCAAAGATCGCTGATGGTGCCGTTAAGCAGCGCGGCGTCTGAGACTTCCTGCTGCAAGAAATTGTGGATTGCCGGGGAGAGTTTTACCGCACGATCGGCCGTGGGATCGGCTCCCGCCACGTAGCCACCGAGGGGGATCAGCGGTTTGATGCTCATGTATTCGGCATACAGCTGTTTGAGAGTGCGAGCTGCACGCTGGTGATCGCGCTGCGTCACCTGACTCATACAACGGCTGATTGACTGACCAATATCGATAGCCGGATAGTGCCCTGCTTCTGCTAAATGACGAGACAAAACGATATGCCCGTCGAGCACCGCTCGCGCGCAGTCCACGATCGGATCTTGCTGGTCATCACCTTCGGCTAGCACCGTATAAATTGCCGTCATGGTGCCCGCGCCGGTGCTGTTGCCTGCGGTTTCCACCAGTTTAGGAATGATGCCAAACGCCGAAGGCGGATAGCCTTTGGTTGCCGGAGGCTCGCCCAATGACAGCGCAATTTCACGCTGCGCCATCGCATAACGGGTGAGTGAATCCACCAGCAAGAGTACGTCTTTGCCTTTGTCGCGGTAGTAACTGGCAATAGAGTGGCAAAGTTCGGTAGCTTTGATACGCATCAGCGGCGATTCATCCGCCGGCGCCGCAACGATCACGGATTTCGCCATGCCTTCAGCGCCCAGCGAATTATCAATAAACTCTTTCACTTCGCGGCCACGTTCGCCGATTAACCCAACCACCACCACTTCTGCTTGGGTATAACGAGTGATCATGCCCAGCAGCACGCTTTTACCCACGCCGCTGCCGGCCATCAGACCGACACGTTGCCCTTTGCCGATGGTGAGCAAACCATTGATAGCGCGCACGCCAACGTCTAATGGCTCTTCAACCGGACGTCGCGTCAGCGGGTGAATTTGGGCAATTTGCTGAGGCAATAAGGTATCGCCACCAAGTTTGCCTTTGGCATCCAGCGGTTCACCTAATCCATTCACCACGCGGCCTAGCCACTGATCGCCAATCAATACGCCTTCATCTTTTTCAGCCGGAAATACGCGCGCGCCCGCAATTAAACCGACGGGGTGTTTGAACGGCATCAGGTAAGTGACATCGCGGTCAAAACCGACCACCTGCGCATCCATCAACTCATGTTCGGTGCTTTCTACGCGGCAAAGTTGCCCCACCGCTAAGCGGCAGCCAACACACTCCAGCAGAATGCCGTTTACTCGCACCAAACGACCGGCCACGCGTGCCAGATTGATGTTTTCAATGGATTTTAGCGCCTGCTCAAAGTCGGTATTTATCATGCAACTAGCTCATCAGCGGTATCAGGCAATAAACTGCTTTGCAGCACGTCCATGCACTGATCGAGGCGATGCTGGCAGCCAACATCCATTTCGGAGGTGTCTGTCACTACCCGACACTCACCCGGTGCCATATCCGCATCCGCACACAGTCCCCACTCGCGCGCCTTATCAGGCTCGGCTTCGCTAATGCGGCGGAATTCTTCAGGGTTGAGATACACCTTGAGCTGATCGGGGATCTGCGGCAGGCTGCTTAGCGCTTCTTCCACCAGCGTTAATAGCTGGGTTGGCTGTAACGTCAGCTCGCAGCGGATCACCTGACGTGTCACTTTTTCTACCAGCTGTAATAGCTCTTCACGACGGCGAAGTTCATAGCCATCAAGATAACGCTGTAGCTGAGCGGTGAGAGAATCAAGCGGCTCAGCGGCATCGATAAATTGCTGTTTTCCAGCCAGTTTTCCTTCGGCAAAACCTTTGCGCATTCCCTCTTCAAAACCCGCATTAGCGCCTTCCTGATAGCCTTCCTCTTTGCCTTCTTCCAGACCCTGAGCAAAACCACGGTTCAATCCGTCCTGAAAACCATCCATCAGCTGCTTTTGATATTCTGCTGGATCGAGCGCCTGCATTACGTCGCCGCTTTCACCCGCTAAGCCATTGGTTTTCCGCCAACTTTTCCGCAAAGGCGGAAACTTATGTTGGCGCGGAACGGCGCTTTGACGCGCAGCGGAACGGCGGCTATTGAGCGGTGCAAAAACTGATTTTTGGTTTTCTTTATGCATGACCGTTATTCCACCGTTTGCTCAGCGAAAAGCTGTACCTGAATTTCGCCATCTTCAGCCAGCGAGCGCACAGAGCTCATGATCTCTTTACGAACCTGTTCAATACGGCTAACCGGCACTGGGCCTAAACGGGCCGTGGTGCTTTGCAGCAGTTGAACCTGACGTTTTGGCATTACGTTGAAAATGGACTGACGTAAAACGGTTTCGGTGCCTTTCAGCGCTACCGCCCAATCTTCAATCGGAATTTCATCCATCAGACGCTGCAACGTGGCGGTGTTTTGACGGCTAAGAATGAAGAATTCGTACATTTCATCTTTCAGCTCATCCACGACTTCTTCGTCACGCTCACGCAATTGGTCTAACAAAATTTGCTGATTAGAAGGAATACGGTTCACGATATTTGCCGCATGCTTAATACCGGTGACCTTCGAACCGTGTTCTGACAGCACGGCAACGCCGCGTTCAATCAGTCGATCCAGTTCATCAATGACGTCGCGGTTCACGTCATCCAGCTTAGCGATGCGGTAAACCACTTCGTCCTGACGCTCTTCAGGCAGGTAAGTCAGAATGCCAGCCGCCACTTCCGGCGGCAGGAAAGCCAAGAACACGGCCTGTAACTGCAAGTGCTCTTGCTCAATCAGCGCGGCCAACTGGGGAATATCCACCCACTGCAAACGCGCCATGCGATAACGAATTTCATCGCCATAAATACCGTTGATCACGCTGCGGGCGATTTCACCGCCGAGTGATTTTTCCAAGATCCCTTGCAGGTAAGTTCGCGAAGCACCGTTAATGCCGCTTTGTTCCTGATAATCTTGGAAGAAGTTATTAATCGCCTGACGAGCGTGCGCCACCTTAACGCCGTGCATACGCGCCATGGTTTCGCTGATGCGAATCACTTCCTCACGGCTGAGTTTTTGCATCACGGTCGCCGCTGCTGCTTCGCCAATGCTCAGCATCAAAATAGCGGCTTGCTCTATGCGGCTACGTTCGCTATTGGCGTTCGAACCGATTCGACTACTATTGTTTTGTGCCATCACGCTCATTGCTGTTAATCCATTGTTTCAATACTTCAGCCACTCGCTCGGTTTCACGTTGAGCCAGCATTTGCATATATTCCACCTTGGTCTCCAGACCGGAGCTTTGCGGCGGCAGATTGTTGTCTTCTTGGAAGGCGATGGCATTCGGGAGCCCTTGGGTGAGTCCCTCATCCGTCGTCACCATATCTTTTTCAAGTAGCTTGTTATCTGGCATTTCATCAGCGATGGCATCAACGGTCACAGGCTCACGTACCTGACTGAATCGACGCGCAACCGGACGCACACCAAACAGCACGGCGAGCAGAGCCAAGAAGCCGATTCCGCCCATCTCACCCCAGCGCTGAATAGCGGGATCTTGCCACCACGTCATGACCGGCATGTCGATATCGGCCGGTGCCGTAAATGCCATCATGTCGAGCGTGAGCGAGTCGCCGCGATCGCGGCTGATGCCGGCCGCATCTTCAATTAATTTAGTGAGGCCGGTAACCTGAGTTGGCGTCCATTCGGCTAACGCCGGAGCCGCTTTATTCAGCACAATGGCGACCGTCATTTTTTCCAGCTTGTATCCCGGATGACGGATATGACGCACGTCGCGATCGTAGGCGTAATTACGTTGAGCCTGATTGCGCGTGGAGAGTGCCTGTTGGTTGTTCGCATCGGCAGGAGCAGCGCCTGCCGCAGGCGCTGGCGGAGCCGGACGGTTACTCAAGGAACCCGGAACGCCCATCGCTAATTCGTTGGTGGTGTTTTCCTGATTCACGCTTTCATTGCTGATGCGCGGATCGCCGCCCAGACGTTCCTGCGTTTCTTCAACGCTGCTCATATCAACCTGTGGCACGACGCTGATACGGTAGTTGGAAGTCCCCACCACGGAGCTCAGCAGGTTCGCAATATTCTTTTCGGTGTCGGCTTTTAGACGGTTGATCACGTCGTTGCCCTGACGGATACCGGCAATGTTGGAATTACCCGCTTGGAAGCCTTCAGACAGCAAAGTGCCGTTCTGATCGACAACGCGCACGTTAGCGACTTTCATGCCGGGAATGCTACCGGCAACCAGTTGCACAATCGCCCCAACCTGCTGATCGTTCAGCTCTTTGCCATAGCGTAAACGCACCACCACGGAAGCGCTGCTGTCGGGTTTGTTGCTCATCACAAACGAACTGGATTCCATCAGGCCGAGATGCACGCGCGCATGCTCAACCGGATCTAACCCCATGATGCTTTGCGCCAACTCACCTTCGAGGCTGCGTTTGTAGCGAACGTTCTGGATAAACTGGCTGCTGCCCAGCATCTCCTCTTTGTCCATCAGCTCGTAGCCGCTTGGCATTACCGCCGAAATACCTTTCGCTGCCAACGCCATACGGGCTTTTGGCAGACTGCTTTCATCAATCAGAAGTTGGCCGTTATCAGGATTGATACGGTAAGCAATATTCTCAGCCCCCAGAACTTCAACCACCTGTGAAACCGGAATGTTTTCCTGAGAGCCAAATAGCGCGACATAGCCCTGATTGCTGCGCCATAAAGAAATGACAATAGCGCCGGTCAGCACAACGGCTGCGGCGCCAATCATCACCATATTTTTATTGATACCCTGCGGCAACGCGGGGATTTTTGCTTTGATTTTGTTTAACACTGACTAACCTTTAGAGGGCGATATTCATAACTTCGTCCAGCGCCGTGGTGAGCTTATTGCGCACCTGCACCATGGCAGAAAAGGCCACGCTGGCTTTCTGGCTTTCCAGCATTGCGCCGGTTAAATCATCACTTTGGCCGGTATCAATCGCCGTTTGTTTCGCGCTGGCAACATGCTGCATTTGATCGACATGGTTGATGGCGTTATTCATCACCTGACCAAAAGAAACAGACTGCGGCGCGGAAGAGAACAACGAGGTATTCGCTGGTGCAATAGCCATGTTTGGCGCAATGCCCGCCGACGCTGCCGCCGCGGTTTGCTGCATGCGCTGCATCATTTGCATTTGCGGCGCTGGCATACCTAAACCTTCAATCTTATCCATCACTTATTTCCTTTATGGGGTGAGCGACACCTTGCCAAACCCCTCCCAACCTACGTGAACGGTTCCCTCCCCTGCGAAGGGGAGGGTTAGGGTGGGGATGAATGACAAGGCCAGCTCACCCCAGCTTCGCAATTACGAATAACATTCCACATCAATGCCTTCATCACGCATTGAGGCGAGTCGGTAACGCAGCGCACGCGGCGTAATACCTAAAAATTCGGCTGTTTTAGATTTGTTACCTTTATGGCGTTTCAGCAGATCGACGATGTACTGGAATTCCGCCATACGGCCGTGCAGCTTCACGTTACGCATAGCAGGAACGGCACCGCTTGCCGAAACAGGCGCGTTTTCATCATAGGCAGGCAACATCGGCATTCCCGGTGCGGCTGGAATGGGTGTGGCGGCTAGGCCAAAATCGCTGCCTTTAATCACGCCGTTATTACTCAGAATCAGTCCGCGCTGAATAACGTTTTCTAATTCACGTACGTTGCCTGGCCAGTTGTATTGCAACAATGCCTGACGTGCTTCATCAGTCAGCTGAGTTTTACCCGCATGGAAAGCCTGATATTTTTGAATAAAGCGTAGCGCCAAAGGAATAATATCTTGGGTGCGCTCACGCAGCGGTGAAATATGTATAGGCACCACGGATAAACGATAGAACAGATCCTGACGAAAACGCCCTTCAGCAATCTCAACTTGCAAATCTTTATTGGTTGATGCAATTAAACGAATATCAAGAGGGATACGTTTATGGCTACCTAAACGCTCAACTTCCTGCTCTTGTAATACACGTAATAATTTAGCCTGTAACGAAAGTGGCATATCTCCAATTTCATCAAGCAATAAAGTTCCACCGTTAGCCTGTTCGAATTTACCTGGAACGCTTGTCACTGCACCGGTAAAAGCCCCCTTCTCATAACCGAATAAAATAGCTTCCAGCATACTTTCTGGAATCGCTGCGCAATTTACGCCGATATAAGGTGCATTTTCACCAAGGGCATGATGATGAATGTACTTAGCCACACACTCTTTACCCGTACCGGTCTCACCCGTAATGAGTACGGAAACATTAAAGTTGGCCACGCGACGGGCTAATGAAAATACGCTAACACTGGATGGCGCATTAGCAATAAATCCGTTCTCATTGTGAGATTGGTGATCGACGATAATATTCATGGTGTATTGCAGCCTCTATAAACCGAGAGTGGCCTACATATAATATGTAGGTATCTTCATACCGTATTAATGTGTGCTGCAAAGGTGATAACGACAGAGTATTTTTCTCTATACAAGCAATGACACATTAAAAGAGAGAAAATATTAAAACCTCTCTTTGTTACCGGTAATTCATTCTACTTAACAAGTATAAAACATATTTACAATCTAGTTGTATCGCCTCATAGATAATAAACATAGTTATTAGTTTACTTAGGTGACGATTCAATAAAACGGAGTATATAGATACCTTAATCATTGTCTTGTTTTTAATGAGTATTAAAAAATAAAGACTTTATAATCAATAAGATAAAAAGTTATTAATGGGTATTAATCTAATATAAATAATAGATTAATAAGCCAATACCCCTTGTATAGAAAGTGGAATGCAGGTTTAATCCTATTCCCGTGAAAAAGGATGTGTTGTGAAGATTGTCGAGCGTTATCGGTTTAGAGTTGTAGCTCTCAAATAAATAGTACGACTCACTGAAATCATAACTTAAGTAACAAATGAATTTTTTTACACATTTTTTGGCAAGCACTATTCGAACCTTGATGTACCCAAGATATTTCACGACTCAGGGTATGACTGAAGAAGCTTAAGCTGCCAGAAGAAAGTCACACTTGGAATAAAAATGCAGCCTTCAGCAAACAGAATCAGAATACACAACAAAAACCAGCATCCTGACTTGGTTAAGCTGGAAGTGAATAAGCTTGGACGTCCTTATCATAAACTGCCTAAGATTATGAATGACTGCTTTGACATCCTAGATGCCAAGCTGAGTATTTATTTCTTGAAGAAATACCGTGTTAATGTCGCGTTAAATAAAATGACATTTAAAATGGACTGTAATTACAAGAACGCGCAAATTTTTTCTACGCCTTATGGAAATATTGCATTTGATATCGACCGTATTTTATTGCTCGACATTCTTCACGATTATTATGGCCTAAGCAAAGACAACACGCGTCTATCTCCTGATTTAGAACAACCTACAACAAAAACAGAAGAACGACTAAAAACAAAACTGGCGCAAGAATTAACGCAATTAATTATCAATCAGGAAACGTTTGGTGAATCATTAGAAATAAAAAATGATTACTCAACGGTAATTAGCCAGTGGTCTTATTGCGTGACGTTTTGGTTAGAAGGCTACGAGAAAGGGGGGTTCTCTATTCTATTAGATAACCATCACGTGGATAAAATGCTATCTAATATGCGTGGGCCAATCGAAGAAACTCAGCCGCGTGAAAATATTACCCCTGCTCAAATTGAACGCATGTTTTATGGTTTACCGTTGAAACTGAATGGCCGACTGGCGAGTTTAAATCTAACGGTTTCCCAATTATTAAATATTGAAGCTGGCGATGTCATTCCTATTTCGTTGAATGAGCAGCTTCCTATCTTTATCGGTAAAGAGCAGATGTTTAGCGCCGTGGTAGCAGAAGACCGCGGCAAATTGTTCTTGTCTGAATTCAACGATAAAACCACCGAGATGAACTATGAGTGATCAACAAACCGACCTGGCGCAGGATCTTAACTTCGACGATTTCAATCTGTCTGAAGCCCCTCAGACTGATACGACAGAAAGCCAGAATCGCGACAGCGCTCCTCGCTACGATTTGCAACAGGATAGCAACGCCGAAAGCCCGCTAGATAAGATGCGCAAAATGTCGCTCTTTAGCCGCATACCTGTCACGTTGACCTTAGAGGTTGCCTCCGTAGAGATTTCTTTGGCTGAGCTGATGACGGTTAACAACGATTCCGTTATCGAACTCGACAAGCTCGCAGGCGAACCGCTGGATATTAAAGTGAACGGCATTTTGTTCGGTAAGGCAGAAGTCGTGGTACTTAATGATAAATACGGCCTGCGCATTATCGAGTTCAACAGCAAAGACTTAGGCGAGCTGGCACGATGAATCGTCTGATCCGCTCCGGTGGCTTAACGCTATTGCTTACCATCGGATTGCTTTTCTCTCCGCTGCTGCTTGCCGCAAACGGAGACGTGACGCTATTTAGCACCGCAGATAACGGCGGCGGTCAGGATTACAACGTCAAAATTGAAATCCTGATCCTGATGACCTTGCTTGGCCTGCTGCCAATCATGGTGCTGATGATGACCTGCTTCACCCGCTTTATTATCGTGCTGGCCATTTTGCGTCAGGCGTTAGGTCTACAGCAAAGTCCACCCAATAAAATCCTGACCGGCATCGCGCTGGCCTTAACGCTATTGGTTATGCGTCCAGTTTGGACCACGGTCTATAACGATGCCGTGGTGCCCTATCAAAGCGATCAGATCACCATGAAAGAAGCATTGGTGAAGGCTGAAGCGCCGCTGAAAAAATACATGCTGGCGCAAACCAGCCAAAAAGCGATGGCGCAGATGATGGGCATTGCACAGGTGACCGGAGCGGCCGAAGAGCAGGATCTGACCGTAGTGACGCCAGCCTATATTCTGAGCGAGCTTAAGACCGCGTTTCAGATTGGCTTTATGATCTACATTCCGTTTTTGGTCATTGACCTGATCGTCGCCAGCATTCTGATGGCGATGGGTATGATGATGCTATCGCCGCTGATCGTCTCACTGCCGTTCAAGCTGATGCTGTTTGTACTGTGTGACGGGTGGACGCTTATCGTCGGTACCCTAACCTCTAGCGTGCAGGGATTATAGCCATGATGACGATGGACGTTGCTGGCGACATCATGGCCAGCGGTATTCGCCTCGTGCTGATGATCTCTGTAGTGGCGATTATTCCCAGCCTGTTGATTGGCCTGTGCGTGAGTATTTTTCAGGCCACCACTCAGATTAACGAGCAAACTCTGAGCTTTTTACCCCGTCTGGTTATGACGCTACTGGTGCTGATCTTTGGTGGAAAATGGATGCTGACTCAGTTGTCCGATTTCACTATCGATATTTTCCACCAAGCTGCGGTACTGGTTGGATAAATCGCTATGGGCATTGATATTCAGACGTTAATTACGCCGCTGTTGGCGCTTTGGCTGCCTTTCGTGCGTATTTTATCTTTTCTGCATTTCTGCCCGATTTTCGATCAGAAGTCATTTTCACGCCGTATCAAAATTGGCACCGCGCTGGGGCTTTCTATTCTGATAACCCCCATGCTGCACAATAACGTGGTGCTCACCGAGCTGATATCGATGCGCAGCGTGATTTTGATGGGCGAACAAATTCTGTGGGGTTTTCTGTTTGGAGCGACGCTACAGCTGGTGTTTGTTGCGCTGCAAACCGCGGGGCATATTCTTTCAATGAATATGGGACTCGGTATGGCGATGATGAACGATCCCAGCAGCGGCTCGTCCACTACCGTGATTTCACAGATTATTTTTGTATTTTGCGCCCTGCTATTTTTCACCATGGATGGGCACCTGCTGTTTATGACTATCCTGTACAAAGGCTTTGTCTATTGGCCTATCGGGCAAGCCATCAATGAGTTTTCACTGCGCACGCTGGCGCTGAGCTTGGGCTGGATTATGTCGTCAGCCACGCTGATTGCCTTACCGACCACCTTCGTGATGCTGATTGTGCAGGGCGGATTTGGTCTGCTTAACCGTGTATCGCCTACGCTGAATCTGTTTTCTCTCGGCTTTCCTATCAGCATGCTGTTTGGCCTGCTGTGTATGACGCTGATTATCGCTAACGTCCCCGACCATTATCTCAATTTAACCAACGAGATTTTGGCACGCCTCGACAATATGAGGGTGAACTGATGTCTGCCAGTTCAGGTGAAAAGAGCGAAAAACCCACCTCGGGCAAACTGAGAAAAGCCCGCGGCAAAGGGGATATTCCACGCTCCAAAGATATGACGATGGCGACCGGTTTACTGGCCTCGTTTATCACCATGACGGTTTTTTTCCCTTTTTATAAACACCTGATCAGCGAGTCCTTTATGTCGGTGAGCATCATGGGAAACAAGCTGGATGATGATGGCGTGATTGAGCAGTTTTTACTGCGTAACGTTTTTATCTTATTGAAGTTTATCGCCACGCTGATCCCAATTCCGATCGCCTGCATTGTGGCCAGCTTAGTGCCGGGGGGCTGGATTTTTACGCCAAATAAATTAATCCCTGATTTTAAAAAAATTAATCCGATCAGCGGCGTAAAACGCATGTTCTCCGCCAGCCACTACGTGGACGTGGGCAAGATGCTGGCGAAGTGCGGCGTATTGCTCATCACGCTCTACATGATGGTGCATGACTCTCTGACACCGCTGTTACAGCTGCAAACCATGTATCTGCGTCAGGCCATTATGGCTGGCTTCGACATTTTGCATCACGTTCTCAGCTATTTCGTGGCCATTATCGTCCTATTTGCCTTTATTGACGTGCCGCTGAGCAAATTCATGTTCACCAAAAAGATGCGCATGACCAAGCAGGAAGTGAAAGAAGAGTACAAAAATAACGACGGTAATCCGCAAATTAAAGGCCGTATTCGCCAGCTACAGCGTCAGATGGCCATGGGGCAGATTAACCAAACCGTGCCCACCGCCGACGTGATCCTGACTAACCCAACACACTATGCGGTGGCGTTGAAATATGACCCCGATAAAGCCCAAGCGCCCTTTATTGTCGCTAAAGGTGTGGATGATATTGCGCTTTATATCCGTGAAGTGGCGATGACCAATAACATTGAAGTGGTGGAGTTCCCGCCGCTAGCGCGTGCGGTTTATCACACCACTCGCGTAAATCAACAGATCCCGGCGCAGCTGTTCCGCGCTATCGCATACGTATTGACCTATGTGATGCAGATTAAATCTTGGCGTTCAGGCCAAACCGAATTTAAACCCCGTTTGAATACGCAAATCGAGATCCCGAAAGAGGTGCTAAAGACGCATGGCAAACAGTAAGTTAAAGCTGGCTTTTACAACATTAAGGCAGGGAAACGTCGGCGTTCCGATCCTGTTGCTGTGCGTGCTGGCAATGGTTATTTTGCCGTTGTCACCGCTGGTGCTGGATATCCTATTCACCTTCAACATCGTGCTGGCGGTGTTGGTGCTATTGGTTGCGGTCAACAGTAAGCGTCCACTCGACTTCGCCGTTTTTCCAACGATTTTGCTGATCACCACGCTGATGCGACTGACGCTAAACGTGGCATCCACCCGCGTGGTGTTACTTCACGGTCACGAAGGCGTAGGCGCTGCCGGTAAGGTTATCGAGGCCTTTGGTCAGGTGGTCATTGGCGGTAACTTCGTCGTGGGTTTTGTGGTCTTCGTAATTTTGATGATCATCAACTTCGTGGTTGTTACCAAGGGTGCTGAACGTATTTCCGAGGTTTCGGCTCGCTTTACGCTAGACGCCCTGCCGGGTAAACAGATGGCTATCGACGCCGATCTGAACGCCGGTTTGATCAATCAGGAACAGGCCAGAGCACGCCGTAAAGACGTGGCCAACGAGGCCGATTTCTACGGTGCGATGGACGGTGCGTCGAAGTTTGTGCGTGGTGACGCCGTTGCCGGGATCATGATCCTGATTATCAACGTGATCGGCGGTATCTGTATTGGTATCTTTAAATATGATTTGGATGCCAGCCATGCGTTCCAGCAATATGTTCTGCTGACGATTGGTGATGGTCTGGTAGGTCAGATCCCATCCCTGCTGTTGGCGACCGCCGCTGCAATTATCGTGACCCGCGTGAGCGATGGTGAAGACGTTAGCGATGAGATCAAAACTCAGCTGCTAGCAAAACCGACCGTTCTCTATACCGCTGCGTTTGTGATGTTCATTCTGGCCGTGGTGCCAGGCATGCCGCATATTGCCTTCCTTAGCTTCACTGGTTTGCTCTTGTTCGCCGGATGGAAGCAGAGCAAGAAGGTGCAAAAAGCCGAGCCGATCACCGATATGGAGGCTATCAGCGAAGCCATTTCCAAAGACAATACGCCGGTTGTGAGCTGGGATAGCATCCCGCTTATCGAGCCTATCGGTTTGAACTTGGGGTATAAGCTGGTCACGCTGGTTGATTCAGCCAAAGGCAGCCCGCTTTCTCAGCGTATTCGCGGTGTTCGACAAGTGATATCTGAAACCTGTGGCGTATTGCTACCCGAAATTCGGATTCGTGAAAACTTCCGCCTGAAGCCAGCCCAGTACGCCATTCATATCAACGGGATAAAGGTGGCAACCGGCGAAGTTCACTCCGACAAATTAATGGCTATTCCGGGCGCTGAACTGTATGGCGAAATTGACGGCGTATTAGATACCGATCCGGCCTACGGCATGGCGATCATCTGGATCGTGCCAGAACAAAAAGCCAAGGCGTTAAACCTAGGCTATCAGGTTGTGGATTGCGCCAGCGTGGTCGCGACGCACGTGAATAAAGTGGCGCGTCACTATTTGCCAGATTTGTTCAACTATGACGATATCACCCATCTTCATGCGCGTTTGGGCTTACAGGCCCCCAAACTGGCGGAAGATCTGGCTGGCGCGCTTAACTTCAGCCAACTGCTACGCATTTATCGTCAGCTACTGACCGAACACGTTTCGTTAAAAGATATTGTGACCATCGCCTCTACGCTGTTAGAAAGCGCCGCAGTAACCAAAGACCCTATCTTGCTAACCGCCGACGTGCGCTACGCGCTACGCCGCGCCATTATTAATAGCGTCAATGGCGATAAAGGTTCTCTGGCGGTATATACCATTGATAATGAGTTGGAAAACTTGCTGCTGAGTGCCCTGAATCAGTCTCAGCAAGCAGGCAAAGTGGCGCTAGATAGCTTCCCAGTTGATCCAAATATTTTGTCGCAGTTACAAAATACCATGCCGATGATCCACGAGCAGATGAAGGCGCAAGGGCACGCCCCTATTTTGCTGGTTGCTCCGCAGCTTCGCCCTATCCTTTCACGCTACGCACGCCTATTCGCCGCAGGGTTGCAGGTGCTTTCGTATAATGAAGTGCCGGATGACAGTGATTTGAGTATTGTGGGGACGTTGGCTTAGGTGGATTAAAGACCCCCTCCCAACCTCCCCCTTCGCAGGGGGAGGAGCCGATCGAGATTCTTATAAACATCGCTGAACGGTTCCCTCCCCTGATAAGGGGAGGGTTAGGGTGGGGTCGCTACCCAAAAACGACCGGTTAACATGAGGTCGCTTTACAATTACCTATTCGGTGGCGGCAATGTAAACACCTCCAACGCCCGATATAACTCTCTGAAAATACGTCTTCTTTCTTGATAACTCTCATATCGTGCCGCATCAGGTTTATGCACCTGTTCCAGCGGAAGTTCGGGGAGCAGTTCGGCGAGCGGCGTACTCGGATGCAGTGCGATTTGGGCGAGTCGTGCGGCACCTAACGCTGGGCCAACGTCGCCACCGGTTCGGTACTCAAGCGTTTGACCACTGATATCAGCCAGCATCTGCCGCCAATATGCGCTACGAGCGCCGCCGCCGATCAGGGTAATGCGCTGCGGTTTTAGGCCCGTGGCGTGCAAAACATCCATCCCATCCGCCAGCGCAAAGCCCACGCCTTCTAATACGGCTCGGCATAAATCGGCGCGCTGGTGCTCATGAGTCAGCCCCCAAAATGCGCCCTTGGCTTCTGGATTATTATGCGGCGTGCGCTCGCCGGAGAGATAAGGTAAAAACCACAGCGGAGCCTCTGCCGGAGCGCTGCTTTCCACCTCTTTTAGCAGCTCAGGCACGCTGCTAAGCCCCGTGAGTTTCGCGACCCAATCCAAACACGATGCCGCGCTGAGCATCACTGACATCAGGTGCCACGTATTCGGCAATGCGTGGCAGAAACTGTGTACCGCGCTTTCTGGATTGCTTAAGAAACCATCACTGACGGCAAAATAGACGCCGGATGTGCCAAGCGAAAGCATCGCCTGACCTGAACGATATAAACCCACACCCACAGCACCCGCTGCGTTATCGCCACCGCCCGCCACCACGGGCACAACCGGCATATGCCAACGCTGCGCAATGGATGCCAGTAATTCGCCCGTAATCTGCGAGCCTTCAAACAACGTAGGCATATGGCTGCGATTAAGCCCCGTTGCTGCCAGAAGTTCATCACTCCAATCACGCAGGCCTACATCTAGCCACATCGTTCCTGCTGCATCGGACATATCACTGGCAAAAACACCGCTCATCTTCCAGCGGAGGTAGTCCTTGGGTAACAGCACCTTATCTATCTGAGCAAACACGCCGGGCTCATGCTTTGCCACCCATTTCAGCTTCGGCGCGGTAAACCCCGGCATCATTAAATTACCGGTAATCTGGCGAGAATTGGGCACGCTCGCCTCTAATTCTCGGCACTCCTGCGCGCTGCGCCCATCGTTCCAGAGAATTGCCGGTCGCAGAATATTTTGCTGTTTGTCGAGCAGCGTAGCCCCGTGCATCTGGCCTGTCAGCCCTACCGCTCGCACGTTGCTCAGTGAATGCTTTTGACCCAGCGCCAGCACCGCCGCGTCCGTGGCACGCCACCATGATGCGGGATCTTGCTCAGACCATAATGGATGTGGACGATTGACCTGTAACGGCTCGCCATGGCTGGCTATCACCTTGCCCTCTTCGCTGAGCAAAATGGCTTTTACGCCGGAGGTCCCTAAATCAATACCCAGATACATGGCGCAGCTCCTGTTCTCAAACGGTTCCTCCCCCTATTTAGGGGGAGGTTAGCAAGGGAAAGTATCAACCAAAAATATAACGATTAACCACGTTTTCCAGCAGCTCTTGATGTCCGCTCTGATGCTGCGGCGCGAGCTGGTTTTGCTGTGCATATTGCGCAATACCATCCAGAGAGAGTTTTCCCTGCAAGATTTGCTGACCAAATTCGCCGTTCCAGCCGGAATAACGTTTCGCAACGCGACGATCGAGTTCACCATCTTCAATCATTTTGGCCGCAATTTTCAGCGATAGCGCCATCGTATCCATGGCGCCAATATGACCGTAGAACAGATCATATTTATCCGTACTTTGGCGACGAACCTTGGCGTCGTAGTTCAGACCACCGGTGGTGAAACCGCCTGCTTTGAGGATTTCAAACATGATCAGCGCATTTTCTTCTACGCTGTTCGGGAACTGATCGGTGTCCCAGCCGAGCTGCGCATCGCCTCGGTTGGCATCTACCGATCCAAAAATACCCAGTGCAATCGCGCTGGCGATCTCGTGATGGAACGTATGACCCGCCAGCGTGGCGTGGTTGGCCTCGATATTTACCTTAATCTCTTTTTCTAAACCGAACTGTTTTAAGAATCCATAAACCGTCGCAACATCATAGTCATATTGATGCTTGGTTGGCTCTTGTGGTTTTGGTTCGATCAGCAACGTGCCTTGGAAACCAATTTTGTGTTTGTGATCGACTACCATCTGCATGAAACGCCCTAACTGCTCGCGCTCTTGGCGTAAATCGGTGTTCAGCAGGGTTTCATAGCCTTCACGCCCGCCCCACAGCACGTAGTTTTCGCCACCCAATTTTTTGGTCGCCTGCATCGCTTGGCAAACCTGAGTGGCAGCCCAAGCAAAAACGTCTGGATTTGGGTTAGTAGCCGCACCTGCGCCGTAGCGCGGATTCGTAAAGCAGTTCGCCGTGCCCCACAGCAGCTTCACGCCGCTGCTTTCTTGCTTCTCAGCCAGCACGTCGGTCATCACGGCAAAGTTATTGACGTATTCTTTCAGCGAAGCGCCTTCGGGCGACACGTCGATATCATGGAAACAGTAATACGGCACATTCAGCTTGTGGAAGAATTCAAAGGCGACATCGGCTTTGCGCTTCGCCTGTTCCAGCGCTTCGCCCGGCTGCTGCCAAGGGCGGTCAAATGAGCCGATACCAAACATATCCGCACCATTCCAGCAGAAGGTATGCCAGTAGCACGCCGCAAAGCGCAGGTGCTCTTCCATGCGTTTACCAAGAACAATTTCGTCTGGATTGTAATGGCGGAAAGCTAAAGGATTAGTGCTATGAGTTCCTTCAAAACGAACACGTTCTAGTTGATCAAAATACGACATGGAATATTCCTTATTTAAGATTACTGGCAGCTTGGGCCATTAATTGCGTTTGTTGTTCTTTGTTCAGCTTGGCAATTCCAAATCCTGTGAATCCCCATAGCGTGGCAAAAAAGATTCCGCTCCAACATAAAATTGCCCACGGTAGATAACTCAGGGTAGCAACACCAAGAGTTCCAGCCATATAAGCACCTGCGGCGGTCCAAGGTAGAATCGGCTCAAATATGGTTGCGGAATCTTCGACTGTGCGGCTGAGGTTTTTCGGATGGAGCCCTCGCTCGATATACGCGTTACGCAACATTTCAATTGGAATAAGAATAGAAATCTGTCCATTACAGGTAACACTAATCATGGTTAAACCACACGCTAAAGTGGCGAGAATCATCGTTCCGGTTGAATGCACAAGCTTTAGCAAGTTGTGGACAATAACTTCTAATGCACCACTGAGCGCTAAAGTACCGGCAAAAGACAAGGCGCAGAAACAGATTAATAAAGTGCTCATCATGGAATTCATTCCGCCACGATTAAGCAAATTACTCAGTAGAGGATTAACTTCCCGATCGCCTAGCATAGATATGTTGAAACCATCTACGGCACTTTTAACCACATCGTGTAATGAGAATCCTTGAATAAACGAGGCATTCAGCATCGCGACAAGCGCTGAAACCAACATGACTGGAATAGTTGGTTTTTTGGTTATTGAGCCATATAAAACGATAGCAATTGGTAACAGCAGTAAAAAATTAAAATGGTAAATACTCTTGAGGCCATCAGTAATAATGAGAACCTTATCTGGAATGGCAACTCCACCGAGATCGGAATTCATTCCATAGAAAAATAAAACAACTGCAGACAGAATTAATGATGGTAACGTGGTGTAGAGCAAATGACCGATATGCTCATATAAATCTACCTGCGCTGCCATGGCCGCTAAATTAGTATCACCAGATAGAGGGGATAGCTTATCGCCAAAATAAGCGCCAGCAACTACGGCCCCTGCCGTCGCGGCTACATTGGCATCCATGCCAATTGCAACGCCCATGAAAGCAACACCGACGGTGCCCGCAGAGCCCCATGATGTCCCTGTACATACAGAAACAACGGAGGTAACAAGCAAGGCGGTAACATACAACATTGCAGGATCAATCAGTTTTAATCCGTAATAAATCATCAGCGGAATTGTGCCACCCGCCATCCATGTTCCAATAAGTAGCCCCACGCTAATTAAGATAAGCAGGGCTGGCATCGTCTTTGCAATTTTCTGAGAAATTGACTCCAGAATGGCGTTGTAATCGTGCCCTAGCCTTTTCACTAGCAAGGCGGCAATCACCGTAGATAAAACCATCAGTGGTTCTGGAGGTAAATCAAAGGCGGCGTATCCTACGCCTAATAAAAATACCATCGATAATATAGGCAACAGTGCCTCTAAGAGAGTGGGCGCTCTTGGTTTTATTGTATCGCTCATTAGATTTTACTCCTGCGGTGCATAAGGAAAAGTGCTAACAATGCGTTCTAAAGCTGCAACTAGTGTTGCTCGTTGTGTTGCGATATTTATTCTGAAAAAACCTTCACCAGCATGACCAAAATCGCTTCCCCAGCTCATTTCAACTTTGGCTAATGAAATAAACCAATGCTTTAGTTGCTCTTCAGATATACCGCTAGACTGATAATTCACCCAAAGCATATAAGTGCCGCTACTCTGAGTTATCTTCCATGTAGGAAAGTATTTTTGTAGCAAGGTAGCAGCATAACTTCTATTCTCTGCTAAATAGGTTTTTAGTGATAAAAGCCAGTCGTCACACTCCTTATAGGCAGTTAAAAATGCGGGAACGGAAAAATACCCAGGGTTATGTATGCCAGCAGCAGCAAGGCAATTTTTAAATTCTTCCCGAATTTTATTATTTGCGATAATAATATTTGCCACTTCAAGGCCAGCCATATTGAACGTCTTAGCCGGAGAGGTGCAAACCAATGAATTTTGCTCAACATAATGACTGAGCGTAGATATAAAGCGGTGTTGGCTATTGTTAAAAATAAAATCACAATGCACATCATCCGAGATGATAAATACATTATATCTTTCAGCTAATTTTGCTATTTTTATTAGTTGCTCTTCCTCCCACACAATGCCTGTTGGATTATGTGGAGATAAAAGAATAAAATATTTTGCTAGCTTAAACTTACTTTCTAGATCATCGAAGTCAATATGGTAGCAGCCATCTTCATAGATAAGCTCGCTTTCTAACAACTGCCGATGATTTAATCTTACTGCATCATTTATCGGATGATAGGCTGGAGAAAGAGTTAGAATTGTATCAGAACACTCCGTAAATGACTGAATGTAAATAGAAATCGCTTGAATTACTCTCGGGCAAAATACGATATGTTCAGTAGGAATATCCCAATGGTGATGCTTAGAAAACCATTGGGATACTGTGTCGTTCCAATCTTGGCTTAATAATGTGTAACCATAAATCCCTTTATGATTGAAAGTGTTTAATCTCTCAATCATATTTACAGGCAACGGAATATCCATATCAGCGACAGATAGAGGAATAACATCATCCCCTAGAAGAGCACTCCATTTAGCGCTATAGGTTTCATTGCGTGAAGTTTTCTTATCAAAGTCATAGTGTTCCATCGCAGCACCTTGCTTAATATGGTATTTATGATGCTAAAATAATGCTAATTTATCTCTAGAGATATTCCGAGTTTTGCTTTTCCACTTATGAAAAATAACTAACGTGATATTAATCACAATTAATGCATTTATTCTATTATTTATCTATACATAATGAAGGAAAATGGATGTTTTCAATCATTTGGTCTCCTAAAAAATATAAAATGAGGTAGACATGTTCGCCAAACGCTATCGCATTACATTGTTATTCAATGCCAACAAGGCGTATGACCGTCAGGTGGTGGAAGGTGTGGGTGAGTATTTACAGGCTTCTCAGTGTGATTGGGATATTTTCATCGAAGAAGACTTTCGTTGCCGTATCGACAATATTAAAGATTGGCTGGGCGATGGCGTGATTGCCGATTTTGACGACCGTGAAATCGAAGCGTTGTTAAGCCATCTCGAAGTGCCGATTGTCGGCGTCGGCGGCTCTTATCATCGTGAAGAAGACTATCCACCGGTTTCTTACATCGCCACCGATAACCATGCGCTGGTCGAAAGCGCATTTTTGCATCTCAAAGAAAAAGGCATCAATCGCTTCGCTTTTTATGGCCTGCCAACCAACAGTGATAAACGATGGGCGCAAGAGCGAGAGTATTCTTTCCGCCAGTTGGTTGCTAAAGAGCAATACCAAGGCGTGGTGTATCAAGGAATGGAAACCACGCCAGATAACTGGCAATACGCACAGAACCGGCTAGCTGACTGGGTGCAAACGCTGCCGCCACAGACGGGGATTATTGCCGTTACCGATGCGCGTGCTCGCCATCTGTTACAGGTATGCGAGCATCTTGATATTGCCGTGCCTGAAAAAATCAGCGTCATCGGTATCGATAACGAAGAGCTCACGCGATATTTATCGCGCGTGGCGCTTTCGTCGGTCGCACAGGGTACACGCCAGATGGGTTATCGCGCAGCTAAAATGCTGCACCAGCTGCTATCTAGCGGAAAGCCGTCAGTACCTCAACGTGTTTTAGTTCCGCCGATAAAAGTCGTTGAACGGAGATCGACCGATTTCCGCTCGCTAAGCGATCCGTCCGTCATTCAAGCCATGCATTTTATTCGTCACCATGCCTGTGAAGGGATCAAGGTTGAGCAAGTTTTGGATGCCGTGGGCATGTCTCGTTCAAATCTAGAGAAGCGGTTTAAAGATGAAACAGGACAAACCATTCATGCCGTAATCCATGAAGAAAAGTTGGATCGCGCACGCAATCTCTTAATCGCCACCTCGCTATCGATCAATGAAATTTCCCAGATGTGCGGGTATCCGTCGCTGCAATATTTCTATTCAGTATTTAAGAAGGGATACAGCATGACGCCGAAGGATTATCGCGATCGCTTTGGTGACAATATTGGATAACGAAACATTGGTGGATAAAACAGTAACTTGATAAGAAAATTCTTAGCCAACTCTAACTAAAACCGCCGCTTTAAAGTCAGCCCAAAATGAATTGGCGTTAAAATCAAAGCGGCGGGAACACGCTATCAGTCGATCTCGTCACTCAAGATGTAGTCAGCCAACTGCCAATTGACGGGCGAGCCTTGATAGTAAGGCATAACGGTGCCTTTTCGGATATTTAGAACAGGATGTGAAGATGAGTTCATCATCCGCCATACCCCAGTTTGTGGACATTCATGTCCGCTTGCTCGCTGGATCCCGAGCGGCTTCCGTGTCATTTCGTTTTGATTCTGAGATATAAGTTCAGTTGATAAGTAAGCAAAATTATTACTTTCTATTCTCATGACATCCTCAAGCAATAAAAGAAAGAACATTTATTAAAAGCGACATGAGTTAGAAAAATCTTAAGCGCAAAAAACAAACACAAAGATGATAAATAATTTGTTGGTTAATGTTTTGCCAAATATACTGGCGATGATTAATCCGATTTACTCTTATTAGGTTTTAATATGTGTGTTAGAAACACATTAATTAAGTTTCTCTGGGTTCTGCTCGTTGGCTTAACCAGTAGCCAAGCCATGGCAGTCAACTGCCAGCGTGCAACCACGCCGCTGGAAAATACCATCTGTAGTAACGATGGCCTGCATTGGCTAGACACCACGATGACCATTATTTATCGTGCCATGCTGGTTAAAGAAGATTCGCTGAAAGTGCATAGCCAGTACGAAAACTGGGAAAAATCGCTCGAAAAGTGCACCAGCGATAATTGTATCGAGCGCGCTTATTATGAGGGTATCAGCACCCTTTCTGATGCCGATACTAACTTCCAATGGGATGGGCAGTGGTGGAATCTCAGCGCGGGTAATATGAGCGGGGGCACCGTTCAGTTCAGTCGCAATAACGAATGGGGTTTTAACATTGATATCCATGCCTGGACAGGTATGAACGGTGATGAATATACCGCTGAAGCCCGTAAGCTTTACGGCATCGGTATCGTCGATCGCGTGACGGATACCAGCAGTTGTAAACTGCTGCTGATTCCTAAAAAGGATGGCTCGCTACAAATTCATAGCAATGCCGATTGGGGATGCAGAATGTCTATGCCTGATGGCGTATTCATCGATGGGAAATATACAAAAGCTACCAAGGATCCTCGTCCAAAGCCTTCGTTGTTATCCATTGGCATTATTACGGAAGCCGCTCGCGACCAGCAATTTCGTGAGCTTGTGGGTGTTGATTACCAGCGCTTTGTCGATACCGCGAACGTCTATATTTATAGTGAAGATCTCGACAACATTGGCGCACGAGTCGTTTCGATGTGGGTGCGTGGCGCATCAAATAATAAAGCCGCTATTATCATGTACACGCCAGAAGGTGATATGTGGGCAGGTTTGATTGTGCCCGACAAAAATGGTCAACTGGCCATGCGCTATTACAGCTCAAAAAATAAGGACGAGAAAATGATGCCAAGAACCTTGGCGTCGTGGAAACTTCATTTTTTAGAGAAGTAACCGGTGCCACTTTAGCCCCATTCTCACCAGTGTGAGGATGGGGGATCGCTATGAAACCCAGCCTTTTCTATCGATTTTTCCTAACACCCAACTGCACAATAAACTTCCCGCCAGCGCGAAGAAAAACACCATGAAAATATCCACCAGCGGCCAGCTGCGTGCGTCTAAATGATGGGTGCGAATGAAGTGGATAAAAAAGGCATGGAAGCCATAAATTGCCAACGAATGACGTGAAATAAACGCCATCCATCGAGATTGAGTGTGATTAAAGTTATTCTTAAAGAATAGAAAAATGGCACAACTCGCTATAAACACCAGTGGCCCGCAGTACATGTAGTAAGTATCAGCAAATCCGCCGTTGTGCTGTGTTTGGCGGTAGGTGGAAAATGCAATTGCGACCACACACCCGATAAAAATTAGCGCCGCACTCCAAGATACACGTCGCAGCTCGGTATGTAACATCCCCAGAGATCGGCCCATCAACGCATAAAGCAGGTAGTAAAACATGTCACCAGAGATGTGCAGATTAATCGGGAGCAGCTTAATTCCTTGATAGCTGTATTGCGGCAAATTAGGGTTGGCAATAACCGCCAGTACGGCAACTACTATCGCCAAATACCGCGCACTCACCGCACGCACGCTAATTAATGGGGAAATGATATACAGGGCCAATATCGCATAGAAAAACCACAGGTGATAAAACACCGGCTTCACGAGGAAATATCGAATAGAAAGCCACGGGTTAATATGTGTCAGCAAACTGATATACAGCAGCCCTAGGGCGCTGTAAAAAAGCAAACAGCGCAAAACATGCAGCACATGCCGCCCTTGAGCCGACTTCTCGCCAAAAAACAGATAGCCAGAAATCATGAAAAATAAGGGTACACATACCCGAGACGCCGAATTAAGGAGGTTAGCGACATCCCAATTTATTTGGCCAATGCTAAACCCACTGGTGACATAGTAGGTTGTTGAATGGATCATCACTACCATGAGGCAAGCCGTGGCGCGTAAGTTATCGATCCAAATGATTTTCTGACTCATGTTTTGCGCCAAGCCCTTACCAGAATTCCGTATAACACCGACGGTGTTTTTGTTAAAAACAGGTTAACCTTCCGACCCCTCCGTCAGCAATCAGAAGAATGCCTAAGCTAATCGTGATTTATATTTTTGAGTGACACATCACTGATTGCCAAGCGTGATAATTGACGGCAAAATAGCCACTCAGCCTTACGTTGTTCGTAAAACATAATCTGTTCACCGACACATCGCCGGTTTTTTCCCTTTTCTGAATAAACAAATAACTAATAAATATGCAAAAGTCTCTCTCCGCCGCAGGGCGATTGGGCCGACAGGCGCTGCTGTTTCCGCTTTGTCTGGTTCTGTATGAATTCACCACCTACATCGGCAACGACATGATCCAGCCCGGTATGTTGACCGTGGTGCAAGAATTTAACGTTGGCCAAGAATGGGTACCAACGTCAATGACCGCTTATCTGGCTGGCGGCATGTTCCTGCAATGGCTGCTTGGGCCATTGTCAGACCGCATCGGGCGTCGTCCAGTTATGTTGGCGGGCGTGGCCTATTTTGTCGTGATGTGTTTAGCCATTTTGCTGGCACAGACGATTGAACAATTTACGCTGCTGCGCTTCTTGCAGGGCGTGAGCCTGTGCTTTATCGGTGCCGTGGGCTATGCCGCTATTCAAGAGTCTTTTGAAGAAGCGGTGTGCATAAAAATCACCGCGCTGATGGCGAACGTGGCCCTGATTGCTCCCTTGCTGGGGCCGTTAGCCGGTGCCGCTTGGGTGCATATTTTGCCATGGCAAATGATGTTTGTGATGTTTGCCGCACTCGCCGCATTCTCTTTCTATGGACTGTGGCGCGCGATGCCTGAAACCGCGACACGTCGCGGTGAAAAGCTGTCGCTGAAAGCGCTAGGGCAAGACTATAAACAGGTGCTATCGAACCGCCATTTTCTGTGTGGTGCGCTCGCGACCGGCTTCGCCAGTTTGCCGCTTTTAGCCTGGATTGCGCAGTCTCCGGTCATCATAATTAGCGGCGAAGGTTTAAGCAGCTATGACTACGGCCTTCTACAGGTTCCGGTGTTCGGCGCTCTGATTTTAGGCAACTTTACGCTAGCAAAACTAACCAGTACCCGTAGCGTTCGCTCCCTGATTAAACTAGGCGCATGGCCAATGATGCTGGGACTAGCAATCGCGGCGATTGCCACGGTACACGCATCTCATGCCTATCTGTGGATGACCGCGGGGCTAAGTATCTATGCCTTCGGGATCGGAATCGCTAACGCAGGGCTATATCGTTTAACGCTGTTTTCCAGCGATATGAGCAAAGGCACCGTGTCGGCGGCAATGGGTATGCTTAGTATGCTGATTTTTACCGTCGGCATTGAGTTAACCAAACACGCTTATCTGCTCGGCGGTAATAGCTGGTTCAGCCTATTTAACCTGATGAGCGGTATTATTTGGCTAACGCTAGTGGTGCTATTTTTACGTAACAAACAGGTCGGAATGCCGCAGGCGGCATAATTTGGCCGCCCTTCACATTGGTCGAAGCCGCTCGGAGAAATTCCACGCATCACCGAGCGGTTCCCTCCCCTGCGAAGGGGAGGGTTAGGATGGGGCTACTATTCACCAAACCTTACTGAATACTGCCCTCATCATCATCTTCGGTCGCAGGCAGTACCATATACGTCCCTTCAAACACCGCACCTGGATGCTCATCGCCATATAAATTCACGGAAAGCTGAACGCGAGCTTTGCGCCCACGGGCAAGCCTGTCCAGATCGCCGCTGACGGAGCTGAGATCCGCAACCGCGCGTGGTCGACCGGTAATCGGTGCGCTATAGCGTATATGTGCATCGGCAAGAATAATGGTTCCACCTAAATGGCGTTCACGCAGCAGCAGCCAAATCAGCCCCCAGCCCGTTAACGTTGCCAGTGAAAACAGACTGCCTGCAAACAGCGTTTGATGCGGATTTTGATTGCCTGACTCCGGCATGGTGGTCACAAAACGCTGGCCGGTATATTGGCTGATACGCACACCCATTTTTTCACTGAGTGGGATGTTTTCGTACCATGCTTTTTGCAACTGAGCGCACCAATCGGGACGATGCAAAATATCATCGAGCGTTGCTACCGGTTTAATCATCAGGAAATGACGCACCGGCGTAGTTTGCGGCGCGGTAATCTCACCCTGATTTTCAAAACCTAGTTTGGCAAAAAACTCCACCGCATCTTCACGTGCACTACATACCACGCGTTTAACCCCTTCCTGACGCGCTACAGACTCCAGCGTCATCGCCACCAGCGTTCCTAACCCTTTGGCCTGTACGGTGGGATCAACCGCCAGAAAGCGGATAGAGGCTTCATTATCGGCATTAATATATAAGCGCCCGATGGCAACCGGTTTACCCGACTCATCAACCACCATTTGATGGTGCGCCATCGCATCATAGGCATCACGCTCCGATCCCACCGGTTGATGCAGCGGCTTACGCAGCATTTCCCAGCGAAACTGGTAATAATCTTTTAGCTCTTGCTCTGTAACCGGAACTCGCAGGTGATACATAACTTGCTCTCTCTGTTTTACAGCATTCGCGTTACAACCCCCTCCCAACCTCCCCCTTCACAGGGGGAGGAGCCCACCAGTTTCTCATGTTAGCTGGGTTTCTCATTACAACGAGGAGAACGCACTAAACCTGGAGCCAGAAAGTGACCGGCCCATCATTGAGTAGTGAAACCTTCATATCGGCTGCAAACTGCCCGGTTTGGGTGTTGATGCCGGTTTCACGGCACTGGCCCACGAAGTATTCATACAGGCGTTCTGCTTCATCGGGAGCGGCGCCACCTGAAAAGCTCGGTCGCATCCCTTTTTGGGTGTCTGCGGCTAAGGTAAATTGGGAAACCACCAGTACGCTGCCACCGGCTTGCTGAACGTTAAGATTCATCTTGTCGTTTTCATCGCTGAAAATGCGATAACCCAATACTTTGTCACGCAGCCGTTGGGCTTTTTGTTCGTTATCTTCTTTTTCAACGCCCAGTAATACCAGAAGGCCTGGGCCGATTTCGCCCACGGTTGTGCCTTCAACAACAACGCTGGCATGAGTTACTCTCTGAATTAACGCTATCATTTAGTTCTTCTCTTCCTTATCGTTTTCTGGCGATGTTGCTTGAATTCTCTGGTTTTCTTCTCGTTTTGCGCGCTGATGCATGGCGCGGTATTCACTGAGCGAGACGGTAATCTCTGCGCCTAATAACACAATGCACCAGCTCCAATAGACCCATACAAACAGTATCGGTATCACGGCCAGTACGCCATAAATCAATTGATACGATGGAAACATCGTGACGTATAGCCCAAAGCCTTTTTTACCCAGCTCGAACAATAGCCCCGCCACCACCGCGCCGATCAGCGCATCTCTGGCGGGAACTCGCTGCGTGGGCACGACGCAGTAAATGAGCCAGAAACTGGCGCAGGAGAGCAAGAGAGGAAAAATGCGCAGTACCTGATCCACCAGCGAATACACACCGGTCATCGCCAGCCAGCGGATGGAAAGCAGATAGGTGCTAATCGCCATGCTGGCCCCCACTAAAATGGGCCCAAGGGTTAATACCATCCAATAGATCGCAAATGAATAGACGATTGGCCGCTGGGTACGGCTACGCCAAATATGGTTTAGCGCACCGTCAACGGAGGATATCACCAGCAGAGCCGTGACAATCAGCCCAACGGCACCCACGGCGGTCATCTTGCTGGAGTTAGCGACAAACTGTTCGATATAAGACTGCACGACATCGCCGGCAGCGGGAACGAAATTGGTAAAAATAAAGTGTTTGAGCTGTTCAGAAACTTCGCCAAACATGGGAAAAGCGGCAAACAGAGAGAAAACCACCGTGACGAGAGGAACCAGAGATAACAAAGAAACATAGGCCAGACTGCCCGCCATCATGCTCACTCGGTCGTGATTAACTCTGGCCCACAAGAGACGCCCAAATGAGACGCAAGACTTTGCTGACTGCCAAGAAAAAAGGGTCATGCCCCCTCCTGAAAACAACGCTCAGACCATGACATTACGGCCTGAGCGGTTAAACATCTTTTAATGTTAACGTTTTCTTGGGGTTGCGCAAAAAAATGCGAAGGACAAAACGAATTATCCCATTACCTGCCCCTCTTATTACCTACCCCATAGATAGGTTAGGCAAAATACGCGGGCACCACTTGGTTATCCGTGACGAGAATAGACTTAATTCCCAACGCCGCCGCGGCCGCAACGTTTTCAGCGTTGTCATCAAAGAATACCGCATCGCTGGCTGGGCAATGTTCCTGAGCCAGCACGTGCTGGTAAATCTCCACATCGGGTTTGCGCATACCAAGATCTTGAGAGAGGTACATATGATCGCTGGCAGCCTCCACTTCAGGATAATGCTTTGGCCAATAGTTGCTGTGTAGGCGGTTAGTGTTGGAGAGCACAACCACGCGATTACCGTAACTACGCAACTTTTTCATCAGCTCAATGACTTCTGGACGTAGACCAACAAATACCGACTGCCAGCCTAGCTCAAACTGTTCGAAGCTGAGTGCTATCCCCATTTCAGCACAGAGTTTGTGCGCGAACTCTTCATCAGTAATCGTACCACGCTCATGCTGCTGGAAAACTTCACCCATTTTGAACCTTTCGGACAGGGTTGCCAGCGGCACACCACTATATTTGCTCCAAACACCGAGCACGCGCTTAAAATCAATATCTACAATCACATTCCCTAAATCAAAGATGTACAACATGTGCCGCTCCTGATTTTTTGTGAATTTTTACTCTAACCTGAAATCGTGCGCTGAAATAGGCACCGTCTCTAAACGCCGCAACGAATACAGAACATTCAAAATCCGCTGTTCTGAAGCTTTGCACAACACCCTGATAGTAGAACTCCCTACTCAAGCGCGCAAAAATTGGACATAGATCACAATTCCTCACTACGTATGACTATTTCAATAGCAGCAAAACCTTTATTTCCCTGTGGGTATAAGAATTTTCTAAGTTCCGCCGATAGAAAATCAAACATCGCATATTTATTACCCAAATAAGGCCGGAAATTATGTTTAAAAACCTAACAATCAGAACAGGACTGCTCATTTTATTAGCCGTATTTGCCTTACTTCAATTTACGTCCAGTGGAATCGGGATGTATTTTCTTCACCAGAACGATGAAGACGTTAACTTTCTGGAAGTTACCGCAAGCGAACAAAAAGCGCTCTCTGATTCACGTGATGCCGTCTTACGCTTGCGTTCGATTATCGACAGCACGGTTATCCAACTGACCAATAATATGCCGGTTAATGTGCCTCAGGTCGTCAAAGCACTGCGCCAAGAATTACAAACCTCGCAGACTAACTTTGACTTGTTTATGAAGATCCCTGGCATAACCATGAGCCGACCAGAAATCGGTAGAATTATGGAGAAAGCGCAGGCGGATCAGGTTTCAAGCGCGTTGACGAATATTGGCTTATTGGAAAATTTCACCACACCAGAACAGCTCCAACAGTCGATGACAAGCCATCAAGAATCTCGCCTAAAGGTGCGTAAAGAATATGATGATCAGTACACAAACTACGTGAGCCTACGTCAGGAAAATCTGGTCAAGGCGAGTGCCGATAGCACAGCCTCTTACACGTTCTCCATTCAAATCATGTGCGCTATTTTAGCCGCCGTGGTGGTGCTATTTATCATTGCTTACTTCTGGTTGGATCGCATCTTGGTGAAACCATTGAACAAGGTATCCGGCTATTTTGCTCAAATTGGTAAAGGCGATCTTCGTCACCCGATTGAAGTTGAAAACAATAATGAAATTGGTAAGTTATGTGCCGCGCTGCAAGAGATGCAATATGAGCTGATTGAAACCGTGACGTCTATTCGCGATGGGGTGGAATCCATTAATATTGGCACTCAAGAAATTGCAGCAGGCAACACCGACCTATCTAGCCGAACGGAAGAGCAGGCATCCGCGCTGGCAGAAACAGCCGCCAGCATGGAGCAGATATCGTCTACGGTTAAGCTCAACGCGGATAACGCCGTGCAAGCCTCTTCCATGATCCAAACATCGGCCTCTATCGCTCATGAAGGCGAACAGCAGATGAAAAACATGACCACCAAAATGCATGCCATTAAAACCAATGCGCAAAAGATGGGCGATATCATTAGCGTCATCGATAGCATTGCTTTCCAAACCAATATCTTAGCCCTGAATGCCGCCGTGGAGGCCGCTCGCGCAGGTGAAGCCGGTCGTGGGTTTGCCGTTGTCGCCAGCGAGGTGCGTAACCTTGCCCAACGCTCTGCGCAGTCAGCCAAAGAAATTAACAGCCTCATTTCTGAATCTGCTTACCAAATTCAAGAAGGTGCGGAACTGGCAGATAAAACGGGGTCAACAATCGCGGAAATGACCAGCGCTATCTCGAAGGCAAGCACGATGATGGACAGCATCTCTTACGCCTCTGAAGAACAAAGCCGCGGTGTCGAACAAATACGCGTAGCCATCACCCAGATGGATCAGGTTACTCAACAAAATGCGGCCTTGGTCGAGCAGGTCGCAACCACAGCTGCGAACGTTGAGGATCTGTCAGGAACCCTAACGCAGGCCGTCGCCGTCTTTCAAATTAAAGGTCAAACCACAACGCCGGTAAAAAACTCAGCGACAGCAAAAACAGCTGAAACGCTAGATGATGAAAACTGGATCTGATTTTTAGGTATAAAAAAAGGGCACCCAAAGGTGCCCTCATATCAGACTTAAACAATCGTTAAAGAAGATTAGTCTTCTTTAGGGCCACGAGCTGCGCGGCGACGGTCGTTTTCAGTCAGGTGACGTTTACGGATACGTACAGAAACCGGTGTCACTTCTACCAATTCGTCGTCATCGATGAATTCCAGAGCCTGTTCCAGAGACATTTTAATCGCAGGAACCAGAGTCGTTGCTTCATCAGTACCAGACGCACGCATGTTGGTCAGTTTTTTACCGGTCAAGCAGTTAACAGTCAGGTCGTTAGAACGAGTATGAATACCGATGATCTGGCCTTCATAAACTTCTGCACCGTGACCCAAGAACAGCTTACCGCGATCCTGCAGACCGAACAGAGCAAACGCAACCGCTTTACCCTGACCGTTAGAGATCAGCACGCCGTTCTGACGCTGGCCGATTTCGCCTGGACGTACATCGTCGTAATGGCTGAAGGTGGAGTACAGCAGACCAGTACCAGAAGTCATAGTCATGAATTCGGTACGGAAGCCGATCAGGCCACGCGCAGGGATGATGTAATCCAAACGGATACGACCCTTGCCATCTGGAACCATGTTTTTAACGTCGCCCTTGCGTTCACCCATGGCTTGCATGACTGAACCCTGGTGCTGCTCTTCGATATCCAGAGTTACGTTTTCAAACGGTTCTTGCATACGGCCATCAATCTTACGGTTGATAACCTTAGGACGAGATACTGCCAGCTCGAAACCTTCACGACGCATGTTTTCGATCAGAACCGACAGGTGAAGTTCACCACGGCCTGAAACGCGGAATGCGTCAGCATCTTCAGTTTCTTCAACGCGCAGAGCAACGTTGTGTACCAGTTCTTTCTGCAGACGCTCCAGGATCTGACGGGAGGTCACGTATTTACCTTCTTTACCGCAGAACGGAGAGGTGTTTACGCAGAAGTACATGGTTACAGTTGGTTCATCAACGCTCAGCGCAGGCAGAGCTTCAACATTACCCACTTCACAAATGGTGTCGGAAATGTTCAGTTCACCCAGACCGGTGATTGCGATGATGTCGCCAGCTTCAGCAACGTCAGCTTCGATACGCTCCAGACCCATGTGGGTCAGAACTTTACCGACTTTACCGTTACGAGTTTTGCCTTCGCTATCGATCAAAGTAACCTGTTGGTTAGGTTTGATTTTACCGCGTTTGATACGGCCGATACCGATAACGCCAACGTAGTTGTTGTAGTCCAGCTGAGAAATTTGCATCTGGAAAGGTGCATCAGCTTCAACTTGTGGCGGAGATACATGGTCAACAATCGCTTGATACAGCGGAGTCATGTCGTCGGCCATATCGTTATGGTCCAGACCCGCGATACCGTTCAACGCAGATGCGTAAACGATTGGGAAGTCCAGTTGCTCGTCGGTTGCGTCCAAGTTAACGAACAGGTCGAATACCTGATCGACAACCCAGTCAGGACGTGCGCCCGGACGGTCAACTTTGTTGATAACCACAATTGGTTTCAGACCGTTAGCAAATGCTTTTTTGGTCACGAAACGGGTCTGCGGCATAGGGCCATCCATTGCGTCAACAACCAGCAGTACCGAGTCAACCATAGACATTACACGTTCAACTTCGCCACCGAAGTCAGCATGCCCCGGGGTATCCACGATGTTGATACGGTAGTCTTTCCAATTAATGGCGGTGTTTTTCGCGAGGATGGTAATCCCACGCTCTTTCTCCAAATCGTTGGAGTCCATTACGCGTTCAGTTGCTTCTTCACGTTCACCGAACGTGCCGGATTGTTGTAGCAACTTGTCAACCAGGGTAGTTTTCCCATGGTCAACGTGCGCAATAATGGCGATGTTACGCAGATTTTCGATCACAGCTTTGCCTCAGGCATTAGAAATAGCGCGCTATTGTACACGTAATAAGCGAGGGACTAAACAAGATCACAAGCATCTCTTATAAACAACCGTAAAAAGGTGAGTTTGTGATCCTATTCACGATGCCAAACGGCGCGGGAATGAACAATTTGCACTGGAATGGTGCATATGAAATCTTACACTGCACCATTCTGGTGCGGAATTCGATTCTGGTGCATAGTCTCCTATCACCAGATACGCCAATTATGCGCTTTCCGAGCGATTTGTAAAGTTGGCATGGTTTTAGCTTGTATAAATTTATGGTGAAAAAACCATTTATATATACAGATTCGTTCCACGACGACCTTAGGCAACCGGGAGTAGAGTATGTCCGCTGAACACGTATTAACAATGCTGAATGAGCATGAAGTCAAATTCGTAGACCTGCGTTTTACTGATACGAAAGGTAAAGAACAGCACGTTACGATCCCTGCTCATCAAGTCAATGCCGACTTCTTTGAAGAAGGTAAAATGTTTGACGGCTCCTCTATCGGCGGCTGGAAAGGTATCAACGAATCCGACATGGTGCTGATGCCAGATGCAAGCACTGCGGTTCTGGATCCGTTCTTTGAAGAACCGACTCTGATTATCCGTTGCGACATTCTTGAGCCAGGCACCATGCAGGGCTATGACCGCGACCCACGCTCCATCTCTAAGCGTGCAGAAGATTACCTGCGCTCTTCAGGCATCGCAGACACCGTTCTGTTTGGGCCTGAACCAGAATTCTTCCTGTTCGATGACATTCGTTTCGGCAGCAGCATTCGTGGCTCCCACGTTGCCATTGACGATATCGAAGGCGCATGGAACTCCAGCACCAAATACGAAGGCGGTAACAAAGGCCATCGTCCAGCGGTGAAAGGCGGCTATTTCCCAGTTCCTCCTGTCGATTCTTCACAGGACATCCGCTCGACCATGTGTCTGACCATGGAAGACATGGGTTTGGTGGTTGAAGCTCATCACCATGAAGTTGCAACCGCCGGTCAGAACGAAGTGGCAACCCGCTTCAATACCATGACCAAAAAAGCTGACGAAATTCAGATTTACAAATACGTGGTTCACAACGTGGCTCACGCATTCGGCAAAACCGCGACTTTCATGCCAAAACCAATGTTTGGCGATAACGGTTCTGGTATGCACTGCCATATGTCCCTGTCTAAGAACGGAACTAACCTGTTCGCAGGCGACAAATACGCAGGCCTGTCTGAAATGGCGCTGTACTACATTGGCGGCGTAATCAAACATGCTAAAGCGATCAACGCGCTGGCAAACCCAACCACCAACTCCTACAAGCGTTTGGTTCCAGGCTACGAAGCACCAGTTATGCTGGCTTACTCTGCCCGTAACCGTTCGGCCTCTATCCGTATTCCAGTGATCGCCAGCCCGAAAGGACGCCGTATTGAAGTTCGCTTCCCAGATCCAGCGGCTAACCCATACCTGTGCTTCGCGGCACTGCTGATGGCAGGCTTGGACGGTATTGTGAACAAAATCCATCCTGGCGATGCGATGGATAAAAACCTGTACGATCTGCCTCCAGAAGAAGCGAAAGAGATCCCAACCGTTGCGGGCTCTCTGGACGAAGCGCTGGCCTGTCTGGATGCTGACCGTGAATTCTTGACCCGCGGTGGCGTGTTCACCAATGACGCGATCGATGCTTACATCAAACTGCGTCAGGAAGAGATGGAACGTGTTCGCATGACGCCGCATCCTGTTGAGTTTGAACTGTACTACAGCGTCTAAAACACGCTCATGCGCTTGGCACGTCTTATGGCGTGCCGCAAAAAGATTCAAATTGGTTCGTCGATTTTTTGTTGCCGTGGAAACTTTATACCCATCTTCGGATGGGTTTTTTTCTCCACTTTTTTTGAGCACCTAACTGATGGGCACCCGCGGAGAAATTTTTTACTCGCCAAATCCCACGGTTTTGAAAGCATGCTAAAGTGCATTTATCTTATTTGCACCAAAACAGTGCAGGAGCCCGCAATATGGCCGACCAATCCATGACCGATGCGCAAACCGCACGTAAACAGCCTGATTCCGGGCAAATTCTCAATTCACTGATTACCTGCGTATTGTTGCTTGATCGCAATCTGGCGGTACATTACGCCAATCCAGCCGCGCAACAGCTGTTGGCTCAAAGTTCTCGCAAGTTATTTGGCACCCCACTCCCAGACTTATTAGGCTACTTCTCGCTGAATATTCGGCTGATGCACGATAGCCTGCATGCTGGACAGGGGTTTACCGATAATGAAGTCACGCTGGTTATCGATGGTCATGCTCATATTATGGCGCTCACGGCACAACCCATGAGTGATGACTTTATCCTGTTGGAACTCTCTCCGATGGATAGCCAGCGCCGCCTCAGCCAAGAACAGCTACAGCATGCACAGCAGGTCGCCGCCCGCGATTTGGTGCGTGGATTAGCTCATGAGATTAAAAACCCGCTTGGTGGATTACGCGGCGCTGCGCAGCTGTTAGCTAAAGCCTTGCCCGATCCCTCGCTGACCGAATACACCAAGGTCATCATCGAGCAGGCAGACCGTCTAAGAAATCTGGTCGATCGGCTGTTAGGCCCTCAGCGCCCCGGTCAACACGTCACACAAAGCATTCATCAGGTGGCAGAACGTGTTTGCCAGCTGGTTTCACTCGAATGCCCCGACAACGTCACGCTGGTTAGGGATTACGATCCGAGCCTGCCGGAGCTTGAGCACGATCCAGAACAAATTGAACAAGTACTGCTCAATATCACTCGCAATGCGCTTCAGGCACTAGGAAACGCCGGAGGTACGATTACGTTGCGCACTCGAACCGCATTTCAGCTCACACTGCATGGCGAGCGCTATCGCTTAGCGGCGCGTATTGATATTGAAGATGATGGTCCGGGGATCCCCGCCCATCTGCACGATACCCTGTTTTATCCGATGGTCAGTGGCCGCGAAGGTGGCACCGGACTCGGCCTGTCGATTGCCAGAAATCTCATCGACCAACATCAGGGTAAAATTGAATTTAATAGCTGGCCGGGGCATACCGAATTTTCGGTTTATCTGCCTATTCGCAAGTAATTTACAACATTTACTAAGCGGCCTTCCGTAAACAGAGGTGATTATGACAACGCAACAGGGAATCGTCTGGATCGTTGATGATGACAGTTCCATCCGCTGGGTGCTGGAACGTGCACTGACCGGCGCGGGTTTGCGCTGCGTCACGTTTGAGAACGGAAACGAGGTGCTGAGTGCTTTAGCCAGCCAAACGCCGGACGTTTTGTTATCCGATATCCGCATGCCCGGCATGGATGGTTTAGCGTTACTTAAGCAGATAAAACAGCGCCACCCCATGCTTCCGGTCATCATAATGACAGCGCATTCAGACTTAGATGCCGCGGTGAGCGCCTATCAGCAAGGTGCCTTTGATTACTTGCCTAAGCCTTTCGATATCGATGAAGCGGTCGCCCTTGTAGAGCGGGCGATCAGCCACTATCAGGAACAGCAGCATCCAGCGCGCAGCGAACCCATTAACGATCCTGCGGCAGATATCATCGGTGAAGCACCGGCGATGCAGGATGTTTTTCGCATTATTGGCCGACTTTCGCGTTCTTCAATCAGCGTATTGATTAACGGTGAATCCGGTACGGGTAAAGAGCTAGTCGCGCACGCGCTACATCGCCACAGCCCACGAGGCAAAGCGCCGTTTATTGCGCTGAATATGGCCGCCATCCCTAAAGACCTCATTGAGTCAGAGCTGTTTGGCCACGAAAAAGGAGCCTTTACCGGCGCTAATCAAATTCGTCAGGGCCGTTTTGAACAGGCAGACGGCGGCACGCTGTTTCTGGATGAAATCGGTGATATGCCACTCGATGTGCAAACACGCTTGCTGCGCGTGTTAGCCGACGGTCAGTTTTATCGCGTTGGCGGATATGCTCCCGTCAAAGTCGATGTACGTATTATTGCCGCAACGCATCAAAACCTTGAACAACGGGTGCAGGAAGGAAAATTCCGTGAGGATTTATTCCACCGCCTTAACGTTATTCGCGTGCATTTGCCTCCGTTGCGCGAACGTCGTGAAGATATCCCTCGCCTCGCGCGTTACTTTTTGAAAGTGGCCGCCACCGAATTAGGCGTTGAAGCAAAAATTCTTCACCCTGATACCGAGTTGGCGCTCACTCGTCTTCCGTGGCCAGGCAACGTGCGTCAGCTAGAAAACACCTGCCGCTGGCTTACCGTTATGGCCGCCGGGCAGGAGTTGCTGGTTCAAGATTTGCCAAGCGAACTGTTTGAAACCAGCGTACCGGAATCCACCAGCGGAACCGCCTCGCCCGATCATTGGTCTGCGCTTTTGGCTCAGTGGGCAGAGCATGCCTTGCGATCTGGGCATCAAGATCTGTTGTCTGAGGCACAGCCAGAAATGGAGCGTATTCTGCTGACGACCGCGCTGCGCCATACTCATGGCCATAAGCAAGAGGCCGCGCGGCTGCTCGGTTGGGGGCGCAATACCCTGACACGTAAGCTAAAAGAGTTGGGAATGGAGTGATCATTAGCCGATCATCAGTGGTTTGTTAATATGTTGTATCTGGTTAATAAAAATACAATCTGGCACACAAAAAAACGGCTATACCGATCTTTTACTGCACACCGCAGATCGGTATGATCATCGGCACAGTTTTTGGAGGTTATGATGATCGATTCGATACTGAGCTTGATCTCGCAGGGTGCTGAGCTCGCCACCGCCGCCGGACACTCATCGCAGACAGCATTTGCCGCCGTGCTATGTGCCGCGCTGCTGAGTTTTTTGGGTTAACCATTTCACTCTCCCCCTCCCATGAGAAAGGGCGTTGTTCTAGCAACGCCCTTTTTTGTTGGTTGAATCCTTAAAACTCATCGTGATTAAGACTCAATTCAGAACCCTGTTTGCATCTTTCGCTGTTATGCTGAAATGAAAGAGCCTGAATTATCAGCCAATCCTGACGCCTATCTCCTAGGAGTAAACATGAAACCTGCCATCGTTCTCTATAAAACGCTACCCGCTGACCTGCGCCAAAAGCTCGATGAACACTTCAGCGTGACCGCCTTTGATGAGCTTTCTCATCAAACCTTCCCTGCATTTTTACAGGCGTTAAAAAACGCAGAAGGATTAATCGGTTCTGGCGGGCGTATTGACGCTGACCTACTGGCACAAGCGCCTAAGCTTCGAGCCGCTTCAACCATTTCAGTCGGCTACGATAATTTTGACGTCGACGAGATGACTCGACGTAACATCTTGCTGATGCATACACCCACCGTGTTAACAGAAACCGTCGCGGATACGTTAATGGGGCTGATGCTGGCCACTGCGCGTCGCATTCCAGAATTAGATGCATGGATCCGTGACGGACACTGGAATGATAGCCTTGGGGCCGATCATTACGGAACAGACGTTCACCACAAAACCGTGGGTATTCTTGGCATGGGGCGCATTGGTATGGCGCTGGCGCAGCGCGCTCACTTTGGTTTTGGCATGAAAGTGCTCTATAACACCCGTACCCCAAACCCAGAGGCGAATCAAAAATATCAGGCGCAGCATTGCGATTTAGATACGCTGCTGGCTCAATCTGATTTTGTTTGTATCACGCTACCGCTGACGTCACAAACGCACCATATGATTGGGCGCGCGCAGCTAGACAAAATGAAAAAAAGCGCCATTTTAATCAATGCAGGTCGCGGGCCTGTTATTGATGAAGATGCCTTAATTGAAGCGCTAAAAGACGGCACCATCCTCGCGGCGGGCTTAGATGTGTTTGAGCGTGAACCGCTGCCTCATGATTCAGAGCTGATGAAACTCAAAAATGTGGTTTTAGCGCCGCATATTGGCTCAGCCACTCATGAAACCCGCTACGGTATGGCGGCGTGCGCCGTCGATAATCTGATTGCTGCGTTAAACGGTACGGTGAAGGAAAACTGTGTCAACCCTCAGATTGCGGTCAAAAACTAGACGTATAAATCACCGATGGGCAGGATAGTCTGCCCATATTTCAGTGGTGAATAGGGGGCGTTAAAGAATACGTTATAAAGAATAGTAGTGCTCTTTTACACGCAGCCAATCTTCAGGAGGGATCGGCTCTAAGTATTTCTCTAACTGTTTAAAATCATGCTGTACCGCTTTTTCTCTCACCCAACGGCGGCGACTCTTTTCAAGATCCAAAAATCCAGCCTCAACGTCCCCATGACTTTTCACATAGATATGCCGAACATAGCAGCAACCGTGCTGCCGATTTACGCTATGCATTTTTTTAAAGGCAACGGCAATCTGCTTGAGAAGTTCATTCATCACTTCAGGCTCACAGGCTTGATTCTGTTTCTGCGTATACCAATCACCAATACAAACAAAGTCCTTCATGTCTTCCGTTACAAGTAGGGCACGCCACTCGCCATTAATTTGAAGCGCTTTACCGTATACGATTTTGGGGACAATCACGCCTGCCGCAGAGAGTTCGTTGATCACCTGAATTTCGCGCACAATGGTTGGACGCCCAAATGGATAACGAAGAGAGTGGAATAGGTGCATCACCTGACGTTTTACATAAAGCGTTTTGCCATCACGTTCAATGCGCTGAACGCCGCTCATGCCTTTGCGGCGCTCATTAGGCTCTTCAACCCAATCGCCTTCTGTATCCCACCAACGCTGAAACTCTTCTAATTCTGCTCGCGATGCCATATCAACCTCTCGTGTAAAAATCTATTCACGCAGACCGTTATTGCTTAGTTTTAAATCAAACGAAAAAAATACACATACAGAGAAATAATAACCACTAAAACTAGTAGTAAGTTATCTTAAAGAGCTCATTGGGCACAAAGCATACTTCTGCATATCGCCAGAAAACGTCAAACACATCATCACGATGACTTGAATGGTCGACAAAACATCCAATACACAAACGTAATAGGTGAATCGTTTCATAATGACTACGGTTATGTGGCTTACCCCACAGATGTGCGATGCTGCTTTTGCGAGAATCCACAGTAATTGTAAGCAGCTAGATGTTAACCATTGATCAACGGCGAGCGAGTTCGATGCCGCCTTTTATTAGCAGTAGAATCAAGGATGTGTACGATGAGCGATATCGCCCTTACGGTTAGTCTGCTGGCGCTCGTTGCCGTGCTGGGATTGTGGATCGGCAATTGGCGCATTTATGGTGTTGGCTTAGGCATCGGGGGCGTGCTTTTTGGCGGAATTATCGTCGGCCATTTTGCTCAGACGTACGCACTCGACCTCAACGGCGATATGCTGCATTTCATCCAAGAATTCGGCCTGATTTTATTCGTGTATACCATCGGGATTCAGGTCGGCCCCGGCTTCTTCTCCTCGCTACGCGTTTCGGGACTCAGGCTTAACGGCTTCGCGGTTCTGATGGTGGTGCTGAGCGGCGTCGTGACGGCGCTGATCCACAAACTGTTTGGTGTTCCTCTTCCCGTGATACTGGGCGTGTTTTCAGGCGCAGTGACCAATACACCTGCGCTTGGAGCCGGACAGCAAATTCTGACCGATTTAGGCTCCGACCCTGCGCTAGTCGATAAGATGGGCATGGGCTATGCCATGGCCTACCCGTTTGGGATATGTGGCATTTTGCTGGTGATGTGGCTGCTACGCTTGATATTTCGTATCAGCGTGGATGCTGAAGCCAGAGATTTTGACGCTAAAAATGGCTTGAAGCATGAGCTGCTGCAAACCATGAACATCTCGGTGCGCAACCCCAATCTGGCGGGAATGCCGATTCATAGCATCCCTATTATCAACAGTGATGAAATCGTCTGTTCACGCTTAAAACGTGGCGAACATCTGATGGTGCCGCTGCCCGATACGGTGCTGGAGTTAGGCGATCTTATCCATCTGGTTGGGCAAAAACAGGATTTAGAAAACGCGCGTTTAGTCATTGGCGATCAGGTCGATACATCACTGTCTACACGCGGTACAGCGCTTCAAGTGAGCCGTGTAGTGGTGACGAACGAGAAGGTGTTAGGTAAAAAAATTCGCGATCTGAATTTAAAACAGAAATACGACGTGGTGATCTCTCGCCTTAATCGCTCTGGTGTTGAGCTGGTCGCAAGTAGCAATGCAAGCCTACAGTTTGGCGATATTTTGAATCTGGTGGGAAGACCCGAATCTATCGATCGCGTGGCAGATATCGTCGGCAACGCCCAGCAGAAACTGCAACAGGTTCAAATGCTGCCGGTGTTTATCGGCATTGGGCTCGGCGTTTTACTCGGATCCATTCCCCTTTTCATTCCCGGATTCCCTGCCGCATTGAAATTAGGTTTGGCGGGTGGCCCGCTAGTGGTCGCGTTAATCTTAGGGCGCATCGGCAGTATTGGTAAGCTGTATTGGTTTATGCCACCTAGCGCCAACCTTGCCCTGCGCGAACTCGGCATCGTACTGTTTTTATCCGTGGTCGGTCTGAAGTCTGGTGGCAATTTCGTTGATACATTGCTTAATGGCGATGGTTTGTCGTGGATTGGCTATGGAATATTAATTACCGCAATTCCATTGCTCACAGCGGGGATCCTCGCTCGCGCAATGGCGAAAATGAACTATCTAACCATCTGCGGTATGCTGGCTGGCTCGATGACCGATCCTCCAGCGTTGGCCTTCGCCAACGGGCTACATCCAACTAGCGGCGCAGCAGCGCTCTCGTATGCGACGGTTTATCCACTCGCGATGTTCTTAAGGATTATGTCGCCACAGTTATTGGCGGTGATTTTTTGGGCCATGTAGGGGCGGGGATTTTATGGAGTAGTGTAAGGTTTCGAACGCCTGTGAGCATTCGCATTTCTATGAAGCCGTTGGCGTAGGCGTCCGATGAGAGTCCCGTTGCGCGGGGACTCTCAACTCGCGCGCTTTTTACCGAGCCGTTTGGCCGACCGGTCTCGGAGCGCACATCCCTGTGCGCCCTCAACCTGCCACCAGCATCCCTGCTGGCGGCTCTAAAATGCATTCCATCTAACACGGAAAAGACAAAAAATACTTTGTCTGTCTTCTTATCTTCTTATTTGTGTAAGTCTTGGTTGGGAGAGCCGGCACGACAGGGATGTCGTGACGGAGTTTGGGGCGCCCTGGATGGGCGATACCAAACCGGAGCGAAGATGGCGTCTCGGATAAAAGCGCGCGGGTGTTGGGTGCGCGCGCTGGCGCACCCGACTCGAACGCCTTCGACGAAAGCTATATGTAAATACCGCAACGGATAGGCGGTCGAAACCTTACACCACAGTCGAATAAACGATACGCCCTCTCTGCTAGACGTAATTAAGCTTACATTTTGCAATGACAATCCCACCCCGATCACACTTCTGAATTCATCCCAAACCAATCTGTGACAACTGTCATACATCCTCATTATTTCGCTTTTTTATGGAACCGGTTCCAAATATCGTGGCGTTATTGAATTGATGATGAAGTGACCATCATTGGAGTGAATATGAAAAGAGATATCGTTGTTGTGACCGCCGCGTATGGATGGGACAACGTTAAAAAGCTCGGCGGACAGGCTAACTTACTGCCGATTATCGCTGAGTCAGGAGCCAACGGCGTTGAAATTCGTCGTGAGCTATTATCTGACTCAGAGCTAAACACCTTAGGTCATTTAGCCCGTCAAATTGCTGACCATCAGCTTTTTGCCGTTTATTCAGTCCCGGAGGGATTGTTTGCCCTCGATGGTTCACTGAATCCACAGCTCGAAAATCGTTTACAAGAAGCCGCTGAGCTCAATGCTCGCACGGTGAAATTCTCTCTTGGGCATTACCAGCCAGGCTATGACATCACTGAACTAAACGCCTTGCTCAGCAAGCACCCAGTGCAGCTCGTCGTTGAAAACGATCAAACACCGGATTGCGGCATTTTTTCACCGTTAAACGCATTCTTTGCCACGGTACAAGATTGTCATTCCCCAATACGCATGACCTTCGATATGGCGAACTGGGATTGGGTTGGCGAAGACGCACATATCGCCGCGCAAAAACTAGCTCACATGGTGCATTACGTGCATGTGAAGGCCGCGGAAAAACGACCTCAAGGCTGGTGCGCAGTGGAATTAGATAATAGCGACGGTCGCTGGAAACCGTTACTGGCAGAGCTTCCCCATCAGGCAATGCGCGGCATTGAATTTCCATTAGAAGGCGATGACTTAACCTCAGTAACCCGCCACTACGTTAATTTATTGAGAGCAGACTAATATGAAAACTTCCCCGTTAGACGTAATCACCTATGGCGAAGCAATGACCATGTTCGTCGCTAATGAAACCGGTGAACTGGATCAGGCTATGCAGTTTACCAAGCGTATCGCAGGCGCTGAGCTGAATGTATCTATTGGTTTATCTCGCCTCGGAATGAACGTGGGCTGGGTTAGCCGTGTAGGTAACGACTCCTTTGGCCGTTTTACGCTCGCGACGCTGCAACAAGAGGGAATAAACCATCAGTGCGTTACCGTTGATGAACGCTTCCCAACCGGTTTCCAACTGAAATCCAAAGCTGAGAATGGAACCGATCCCAAAGTAGAATACTTCCGCAAAGGATCGGCGGCCAGCCATCTTTCTGTTCACGATTTCGATCGGGCCTATTTCTCACAGGCTCGTCACCTTCACTTGAGCGGCGTTGCGGCGGCACTTTCCACTGATTCTTTGGCTCTCGCCAACCACGCGGCGCAAGAAATGCGCGCGATGGGCAAAACCATCTCTTTCGACCCTAATTTGCGTCCAGTGCTATGGCCAAGCCAGCAGGTGATGTGTGAAAAGCTGAACGCTTTAGCTTTCCAGGCCGATTGGGTATTACCGGGTCTGAAAGAGGGGCAAATCCTCACGGGCAAACAAACACCGGAAGAGATTGCTGATTTCTACCTTAACCGCGGCGTAAAAGCCGTCATCATCAAGCTCGGGCCAGATGGCGCTTGGTTTAAAACCGCAGACGGCCACCAGCAACATGTGGCAGCCGTACGCGTTGAAAATGTGATTGATACCGTTGGCGCGGGTGATGGCTTTGCCGTCGGTGTTATCAGTGCATTACTTGAAGGAAAAGCGCTACCGGATGCCATTATGCGCGGCAACAAAATTGGTGCGCTAGCGGTGCAGGCCATTGGGGACAGCGAAGGCTTACCAACCCGTGCTGAACTTGGCGAATAATAAATAACGCATCCACCTCTGGGCCCTACATCCCAAGGATGTATCTGAACCATACTGAAGGATTATAACCATGAGCAAATCAACGATTGCCCCGAAGCGCTGGTGGTACATCATGCCGGTGATTTTTATCACCTACAGCATGGCTTATCTTGATCGCGCGAACTTCAGCTTTGCCTCTGCCGCTGGGATTAATGAGGATCTTGGCATCACCAAAGGAATGGCCTCTCTGCTGGGAGCCCTATTCTTCCTCGGCTATTTTTTCTTCCAGATCCCTGGAGCTATTTACGCCGAACGCCGTAGCGTACGTAAGCTGGTATTTTGGTGCCTGATCCTGTGGGGCATGTGTGCCACGCTAACCGGCTTGGTCAGCAATATTCCCGCGCTGGCGGCTATTCGATTCGCTCTTGGGGTGGTTGAAGCGGCGGTTATGCCCGCCATGCTTATCTACATCAGTAACTGGTTTACCAAAGCTGAGCGTTCCAGAGCCAATACCTTTTTGATTTTAGGTAATCCGGTCACCGTTCTGTGGATGTCTGTGGTTTCTGGCTACTTGATTCATGCCTATGGCTGGCGCGAAATGTTCATCATCGAAGGCTTCCCTGCGGTTATTTGGGCTTTCTGTTGGTGGGTGCTGGTTAAGGATAAGCCTGAGCAGGTTGGCTGGTTAAGCGAGTCTGAAAAAGCCGCGCTGCAAGCCAAACTGCTTGAAGAACAGCAAGGCATTAAGGCCGTACGTAACTACAGCGAGGCTTTCCGTTCGCGTAACGTCATCATCCTGTGTGCTCAGTATTTTGCATGGAGCATCGGCGTGTACGGCTTTGTGCTGTGGCTGCCTTCGATTCTGCGCCACGGTTCTGACATGGGAATGGTGGAAGCTGGCTGGCTCTCAGCGGTGCCTTATTTGGCTGCAACCATTGCGATGATCGTGGTGTCTTGGGCATCCGACAAAATGCAAAACCGTAAACTGTTCGTATGGCCGTTGCTGTTGATCGGGGCACTGGCCTTTATCGGTTCTTATCTCGTCGGCGCTAATCACTTCTGGTGGTCTTACGCGCTGTTGGTTATCGCAGGCGCAGCGATGTATGCACCTTATGGCCCATTCTTCGCCATTATCCCTGAAATGCTGCCACGCAACGTTTCCGGTGGGGCGATGGCCTTAATCAACAGCATGGGTGCATTGGGTTCTTTCTTTGGCTCTTGGTTTGTCGGTTATCTGAATGGTTCTACCGGCTCTCCAGCCGCATCCTACGTATTTATGGCCGGTGCACTACTGGTCGCCGTTTGGTTAACACTTATCGTTAAGCCCTCAGATACGCAAAAAAAAGCCACCGTTAAACCGGCGTCAGCCGTTGCTCAGGGGAAATAGTTTTATGAAGCAATCCATTGTTCTGTATAAAAAAATACCCTCTGATTTGCTACAACGATTAGAAGACAATTTTGATGTCCGATTCTTTGATGGAATCAATGAGACTAACCGTGCAGAAGTTCTCGCCGCGCTAAAAAATGCCGATGGTATGATTGGCGCAAGCGTACCAGTGCGCGCTGAGTTGCTAGACCATGCGCCCAAGCTAAAAGCGATCTCAACCATTTCAGTTGGCTACGATCAGTTCGACGTCGGCGATCTGACACAGCGCAAAATTGTGTTGATGCACACGCCAACGGTGCTCACCGAAACTACGGCCGATACCGTATTTACGCTGATTCTGATGACCGCTCGCCGCGCTTTGGAAATGGCGGAAATGGTGAAAGCCGGAAAATGGACACGCAGCATCGGTAGCGATAGCTATGGCGTCGACGTTCATCATAAAACGATAGGTATTTTGGGTATGGGCCGTATCGGCGCTGCGCTGGCGCGCCGAGCCCACGCGGGTTTTGGCATGAATGTTTTGTACTGGAACGATCGCCCCAATACGCAGGTGGAAGAGGAGTTTAACGCTCGCCGCTGCGAGCTGGATGAGTTACTCGCTCAGTCTGACTTCGTCTGTATCACGCTGCCTTACAGCGAGCAAACGCATAAGCTTATCAACGCCGAACGTTTAGCAAAAATGAAATCCAGCGCTATTTTGATCAACGGCGCACGCGGCAAAATTGTCGATCAGGCTGCATTAATTAAAGCGTTAAAAGACGGTACGATTCGCGCTGCGGGGTTAGATGTGTTCGAAGTGGAACCATTGCCTGCTGATTCAGAATTGCTGCAGTTACCTAACGTTGTTGCACTGCCTCACATCGGCTCAGCAACGGAGGAAACCCGCTATAACATGGCAGCCTGCGCGGTGGATAATCTGATCACGGCATTAACGGGGGAAGTAACGGAAAACAGTGTGAATGCACATTTGTTGAAGTAATTGCTTCGATCTTCACTTCAGGTCTTGGTAGGTTTAGCCACATCGGCTCTTCCTACCAAGACCGATATCTTCTAGATCACCCGCGAAAACTGCTGCATTCTCGCCTGCTTGCGCAGATAGATATCAAAGCACATGCAAATATTACGGATCAGCAAACGACCGCGTGGCGTCACTTCAATGCTGGTTGGCGTGATTTTCACCAGCCCATCATCGACCAAAGGTGCCAGTAGTTTTAAGTCATCCGCGAAATAATCGGCAAAAACAATCGCGTATTGGCTCTCAACTTGGGAATAGTCTAGGCGGAAGTTGCAGATGAGATTTTTAATCACATCACGGCGCAAACAGTCATCCTCAGTCATCGAAAGCCCACGCCAAAGCGCATGACCATGATCTTGCACGTCGGCATAATACTCTTTCAGCACTTTGCGATTCTGCGCATAGCTATCCCCGATCATGCTTATCGCGGAAACGCCCAGTCCGAGCAGATCGCTATCGCCCTGCGTGGTATAGCCTTGGAAGTTGCGATGCAATTTGCCTTCACGCTGAGCCACTGCCAATTCATCATTAGCATGAGCGAAGTGGTCCATGCCGATAAACTGATAGCCAGACCCCGTTAGCATCGCGATAGTTTCTTGCAGAATAGACAGCTTGCTGTCTGCCGATGGTAGGTCTTCGTCTTTAATTTTACGCTGCGCGGCAAATAGCTTCGGCATATGCGCATAGTTAAATACGCTCAGACGATCAGGATTGAGCTCAGCCACTTTTTGCAGCGTATAGCTAAAGCTCTCTGGCGTTTGCTTTGGTAAGCCGTATATAAGATCGATATTCGTTGAGGTAAAACCAATCGCTTTAGCCCGATGAATCAAATCGAAGATAAACTGTTCGTCTTGCTCACGATTCACCAGCTTCTGAACTTCTTTGTTGAAGTCCTGCACGCCCATACTGAGGCGATTGAAGCCTTCTTGCCGCAGGTGGTCAAGCACATCCAGCTCAATTTCACGCGGATCGACCTCAATTGAAATTTCTGCATCCGGCAGAAAATCAAAAGCATCGCGCAACATATGCATTAAGCGGGAAATCTGGTTTTTATCTAGATAAGTTGGCGTACCACCGCCCCAATGTAATTGGGAGACTTTTCGCCCCACAAACATCGGTGCACGTTGGCGAATTTCAAATGCCAGCTTATCAAGATATTCGTCCGCTTTATGTGTTTGGCGGGTAACGATCTTATTGCAGCCGCAGAAGTAACACAGCTTGTGGCAAAAAGGGATATGAACGTAAAGCGAAAGCGCACGTTCAGGGTAACGAGCTACCGCATTCGCAAACTCAGTCTCGGTGAAACTTTCGCTGAATTCTAATGCAGTAGGATATGAGGTGTAACGCGGCCCAGAATAGTTATATTTTTGAATCAGGGCCAGATCCCAGACAATTGCCTGTTCCGACATGCTTACTCCTTCCGATGATTTCGTCTGCCAGACCGGTGACGAGGAAGCCGTGAAAACTGGCGGGTCATGGCAGCTTGCCGCCAGCGTTGTTTACGCCGCGACAGCCACCATAGTTTACCTAATAACCACAGCAGATAACACGTAAGCAGTAAGGCTATTGTTAGGATTAGCCCCATTGACGATTAAAATACGTCTTTCGGGTTACCGCGTTTGAGCAATTTAACGATGTCTTCTTTTGGCTCTTCTTCGTCGACTTCGTCATCTTCGTCGCCCAACTCGATGCCTAACTCTTCCATCAGTGCATCAATGCGGTCCAACATATTGTCAACGTAGCTTTGCTCTTCTTGGTTGAGATCTTCACCATCGTCGAGACGGATCAGCAGCTCATCCAGACGCGGATCGTTTTCCAACTGAGTCAGCTCTTCTTCTGGCGTCAGTCGTTTTTTCGCTGCCGGTTTAGGCGCTTTTGCTTTTGGCTTCTTCACTTCTGTTGCCACCAGCGATACAGGCACTTTACTGCCGATACGCGGATCTACAACTTTGGCTGCATCACCGGTTTTTTTGTTGGCAGCTTCTGGGTTGGCACGGCCACCCGATTTGTTACCGCGGTGCTTTTTCTGGCGCTTACGGGCACGAGCTTCCAGATCGAGCTCAACACGGGTTTTTCGTTTTTGTTTTGGCGCTGAAGTTTTAGCTTTCGGCGTTTTATTGGCAGGACTCATTAGCGTGTACTCACAGAGAGATAAATCGAGTAGAGAAATATTAGCGAGCTCAGGTTAATTCCTGATACGCCAGTCTCCGACACCCGTAAAACAGGCGTTTAGGCTGAGGGGGCGGACAATGCGCACACCCTACCAGAAAGCACACAAAGAAAAAAGGCGACAGCCTAAACTGTCGCCTTAATTCTAGCCTTCAAATGAAGGATATTCACGCAATTCAATCCTTGAATGCAGTCAACGTCCCGGTTTTTCCCTTTGCCGTTTTGCTCCTAGCATCCTCTTCCTGAGGCTCTTGTCCTTGTTGCGCCAATCCCAGCGCTAAACTCATCCTGAGTTCGTGTCTTCCTTTACGATATACATCCTGTATATCTTCGCTAATCCTTTAGCGTGAATCCTTTCTCTCGTTACGCATTCTTGCGTTCCCTGAGATTCGTCTTCCTGACGAAGTTTTCCGTGCCGTTATCCTTGGCGTTGAAAGATACTTTAAAGTATTGGCTTACTTTCTCAATGGGTTATCACGCCCGCTAACATGTGATCTTTATCACGTTGTTTTGTAATTATATGAATCTATTACTTTAATAAATTCAGGCTTATAGCGGAAAACGTGATTGCCCGAAAAATGAATGGTCAATGTCTTACACGGCTGTAAGCCGTGAGCTTACAGCAGATAAACAGCGGTTTTATGCGCTCTTTACGGCTGATGCAGTTATAATCCCCACCAGATACCCCCATGCTTTAATGGAGACGAACGTTTTGAACCGTAAAACTTATAACTATCATGTGACACACTTCGTCACCAGCGCCCCTGATATTCGCGCACTGCCAGCCGATACCGGAATTGAAGTCGCCTTTGCTGGTCGCTCTAACGCCGGTAAATCCAGCGCCCTTAATACGCTGACCAACCAAAAAGGCTTAGCGCGTACGAGTAAAACTCCAGGCCGTACTCAGCTGATTAACCTGTTTGAAGTCACCGACGGTATTCGTTTGGTTGACTTGCCGGGCTATGGCTATGCTGAAGTACCGGAAGAGATGAAACGCAAATGGCAGAAAGCGCTAGGTGAATACCTGCAAAAACGTAACTGTCTGAAGGGATTAGTGGTGTTGATGGATATCCGTCATCCACTGAAAGATCTCGATCAGCAAATGATCCAATGGGCCGTAGACGTTAACCTACCAGTTATGCTGCTGCTCACCAAAGCCGATAAGTTGGCATCCGGCGCGCGCAAAGCTCAGCTAAATATGGTGCGTGAGGCTATTTTGCCATTTATGGGCGATATTCAGGTTGAAGCGTTTTCTTCACTGAAGAAGTTTGGCGTCGATAAGCTGAGTGAAAAACTGAATACGTGGTTCAGTGAGATTGAGCCTGAAACACTATCTGAAGAAGATGAGGAAGAAGGCGGGGAATAACTGCCTAACATCTTATTGAACAAGGTCGCTTAGGCGGCCTTTTTTTGGTTTTGACAAAAAAAACGCCCCAGTCATAAAAGACTGGGGCGGCTAATATTCAGCCAAATCCGATTACGTGAAGTAAAAGGTCTGAAAGATAGAACATCTTACCTCTGTACCCTACGCCTGTAACTCTACAACATTTTCAGACGAGGGAAAACACTTTTTGTAGCTAACTTACAAAGATGCGTTCAATTAAACAGCATAAACGGCGTAATAAACGCGATTTTATGTAGTTAAATTACATAAATAGATTAATTAACCATCATTTAGTGAGCTTGATCCCAGTTTTCACCGGTACCCACATCAACTTTTAACGGAACCGCCAACTCAAGGCTTTTCTCCATGAGTTCACGAACTTTCTCAACCGTTTGATCGATGATGGACTCATGAACTTCAAAGACCAATTCATCATGCACCTGCATAATCATGCGAACTAAAGGTTCTTTCTGTTCCAATAACCATGCATCAACGGCGATCATCGCACGCTTGATAATATCAGCCGCGGTTCCTTGCATCGGAGCATTGATCGCGGCGCGTTCTGCCGCCTTACGGCGCATACCGTTACGGGAATGAATTTCAGGAAGATAGAGGCGACGGCCATCTAGCGTCTCTACATATCCCTGCTCTGCCGCCTGCTGCCGTGTGCGCTCCATATATTCCAGCACGCCAGGGTAACGCTCAAAATAGAGGTCCATATAGCGCTGCGCTTCGCCACGAGCAATATTCAACTGACGAGCCAAACCAAAGGCGCTCATGCCATAAATCAGCCCAAAGTTAATCGCTTTAGCACTGCGGCGCTGTTCACTGGTGACATCTTCAAGCGCTAAGCCAAAGACTTCTGCCGCCGTGGCACGGTGAATATCTTTACCAGCGGCAAACGCAGTCAGTAGTCCCTTGTCACCCGACAAGTGCGCCATGATGCGTAATTCAATCTGAGAGTAGTCGGCCGCAACAATTTTATAGCCCGGTGGCGCAATAAAAGCCTGACGGATCCGGCGTCCTTCATCATTACGTACTGGGATATTCTGCAGGTTAGGATCGCTGGAAGAAAGCCGTCCGGTTGCGGTAACCGCTTGGTGATAAGAGGTATGAACCCGACCAGTCGCGCCATTGATCATCTGCGGGAGCTTATCCGTATACGTACTTTTTAACTTCGCTAAACCGCGGTGTTCCAAAATAATGGTTGGCAGTTCAAAACCCTGCTCCGCTAATTCAGCCAGCACTTCTTCATTTGTTGAAGGCGCTCCACCCGGCGTTTTTTTCACCACAGGCAGCTTCTGCTTTTCGAATAAAATTGCCTGTAGCTGTTTTGGCGAGGAGAGGTTGAAGGGTTCCCCTGCGGCCTCATGTGCCTTCTTCTCCAGCTCATCCAAACGGATAGCCAGCTCCTGAGAATGTTTGCCCAGAATATGGCTATCGATCAGTACGCCGGTTCGCTCCATACGCGAAAGCACCGGAACCAAAGGCATATCGATATCGGTGAAAACTTTCTTCAAACCCGCTTCTTTTTCTAGCTGTGGCCAAAGTTTGAGATGCAGCTGTAAAGTCACATCAGCATCTTCTGCCGCATAAGGCGCAGCCTGCTCAAGTGCAATTTGGTTAAAGGTCAGTTGAGATTTACCCTTACCCGCAATTTCTTCAAAGGTAATGGTTTTATGATTCAAGTGGCGCTCTGCCAAGCTATCCATATCATGGCGACCGGCAACGCTGTCGAGATCATACGATTCCAGCATCGTGTCGAACGCAATGCCTTTTAGCTCAATGCCATAACGCGCCATTACGCCTTGATCGTATTTTAGGTTCTGCCCAACTTTCAGCAGATTGTCATCTTCCAATAGGGGTTTTAACTTCGCCAAAACGGTATCACGGCTCAGTTGATCTGGCGCATCGAGATAATCATGGCCGACCGGAATATAAGCCGCCACGCCAGGCGCTGTCGCAAATGACAGGCCAACCAGATTGGTCGTTAAGACATCCAGAGAGTCAGTTTCCGTATCGAAGGCAAAGACCTTCGCGGCTTTTAAGCTGGCGATCAAATTATCCAGCGCCGGCTCATCCAGAATAGTTTGGTAATTTTCCTGTGATAAAACCGACGTAGCTTCTTCCACTACAGCGGCCTCTAGCGGCTCACTGGCAGCTTTCGCAGATTTACGCGCCGTTGGTGCTTTCTTTTCACCACTGAGCCAAGAACCAGCCTCAGCGTCTTCTAACCAGCGTTTAAACTCATAGCGGCTAAATAATTCGTGCAGCTGTTCAGTATCCATCGACTTGAGCTGGAGATCGTCGCAGGTAATATCCAACTCAACGTCAGTTTTAATCGTTGCCAGCAGGTATGAAAGATCGGCCTTATCTTTATTCAATTCCAGCTTAGCGCCCATCGTTTTGGCACCGCGGAAGCTCAGCGTCGCCACTTTATCCAAATCGCTATAAATCTGTTTTAGGCTACCAATACCTTGCAGCAGCGCCTGAGCCGTTTTCTCGCCAACCCCAGGTACTCCTGGAATGTTATCCGAGGAGTCCCCCATCAGGGCGAGGAAATCGATGATTAACTCCGGTGGCACACCATACTTCTCACAAACTTCCTGTGGCCCCAAAATGGTGTTATTCATCGTGTTGATCAACGTGATATTTGGCGTCACAAGCTGCGCCATATCTTTATCACCGGTGCTGATCAATACATGGCGTCCCGCCTTTTCAGCAGCCTGCGCCAACGTACCAATAACATCATCAGCCTCGACGCCAGAAACGGCCAAAAGGGGCAAACCAACGGCCTGAACCATTTTATGCAGCGGCTCTATTTGCTCACGCAAGTCATCTGGCATAGGTGGGCGATGTGATTTGTACTCAGCAAACAACTCATCACGGAAAGTCTTTCCTTTGGCGTCGAATACCACAGCGACGTGACTTGGCTGATACTGCAGCATCAGGCTGCGCAGCATATTCAACACGCCATACATTGCCCCGGTAGGCTCTCCCGCACGGTTCGTTAACGGAGGAAAAGCATGGTATGCACGGTACAGGTATGAGGATCCATCAACTAGGATCAGGGGGTTTTCAGGGATTTCGGCCATAGTATGTCTTTATCGTGATGGTGGACTTAGAGGTAAGGATGCCATACCTCGGGGCAAGAGACGAATTTTAGCGGGAGATTTGATGAGTAATGCGATCAAGTATTCAGATCTGAATGATCAAATTGTGGATAAGTTTGTGAACAAAAGATCATGATTTTAATAATAGGTGTTCTCATCCAGACTTTATTTACAATTTCATTAGTATTTTAAATAACTTACACGTAAAGACCCCTGTTAGAACATAAAACAGCCAGCCCCCACACGATGTGGATAATATTTCAATTAGTCACCGTTATTTTCATATTACTGATAATGCCTCATACAGATTAGTCTAAATAATCAACTATGCTAATGCTTTTGAATTTATCTTTCATATATCTGGCGAAATGCTGTTGTTCAATAAGCCTTCTGGTAAAATCGCGCTTTGATTCCTCAAATGCTATTACACGAATAAGCTAATGCCTACGTTGATTGCCTTGGTTCTATCACCCATCCTATTTGTGTTAACCACGGCGTTGACCATCCTCGTGACAGTTTTATGTTCTATACCGATTACGATCGCAGGCATCATAAAGCTACTACTCCCCATCCCTTTTATTTGGCGATATATCTCAAGCTTTGCTGATTTCATGATGTGGTGCTGGTGCCAAGGCTTATCGATGCTGATGAGGCTTAACGTTGGGTTAAAGTGGGAGATAGATGGCTTAGAGGATCTGAGCAAAGAGAATTGGTATTTGGTCATCAGCAATCATAAAAGCTGGACCGATATTGTCGTGCTCTGCGTATTATTGCGGAATCACATTCCAATGAATAAGTACTTTTTGAAGCAACAGCTTGCTTGGGTTCCTTTCGTTGGCTTTGCCTGCTGGGCTCTGGATATGCCGTTTATGAAACGCTATTCGCGCAGCTATTTACTGAAGCATCCTGAATTGCGCGGTAAAGATATTGAAACCACACGCCGTTCCTGCGAAAAATTTCGCCTGCGCCCGACCACCATTGTTAATTTTGTCGAAGGATCGCGAAGCACTGAAGAGAAGCGAGTAAGAACGCACTCTCCTTATCGAAATTTGCTCCCCCCTAAAGCTGCAGGCATCGCATTCACGCTAAGCGCGTTGGGTAATCAGTTTGATCGCGTATTGAATATAACGCTGGTCTACCCGGACAATAATCACAGCCCGTTTTTAGACTTACTCTGCGGCAGAATGAAGAAAATTGTCGTCCGAGTAGAAACATTGCCCATCACCGCGGAAATGCACGGCGATTATTTCAACGATAAGGTCTTTAAACGACACTTTCAGCTCTGGTTGAACAATCTCTGGCAACAAAAAGATCGGCTTATCGATCACCTTAAAAAGGTGTATGCAGAACCACATAAGTAAAAAAACCGGGCAAAAGCCCGGTTTTTTATTACTGAGACAGACGCAGGATTATTTCTGCTTCAGCAGGAAGTTTACAACGTGAGAGAACTGCTGAACGTAGGAATCCATTGAGCTGGTATCCAGACCATCGTTTTTGACCATATATTTGCCATTAACAAAGATAGCAGGGACGCCGCGCAGTTGCAGATCTTCAGCCGCTTTCTCTTGCTGTACAACTAAAGATTTCACCACGAAGCTATTCAACGCGCCATCATAGTCTGCGGCGCTAACGCCCGCTTTAATGAAGACGTTACGGATATCTTCAGGGCTCTGTACGCTTTGGGTTTTCTGCACAGCTTCAAACATTGGCTGAGTAATTTTATCTTCAACGCCCAGAGCCATTGCAACAGCCCATGCTTGAGTTAACTGCTTGCCCAATGGGCCTAAGAATTCAACGTGATATTTGGTCATTTTCACGCCTTCTGGCAGGCCTTTGCGTACTGCATCAGAAACGTGGTAAACCTCTTCGAACTCATAGCAATGTGGGCAGTAGAATGAGAAAAACTCTAAAACCTGTGGCTCATTAGTGATGCTTTTATCCAGCTTCACATACTGATCGCCTTCAGAAAATTGAGCCGCAGAGGCACCAAATGCCATTGCGATCCCAACTAACGCCAACCAAATCTTTTTCATGCGAACTTCTCCATCGTCTTAAGTTTTTTGATTTAATACATCGGCATTAGCTGTAACGGTGGTGCTTGTAACAGCTTAACCTGTTCCATGAAGGCAGATGTTTGTCTCAACCAGAAACTCTCATCGGTCATCCACGGAAAACTCTTTGGAAAGGCAGGATCTTGCCAGCGGCGGGCAACCCATGCCAAATAGTGCACCATGCGCATAGCACGCAGCGGCTCTATTAGTTTTAGCTGCTGAGAGTCAAAATCAGCAAATTCGCCGTAGGCCTCAAGCAAAATATCCAATTGGATCAGCTGATCTTGGCGCTCGCCATGCAATAGCATCCATAAATCTTGGACCGCTGGACCATTGCGCGCGTCATCTAAGTCAACAAACAGCGGGCCATCTCGCCACAGTATATTGCCGGGATGGCAATCACCATGCAGTCGTACCGGCGCCCAGTCGGTTGTCCAATACTGCTCCACTTCCAAAATCAATGACTCTAGAGCAGCAAGAAACGCAGGTTTTAGCTTTATGGGTATTAATGAAGTACGCTCTAAAACAGCCCTTGGCTGATAGAGATACTCATCCAACCCCATCGTTGGCCGCTCGCTGAAGAGCTTCTGCTGACCCACTTGATGGATACGCGCCATATAACGCCCAACCCATTCAAGCTGATCGTCGTTGTCAATTTCATATGCACGGCCACCCACGCTTGGAAACAGAGTAAAGGCATAACCAGCAAAATGATGAAGCGTTTGTCCATTTAATGACAACGGTGCAACAACTGGGATCTCGCTGTCAGACAGCTCACGAGCAAAGCCATGTTCCTCGCCGATTTGGCTATCTGACCATCTTTCAGGACGGTAGAACTTCGCAACATAGCGCTGACGCTCTTCATCCATCAGTTGAAAGACACGGTTCTCATAGCTATTGAGCTCGGTTAAGCCGGAATCAATACGAATCCCCGTACTCTCAATGGCATCGAGAATAAGATCTGGCGTAAGTGTTTGAAAACTGAAAGTTGGATTTGTCATAGTCAGGCCAGAGCTCGCGCAATAAACCAAGATGATAACATTATCAAATCGACCTACCGCGCTGTTTATGCGCTATCTTGTCTGAAATTAGTCTTTGATTACGCCTCTGGCACGCAGAATAGCGGTCTTAAAGTCTTCCTCGTAGTCTTTCTTTAGACCAGGGATAACTTCAGTGCTGGCGCTGTTACGCATCTTAAGGTGATAAATGAGAATATCGTCGGTCAGGTCAGCTAAATCGCCTTTAAACCCTGCTTCATTGGCTAGTTTTTGCAAAAATTGAACCAGATTTAAATCAGGTTCTTGTTGCCAAGCTGGATGGATCAGTTCAATGAGTTCATTAACGCGATGGCATTTCATTATGTATTTCTCCCTGATGCTTAATGGGCAGACAAATTATCAGTCTTAATTTACCAAAGATAGCCCTTGCTCGTATAACATTCACTTTTTACAAACTATTACACGCACAGGAAACTCTGGGACAGGCGCGTTACAATAGCCTATTAGCGATAGAGAGAGACACTGTATGTATGACATCGAAGGTGTAATTCTAGCAGGAGGAAGAGCCTCTAGAATGGGTGGTAATGATAAAGGCCTCGTTCTACTCAATGGCAAACCTCTTTATCAATATGTGCAGGAAGCTCTGGCACCTCAGGTAACAAGACTGTCCATCAATGCTAATCGCAATATATCAATTTACCAACGTTCAGGGCTAAGCGTATTCCCTGACGTTCTTAACGATTACCCCGGACCATTAGCAGGAATGCTAAGTGGTTTGCAGCAAAGCCACCATGAGTGGGTTGTGTTTGCTCCATGTGATGTTCCTTTTATTCCAACAGATATCGTGCATCATCTATGGACATATAAAGCAGATAAAAAAGCCGCATACATATTTGATGGAAACAGAGCACATCCAACAATTGCGTTATTGCACCGTTCCCTCATTTCGCCTCTGATGAATTATCTTGAACGAGGCGAGCGGAAATTAATGATTTTTTTAGAACAATGTGAAGCCCAAAGGATTACGTATCCTAAAGAAGAGTGTTTCATCAATTTCAATACATACGAAGAGTGTTTGCGATGCGAGCAGAAGCTAAAGGAACAAAAATGAAGAACAACATACCTTTGCTTGGTATAGCGGCTTATAGCGGGACAGGAAAAACAACGCTATTAAAAAAGCTTATTCCGCTTCTGAATACTAAAGGGATAAGAATCGCGCTTATTAAACACACACACCACGATATGGATATTGATACGCCAGGAAAAGATAGCTACGAGCTTCGTAAAGCAGGTGCAGAGCAAACCTTGGTGGCAAGTGACAAACGATGGGCGCTAATGACGGAAACGCCAGAGGAAGAGCCTCTGGATTTACAATTTCTGGCTTCGAAGATCGATCCCTCTCGCTGCGACCTTATTCTGGTTGAAGGCTTTAAGCATGAACCTATTCCTAAGATCGCGTTATACCGTGAATCCGTCGGGAAGCCTTTTGCTGGAATAATTGACGATCACGTAGTGATGCTGGCGAGCGATGGAAACATTAACTGCAATCTTCCTATGCTAGATATTAATAACATCGGACACATCGCAGATTTCATCGAAGAATGGTTAGAACAGCAGTAAATTCGATCTACATAAAATAATAAATAGCCGCGTTAGCGGTTATTTATTTGATAATTTTTTCAAATTCCCCATAGCAAAAAACCCCAGTCTTTCGACTGAGGTTCTTTACTTTATTTAAAACCTGGCAGTTCCCTACTCTCGCATGGGGAGACCCCACACTACCATCGGCGCTACGGCGTTTCACTT
>Ga0308172_1000286_pt1 | contig 80193 bp, 77 predicted proteins | sample PhyGR2_FD_202134 | JGI IMG/M metagenome (GOLD analysis project Ga0308172, IMG submission 202134) | Phyllosphere microbial communities from UC Gill Tract Community Farm, Albany, California, United States - DLSLSG.R2 | ecosystem: Host-associated > Plants > Phyllosphere > Unclassified | place: USA... | reverse complement strand
TAGTGTGGGGTCTCCCCATGCGAGAGTAGGGAACTGCCAGGCATCAAATTGAAGGACCTGCACGTAACCTCGGGCAGTTCACTACTCAGTAGAGTAGGACAAAAGCGAACGCTTTTGAACGCTGCGAGGCAGCGGCCCGAAGGGTGAATCACAGCATGATTCATAAACTGCCAGGCATCAAATTAAGACCAGCACGCTGGTCGTGACCTTACCGGTGACGCGGAAGGGCGATATACCTGATATCAGAACGTTTTTCTGACGTCAGTACAGAATCGGTGGAGCGGTAGTTCAGTTGGTTAGAATACCTGCCTGTCACGCAGGGGGTCGCGGGTTCGAGCCCCGTCCGTTCCGCCACTTAATTGGAAAGCCCTGACTTAACGGTCAGGGCTTTTTCCATTTCTGAGCCAAAATAATTGCCATTACTCTTCCACACGGCAACGTCTCACAGGCTGTAGCGAGCACAGCCCTTCAGGGCTTTATAGAGAGGTGTTGCTGCAAATCGTTTTGCACATGCCAGGGCTGTCTGACCACCCACTCACTGAGAAAATCAATAAAGGCACGCACGCGCTGGGTTACGCCGAGATCGCTGTAATACACGGCGTTAAAGGGCATCTCAACCGGCAAACGCTGATCGGCCATGATCTCCACCAGGCTGCCTTCTTCAATTTCTTTATGCACCATGTAATCTGACAGACAGGCGATACCATTCCCTTCCAGGCAAAGCTGCTTGATGGTCTCTCCGCTATTTGAATCGAGCTCAGAACGAATGCCATAAAGTTCGCCGCCTTCACAGGCCACAGGCCAACGATTAAGGCGCGGTGCATCAATAAAACCAAGACACTGATGATTATCCAGATCGGCCGCCCGCAAAGGTATACCGTGTTTTTTCAAATAGTCGGGAGAGGCAATGAGACGGCGATAGCTAATAAAAAGCAGTCGCGCTCTGAGGCCAGAATCCGTCAGGCTGCCTGCCCGAATTGCCACATCGACTTTTCGCTCAATCAGGTTGATAAAGTTTTCAGAAGAAATCAGCGAAAGCGCGATGTCCGGATAGCGTTCCCGAAAGGACTTTATCATCGGCATGATGAGATGCAATATGACTGGCGTAGCTGCGTCTATCCGCAACAGCCCTTTGGGCACATCACGGCTTTCCATCAACTCGTTTTCCGCCGCGGTCATCACCTGAAGAAAATGTTGGACCTGCTGAAAATAACGTTCCCCTTCCTGCGTTAATGCAAGATTGCGGGTCGTTCGCGTAAGTAAGGCCAGCCCCAGCTTAGTTTCCAGCTTCTTAATCGTACGGCTTACGGCAGAGTTGGCCATCTCTAACGTCTCGGCAGCCCGGCTGAAGCTTCCACTTTCAACCACGCTCACAAATACTTTCAGTTCTTCAGACGATGCCTTCATGGTGTCTCTTCACGCCAAATAGCCTGTAGGCCGATAGAACTGTTATTAAAGCACAGCACTGACCTGGCCCCTTGGCGCGAAAGGCTTTTTCCCGATAAGACAGATGATAAATTATGCCGCGCTTGAGCAGACCGGCCCACAAGACAGCGTATCAATACAGCCCGTTATGATTAAAATAAACAGAGTGGGTTTGGAACAATCGGCAGCATCTATTGAAACCGCGTACTAAAATCCCTATAACAGATAAGTCATACGACTTTTTGAACGATTAGCCAGGCGGGAAAGTGCGCAAAAAAACCTACGCGATGAGATATGTAGCCGGACAGCCAGCGGAGAGGATCTTTCCCCCGGGTGCAATGTTTCATCTCGGCCAGGCGCTGCCTCCCGGCGCGCCGCTCCCCGCTCACCCCAATCTTAAAGTGCTGGTATGGAATATCTTTAAACAGCAGCGTGCCGACTGGATGTCCGTACTGGAAGGCTTTGGTAAAGATGCGCATCTGGTTCTGCTCCAGGAAGCGCAAACCACGCCAGAGCTTATCCGGTTTGCGACCAGCAACTATCTGGCGGCCGATCAGGTTCCGGCATTCGTGTTGCCTCAGCATCCCTCTGGCGTGATGACACTGGCTTCCGCTCACCCAGTCTACTGTTGCCCTTTGCGTGAGCGAGAGCCGCTTCTGAGGCTCTCTAAATCGGCTTTAGTCACGGCCTATCCGTTACCCACGGGTGAAACGCTTATGGTAGTCAACATTCATGCCGTAAACTTTAGTCTGGGCGTGGATGTCTACAGTAAACAACTTGGGCCTATTGGCGAACAGATCGTTCACCACCGTGGTCCGGTTATCATGGCTGGCGATTTCAATGCGTGGAGTCGTCAACGGATTAACGCGCTTTACCGGTTTGCTCATCAGATGCAGCTGGAAGAGGTGATGTTCACCGCGGATCATCGACGTAAAGCCTTTGGCCGGCCGTTAGATTTCGTCTTCTATCGCGACATGCACGTTAGTGAGGCGTCAGTGCTGGTGACGCGCGCATCCGATCATAATCCCTTACTGGTCGAATTTAACGCCAGTCGGTGAGGAGAATCGCGGAGAGGCGTTCTGTCAGGAGGAGAGGGCGAAACGCCGGGAGATCATGCAAAGTGCAGAAGAATCGAATAAGAAAAAAGGCTGACATTTGTCAGCCTTTTCAACGTATCAGGTATCTGGCGTTGCGTTATTCTTAACAAACAACGTTAGCTCATCGCCAGGCTGAATATCTTTTGCATTACTCACAACACTGTTCCAGCGCATCACGTCTTTAATATTCACGCCGTGACGACGGGCGATACTGTCAAGAGAATCACCCTTACGAACACGATAGGTGATGCTGTTGCCATTATCCGCCAGGCTCGTGCCGCTCGATCCGACGGTCAGTATCTGGCCCGGACGAATGCTGGCACTGCGCAGGTTATTTTGCTGCTTCAGTGTTGCAACGCTGACGCCTAACTTATTGGCAATGCCCGACAGGGTATCGCCGCTTCGCACTTTGTAGCCACCATCATTACTGGCCTTTGCCAGTTGGGTGGGCTGCACTGCAGAGATATCACCGGAAGCCAGTGAATCCCGCAACTGTGCGACGTTAGCTTTCGGCACCATAATGTAGTGTGGCCCATTAGGTGCTGTCGCACCGCCTTTATACCCGGTATTGAAGCTCTTCAACTTTGTGAGCGACATACCGGCCATTTCAGCGGCTTGCGTCAGTTTTATCTGCTGACCCACTTCAACACGTGCCAGTGCACGGTTTTCGTTAGGTGTCGGCAGTTTGATACCGTAACGCTTGTTGTTCTTAAGCAACTCGCTCAAGGCCAACATTTTTGGAACATAAACCGTCGTTTCACGTGGAAGCGAAAGATGCCAGAAGTCGGTAGGCTTACCGCGTGCCTTGTTCTGCTTAATCGCTTTGAGCACACGTCCTTCGCCACTGTTGTAGGCCGCAACTGTCAGAAGCCAGTCACCACCGAACATGGTATTTAGACGCTGCATCATATCCAGCGCTACTTTGGTTGAAGCGACAACATCGCGACGACCATCGTAGTAACGGTTTTGTTTTAAACCATAGTTTCGACCCGTACTGCCAACAATCTGCCAGATGCCAGCGGCATTTGCAGATGACGTTGCGTGAGGATCAAAAGCGCTCTCCACTATGGGTAGCAGTACTAGTTCCATCGGCATCTTACGTTTCTTAATCTGCTCGACTATCCAGTACATGTACGGCTCTGCCCGTAATGTTACATCGTGGAGATAGCTCTTATTTTTTAAAAACTTTAATTTCTGTTCGCGGATCCGGGGGTTTTCCGGAATCCCCATCTTCAACTCGTCACTAATGAAACTCCAGAGATCACTATCTTCTGCGAGGCCAGTTCCATCTTCCTGCCATCGCGGCGATAAAAGTCGATCACCGTACTTTCCATTTTCACTTTGACCAGCTGAAGACAGACTCTGTGCATGCTGTTCGGGGATATTGGCGTCATTCCGTGATGCCTGACATCCTACCAGCAAGACCGAGGCGAGTAATATCGCTTTAGCCTTCATGTGTGTGTCAATAGTTCGCTTAAAAGACGAGCAACTATACGTGACGGTCCTTCACAACACAACCTGAAAAATCAAAAACGGTCTTTCTTCTCGCGTAGAACGGCAAATGTCTTCCATACAGGCTCTACCTCTGAATCAACGCTCAAAGCATGTTGTAAATCAGGATCTTGCGTTCTGAGAAATAAATTTATCACACGCTCGTGAGCCAGTTTTGTAGGTAAAGTAATGCGATTTTCGGCCCGTAAGTCCTTAATTTTATGGTATTCAGCCGTTATTTGCGGATCGTGGGGTAAAATTGCAGCAGCAAACTTCAGATTGGATAAAGTGTATTCATGTGCACAGCACACCAGGGTATCCTCTGGGAGTTGGTTAAGCTTTTGAAAAGACTCAAACATTTGCTCTGGCGTACCTTCAAATAATCTACCGCAGCCGCCCGAAAACAGAGTGTCACCGCAGAAAAGATAAGGCGAACTGTAATATGAGATATGTCCTAAAGTGTGTCCTGGCGTAGCGATAACCTCGAAAGACAGACCCAGAACGTTGAATTTATCCCCTTCGCTGACCCGAATGGTTGCACCTTTGTCCGCTGTTTCTTGCGGACCATAAACGGCAATGTCAGGAAAATGTTCGCAGAGGGTTTTAACACCGCCTGTGTGGTCATTATGATGATGGGTTAACAAAATCGCTTCAGGCTGCCAGCCGTTAGCTTTGATCTTCTCCAGTACCGGCTGAGCTTCACCGGGATCGACAATCAGGCATTTTCCGTTGTCATCTGTTAACGTCCAGATGTAGTTATCTTGTAATGCAGGAATACTGGTAAGATTCATAGATACCTCTCGCTGGCCGTATAAAAAGGAAAATGGTAAAGCATGAAGCCCGCTAAAACACGCCAAATCCTGAACGCGCCACGCTCATGGCACGATATGCCCTGGGGCGTCTATTTCCGCGATGCGCTTACACAGCAGCTTCAGCCTTACCTGGGAAAGCTGTACGGCTTTCATATGCTTAAGCTTGGCAACCTCAGCGCAGAAATCAATACAGAAAATTGTGCTATCTCACATCAGGTCAGTGTAGGCACTGAAGGGGAACAGCTACAGGTGCTGGCAAATCCGGCACAGCTGCCGTTTGAATCGAAGTCTGTTGATGCCTGTTTACTGGCCCACACGTTATCCTGGAGTCAGGATCCGCACCGGATATTGCGCGAGGTTGATCGCGTTCTGATCGATGACGGCTGGATGATCATCAGTGGCTTTAATCCGTTCAGTCTGCTGGGCATCAGTAAGATGGTGCCGGGCATCCAGCGTAAAGCGCCCTGGAGCAGCCGGATGTTTAGTCAGATGCGATTACTGGACTGGCTGGGCTTACTGAATTACGAAGTGGTTTACCGCACGCGTTTCCAGGTGCTGCCCTGGCATCGGCAGGGGGGGAAAATGATCAGCGCCCATCTTCCCGCGTTAGGTTGCCTGAACATTGTTGTGGCGCGTAAACGAAGTTTTCCCCTTACGCCCACCAAGGCGCGGATGAGCCTGAGCAAAAGACAATTGCCCCAGACGGTCAACGCGACGCGCCAGTTCCGACACGTCAAAGATCAGGATTCTGGCTGATAGCCAATATCATCAAAGGCCGGGTTGTTCGCTGCGCTGCGCGCCAGTTCATCACAACGTTCGTTTTCGGGATGGCCGGCATGACCTTTAACCCATTCCCACTGAATCTGGTGTGTGCTGAGCGCGGTATCCAGCCGTTGCCACAAATCGACGTTCTTAACCGGCTTCTTCTCAGCTGTTTTCCAGCCACGCTTTTTCCAGTTGTGTATCCATTGTGTAATACCCTGGCGCACATACTGACTGTCGGTACTTAACACCACATCGCAGGGTTGCGTCAGGGCTTCCAGTGACACGATGGCCGCCATTAACTCCATGCGATTATTGGTCGTCAGGCGATAACCCGCACTGAAGGTTTTTTCATGCTGCCCGTAACGCAAAATTGCGCCATAACCACCGGGGCCCGGGTTGCCGAGACAAGATCCATCGGTGAAAATCTCTACCTGTTTACGCATCTCTGGTAGACTTCCTTCTGACAAAACGCCAAGTCTGACATAAAACGAGGCCTATGAGCACTGCAAATAACCGTCAAATTGTTCTCGATACTGAAACCACCGGTATGAATATGATCGGGGTACATTATGAAGGTCACCGCATCATTGAGATTGGTGCCGTCGAAGTCATTAACCGCCGCCTGACGGGCAATAACTTCCATATGTATCTCAAGCCCGACAGGCTGGTGGATCCTGAAGCGTTTGGCGTTCACGGTATCGCCGATGAATTCCTGCTGGATAAGCCGACCTTCAGCGATATTGCCGATGAGTTTCTCGATTACATCCGCGGTGCGGAGTTGGTGATTCATAACGCGTCGTTTGATATCGGCTTTATGGATTACGAATTCGGTAAACTGCAGCGCGGTATTGAGAAAACCGAAACCTTCTGCAAGATTACCGACAGCCTGGCAATGGCGCGCCGCATGTTTCCCGGCAAGCGCAACAGCCTTGATGCGCTGTGCTCACGTTACGAAATAGATAACAGCAAGCGTACGCTGCACGGCGCACTGCTGGATGCCGAGATACTGGCCGAAGTTTTCTTAACGATGACCGGCGGGCAAACTTCGCTGTCGTTCTCATCGGAAGAGGAACGAGCACGTCAGCAGCAGAGCGAAGGTATTCAGCGTATTGCTCGCCCCAGCTCGGGATTGCGTGTGGTTACCGCCAGCGATGAGGAAGTTAACCAGCATGAGTCCCGGTTAGATCTCATTATGAAGAAGGGCGGCAGCTGTCTGTGGCGCGCCTGAGTCGCAAAGATTTGTGTGTAAAATCAACATTGGGGCGAAAATAGCAGCAAACAGAATATTGCACGGGGAAAAGCGTTGACGCGTACTCTTGTTGTGATTAATATTCGCCTCGTTCCCGACGGGGAACAAAGCGCGGAGCGGTAGTTCAGTTGGTTAGAATACCTGCCTGTCACGCAGGGGGTCGCGGGTTCGAGCCCCGTCCGTTCCGCCAAATTTCGACGCCATGCTGGTTATCAGCATGGCGTTTTTAGTTTTCTAGCGTCGAAAACTCCGAAACAATTTCCTTTCATTCAGGCAACCAAAGTATTAATGCTGCCAAATAAAAACGTTGTCTCACGCCAGCACGATTAACATCTTCGCACCACTAAATCATTAACTGCAAACGGTTGAACGCCCGATTCCAGTCATGACTGAAATCATCAATGGCATGCTTTGCCAGAGGGGAGTTAAACATTTCGCACATCACATCGACAGGTAAGGTGACAGCCGCCGCGCCAGAGAGCATGCAGTCCGCTACCTGCGTCGTGTTTTTAAAGCTGGCTGCTAATATCTTGCACTCCATCTTATGCAGTTGAATAAATTGCTGCATATCTGAAACGGCCTGCTTTGCATTGATATTATTATTTTCCATACGGTTGAAATAGGGCGCAATATAATCAGCGCCAGCAAAGGCCGCCAACATCGCCTGTGAGGTAGAGTAAATCGCCGTGCCTAAAGTAGGAATGTTACGTTGTTTCAACTGGGTAATCGCGGCGAGTCCGGCCCGGTCGACGGGGATTTTCACGACCATATTGGCGCACAGCTCATGGAGGTACTGCGCCTCGCGAATAATCGTTGGTGTATCCTTTGCCAGAACCTGAGCAAAGATAAGCTTCTCTTCCCCTAAAATCGTGCGTAGCTCGCTGATTAACTTCGTCAGTTCGACGCCAGATTTGGCGACGAGCGAAGGGTTGGTGGTCACGCCATTAACGGGTAAAACGTTGACCAGATCGTGAATAGCTAACGTATCTGCACTATCGATATACAATTCCATATTCCCTCCCAGGTGGCTGATAGATTAAAAACGGGCTAAATAAATGTTATTTATGCAAATCATAGAGATTGATGGCTCCAACTAACTGACCCTGTTGATTGACGACTGGCGCCGCGCTAATGCGTCGGTCATATAATTTCTGCGTAGCGGCCGCAACGCTAAGGTGTTCGGCCAGTTTGTAGCCGGGGCGCGTCAGGAGAGGATCAAGCCGATCGTCCAGCTTTTTACCAGCTAACAGCGCGCGGCGCAGATCGCCGTCAGTAAAAATACCCTCGATAGCGTTGTCGTCATCACAGGCAATCACAATCCCCATACCGGTACGGGTCAGTTCTTCCATGGCATCTAACACGGAGGCGTTTTTATTTACGCGAGGAATGCGTTCGCCTTTTCGCATACATTGCGCAACCGAATTAAGCAGGCCAGCGCCCAGGCTGCCTCCGGGATGGGAGCGGGCAAATTGCTCCTCATTAAAATTACGTGAACGCATCAGCGCCATTGCCAAAGCGTCACCCAATAACAGGGTATTCACGGCGCTCGACGTGGGCGCAAGCCCCATCGGGCAGGCTTCCCGATTAACAGCAAGATGCAGTACGTGGTTGGCCTGCTGGGCCAGAAAGGAGTGGGCGACATTAGTGATCGCAATAATGGGAACGTTGAGCGCCTTAAGGGCAGGAACAATAATCTGTAATTCAGCCGCGCTGCCGGAATTCGAGATAAAAATAAACACGTCCTGCGAAGTGATCATGCCCAGATCGCCATGCAAGGCTTCAGCAGGATGCACAAAAAAAGCGGGAGTGCCGGTACTGGCCAGCGAAGCGGCGATTTTTTTTCCAATATGGCCAGATTTACCGATGCCAGAAACAATCGTTTTGCCCTGACATTGCAGAATTAATTCACACGCATTGATAAACGCGTCATCTAAGCTGTGAAACAGATTCTGAGCCTCGGCAATTTCAAGCGACAGCGCCTCTCTGGCATACTCGAGCAGCACCTCTTTATTCTTCATCCTCCCCTCCTGCGACAATGACGTTGATTTTTTTGTCCACGAGTCGCTGAAGGTAATGAGGCGTAATACCGGCATCCGTGATAATGGTATCCACCTTATCCAGACTACACACCACATTTGGGCTTTTACGACCAAACTTGGATGAATCAGCAAGAACAATAATCCTGTCAGCCGCCGCGCACATCGACGTGCTGACGGCATGAACTTCGTTAAAGGTGGTGATCCCCATATCCAAATCAATACCATCGGCGCCAATAAATAACTTATCGAAGTTAAAAGAGCGGAAGGCTGACTCGGCAAGTCCGCCATGAAATGAGGCGGACTTTTTTCGTAACGTTCCGCCGGGCATTAAAATGGTCTGATCGCCATCTAATTCCATTAACGCATTCACAATGTGCAGGCTGTTTGTCATGACGGTAATGTTATTGAAGGGTTTGAGATGCCTGACCATTTGAAGCACGGTGCTGCCGGTATCCAGGATTAGCGAATCACCATCGTTAACCAGCTGTATGGCCGATTCAGCAATGTGCCTTTTTCTGTCACTGTTGATATGCGTTTTATGGTCGATAGGTTGATCGCCTTCTTCATGGCTCAGAATGACGCCACCGTGAATACGAATCACCTCGCTGCGCTTTTCCATTTCGGTCAGATCTTTGCGAATCGTCGTGCCTGTTGCTTTGAAATAGTCGATCAGATCGCCAATGGTGGTTTTGCCATTTTTTTGGAGATAGGCAAGGATAGCTTCCTGTCTTTGTTGCGGTTTCATCAGTAACGCCTTATCTGAAAGGGGTTTTGTCAAAATTAAAGCAGCGCTAAAATTTTCATCCTGCTTTCAATTTAACACATCACTCTTTCATTGATATGGCGGAAAGTAAGGCTTTTTGACACGTTTCACGTTCGGGAAAAATTTTTTTCGCATCGATATCATCAAGATAACAGTCGGTTAACAAAGGCAAAGCATGTGGACGCGCAAAAACGGTGAAGCCTTTCATAATGACAGCCGCCAGGATTCGTCCTTCGGAATTGACCGCGACTGCGATAATTACGCGGGGTTTAACGTTGAAGCGGTTTGAAGCCGATCGCCCGATGCCAACCCGACCTTGCTGAAATAACCCCTCCAGCATATGGTTAAAGCGTCGTAACTGATACCAGCCAAACAACGAATGGGCCAGCCATGCCAACAGTGCTACAGCAATTATCCCGCTACTCATCTTCGTCTCCTGAGCAAGGCCAACATACCAGGCCAGCGATATTGAAGGGGGCAATCAGAACATCACCTGGCCGCCCGTGATATTGATAGACTGCCCGGTGCAATATGAGGCCTTGTCACTTGCATAAAACAACAAGACGTTCAGCACATCCTGGTATTCACAACCGCGCTTGAGTGGCACTTTTGCAATATAGCTGGCTTCAACTTCCTCGGGCGAGATGCCCAGTTTTTTTGCATACTGAGGAAGCAGAGACTGAAACATCGGCGATTTGAGCAAATTACCCAGCATCAGCGAATGTACTCTGATGCCATAATCCGCTAAATCGAGGGCCAGTGACTGTGTTAATCCCACGCCGCCAAATTTAGCCGCGCTGTAGCCCGAATTATGTTTACTGCCTGTTTTTCCCGACTTCGAATTGATCTGAATAATGCGGCCCGGAATATTATCGCGAATCATCAGTCGGGAAAATTCACGTGCACAGAGAAAATACCCAACCAGATTGACCTGCAAAGATATTTCAAAATCTTTTAAGGCGAAATCAGTGACAAAGGACGCTTTTGCCATGCCGGCACTGTAAATCATCACATTGACCTGTTTAAAGACCTTATCGATATTGCCAGCAAGCGCAATAACACTCGCCTCATCTGTTGCATCAACCTCAAAACCCACGGCCCGATCGGCGCCATATTCGGCGTTAATTTCTGAGGCGACCTTTCGGGCGTTTTCCCCTTTCAAATCCGCGACGGCAACGCGGTAACCTGCTTCGGCCAGCCCTTTTGCCAGAAATGCCCCCAGCGTTTGCCCACCACCGATAACCACAGCAACTTCAGACATAACTCGCTCCTATGCAAAGAGTTTTACGGATGTTTCCGTCGTAATTCTGTCGGGCGCTTTTCCACTAACATGGATTGAACCAGGCAGTTGCGCGGTTGGCTGCCCGTCGAAAACAACGGTGATATGGCCCAGTTCGCGCAAGTTTTCGATCGCGACCTCACCGATGGCCGTCACGGCATAACACCGTTCTCCCAGCTGCAGGGTTGAACCCGTGACAGGATGCCCCGTCAGCGTGCCATGCTGGTGGATAAAGCAATAATCCTGAATATCGGCGGGTGCGCCTTCCCGAAATAAAATCATCATGTTTTCAAGCAGCGCATCGTGGGCGTTTATGCCCACTTTGATTATTTCGGTTTCAAAGTGCGTCATGACTTTTCTCCAGAAGGGGGGCGTTTAGTGATAAATAAAGGCAGAGACTGCCCAGGCAATCAGCACGGTAGGGGCACCGGTCAGGAAGCGGCCGACCAGAACGGAAGGAACCCCCACGCGCACGGTGTCCTGTTTCGCCTCCGCCAGCGATAAACCCACAGGAATAAAATCTGCAGCGGCTTGTGCATTGATGGCAAACAGGGCTGGCAGGGCAAGATGGGGCGGAATATGACCCAGTCCGATTTGAACGCCGATCAGTACACCAATAACCTGGGCTATCACGGCGCCCGGCCCCAAGAACGGCGACAGGAGCGGAAAGGAACAGATTAAGGCCAGCGTGATTAAGCCAAGAGGATTGGTGGCGAGTGGCGTCAGCCCGTGGGCAATCATATCGCCCAAACCTGAGGCCATGATGATGCCAATGATGGCCGCCACAAATGCCATAAAAGGGAGGATGGTCTTGAGTACGGTATCAATAGTATCCCGCCCGGCCTGGAAAAATTCGGCAACGACGGTCCCCATTCCTGTGCCAATTTTTGCCAGTAAACCGTCGCTTTGCTCGGTAATTTTTTTACTCGAGTCATAATCTTTCCCCGCGCCCGCGCCCGCGCCCGCGCCACGGGGCGCGGGGGCAGCACGTTTTTCGTCATGGGTGTGAATGACGTCTTTACTGCCGTGATCCTCGCGATTGACGATGCTGATATTCTCAGGCTTAACGCCAGAGACATAAATGTCTTCCAGGATATATTGTGCCAGCGGTCCGGACTTTCCTGTCGCATGGATATTCACGGTGGGGATACCGCGTTTGGGATAAAGACCACAACGCAGCGTGCCACCACAATCGATGATGGCCAGACCAATTTCATCGGCTGGCGGTTCCCCTTGTTTGAAACCATCTACGGCTTCCCAATGGGTGATTTCACTAATCCTGTCCACGATTGACGGTCGGGCGCCGGCGGTGATGTAAACAATTTTTTTCCCGGGTGTTATATCAAGTTGTAAAGGGCCGCCCCAACCGCTGCTTCCTTTTTCGATACGGATTTGTGTCGTCATTTTATTTTCCGCCTTTATTAGAGCTGAACGTTTTTATCGAGTTTGATGCCCATCTTTTTTTCAAACAGGCTGGTGGTGAGATCGGTAATCCAGCCGCGAAAAAAGTTAGTAAAAAGCCCAACCAGAAAATAGCTGACAGCAAGAGGGCCCAGGGGTAAGCCCAGGGTTGTCAGGCCACTGGCAACCCCTAAATAAACGAAGAGTTCACCCGGATTCACGTGCGGAAATAACCCATTCATTGAATGGCAACTGTATGACGAGGCCGCGTAATATCCTGGCTTATATTTCTCGGGCATAAATCGCCCCAGGCTGAGTGTCATCGGGTTACAAAAAACAAAGGTGCCAATAAGCGGTAAAAGCAAATAGCGTGATACAGAATTTCCCGCACATTTCTGTGCCAGCCGTTCAATTCGATGTTGCCCTACGAATCGGATTAACGCGTTCATTACGACTAATAAACTAATTAACAAAGGTAAAATTCCTGTCACCATGCCGACAAAAACTTCACCTCCTTTCTGGAACAGTCCAATAAACCATTCCGCACCAAAGGTGATTGCATCAATCATGTGCCGCTCCTTTTAAGGTTGCCCGGATTTTCACGTTGGTTAGGTCTTAACACGCAGAAAATATAGTCGTTTAAAAAGCATAAATATTTTATATAGATCACAAATAAATCATTTAACTTTCATTTTGAATCTTTTTTATTTTGAAATGAATGTTATCGGGTGTGGGAATCCCGCGTTCTTTCGTTACCGCGACGCCGGGATACGCAGAGGGTTTAATGACTTATCTCGCTGATTTTAAATGCCTTGTCACTGCAAATTTCTAGCAGGTCAAGACAGGGGGTAACGGGCACACGGCGCTTTTGCACGAAAGGGAGAGGGGGGCAAACAGGATGAGCGCGTATTCACCCACGAACATTATCTGGGGCGGTCAGGGCTGGCGCGCCAAACAGTCGGCAGTATTCGCCATCAAGGCGATCCGGTGTTCGGCTATTAAAAAAAACGACTCCAGTCAGAGTCGTTTATATGGTTATTGTACAGTCATACTGCGTCTGAACAGGGCGTTATTCCTTCTGCATGACCACCGTGCCGGCAGGCATAGTGAGGTCTTTCTGCTCGGTCTGCTTTTCTCGCGCCACTAACCAGTAGCAGCTTGCCGCCAGCGCCACGCCGATAAACCAGCTAAAGTTGGCCACCTGATGCAGGGAAGGGATAAAACTGATCACCAGACAGATAGCGACTGAGGGCAGCAAAGCGATAATGGCCTTCGGGTTAAATCCACCGCGATACCAGTAGCGCCCCTGCGGTGTGGCATCAAACAGATCGTCTACTGAAATACGGCCGCCCTTAATCAGATAAAAATCGGCTAACAGAATGCCAAACAGCGGGCCGATAAACGAACCCAGTACGTCGAGCGTGTAGTGAATCAGTTCAGGAGACTGAAACAGATTCCACGGTGTGAGCAGGACCGATCCGACTGCCGCAATCATGCCACCGGTGCGGAAACTGATTTTCTGCGGCGAACAGTTTGAAAAATCGAAAGCAGGCGAGACAAAGTTCGCCACGATGTTGATACCGATCGTTGCGGTGATCATGGTCAGTAAGCCAATCGCCACGGCTAAATCGCTGCCGACCATGCTGACGGTTTCAATAGGATCGGTAATCATTTTGCCAAACAGGGATTGAGTGCCCGATACAATGACAACGGTCACGATGGAGAACAGCAGAAAGTTGAACGGCAGTCCCCAGCGGTTACCCCGGCGGATCTCGCCCATGCTTTTGCCATAGCGGGAAAAGTCACCAAAGTTCAGCAGCGGGCCTGAGAAGTAAGACACCACTAATGCCGTTGCCGTAATCATCTGCCAGGTTTGTTCGCCTGCCGACAGCGACTTGCTGGCCAGCGTAAAGGAGATACCGTCGAAACCGGTTTTGTATACAATCCAGCCCGCCAGTGCCAGCATCACCACATACACTGCGGGGCCTGCGATATCGATAAAGCGCTTAATCGCACTCATGCCATGCCAGAACACCATTGCCTGCAGAACCCACATCACGCCAAAGCAGTACCAGCCCAGCTGCGATAAACCAAGCCAGTGGCTGTGGGTCAGGCTTTCAAGCGACGGGTAAAACTTCAGCAGCACCAGCATCAGCGCGTTTGCCGCCAGCCAGGTCTGAATACCGTACCAGGCAAATGCAATCAGGCCGCGGATTACCGCCGGAATATTAGCCCCGAAAACACCGAATGCCTGACGACAAATAACCGCATAAGGCACACCGGCCATCTGGCTCGGTTTAGCGACCAGGTTGGCGCAGAGCTGAACAATGCAGATCCCCGCCAACAGGCAGAGCAGCACCTGCCAGCTCGCCAGGCCCAACGTGAAGAAGCTCGCCGCTACCACATAGCCGCCCATGCTGTGTACGTCCGACATCCAGAAAGAAAAGATGTTGTACCAGGACCAGTTTTGATGGCGCGTAGGCGCCAGGTCTTCATTACATAGCTTTGGACTGTATGCTTTCCCGGCTTCAGAGGCCGATGTGCTACTCACCGTTGAATGATTTGGCATGAAACCTGCTCCTCTCAAAGACATGAATAAAATAACCTTGTGAAATGACTTTGCAGGATCCAGGCCAAATTTGTTTTTTGTATACAAAATTTATTTTTAACGTATACGATAAGTGACGCAACGCTGTTTACCGGAGCAGGTAATGAAGAGTGAAAAGGGCCAGAGAACGGCGGCCGATCTGCATGATAAAGATGAACCTATCTATCAGGCGTTAATGAACGCCATTGTTGAACACCAACTGCCGCCCGGCAGCAAATTGCCGGAAGAGGCGCTTTCAGAGGTCTTTGGCGTCAGCCGCACGGGCATCCGTAAAGTGTTGCAGCGCCTTGCTGCGGTGCAAATGGTTACGCTTACGCCCAAACGTGGTGCACATGTTGCTACGCCCGGCGTTGATGAAGCCCGTGATATTTTTCGTACCCGCAGTTTACTCGAGTGCGCCAACCTTCCCGCTGTGCTGGAACATATGCAGCCGCCTCACCTTGCCGGGCTGGCTGCGCTGGTCGCCCAGGAAAAGGCGGCCATCGAACATCACGATGGCCCTGCGGCGATTCGTCTCTCGGCGGCATTTCATATTCAGCTGCAGGCGATTTCCGGCAATCAGGTGTTAACCGATCTTGTTACGCGCCTGGCGCAGCGATCGTCTCTGGTGATTGCCGCATGGGGCGCGCCGTGGCAACGCGGTTGTCGCTGTGATGATCACGATCGTTTGTTACAGCTGCTACGTGAAAAGGCCTTGGTGCCGCTCACTGACTCACTGCAGCACCACTTTGAACACATTGTTTCCAGCCTGCATTTCGAACGCGGCGGCGAAACCTTGCCCGATTTCACCCGGCTATTTTCGGGTCACAAAGGAGCCGTATCATGAGCCTGATTCAGGTTATCAATCCTAATACCAGCCAGGCGATGACGGAAACCATCGGTCAGGCCGCCCGCGCCGTTGCCGCGCCCGGTACGGACATCCTCGCCGTGTGCCCTTCGCAGGGCGTGCCCTCCATTGAAGGGCATTTCGATGAGGCGATTGCGGCGATAGGCGTACTGGAGCAGGTGAAACTTGGCAGAGCACAGGGCGTCAGTGGCCACGTGATTGCCTGTTTTGGCGATCCGGGACTGCTGGCGGCACGTGAACTGGCCAGCGGTCCGGTCATCGGCATCGCAGAAGCGGCCATGCATACGGCCACACTGGTGGCAACGCGTTTCTCGATCGTCACCACGTTGCCGCGCACGCTGGTCATCGCACGACATTTACTTCAGCAGTATGGCTTTACCCACCATTGTGCGGCCTTACATGCTATCGATTTACCCGTGCTGGCGCTGGAGGATGGCAGCGGGCTGGCACAGGAGAAAGTGCGCCAGCGCTGTATACAGGCAAAACGGGAAGATGGCTGTGGGGCGATTGTTTTAGGCTGCGGCGGCATGGCAACGTTGGCGGCGTCGCTCACACAGGAGCTGGAGATGCCGGTGATTGATGGCGTCAGTGCGGCGGTAAAAATGGTGGAATCGCTGGTGGCGCTGGGATTTGGCACCAGCAAACAGGGCGATTTGGCTTATCCTTTACATAAACCCCTCTCGGGTGCCTTTCAGCACCTAAACTAAGCAGATGTTCCCGTTCACCGACAGGATGCAAGTTATGACTGAAAGCCAGGATAAGAAAACCTACAGCTTCAATAAAAATTACCCGCGCGATCTAATCGGTTACGGCGCGAATCCTCCTCATGCGGCGTGGCCCAAAAAAGCGCGGGTGGCGGTGCAGTTTGTGCTCAACTACGAGGAGGGGGCCGAGAACAGCGTGTTACATGGCGACACGGGTTCAGAGCAGTTCCTGTCTGACATCATTGGTGCCGCCAGCTATCCCGATCGTCACATGTCGATGGAATCGCTGTATGAATACGGTTCCCGAGCCGGTTTCTGGCGCATTCATAACGAGTTTCAGAAACGGGGATTGCCCCTCACCGTGTTCGGTGTGGCGATGGCCCTGGCGCGTCATCCGGAAATCGTAGACGCCATTAAACAGGCGAAGTACGACGTGGTCAGTCACGGCTGGCGCTGGATCCACTATCAGGGCATCGATGCTAAAACCGAGCGTCAGCACATGCAGCAGGCGGTGGATGTGTTAACGGATCTGTTTGGTCAGGCGCCGACGGGCTGGTACACCGGACGCGACAGCCCGAATACGCGTCGTCTGGTGGTCGAACAGGGCGGATTCAGTTACGACAGCGACTATTATGGCGACGATCTGCCCTTCTGGACGCAGGTTACCTGTCAGGATGGTACGGTAAAACCGCATCTGATCATTCCCTATACGCTCGAATGTAACGATATGCGCTTTGCATCGCCCCAGGGCTTTAACACCGCAGAGCAGTTCTTCACGTATTTGCGCGATACGTTCGACGTGCTGTATGAAGAAGGCGAGACCGCGCCCAAAATGATGTCGGTGGGGATGCACTGCCGCCTGTTAGGGCGCCCGGGAAAATTCCGCGCGCTACAAAACTTCCTTGACCACATTCAGCAGCATAAGGATGTGTGGATCTGTACCCGGCAGCAGATTGCCGAGCACTGGATAAAAACGCATCCCGCTTCAGAAGCGTAATCGCTTTCGGGCGGCAAGCGCGTGGCGGCAAAAGGCTGTCGCCACGTGCTGTCTCTGTTGCTGTCACCTGCGTGACGGCCGTGCGTGGAAGCGCTCAGTCGCACAGGGCGGGATCGGCCTCAATCATCAACTTCTTCATCTCCTCGAAATGCCGCAGAGAGAAGTCGGGAATACCTTCCCAGTTGCGGGCCGTTTTTTCCGCAACCTCATCGCTCAGGACTTTCAAGGGTTGCCCGGTAGACCAGGCGGTGACCAAAATCTGGCAGGCGCGCTCCAGCGTCCAGATGTCATCAAAGGCCTCGCCAATGGTCTGGGCGGTAACCATGACGCCGTGATTGCCCATTAACAGGCGACGCTTATCGGTCAGCAGGCTGGCCAGACGTGCGCCTTCCTCTTTCGTATCGGCCATGCCACCGTATAACGTATCTACCGCGATGCGGTTGAAGTAGCGCGCGCTGTTTTGATCGACAGGCGGAATGTGCGGCTGCGCCAGGCAGGCAACGCTGGTGGTGTAAACCGGATGCAGATGCATCACGACCCGGGTTTCTGGCAGCCGCTGATGAATTTGCCCATGAATGGACCAGGCGGTGGCATCAACATCATCCCACTCTGCACAGGATGCATCCTCAGCATTGAGCAGCAGTAAATCGCTGGCGCGAAGGCGTGAAAAGTGTTTCCACTTTGGGTTCATCAGAAACTGCTTACCATCCGGTGAGACAGCGGCACTGAAATGATTCGCTACCGCCTCATGCATGCCCAGGTGGGCAATAATGCGGAAGGCTGCCGCCAGATCGATACGCGTTTGTTCTTCGAAAGAAAGCGCCATATTACCTCCAGAAAATGAACGCGTGCCCGGCACGCGTTTGAGATTAAGGCTTAGGCATCAAGGTCTTGAGATCGTCCGCCGTCGGCGCTTCAAAATGGTATTTTTTGAGCAGTGCGGCATACTCTGGCGTTTTACTGTAGGCTTCCAGCGCCGCAACCAGGGCCTGTTTCACCTCCGTATTGTCCTTCTTCACGCCGAAACCGTTTAATACGGGATAGATGAGCGTCGTGGAAGATATCTGGATGCGGTCGCCCAGCTTCTGGACAACGCCACGCGCCACCGCGGCATCGGTGATCTGCGCTTCCACCGCATGGGAAAGCATCGCCTGAGTCGTCTGAGGATCGGTCGCATATTCGCTGATCGCGATAGGGGGCTTACCGTTTTTCACACAGTAATCGTCAGACAGTTTATGCAACTGCTGTAGCCAGGAGGTGGCGCCCATTGAGCCAATTTTATGGCCGCAGAATTCTTCAGGCGTCTTGGGTTGATAATCACTTCCCTTCAGCGACAGGATAGCCTCGCCGCTTTTCAGGTAGGGAATCATGTCGATCACTTTCATGCGATCGGCGGTGATATACATCGACGAGTTAGTGATATCGAACCGGTTACTCTGTAAACCGGTGATCAGGTTAGGAAAACGGGTATCAATATTCACGGCTTGACGGCCCATCACTTTTGCCAGGCCATCAAGAAACTCAATGTCAAAGCCAGCGGGTTTATTATCCTTCATGTATTCATAAGGAAAGAAGGTCATATCCGATCCGGCGATGATTTTACCTGGTTGTAAAAAGGCTGAGGCGTTAAATGACGCCAGGACAGCGCCTGCGGCAAGCAGACTTAATACACATGTTTTCATCATTATTATCTCTCTGTTAGGCGCAATCAGACGTTGGCAAGATCTTGACCTGCCTGCTGAACAAAGAACGAGGCTCCGCGCGGTTTCTGCGGCAGGCGAAGTTCATTTGGGGTGCTGCGGACCATGCCGCTTTCGTCACCATAAACCAGCGTTCCGGCATCCGGGCTGGGCAAGGGGTTTTCACCGAAAGGCAGCGCGTCTTCCGCCGCGTACACGGCGATAAACAGCGTGCGCGGCCACTCGGTTTCATTGGGGCTGGAGGCGTGCAGCAGCCTTGTGTGCATAAAGCACACGGACCCGGAGGGACCAAAGCAGGCGCTGGGCTGCTGACACTGCTCTTTCACCACCGCAGGCTCGACGGCCCCGGTAAAACGCCCGTCCTGCCAGTGCGAATACAGTGGTCCCCGATGGCTGCCCGGCACCACGTTCAGCGGGCCATTTTCCGGCGTGACCTCACTGACCATCAGCAGCGCGGTCACGATATCGTCGTTGCTGTGCGGGGTGAACAGGAAATCCTGATGCCATTCCACTTTCGTTGCGGTATGGGGCAGCTTCGAGTTGATCTTGCTGTGATGATAGCGTGCGCCGCTGCCACCAATTAACTGCCCGGCAATCTGCGCCATTCGTGACTGCAGTGCCGCATGGCGATAGGCGGCAGAGATGTCGTTTGGTGAGCTCACGCGACGCAAAGAAGGATGGTCGGCACTGTGATCGCTCTCAATGTCGAAACGCGAACGGCCATCCTGAGTATTGCCCCAGGGGGCACTCTGGCTGCGGCTTTCCTCAACCCATTGGTCAAAATCGTGCTGCAGCGCGGCGATTTCCTCGCTTGTCAGGACATGTTCAACTACCAGAAATCCCTGCTGGTGATACTGATCTACCTGCCACTGTTCAATCATGGTCGTGCCCTCGTGTTGAATACATCGTTACGCCAGCGAGACATCCTTCAGAAATGCTTCCACGCGCGGATGCTGGCCATCGCGCAGCGCCTGGGGTGCGTCGTCACAGACCACGCGTCCTTTTTCCATAAAGACAATTCGGTCAGAAACTTTGAAGGCAAAGTTCATCTCATGGGTCACGATCACCATGGTGATGCCCTCGCTTGCCAGGGCTTCAATCACCTGAAGGACTTCATTCACTTTTTCAGGGTCCAGCGCTGACGTGGGTTCGTCGAACAGCATGATTTGGGGGCGCATCATTAAGGCGCGTGCGATAGCCACGCGTTGCTGCTGACCACCGGAGAGCTGATGAGGGTATTTCCACGCATGTTCGAGCATGCCGACTTTGAAAAGCAGCGCGGCGGCCTGCTGCTTTAAGGCCTGGGTGGGCGCGAGCTTGTGATAGCGCGGTGCCAGCATCAGGTTATCCATAACGTTGAGGTGGCTGAACAAGTTGAAGCTCTGAAAAACCATCCCAATGTTGAGGCGGTGCTCGGTATGCTCAATGAAGCGTGGCTTACGTTGTTCTCCCTGCTGACGAAGGTGAATAAAAGGTTTTCCGTTAATACGAATCTCACCGTTATCGATCTGCTCCAGGCCGTTGAGCAGGCGAATCAGCGTGGTTTTTCCCGAGCCTGAAGGCCCGATCACCGAGACCACCTCACCAGCGTGGATCTGCAGGTTCACTGCGCCCAGTACTTCAACATTGTTGTAAGCCTTGTGAAGACGCAGGGCCTGCAACGCTGGCCCGCTGTCGTGCACTGCCTGACGAACCGGGCTCACCGCCGTGCGTTGTGCGAGGTCGAACAGTTGCGCATCGGGTTTGCCGGAAGGCTGACGCTGCGTGACGTCAAGATAGCGCTCCAGCTGCTTTAACAGGAAATCAAAGACGGTGACGATCAGCACGTAATAGAAGGCCACGGCAGCCATGGTTTCCATGACCAGAAAGTTCTGCGAGTAAAGCCGCTGGCCGACCATCAAAATTTCGGTAAGTGAGATAACAGAGACCAGCGACGTCAGCTTCACGATCGCGATGTATTCGTTCGCCAGCGCTGGCAAGGCCACACGCAGAGCCTGCGGAATAATAATGCGCCACTGAATACCGGCATAGCGTAGTCCCAGTGCCCGGGCAGCCTCGCTCTGGCCCCTGGGAATTGACAGCAGCCCACCGCGGTGAATCTCCGCGATGTAGGCGCTCTCACAAATGGTCAGCGCAATAAACCCGGCCCAAAACGGATCGCTCAATATCGCCGACGTGGCGGGCACTGCCTGAGGCAGGTTGTAAACAAAGATCAGCAGAACCAGTAAGGGCAGGCTGCGAAAGAGCCAGATATAAAATCGGGCAGGCAGCGTCAACAAGGGATGGCGCGACTGCTTGGCCAGCGCCAGAATAAATCCCGCGATAATGCTCATTCCCCAGGTCAGCAGGCTCAGTTTGATGACGGTCCAGGTCGCCAGCCAAAAGTTAGCGTCGCTAAACAGACTGAACATATAGTTCCAGTTAAATGTCATGGGCTTGCTCACATTAAACAGAAGAGGGTTAGTCATTTAATTCTGTAATTCACTATGGCGGCATGACGGGAACGATAGCAATTAGTAATTTCTTTGGTTCTGATTTTAAAAAAACTATCCAATGGCTATCTGCCTTTTTAAATGACGTGTTTTTTAATATCACAGGGGAATAATTAGCGTATTGCTTCCCTTTTTGCGCTTATTTAGGGCAGGGCGCTGATCATTAAGACGCAACGTGAGAGTTATTGGTGCAATTTATTTTTTTGAGTGTCGCGATCGGTTGCCGCTAAAAAAACAGGCGGGCGGTATTTTTGAATAAAGGGCACGCAGGCTAACTGAACGTGATGTGGCACAGCATTTGCAGCGCTACTTAGTCGAAAACGAAGCAAGGCTTCCGGTTAGCCATAAAAAACAGAGGTAACGCTATGAGTCGCTTTACACTTAAACAGCTCAGGTATTTTGTCGCCGTCGTAGAGACAGAAAGCATTGCTGAAGCTTCGCGCCAGCTGCATATCGCACAGCCCTCTATCTCTGTCTCCATTAAAAATCTGGAAGACGCCTTCGATCAGCAGCTGTTGATCCGTCATCATGCTCAAGGGGTTTCTCTGACGCCCGGTGGCCGCCGTTTTTATGAAAAAGCCCAGGAGCTGTTACGCCTGACACATGAGTTTGAGCAAAATTCACGTGCAGATAACACGCTGATTTCAGGAACGATTGCAATAGGTTGCTTCGAATCTGCGGCACCGCTGTACATGCCAAAACTGATTGCGGGCTTCAAAAAGCGTTATCCCGACATCACCATTGAACTTTACGATGGCGAGCAGCATGAACTGATGCACGGGCTCCATCGCGGACGTTTCGACCTGGCTTTCCTGTACGATCTTGAGCTGGATAACACGATACAAAAAGCGGCGTTGAACGCGCCGCATAAACCCTATGCGCTCTTGCCAGTAAAGCATCCGCTGGCGCAAAAATCCCTCGTCACGTTGCGTGAGCTGAGTCAGGAACCCATGATTTTACTGGATGCTGTACCCAGCAGGAATTACTTCATCAATATTTTCAAAAGCAAAGGTTATCACCCGCAGGTTGCCTACAGTTCGCCCTCCATCGAAATGGTACGGTGCATGGTGGGGCAGGGATTAGGCTTTTCCGTGCTGGTCACCCGGCCTTACACGGATATGACTTATGACGGTGAAAAACTTGCGCAGATTGATATTGAAGATGAGATGGAAGCCTCGACGTTAATCATGGCCTGGTTAAGTCATAATGAACCGACGCGCCCAACAAAACTTTTTATGGACTATTGCCAGAATAGTGCATTAGGGCCGACGGCGTGAAAAGCAGGGTGCATTTATCGTGCAGTTCGGTAAGAAAAGGAAAAGTATTTTTGACCACGGTGTTGAGTCATTCCGCGTTGTAATCGTTGGGTGGCCATAATAATCGGCTGCACATCCTTTGCTTATTAATTTCTTATTCAGATATTAGCTTTATAATATTTTACCCATTCACTTGCCTCAAATAGTCTTGGCGCTATCGCGTGTCAGGAACACGTCATTGAAACGGCGGGCTTGAGGATGGTGGAATGACAATAACAGAGCAAGAAACAGACACCCTGGTGATTGGGGCAGGACAGGCCGGTATCGCCATGAGCGAGCATCTGGGGCGGCTCGGCATTCCGCATTGCGTGTTGGAAAAAAAACGTATTGCTGAGGCATGGCGGACCCGCCGATGGGATTCGCTGGTCGCCAACGGCCCGGCCTGGCACGACCGGTTTCCCGGCATGACGTTTTCGGGGCAGGATCCCGACAGCTTTGTGCCTAAAGAACAGATCGCGGACTATTTTGAAGCCTATGCGCAACACATTAAAGCCCCTGTCAAGACCGGCGTCGAGGTCATCAGCGTGGCGCCCCGTGCCGGGCGCAGCGGGTTCGATGTCCTCACCTCTGAAGGCCCGCTCGTCGCTCAACGCGTGGTCGTTGCCACAGGCCCCTTTCAGAAGCCCATTATCCCCGCGATTGCGCCCACGGATGCGGGATTCACTCAATTGCATTCAGCAGACTATCGCAACCCGCAACAACTGCCTGAAGGCGGCGTGCTGGTGATCGGCGCGGGCTCGTCAGGGGTGCAGATTGCCGATGAGCTGCAGCGTGCAGGAAAAGACGTCTGGCTCTCTGTTGGGCCGCACGATCGGCCGCCGCGCCGTTATCGCAACCGGGATTTTTGCTGGTGGTTAGGTGTGCTCGGCCTGTGGGATGCTGCTGCCAGTCAACCAGGTAAAGAGCACGTCACCATTGCGGTCAGCGGCGCGCGAGGCGGCCACACCGTTGACTTTCGCAGGCTGGCGGAACAGGGCATCAACCTGGTCGGGTTAACGGAACGCTTTTCCGGTGATGTCGTGACCTTTAAGCCCGATCTGGCGCAAAACATCGCCTCGGGTGATGAAAACTATTTATCCCTGCTTGACGCGGCTGATGCCTGGGTAAAACGGCATGGCCTGGATTTGCCCGAGGATCCGGCCGCGCGCGCGTTTCTGCCCGATCCGGAAAGCGTCTCGCATCCTGTGCAGTCGCTCAATCTCGTCCGCGCAGGGATCACCACCCTCATCTGGGCAACGGGCTATGCCACCGATTACAGCTGGCTGAAGGTTAACGCCTTTGACGAGAAGCGCAGACCCGTTCATCAACGCGGCGTTTCCACCGAGTCCGGGCTCTATTTTCTCGGGCTTCCCTGGCAGTCGCGCCGGGGGTCCTCGTTTATCTGGGGCGTGTGGCATGACGCAAAATATGTCGCCGACCATATTGCTATCCAGCGCCAGTATCAGGATTACCGTGCCGCTTCAGAAAACTGAACCAGGAGACTGTCTTTATGCCAACCCATACACGTATTCGGATGTTTAACACCAAAGAAACCTATCCCAATCAAACGCTGGACAACGATCTCTGCCAGGCCGTGCGTGCAGGTAACACGGTGTACCTGCGGGGCCAGGTCGGCACGGACTTCGACGGCAATCTGATTGGTCTGGGCGATCCGGCTGCACAGGCGGCGCAGGCGATGAAAAATGTGAAGCAACTGCTGGAAGAGGCAGGAAGCGACTTGTCGCATATCGTCAAAACCACAACCTATATTATCGATCCGCGCTACCGCGAGCCGGTGTACCGTGAAGTAGGAAAATGGCTCAAAGGCGTTTTCCCCGTCTCGACTGGTCTGGTGATTTCAGCCCTGGCGCAGCCGCAGTGGCTGATGGAAATAGATGTCATTGCGGTGATTCCGGATGACTGGAAAGGTGGAGCGACCCAATGACCTTATCGGTAACGGCACGTTGTGAAGAAACCGGTCAACTTGGCATCGCCATCAGTTCATCCAGCATCGCCGTGGGCGCGCGCTGCCCCTGGCTGCAGGCTGGTGTGGGGGCCGTATCCAGCCAGAACATTACGTTGCCTTCTCTGGGGCAGCAGATTCTGGTGTATCTGGATCAGGGCCGCGCGCTCGATGTGGCGCTCAAGCTGGCGCTGGCTGAAGACAGATTCAGTGACTACCGTCAGGTCGCCGCAATCGATATCCAGGGGAATACGGCGTTTTTCAGTGGCAGCCAAACCCTGGGGATCTGGAGCGTGGCTGAAGGAAAAAACTGTATCGCCGCAGGTAATATGTTGGCGGACAAAGGCGTGACGGCAGCAATGTGTGCGGCTTTTGCTGCGGCCTCCGGTGAACTGGCCAGCAGGCTGCTTGCGGCCCTTCAGGCCGGTGTAGCGGCGGGCGGAGAAGCCGGACCGTTACATTCTGCCGCGCTCAAACTGGTGGATGACTACACCTGGCCATTGGTGGATCTGCGCATCGACTGGACAGAGGGCGATCCTGTTGGACAACTGACGCAACTGTGGCTTGCCTATGAACCGCAGATGGAAGCCTATGTCACGCGCGCGTTGGATCCGCGTGAGGCTCCCTCCTATGGCGTGCCCGGCGATGAATGATCGTTTAAGGGCGATTCTGGCCTCACTGCTGGCCGTTGACACAACCAGTCGGGCGTCAAATCTGGCCCTGATTCAGTTTATTGACGACTACCTGACTGACAGAGGCGTGACGACGCAGTGGCTGCTTGATGAGAGCGGTAAAAAAGCCAATCTGTATGCGCGTCTGGGGCCGGACGGCGAGGGCGGGGTCATGCTGTCGGGGCACACGGACGTGGTGCCGGTTGAGGGACAAAACTGGTCCGTTCCGCCTTTCGCCCTGACGGAGCGTGACGGGCGATGTTATGGGCGGGGAAGCGCCGACATGAAAGGCTTTATTGCCTGCGTGCTGGCGTCGCTGGATGACTTTCTGCAACAGCCCCTCCGCATGCCCTTACATCTTGCTTTTTCCTATGACGAAGAGGTCGGCTGCCTGGGCGTGCGCTCGCTGGTGGCGATGCTCAATGCCTCAGCGGCAAAGCCTGCGATGTGTATCGTGGGTGAGCCGACCGGCATGCAGCCGGTTTACGGACATAAGGGAAAGCGGGCGGTGCGCTGCCGGGTACAGGGCCTTGCCTGCCATTCCGCCTATACGCACCAGGGCGTCAACGCGATTCACTATGCCGGGCGGCTAATTGCGCATCTTTTGCATCAGGAAGCGGCGCTCAGGCAGCAACGTGATGAACGGTTCGAACCGCCCTACAGCACGCTGCAGGTGGGCACGATTCAGGGCGGAACAGCACTCAATATTGTGCCTGAAACCTGCCAGTTTGATGTGGAGTGGCGAACGCTGCCCGATACGGATATACAGAACCTGTATGACAGTGTGCGCCACTTCGCCGAAGCTGAGCTGATGCCTGAAATGCAGCGCATTGATCCGGTATGTCACATTGCCTTTCAGCCGCTGAGCGACTATCCCGGCTTGCTGACGGATCCGCAGACCGACTTTGCCCGCTGGCTGGCGCAGTGGAGTGGGCAAGACGACTTCACCACGGTGGCCTTTGGCACCGAAGGCGGGTTATTTAACGAGATGGGAATAGCGACCCTGGTTTGTGGGCCGGGAAGTATGGAACAGGGACACAAAGCAGATGAGTTTGTCAGTGTTGAACAGCTTGAACGCTGTATGACGATGTTAAAAAATCTGCGCCAGTGGATGCGGTCACATCTGTAAACGCGACCGATTAAGCCACGCAGGGCGGAACGCCCCGTGTGGCCTGAGCCCATCCGCTCGCCGGTGCCGTTTACAACCGACCGTAAAATGTCATCCGGGCCGTCTCAGACAAGGCGATGCCGGGCGCGGTATTGTAAGCCAGCACCGCCAGCATCCGGGTCACGTCGCCTTCGGTAGGCGTCACGCGATGCAGGGAATTACGTCCGCGAAACAGTACCAGGTCACCGGCTTCAATTGCCAGCTCTTCGACGGGCTGCTGTTCATCCAGCACGTCGGCCACGCCCGGATAATTCATCTCGCCCGCATCGGCATCCCGCAGATCTTTCACATACTGAAACCGCCCGCCGCCGGTTGGTTTCTGCACCAGTAACGTGATGGCAAACGACGAGTTATCGAAATGCCATCCCAGCTCTTTCCCGTGCGAGGCATAGTGAAGGTTAATGGACGACAAAGGATCGGCGTACGGATACAACGCCCCTTCATCAAGCACCTCACACAAAAAAGCCTGAAAAAGTGCATCGTCGTAGAGCTGACGCAGCGGAGAATCCAGCGCGATGACGTCATCAGTAATACAGCCCTTAGTGCTACTGACTTCGCGGTTCCGGGGATGCGTATCGCTAAACGCAGGGTCCGTTTTCATCAGGTAGACGTTATGCTTACTTTGGGTATGGTAAGCACGGTGGCGTTGCGCATCGCCTTCTGCGACGATGGCCGCTAAGGCGGCGGGCTGTAAAAAATTGCGCAGCACCAGCGCGCCCTGCTGATGAAGTTGCGTCCGACACTGTTGACGCCAGGCGTGACTGGACAGAGGATGTAAGTCAGTGCGTACCAGAGATTCAGACATCGTTTATTTCCTACGCGTGATTATTTAGTCATCACTGTAACGAGGCCCGATTGTACTGAATACCAATAAATATTTAAGACCCTGATAAGGAAGCCTTAATGCCCACGCCGTCGTTGCGCCTGCCTAAAATTAACGTTATTCAGTCATTTAAGGTCGCTGCGGAAACCGGCAGCCTGACAAAGGCGGCGGCGCAGTTGGCCTTGACGCCAGCCGCGGTGAGCCAGCAGATTCGTCAGCTGGAAGATCACCTTGGCTGCGTCCTGTTTTTACGGACTCAGCATGGCGTCATGCTGACTGAGATGGGCAGGCAGTATCTCCGCTACGTGTCGGAAGCCTTCGATATACTGCAGCTTGGTCAACGGAATATCGGGCGAAAAGATACCGCCGCTCAGCTTACGCTGTATGCGCTTCCCGCACTGGCATCAAAATGGGTCCTGCCGCATTTGTCTGACTGGCGCGCGCGCTGCCCGCATGTCGGCCTCTCTCTTCATGGCACGCACGCCGACGTGGACTTCAGTAAAACCCCGGCTGATTTTGTTATTTGCTTTGGGGAAGAGGCCTATCCCTGGCTGAACAAACAGTATCTGTTCCATGATGAGGTTTTTCCGGTCGCCAGTCCCGCGCTGATCAATACCTTTGCTGCCGCAGACAGATTAAACCAGGCTCCGTTGATTCATCTCGACTGGGGGAAAGAGGGACGTTTTCTGCCGGACTGGCCTGCGTGGTTTGAGGCAAAAGGACTCCCTGAGCCCGTGGCGCAGCCCGGCCTGACGTTTAATCTGACCTCACTGGCGATTGATGCGGCGGTGGCAGGCGCGGGGATGCTGTTAGGGCAACGTCACATGATTGCCGGGGAACTGGCCCGGGGCGAGTTGGTGGCGATCGATTCCTTATGTCTGCCGCTCAGTAAACCCTATTATCTTGCCTGGCCTGCGCGGACAGCCAGCCAGGAGGGAAGTGAGGAGATGATTGCCTGGCTGCGGGAACGCGCGGCAGAGCGCGGTCCCGCCGGAAAGCCAGCCGGGGATGCCGCCTCCCTTTCCTGAGGGGCCTGCACTGGTCACCGGGACGATGATCGACCAGCATGAAGGTGAGGCATCCTTGCCTCTGGCGCAATGGTTCGGTTTAACTCATCAGACTGACCTGGGCCGCGACGATGCGCCAGCCTGAGGGGAATTTCACCCAGGTTTGTTGCTGACGGCCAATTTTCTCCGTGCCTGCACGGGTGAATTCGGTACTGCACACGGCAAAGGCATCGCCAAAGGTGGTGATCACCGTATTCTGTAAGGTGCGATCCAGCCCCGCCGAAGGGCGGGCGGCACGGAAAGCGCGAATCTCATCAATGCCGTACAGGTTCTCTCCGGCACCCAGCCGCACCGTTCTGGCATCGTGCCAGAACAGCGCATCCAGAACGGCAATATCGTTGCCCGTCAGCGCCTGTTCGTAACGGTAAAAGGCGGCGGTTACGGCATCCAGCACGTCGGGGCGGTTAATCTCTTCAGTATTCATCAGGCTCCAGCCATACAGGTAGGCGAAAATGTCAGACCTTGTTGTTCAAGGGCAAAGGCGGCTCGTAATACCGCCTGTTCGTTAAACGGCGCACCGATAAGCTGTACGCCAATCGGCAAGCCGCTTGCCGTGGCCAGTGGAACAGTACAGACGGGCAGGCCGAGAAAAGAGATCGGTTGGGTTAACATGCCCATGCTGGCCTTGGTCGGCAAGTTCTGCCCGTTGATGGCGATAGTTTCCTGACCTATCAGCGGCGCGCTGCAAGGGGTGGCGGGGGCGATCAGGACATCAAACCGCTCAAACAACGGCAGTATTTGCTGTTGGAAATGACGACGGAAGCGTTGCGCCTGCACATACCACGCACCCGGCAGCATCGCGCCCGCCAGCAGGCGCTCACGGGAATGAGGTTCGAACCGTTCAGGTTGCTGACGCAGCGCCGGCAGATAGTGATTGCCGCCTTCTGACGCGGTCATAATAAAGGCGGCTGAGCGGGCCAGTTCGGCTTCCGCCATAATCACTTCCTCACTAGCCTGCAACGCGGTCGCGATTTGAATCTGCGCGGCACGGGCATCATGATCACACCACGTCGAAAAGAAGCCGCCCAGAACCGCACAGCGCAAATCCTGTGCCCCCCGTTCCAACTGAGGCCGCGTGGGTGCCTGAGGCCGATCGGCCTGAAAGGCATCCATGCTGTCTTTACCCTGCAGGAGATCGTAAACCTGCGCCAGATCGTCAACGCGGCGGGCAAAGGGACCGATGTGATCCAGACTGGCGACAAACGGATGGCTACCGCTGCGGGACAGGCGACCAAAGGTTGGCTTCAGGCCAAAGATGCCGCACAGGGAAGCCGGCACGCGTATCGATCCATTGGTATCCGTGCCCAGCGAGAAAGGCACCAGTCCGGCCGCCACGGCTGCCGCTGAACCGCCGGAGGATCCCCCGGCGATCCGCGCCAGATCATGCGGATTGCGCGTGGCGCCATAGTGGCTGTTTTCAGTGGTAAAACCGTAGGCATAGGCATCCATATTCACCATGCCAGAAAGCAGGGCGCCGGCCTGTTGCAGTTGGGTGATGGCAAAGGCGTCACGGTTGGCTGCCGGGCGCTGACCAAATAATTCAGCCCCAGCCAGGGTTGAGTAACCCTGCACATCAAACAGGTTTTTTACCGCATAGGGAATGCCCGCCAGCGGCGGTAACATCTCACCGCGCAGGCGCTGTTTATCAATCGCATCCGCTTCCTGCAACATTCGCGTTGAAGTGATATCCGTCCAGGCATTAAGCTGCGGATTCTGTTTCTCAATCGCGGTCAGCGTCTGCTCCGCCACTTCACGCGCACTGATCTCTCCCTGCTGAATCTTCTGCTGAAGTGCCTGAATGGAAACCTCGCTCAGCCTCATGCGTTGTACACTCCTGCAACTTCAAGACGATCGTCCAGCGGATAAGCCATCAGCGGGGCCGCCATATCGGCAATGCGCGTCATCTGGACCAGCAGGGCTGCACGGCGTGCGTCGTCCAGCTCCAGATGAAGAATGTGTTCCATTTGGGCGATATAGGTTGCCCACTCAATGTGATTCATAACGTACTCCTGTCAAAAACCGGCGGCGCTGCCGTTGCTACGCGGATCGCTTGCGCCTTCGAACATACCGTTGTTGTGACGAACAATCGCACCTGCATGGCCGACGACTTCACTGAATGGCGGAAGTGACTCCACCTCATGGCCTAACTGACGTAACCGCTCCAGCGTTTCTGGCGCGAAGCGACTCTCCAGCTTGAGGGAATCCGAGGTCTGTCCCCACGTTCGGCCCAACAGCCAGCGGGGTGCGCTGACCGCCTGTTGCAGCGGCAGGCGCTGGATCACATGGCGGGTAAAAATGGCAGCCTGGGTCTGGGGCTGTCCGTCACCGCCCATGGATCCATATACCATCGTCCGGCCGTCTTTCAGGCGCGCCGCGGCAGGGTTCAGCGTGTGGAAAGGTTGTTTACCCGGGGCGAGTGCCAGCAGGTGATCGGGATCGAGGCTGAAAGCCGCCCCGCGGTTTTGCCAGACGATCCCGGTGCCGGGCATCACCACGCCACTGCCAAATTCATGATAAATGCTCTGGATAAAAGAGACGGAAAGGCCGCTGCTGTCCATGACGCCCATCCAGACGGTATCGCCGGGGCCTCGTCCGGTTCCCCATGGCGCAGCGCGGTTATCATCAATCTGGCTGGCGATCGTTGTGAGCAGATCGCTGTCGAGCAGCGCCTGCAGATCGTCCACCACATGACGAGGATCGGTGATGTGCCGATCGCGTAAAGCAAACGCTTTTTTTGTCGCCTCAACGATGCGGTGAATGGTTTGTGCTTCATCGGCATTCGCCATATCCAGATGATCGGTAATGCCCAGGATCGCCAGAGAAACCAGCCCCTGCGTCGGCGGTGTGATATTCCAGATATCGCCTTCGCTATGTCTGACATGCAACGGCTTGACCCGACTGGCCCGCTGCTGCTGTAAATCGGCCAGGGTAACGGGAATGCCCAGGTTGACCATCTCGCCTGCCAGATGGTGCGCCAGCGTGCCGCGATAAAAGCTTTCCAGCCCTTCTTCACTTAACAGACTGAGCGTGCGCGCCAGATCGGGTTGGGTGAAACGACTGCCTTCCGCCGGAACATCTCCGTCCGGCAAAAACAGGGCGGAAAAGCCGGGCTGATGCTGGAGCTCTTCGCGCTTGCTGCGGGTGGCCGAGGCCTGCGAGGCCGTGACCGGAATGCCGTCTGCCGCGTAACGCACCGCGTCACGCAGTAATCGTGCCAGGGGCAGGGGCGTGCCGCCGAGCTCGGCTGACAGCGCCAATGCCTCATGCCAGCCGCTCACCGTGCCCGCCACCGTTAATGCGGCTTTTGGCCCGCGATGTGGAATTTGCGTTTCACCCTGATAGAAGTCGATATTTGCAAGAGAACCCGCTCTGCCGCTGGCGTCGATAGCAATAGGGTCGCCCTTACCCGGCATTATCAGCCAGAAACCGTCCCCGCCCAGGCCGTTCATATGCGGATAGACGACGGCAATAGTCGCAGCAGCGGCCACCATGGCCTCAATCGCATTGCCGCCTTCACGCAGCACCGCCAGCGCACTTTCACTGGCCAGATGATGAGGCGTTACCGCCATGCCCAGCGGGGCCATATTGCTCTGAATCATGCTCTTCTCATTGTGTTATTCAGGGTACAGAACCAATAACTAAGCAAGAGCCGTTCCAGTTTTTATCGTCGCTAAGGATCGGAACCGGTTCATCTGGCCCAAATTATGCTAGCTTCTGTTAAACCCCGCGGTTGAAACAAAAGTTACAGGACCTGAATGAAACAGCTTGATGAACGGCTCAAAACCCATTACCCCCAGCTTTCGCCGCAGGAGCAGCGCATTGCCGACTTTATCTTTGACCACTTCGACGATCTGATTAGCTATAACAGCGCCGAGCTGGCGCGCCTGAGCGGCGTGTCAAAAGCGACCGTCAGCCGGCTGTTTAAACGGCTCGGTTATGACAAGTACAAAGATATGCGCGATGAGCTGCGTACCCTGCGCCAGAGCGGGATGCCGCTAACGGATAACCGCGATGCCGTGCAGGGCAATACCTTACTGTCGCGCCATTACAAGCAGGAGATGGCCAACCTTACACAGTGGGTAAACAGCATTGATGCCCGGCAGTTTACTGAGGTGATCGCTCAACTGGCTCAGGCGAAACGTATCTACATTGTCGGCATGCGCAATGCCTATCCGGTGGCGCTGCACCTGCGCCAACAGCTGATCCAGACGCGTTCGCAGGTGCATATCCTGCCCCAGCCGGGACAGACGCTGGCCGAGGACCTGGTGGATATAACGCCTGAGGATATGGTCGTGGTTATCGCCTTCCGGCGGCGCACCCGCATTATCCAGCCGCTGATGCAGCAGTTGCAAAGCGCCGCTATTCCCGTGCTGGCGCTGTGCGAGCCTCAGGCGCAGAGCGTTATCGCCCTGGCGCGCTGGCAGTTTTGCGCACCGCTGGACAGCGTGTCAGCGTTTGACAGTTACGCGTCGGCCATGAGCCTGATCAACCTGCTTGCCAATGCCTTGCTGCATGAACTGCTGTCAGACGGACGCCAGCGCATTCACCATATTGCCGATCTTTATCACCAGCTTGACGAGCTGGAGCACCGTTAACAGGCACCGTTTTGGTGCTTTGCCCCGTTTTGGAACGTCCTGCGGGGCAACGTCTGATGCCTCTGTATTGCTATAAATAGCGCTTATCAGCCATTAAGTCGCATTTTTCAGCGTGCGTCCGCGTTGGCACATTAGTTGCAGAATGCCTTCAATAAGAATCTTTTGTTTCACATAATCTCACCGGGGTGCATAATGAAAAAAGTTCTGATGGCGGTCGCAGCAGCGGCAGTATTGATGGTGCAGGCGGGCAACGTGTTGGCCGATCAACTGCAGGATATCCAGAAACGCGGCGTGCTGCGGGTTGCGGTACCGCAGGATTTCCCGCCGTTTGGCTCAGTGGGGACCGATCTGCAACCCCAGGGCTATGACATCGACATGGCGAAGTATCTGGCTAAGCAGATGAAACTTAAGTTGCAGCTGGTGCCGGTCACCAGCGCGAACCGCGTACCTTACTTGCAAACGGACAAAGTTGACCTGGTGATCTCCAGCATGGGGAAAAACCCGGAACGCGAAAAGGTGATCGACTTTAGCCGGGCCTATGCGCCGTTCTTCCTGGGCGTTTTCGGTCCTAAAGGCGATCATCTGAAAGATGCCGCAGCACTGAGCGGTAAATCTGTTGGCGTCACCCGCGGTGCGGTAGAGGACATGGTACTGAGTGAGGTAGCCCCTAAGGATGCGCAGGTGAAACGTTATGAAGATAACAACACCACCTTATCCGCTTATCTCTCCGGCCAGGTGCAGTACGTGGCAACGGGTAACCTTGTGGTCGCGGCCATTACGCGTCAGAACCCGGCAAAAGCCCCTGTTGCGCAATTTATGCTGAAAGACTCTCCGTGCTATATCGGATTGAAGAAAGACGAGCCGGCGCTGAAAGAGAAAGTGAATACGCTGATCGAGCAGGGCATTAAAGACGGCACGCTGAATAAAATGTCCGAAGAGTGGCTGAAAGCGCCGCTGCCAGCCAACCTGGGCGCATAAGGACGGAGCAATGACCGGGCAACTTAATTTCCCTGCATTGTGGCCGTACTGGCCGGAGTTGCTCTCCGGCCTGTGGGTAACGATCCAGTTAACCGTGCTGGCAACGGTCGGGGGCGTCAGTATCGGTATCATCGGCGCGGCGCTGCGCAGTGGTAGACCCAGTTGGTTAAGCCGCCTGTGGGGCCTCTATGTTGAACTGATACGCAACACGCCGTTTGTGGTGCAGCTGTTCTTTATTGTGTTCGGCTTGCCGAACCTGGGGCTGAAACTCACGGCGGGTGAAGCCGCGCTGCTGGCCATGCTGGTTAACCTGGGGGCTTACAGTACGGAAATTATCCGTGCCGGTATTCAGGTCACGCCAAAAGGGCAGTGGGAAGCCGGTCGGGTTCTGGGGTTGACGCGCAGCCAGACGTTTTTACGCGTGGTTTTGCCGCCGTCGCTGCAGCGGATTTATCCGGCGCTGGTGAGCCAGTGCATCATTGTCATGCTGGGATCCTCGGTGGTTTCGCAGGTCTCCTATGAGGAACTGACCTTCGCCGCCAACCTGATTCAGTCGCGCACCTTTTTGAGCTTTGAAGTCTACTCGGTGACCACGCTGATTTACCTGGCGTTGTCGATTGTGATGCGTCAGCTGCTGCTGGCGATTGGCCGCAAATGGCTGGGGGTGCAGGCATGATGACAACCTTTACTGACTGGGACATCCTGCGCAATCTGCTGCTGGCGGCTCGCTGGACCATCGCGCTGTCGCTGGTGGCCTTTTTAGGCGGCACGCTGGTCACGCTGCCGCTGCTGTTTTTACGCCTGTTAAAGCGTAAATGGTTGACGCGCGTGATCCGTGCCTATACCGAACTGTTCCAGGGCACGCCGCTGCTGATGCAGCTGTTTCTGGCTTTCTTTGGCGTCGGACTGTTCGGTATCGACGTCGCGCCCTGGACCGCCGCCTCGCTGGCGCTGACCTTTTATACCAGCGCGTTTCTGCTGGATATCTGGCATGGCAGTATTCAGGCCCTGCCCAAGGGCCAGTGGGAAGCATCACGCTGCCTCGGGCTTGATTTTGGTCAGACGCTGACGCGGGTCATCGCACCCCAGGCGATTCGCATTGCGATTGCCCCCACGGTGGGATTTGCGGTGCAGGTGATCAAAGGCACGGCGCTGGCATCCATTATCGGGTTCGTCGAGCTGACCAAGGCCGGCACCATTCTGAATAACGTGACCTATCAGCCCTTTAAAGTCTTTGGGCTGGTGGCACTGGGCTATTTCCTGCTGTGTTATCCGCTGTCGCGTTACAGCCAGTATCTGGAGAAAAAATTTAATGCCGCTCATCACCATTAATCAGGTGCAGAAGTATTACGGCACCAACCACGTTCTCAAAGGCGTGGATCTGGATATCGATATGGGAGAAGTGATCTCCATTATCGGGCGCAGCGGTTCAGGCAAAAGTACGCTGTTGCGCTGCATGAACGGGCTGGAAGGCTATCAGGATGGCAGCATTAAACTCGGCGGTATGACGATTACCGACCGTGATTCCCAGGCGCGGGAAATCAGCCGCTCAGTCGGCATGGTGTTTCAGAACTTCAATCTGTTCCCGCATATGACGGCGCTGGAAAACGTCATGCTGGCGCCGCGTCGGGTGCTGAAAAAAAACCAGGCGGAGTGCCGCGAACTGGCGGCGCGCATGCTGGAGAAAGTGGGGCTGGGCGAGCGGCTGGATTATTACCCTTCCAGCCTGTCTGGTGGTCAGCAGCAGCGCGTTGCCATTGCCCGCGCGCTGGCGATGGAACCCCGCGTCTTACTGTGTGATGAGATTACCTCTGCACTGGATCCTGAGCTGGTCGGTGAAGTGCTAAAAGTGCTGGAACAGCTTGCCGCCGAGGGCATGACGTTGATTCTCGTCACCCATGAAATGAACTTCGCCCGCGACGTGGGCGATCGTGTGGTCTTTATGCATCAGGGGCGCGTCTGGGAGCAGGGCGACAGTAAAACGCTGTTCGCTTCTCCACAGACGGCGGAGCTAAAGCAGTTTATTTCCTCTGTGCGTCTTTGAGTGCTTAACAAGGAATTCACTATGGATATCTCTCAATTTCCGCAAATTAATCCTCCTCAGCGTCTGTTAATGGGGCCTGGCCCTATCAATGCCGATCCGCGCGTGCTGCGTGCGATGTCGAGCCAGCTGCTCGGGCAATACGATCCGGCCATGACGCACTATATGAATGAGGTGATGGCGCTGTATCGTGGCGTGTTTCGCACGGAAAACCGCTGGACGTTACTGATTGACGGCACCTCACGCGCTGGTATTGAGGCAATTCTGCTGTCGGCGATTCGCCCCGGCGATAAAGTGCTGGTGCCGGTCTTTGGCCGTTTTGGTCATCTGCTGTGTGAAATTGCCCGCCGCTGCCGTGCCGATGTGCACACGATTGACGTGCCATGGGGCGAGGTCTTTACGCCAGACCAGATTGAAGACGCCATCAAAAAAGTCAAACCGCGCCTGTTGCTGACCGTGCAGGGCGATACCTCGACCACCATGCTGCAGCCGCTGGCTGAGTTGGGTGCCATCTGCAAAAAATATGGCGTGCTGTTCTATACCGATGCGACGGCGTCGCTGGCGGGCAATGCGCTGGAAACCGATGCATGGGGACTGGATGCGGTCTCCGCGGGCATGCAGAAATGCCTGGGCGGCCCGTCCGGAACCTCCCCGATTACGTTGAGCGATGAGATGGCGGCGATAGTCCGCAAGCGCAAATGCGTGGAGCAGGGGATCCGCACCGACGAGCATCAGGATGGTGACGACGAGATGATCTACTCCAACTATTTCGATCTCGGCATGATCATGGACTACTGGGGCCCGGAACGGCTCAATCACCATACTGAAGCCACCAGCGCCCTGTTCGGCGCGCGTGAGTGTGCGCGTCTGATTCTGCAGGAAGGGCTGGACAACGGCATTGCCCGCCACCAGCTTCACGGCGAGGCGATGCTGAAAGGCATTCAGGGAATGGGGCTGGAAACCTTTGGCGATCTCAGTAACAAGATGAGCAATGTCCTGGGCGTGGTGATTCCCCAGGGCGTCAATGGCGATGAAGTGCGTAAGCTCATGCTGGAGGATTTTGGCATTGAGATCGGCACGTCCTTTGGCCCGCTGCATGGCAAAGTGTGGCGCATCGGCACCATGGGTTATAACGCGCGTAAAGACTGCGTGATGCAAACGCTGGCGGCGCTGGAAATGGTCCTGTCCCATGTCGGTTATCGTACGCCACAGGGGGCCGGTTCGCAGGCGGCATGGAACCACTATGGGAGCCATGCATGATGATGAATGCCAGCGAGGCTCAGATTGCCGCTCGGCGCGTGATGGCGCGCTGTGACGCGCTGGCTGAGATCAGTGAAAGCGATCAGGGCCTGACACGGGTTTACCTGTCGCCAGAGCACCTGCGGGCCAATGCGCGCGTGGGCGAATGGATGCAGGCTGCCGGTATGACGGTCTGGCAGGATGAGGTGGGCAATATCTGCGGTCGCTATGAGGCCGCGCAGCCCGGCGCTCCCGCACTGTTATTGGGTTCGCATCTGGACACGGTACGCAACGCCGGCCGCTATGACGGGATGCTGGGCGTGCTGAGCGCCATTGAAACCGTCCAGTGGCTGCACGATCGCCAGCGTCGATTGCCGCTGGCCATTGAAGTCATCGGCTTCGGGGATGAAGAGGGCACGCGCTTTGGCATCACGTTGCTGGGCAGTCGCGGCATTACCGGCACCTGGCCTGACAGCTGGCCGACACATCCTGACGGCAACGGCATCACGGTTTCCCAGGCGATGAGCGACGTGGGGCTGGATGCCAGTCAGATCCAGCGTGCCGCGCGCAACGTCAGCGATATCGTGGCCTATCTGGAGCTGCACATTGAGCAGGGACCTTGCCTGGAGCAGGAAGATCTCGCGCTCGGGGTGGTCACGGCGATCAACGGTGCCCGTCGTCTGAACTGCTGCTTTACGGGCGAGGCGGGCCATGCCGGTACGGTGCCGATGAAGCATCGTAAAGATGCCCTGGCGGCGGCGGCGGAATGGATGGTGTTTATTGAACACACGACGCGCGAACAGCCGGGGCAGTTAGTGGCAACGGTAGGCACGCTCAACTGCGCACCGGGCGCGGTCAACGTCATTCCGGGCGAGGTGAATCTGTCGCTGGATGTGCGCGGGCCCGAAGACGCACCGCTTGAAGCGCTGCTGTCCGCCTTGCTGACCCAGGCGGAAGCCATTGCGCTGCGTCGGGGATTAACCTTCGAATCTCATGAGTATTACCGCATTGCGGCGACGGCCTGCGATGCCGGATTGCAACAGGCGTTGAGCCACGCGGTTGAAACCGTACAGGGGCGCAGCCTGGCCCTGCCCAGTGGCGCAGGCCATGATGCTATCGCAATCGCAGAACGCTGGCCGGTAGGCATGCTGTTTGTGCGTAACCATCGCGGTATCAGCCACCATCCGGCCGAATCGGTCAATGAAGCCGATGTCGCCCCGGCGGTTCAGGCCTATTTGCAGACGATATGTCACCTTGCGGAGCAGCATTAAGATGGATTTAGGCACCTTTAACCAGCTACCGCAAGCCGTCGCTCAGCTTGCGCTCTCGCACTGCGTCGCGATTCCTCGCTGGCAGCAGGCGCTGGTGGCGGCCCGCCCGTTTCACAGCGTTGAGGCCCTGCTGGCTGAGGCACAACGGCTGGCCCAGGCCTGGCAGGAAGACGATCTGAATCAGGCGCTTTCAGCTCATCCGCGCATCGGGGAAAAGGCACAGGGCGACGAGAAGGAAAAACGGTTATCACGCAGCGAACAAGCGGCCATGCAACAGGCAGACGATGCGTTACAGCAGGCGATGGTGCAGGGCAACCAGGCTTATGAGGCGCGCTTTAACCGGGTCTTTTTGATCCGGGCGAAAGGGCGCAGCGCACAGAATATGCTTGATGAACTTACACGGCGGCTGGACAACAGCCCGGAAAGCGAGCGCCAGGAATCTCTGGAACAACTGCGGGAAATCACCCTGCTGCGCCTTAAGGAGAGTTTTTCATGAGCACTATCAGCACCCATATTCTGGATACCGCGCTGGGTAAACCCGCGCCAGGCGTAGCCATGTTGCTGGAACAGCACGGGGCACAAGGGTGGGTAACCTGTGCCCGGGGCATCACGGATAACGATGGTCGCCTGAAGGATCTGACACCCGAGCCGCTTGCGCCGGGACAGTACCGCCTGACGGCCGCGATTGGCGAATACTTCCGCGCAGGCGGACGAGAAACATTGTACGTCAGTGCGCAAATTGATTTTGTGCTGACGGAAAGCGCCAGCCATTATCATCTGCCATTTTTAATCTCGCCCTGGAGCTGGTCTACCTATCGCGGCAGTTAACAGGTGCATCAGGCGCAGCGTTTTTCCGCTGCGCTTGAGAGCTATCGGCTATCAATACCTTCGGCCCATCCGACTATATTCCTGCTAACGCCAGGGTTATCTTAAGGTCAATAATGTGAAGGCAACGGAGCCGATAATGAGCACGCCAAAAGATAATGATGTAGCCGCTTCAGGTAAATGTCCCTTTCATCACGGTAAATCGGAAGAAGAAAGCGTTCTGGCTCGTGGAGCCGGCAGTGGTACCAGCAATCGCGACTGGTGGCCAAACATGTTGCGCGTGGATCTGCTAAACCAGCACTCCAACCGTTCTAATCCCCTCGGCGAAAACTTCAACTACCGCGAAGCGTTCAGCACGCTGGACTACTCCGCACTGAAAGCCGACATCCGGGCGTTGCTCACCGACTCCCAATCCTGGTGGCCAGCCGACTGGGGCACCTACATTGGCCTGTTTATTCGTATGGCGTGGCACAGTGCCGGTACTTACCGCACCGTCGACGGGCGCGGTGGCTCAGGCCGGGGTCAACAGCGTTTCGCCCCACTGAACTCCTGGCCAGATAACGTCAGCCTTGATAAAGCCCGCCGCCTGCTGTGGCCGGTAAAACAAAAATACGGTCAGAAAATTTCCTGGGCCGATCTCTATATCCTCGCCGGCAACGTTTCGCTGGAAAATTCAGGTTTCCGTACCTTTGGTTTTGGTGCCGGTCGTGAAGACGTCTGGGAACCGGATATGGACGTGGATTGGGGTAACGAAACCGAGTGGCTGGCCCATCGCCATCCGGAAAGCCTGGCTAACGCACCGCTGGGCGCGACCGAAATGGGGCTGATCTACGTGAACCCAGAGGGGCCTGAAGCCAGCGGCGATCCCGCTTCTGCCGCGCCAGCGATTCGCGCGACATTCGGCAACATGGGCATGAACGACGAAGAGATCGTGGCGCTGATTGCGGGTGGACATACCCTGGGCAAAACCCATGGTGCCGCCGCCGCGAGTCACGTGGGCGTCGATCCTGAAGCCTCACCTATCGAAGCACAGGGCTTTGGCTGGAACAACAGCCACGGCAGCGGTGTGGGTGCAGATGCGATTACCTCCGGCCTTGAAGTCGTCTGGACGCAAACGCCAACCCAGTGGAGCAACTACTTCTTTGAGAACCTGTTCAAATATGAGTGGGTAAAAACGCACAGCCCGGCGGGTGCGATTCAGTATGAAGCGGTCAACGCTGACGACATTATTCCGGATCCGTTCGATCCTGCGAAAAAGCGCAAACCGACCATGCTGGTGACGGATCTGACGTTACGTTTCGACCCCGAGTTCGAGAAGATTTCTCGCCGCTTCCTGAACGATCCGCAGTCCTTTAACGAAGCCTTTGCCCGCGCCTGGTTTAAGCTGACCCACCGCGATATGGGGCCAAAAGCGCGTTACATCGGTCCGGAAGTGCCAAAGGAAGATTTACTGTGGCAGGATCCGTTACCGCAGCCAACGCATCAGCCGACGGCCGATGATATCAGCGAACTGAAGGCGAAAATCGCTGCATCAGGTTTGACGGTAAGCCAGCTGGTTTCGGCGGCCTGGGCTTCGGCTTCAACCTTCCGTGGTGGCGACAAACGCGGCGGCGCAAACGGTGCCCGTCTGGCGCTGGCGCCCCAGAACAGCTGGGCGGTGAACGCCAGCGTCATTAACGATGTGTTACCGAAACTGCAGCAGATCCAGCAGGAATCCGGTAAAGCTTCATTAGCTGACGTCATTGTCCTGGCGGGCAGCGTCGGCATCGAAATGGCCGCAGCCGCAGCCGGCGTCAGCGCACAGGTGCCCTTTACCCCAGGCCGCGTGGATGCTCGTCAGGATCAAACTGATGTAGAATCCTTTAACGTACTCCAACCGCTGGCAGATGGTTTCCGTAACTATCGTCGCGTACAGGGAGGATCATCCACTGAAACCCTGTTGCTGGATAAGGCGCAGCAACTGACGCTGAGTGCCCCAGAGCTCACCGTCCTGCTGGGTGGCCTGCGTGTCCTGGGCACCAACTTTGACGGCAGCCATCACGGCGTGTTCACCGACCGCGTGGGCGTGCTGAGTAATGATTTCTTTGTGAATCTGCTGGATATGCGCACCGCATGGCGTGCGACCGACGGCAGTGAAGAGATCTTCGAAGGCCGCGATCGTCAGAGCGGAGAAGTGAAGTACAGCGCGACGCGCGCCGATCTGGTGTTCGGTTCCAACGCCATCCTGCGCGCTCTGGCCGAAGTTTATGCCAGCAGCGATGCAAAACAGAAGTTTGTTACCGACTTCGTGGCGGCCTGGACGAAAGTGATGAACCTGGACCGTTTCGACCTGCAGTAAACGCCTGAATCGCCCCCGGCCTGGCCGGGGGCGATTTTATTCTGCCAACGTAAAGCCATCCGCATCGCGCCATGCCGGAAACCGCTCGCGATAAGCCTGCAACTCGGCTAGCGACAGCGACGCCTCAACCTGACCGGCTTTGAACGGCTCGCCCGCCGCCAGAATCTCCCCCTGCGGAGAAATAATTCGACTGTCCCCACTGTACTGATGCTGATTACCATCGCTGCCCACACGGTTGCAGCCTGCTACATATGCCTGATTTTCGATAGCGCGAGCCAGCAGCAGGGCCTGCCAGTGAAGGGCGCGCGCTGCAGGCCAGTTGGCGACATACAGCGCCAGATCGTAGTCATTTTGATTGCGTGAGAACACCGGAAAGCGCAGGTCGTAACAGATTTGCGGCAGAATACGCCAGCCGCGCCACGGAATCACCGTACGCGCCTTGCCCGCAATATAATGCTGCTGTTCATCGGCCATGCGAAACAGATGACGTTTGTCATAATGGTGCAGCGTGCCGTCCGGCTCAACCAGCAGAAAACGGTTTACGGCGCCCTCAGCGGTATGAACGGCGGCGCTGCCGCCCACCAGCGCATTGGTGCGCTTAGCATGGTGCTGTAACCATTCCACGACCTGCGCCTGCGGTAGCGCCGACTGGGCGGCCTCCATGGCAAAACCGGTGGTGAACATTTCGGGCAGAATAATGACATCCCGTTGCGTGAGGTCGGCTAAGATCCGATCGAAATGGCGCAGGTTGGCCTCGCCATCCATCCACGTCAGTGGCTCCTGTAGCAGCGTTATCGCTAAAGTCGACATAACCGCTCCGCTGCCGCATCAAGTGTGGCTTCCTGTTTTGCAAAGCACAGCCGAATCAGTTTGTGCGGGAAAGGCGCCTCGCAGAATACCGACAGCGGAATGGCGGCTACGCCCACTTCACGCGTCAGCCACTGGCAAAAACTGACATCGTCCAGGTCCGAAATGGCACTGTAGTCCGCCAGCAGGAAGTAGGTGCCTTCACAGGGCAACAGGTGAAAACGACTGCTGCGCAAGGCCTGTATCAGTCGGTCACGGCGCGCGCGATAAAACTCGGGCAGTTCACGATAGTGTTCGGGATGCTGGCGCAGCATATCGGCAATCGCCAGTTGCGCAGGCGTGTTGACTGAAAACGTCAGGTACTGATGGATCTTACGGATCTCGGCGCTAATGGCCGCCGGTGCCACGCAGTAACCGACTTTCCAGCCCGTCATATGAAAGGTTTTGCCAAAGGATGACACCGCCACCGCACGTTGACGCAGCTCAGGATGCGCCAGCACGCTGGCATGACCCTCCTGTGCAAAGCAGATGTGCTCATAGACTTCATCGCTCAGTACGTAGATTTCCCGGTCGGCGACAGCCTGCCATAACGCGGCATAGTCCGCGTGATGCCAGACGCTGGCCGAGGGATTATGCGGCGTGTTTAAGATGACCAGGCGGGTTTTGTCGCTTAGCAGCGCGGAGAACGCAGGCCAGTCAACCGTAAACAACGGTGGCTGCAAGGTGAGGCGTTTCAGTGTGCCGCCCGCCAGCTGTACCGCGGGCGCATAGCTGTCGTAACTGGGATCGAAACAGATGACCTCGTCACCGGGCCGCACCAGGGCGGTGATGGCGGCATACAGGGCTTCAGTAGCCCCTGCCGTCACGGTGATATCGCTGTTCACATCGGGCCGATAGCCATAGATCGCGGCGGTTTTATCCGCAATGGCTTCGCGAAGCGGCTGTGCGCCGGTCATGGGTGCGTACTGATTCGCGCCCTGACTGACGTGGTAAGCCAGCCTTTCCTGCAGGTAAGACGGACCATCAAAATCCGGAAATCCCTGAGAAAGATTAATCGCATTATGCTGCTGTGCCAGCGTGCTCATTTGCGTGAATATGGTGGTGCCGAGTGCAGGCAGCTTGCTCTCGGGCGTCAGGTTGGACTGCGTCATGATTAGGTAGCCTTACGCGCAAAAACGGTAGCGGAAAAACCCTTAGTTGATGCCACTATAAACAGGATGCTAGTATTTGGCAATCAAGACGCTTAGACGGCTAAAAGGAACGATGATGTCCGATTCTTCTGCAGTAGATCAGCTGGTGCAAGCCTGTCACTGGATAGGCGCGAAGGGCTGGGCACCGGCCACCGGTGGCAATATGTCGGTGCGCCAGGATGCACATGTTTGCCTGCTGAGTGAGTCGGGCAAAGACAAAGGCAGCCTGACGCGGGATGATTTTATTCAGGTCCACATTGCCACTAATCTGGCCCCCTCGGGCCGTAAGCCTTCGGCAGAAACCGCGCTGCACACGCTGATTTACCGTCTGTTCCCGGAGGCGGGCGCGGTACTGCACACGCACACAGTCAATTCCACGGTGCTGTCGCGGGTCGAGCAGGGCGCCGCCGTGCTGCTCTACGGCTATGAGATGCAAAAGTCGCTGAGCGGGCAAACGACCCACGATGCTACCGTGGCGATTCCCCTGTTTGACAACAGTCAGGATGTGGCGGCGCTGGCGTCAGAGATCGAGGATTATGCCGCCCGTTTTCCCCTGCGCTATGGCTTTCTGCTGCGCGGACACGGCCTGACCTGCTGGGGCAAAGACGTCGCTGAAGCCCGTCGTCATCTTGAAGGTCTGGAATTTTTATTTGAATGCGAGCGCCAACGTCGCCTGCTGGAGAAAGCATGATAAAGGCCATTGTTACCGATATTGAAGGGACCACCAGCGATATCCGCTTTGTACATAACGTTTTGTTTCCCTATGCCCGAGCGCATCTGGCTGATTATGTTCGCGAGAATCAGACGCAGACTGAGGTGCAACAGGCGCTAAACGCCGTGCGTACCGAAGCGGGGCAACCCGATGCCGATACAAACGAGGTCATCGCTATTCTGTTTTCATACATGGATGCGGATCGCAAATCGACCGGCCTGAAGGCGTTGCAGGGAATGATTTGGCGCGAGGGCTACCTGAGCGGCCGCTTTACCGGGCACCTTTATCCTGATGTGCTGCCCGCGCTTACGGCCTGGCACGCGCAAGGCATTAAATTATATATATATTCCTCTGGCTCGGTTGCCGCGCAGAAATTGTTATTTGGCTACAGCGACGAAGGTGATATTACTGGTTTGTTCAGCGGCTATTTTGATACCCACGTGGGCGCCAAGCGTGAGAAGACGTCGTATCAGAACATCGCTGCGCAAACGGGCTTGCCGGCCGAACAACTGCTGTTTCTTTCTGATATTCATCAGGAGCTGGACGCAGCAGAGCAAGCCGGCTGGCACACGCTGCAGCTGATTCGTGACGCGGCAGATGATGACAGCCATCATCGTCAGGTCGCCGATTTTTCCCAGATTAACCCGGAGTCGATTTGAGATGAGTGCACTGACCATTTTTAGCGATAGCGATCCCAGCCAGCCGATATGGCACAGCACCGATGCTGAGGCGATTCGCGCGCGGCTGAATGCCAAAGACGTCCGTTTTGAACGCTGGCAGGCCGACCGCGATCTGGGCGAAAACCCGGATGCGGAAACGGTCATCAACGCCTATCAGCATGCCATCGACCGGCTGGTGGCCGAAAAAGGCTATCAGAGCTGGGATGTGATTAGCATGCGTGCCGATAACCCGCAGAAGGACGTTCTGCGCCAGAAGTTTCTGTCGGAACACACGCACGGCGAAGATGAAGTGCGCTTCTTTGTCGAGGGTGCGGGGCTGTTTTGTCTGCATCTGGACGGTGAAATTTTGCAGATCCTGTGCGAAAAGAACGATCTGATCTCGGTGCCCGCCGGCACGCCGCACTGGTTTGATATGGGATCGTCCCCGCACTTCACCGCGATTCGCATTTTTGATAATCAGGAAGGCTGGATCGCCAATTTCACCGGCGACAAGATTGCCGATGCCTATCCGCGCCTCGCGTAATCACGGCGCATTCTGCGGGCGGCTGACGCAATATGCCGCCCGTCCTGCTTACTGTGGCTGGAAGATGCCAGCGGCAACCTGAGCCGGTGCGATCACGCCGGTATCCAGCACCCAACCGCTGATCAGCGCTGCAGGCGTAACATCAAAGGCGGGATTGTAGACCTGCGCCTCTTCAGGGGCCCACTGCACGCTGCCGAAGCTTCCGGACACACCGGTGACTTCACTGGCGGCACGCTGTTCAATAGGAATGGCCGCACCCGTCGGGCAGAGCCGATCCAACGTGGTATGCGGGGCCGCAACGTAGAACGGAATACCGTGATAGTGCGCTAACACCGCCAGGCTGTAGGTGCCGATTTTGTTCGCTACGTCACCATTGGCGGCGATACGGTCCGCGCCCACCCAGATAGCGTCCACGTTGCCCGCAGCCATCAGGCTGGCGGCCATCGAATCGGTGATCAACTGGTAAGGCACGCCGAGTTCGCCGAGTTCCCAGGCGGTTAAGCGCCCGCCCTGCAACAGGGGACGCGTTTCATCGACCCAAACATTTCGGACCTTGCCCTCTTGATGCGCGCGCGCGATAACGCCCAAGGCTGTGCCGACGCCTGCGGTCGCCAGGCCGCCTGTATTGCAGTGGGTTAACAGCTGGCTGCCGGGTTTGACCAGCGAGCTTCCGGCTTCGGCGATGCGATCGCAGAGCTGTTTATCCTCCTGTACCAGCCGCAAGGCTTCTTCTGCCAGGCTCGTCACCCTGTCTGGCTGCTCCAGCGCCTGTTTCATACGATCGAGGTTATTCATCAGGTTGACCGCGGTCGGGCGGGCGGCCCGCAATATTTCCAGCGACTGTGCCAGCTGCTCGCGCGTTTCACCCTGTTCCGCTAGCAGTGCCAGCAGCAGGGATGCAGACAGGCCAATTAACGGCGCACCGCGCACCCGCAGCGCATGAATATGTTCAACCAACTGCGCGACCGAATGGGCAGGCAGCCAGTTCTTTTGCTGGGGCAGGGCCTGCTGATCCAGTATCCAGAGCTGGTTGTTACGAACCTGTAAGCTGGTAGTTTGGAATGTCTGCATTGTTGGTGAAATCCATGTTGCGTTAATAGCGGATATTGTGCCAACATGCTTAACGGATGTATAGACGTCTGAACGGCTTATTACGAAAGATTAATCAGGTCCGGCTTGCACCGGCGTTTGTTGATGAGGAAAGGTCAATGTCGCAATACCGTACGTTCACTGCAGCCGATGCTGTGGAATATGCCAAAACGTTTGGCGGCATGGATGATCCTTCTGTTCTAAGCAGCGCGGAAGAGATTGGCGATGGTAACCTCAATCTGGTCTTTAAAATTTACGACAACCAGGGTAAAAGCCGCGTGGTAGTCAAACAGGCGCTGCCCTATGTTCGCTGCGTCGGCGAATCGTGGCCGTTAACCCTGGATCGTGCGCGTATCGAAGCGCAAACGCTGGTTGAGCACTACAAATATTGCCCCCAGCACACGGTTAAGGTTACGCATTACGATGCGGATCTGGCGGTGATGGTGATGGAAGATCTTTCCAGCCACCGCATCTGGCGCAGTGAGCTGGTGAAAGGCGCCTACTACCCTGAAGCGCCGCGTCAGCTCGGTGAATATCTGGCGCAGACGCTGTTTCACACCTCAGACTTTATTCTGCACCCGCATCACAAGAAAGCCGAGGTGGCGAGCTTTATCAACCCTGAGCTGTGCGAAATCACCGAAGATCTGTTCTTTAACGATCCCTACACTGACCACGAGCGCAACAGCTATCCTGACGCGCTGGAGCCGCTGGTCGCATCCCTCCGCACTGACGACGCGTTGCGTATTGCTGTGGCCGGGCTCAAACACGTTTTCTTCAGCCATGCCGAGGCGTTACTGCATGGGGATATCCACAGCGGCTCGATTTTTGTGGCTGACGGCAGCTTAAAAGCGATTGATGCCGAGTTTGGTTATTTTGGACCCATCGGCTTTGACGTGGGCACCGCGCTGGGTAACCTGCTGATCAACTACTGTGGTTTACCGGGCCTGTTGCCTCCCCGCGAAGCCGTTGATGCCCGTGAGCAGCGCCTTAGCGACGTGCGTGATGTCTGGAATACCTTTGCGACGCGCTTCCTGGCGCTGGCAGAAAGTCACACCCAGGATGTGGCCATGGCGTATCCGGGTTATGCACAGGCGTTTCTGCGCAAAGTCTGGGCGGATACCATTGGCTTTTGTGGAACGGAGTTGATCCGTCGAACGGTGGGCATGTCGCACGTGGCGGACATGAAGCTGATTCGGGATGATGAAATGCGCACCGATTGTATTCGCAATGCGATTACCTTAGGCCGCACCCTGATTCTGGCCGCCGGGCACGTGGACGATGTCGAGGCATTGATTGCCCGCATTCGTCAGGCAGGATAAAAAAAGGCCGACATGATGTCGGCCTGATTGTTTATGCCGCCTCACTGGGGCGGGCGGGTTTTGAGACATCCTGCTTTGCCGGCACGGCCAGCGCATCAGCCTCAAACTCATCCACGTTAATGGAACGCAGACGGCTCTGCTCGGCGCGTTTCAGCACTTCAGCTTCTTTGTCGTCAATCCAGCCCTGTTCCAACGCCTGTCTAGCCAGCGCATCCAGTCGGGTGAATGAGAAGTGTTTTTTATGCTGCTTGCACAGGCGGTCGTGAATCACTTCCGCCGCCATCACGTCCTGCAATGCCTGCTCTAACTGACCTGCAGGATTATGCTGGCTCGGCGCAAGATACTGACCACGACCTAAACGCGTACGCGTCGCCGAAGGCACCTGCAGCATTTTTGCCAGTTTGTGATCAAGACGATCGGACGGTGCAGGGCAGTGCTGACCACCGGCAAACACCATCAGTCGAATAACGCCAGCCACCAGGCGGTTCGGGAAGTTACTCAGCAGATCGTCCATGGCTTTCTCTGCTTTATTCAGTGCATCCTGCACGCCCCAGTGCACCAGCGGTAAATCGGCTTCGTGGCGTCCTTCATCGTCATAGCGTTTCAGAGTGGCAGACGCCAGGTAGAGCTGACTCAGCACATCACCCAGGCGAGCAGACATCCGTTCGCGACGTTTCAGGCTGCCGCCTAAGACCGCCATAGAGACATCTGACAGCAAGGCCAGGTTGGCACTAATGCGGTTCATGTGCTGATAATATCGACGCGTTACATCGCGGGTTGGCGCGGCGCTGGTGCGACCGCCCAGCAGGCCTAGCCACAGGCTGCGCATCGCGTTGCTGCCAACGTGACCAATATGGCTAAACAGCGCCTTATCGAAGGCGGCAAAATCGTTGCTGGCGGCGGCGGCCATTTCCTGCAGGACATAAGGATGGCAACGAATTGCCCCCTGACCAAAGATAATCATGCTGCGGGTCAGAATGTTCGCGCCTTCCACGGTGATAGCGATGGGCGCACCCTGATAGGCACGCGCCAGGAAGTTGCTGTCACCCAGCATGATGCCCTTACCACCCGCGATATCCATCGCATCGATGATTGACTGTTGAGCGCGATGGGTACAGTGATATTTGACGATGGCTGACAGAACCGCGGGTTTTTCACCCTGCATAATCCCGGTGGTGATTAGCGTAGCGGCCGCGTCCATTACATAGGCATTACCTGCGATGCGCGCCAGCGGCTCTTCAATACCTTCCATTTTACCGATAGACAGCTTGAACTGACGACGGATGTGCGCATAGGCGCCGGTCGCCAGTGCCACCGTTTTCAGGCTACCGGTTGAGTTTGACGGCAGCGTGATGCCACGTCCGACGGACAGACATTCCACCAGCATCCGCCAGCCCTGACCGGCCATTTCCGGGCCGCCAATGATGAAATCAATGGGGACAAAAATGTCTTTCCCACGGGTTGGACCATTCTGGAACGGTACGTTGAGCGGGAAGTGGCGATGACCGATTTCCACGCCCGGCGTGCTGGTTGGGATCAGGGCACAGGTAATGCCCAGTTCCTCTTTCTCGCCCAGCAGATGCTCGGGGTCGGAAAGCTTAAAGGCCAGACCCAGTACGGTGGCGATTGGGGCTAACGTGATATAGCGCTTGTTCCAGGTCAGTCGCATGCCCAGCACCTGCTGGCCCTGCCATTCGCCCATGCAAACGACGCCGGTATCGGGGATTGCCCCGGCATCGGAACCGGCTTCCGGGCTGGTAAGGGCGAAACAGGGAATCTCGTCGCCCCGCGCCAGACGCGGTAAATAGTGATCTTTCTGTTTTTCCGTTCCGTAATGTTGCAGCAGTTCGCCCGGACCCAGTGAGTTAGGCACCCCCACGGTAATCGCCAGAATACCCGATACGCCCGACAGTTTTTGCAACACGCGTGCCTGGGCATAGGCGGAGAATGCCAGTCCGCCGTACTCTTTTTTAATGATCATGGCGAAGAAGCGGTGCTCTTTCAGATAGGCCCACAACTCTGGCGGCATATCCGCCAGTTCATGGGTGATCTGGAAATCATTCGCCATGCGGCAGGCTTCTTCCACCGGGCCATCAATAAAGGCCTGTTCTTCCGGCGTCAGGCGCGGTTGCGGGTAGTTGTGCAGTTTCTGCCAGTCAGGTTTGCCCTGAAACAGATCGCCTTCCCACCAGGTTGTGCCCGCGTCAATCGCCTCTTTTTCCGTACGAGACATCGGCGGCATGACCTGCTGAAAGCGCTGCAGCACCGGTTTGGAAAACAGTTTGCGGCGCAGGCTGGTCAGGTTCAGCGGCACCAGGATGATCGCCAGCGGCAACAGCAGCCACGGCGTCCACAGGTGGGCCACCGCCATCGCAGCGGTCCACAGCAGCAGGATTGCGCTACTGAGTGACAGAGAGATGCGGTGATAAAACAGGGCGCCAATTAGCACCACTGTCGCAAGAATCGAGACAACCATCATAATGAAGTGCTCCGTTAAGTAGTAAGAGGTCTGACCTGTTATAAGGAGAGGTTTAAATCACCTGCTGGCATTTATCAATTTGTTTACATCGCAATTACAACCTGACTCACAAAATCAGCGAAACAGCGCCCGTAATGAAAATAACGAACGTGAAAAAAACGGCGGGCACACGGCTATCTGACCCTGTGGTGCTTTGCGCAGGTCAACCATTCCGTTAAACTTGCTGCGATTAACCTCCCCTACAAAGGACAAGTCTATGTATCAGGACATTATTCGTTCAGAGCTCAATGAAGCGGCAGAGACGTTGAATCACTTTCTGAGTGACGACGCGAACATTCACACCATCCAACGGGCGGCGGTGATGTTGGCTGACAGCTTCAAAGCGGGCGGCAAAGTGCTTTCCTGCGGCAACGGTGGTTCTCACTGTGATGCGATGCACTTTGCTGAAGAACTCACGGGCCGCTACCGTGAAAATCGTCCTGGATATCCGGCTATTGCCATTTCAGACGTCAGCCACCTTTCCTGCGTGAGCAATGACTTCGGCTATGACCACGTCTTTTCCCGTTACGTTGAAGCGGTAGGGCGTTCAGGCGACGTGCTGCTCGGGATCTCGACGTCAGGAAACTCGGCCAACATCATCAAGGCCGTTGAGGCTGCGCGTGCGCAGGGGATGAAAGTGATCACTCTGACGGGTAAAGATGGCGGCAAGATGGCTGGCAGCGCGGACATTGAAATCCGTGTGCCGCATTTTGGCTATGCCGATCGCATTCAGGAGATCCATATTAAAGTGATTCATATCCTGATGCTGCTGATTGAAAAAGAGATGGTCAGGTAACAGCACGACTGGCCTCCTGAGCGGCAGGAGGCGTTTTGACATAAGGCGGTTGCTATGTGCGAATTGCTCGGGATGAGCGCCAATGTTCCCACCGACATTTGTTTCAGTTTTACCGGATTAGTGCAGCGCGGCGGCGGAACAGGGCCGCATAAAGACGGCTGGGGTATTACGTTTTACGAAGATAAAGGTTGCCGCACCTTTAAAGATCCCTTGCCGAGTTTTAATTCCCCCATTGCGCGTCTGGTGCAGGAATACCCGATCAAGTCCCATTCCGTCGTGGCGCATATTCGCCAGGCGAACCGTGGGCCGGTCTCTCTGGAAAACACCCATCCGTTTACGCGGGAACTGTGGGGGCGAAACTGGACCTATGCGCACAACGGGCAGCTTAAAGGCTACAGGCAACTAGAGACCGGAACCTTTCGTCCGGTTGGTGAAACCGACAGTGAAAAGGCATTCTGCTGGATCCTGCACAAGCTGGCCACGCGCTATCCGCGTACGCCAGGTAACTGGCCTGCGGTCTTTCGCTATATCGGCGAACTGGCGGGCGAACTGCGGCAGAAGGGCGTGTTTAACATGCTGCTGTCGGATGGTCGCTACTTAATGGCGTTCTGCTCCACCAATCTGTTCTGGATTACCCGCCGAGCCCCTTTTGGCCGGGCGCAGCTACTTGATCAGGATGTGGAAATTGATTTCCAGAAACATACCAGCGCGAACGATGTGGTCACTGTCATTGCGACACAGCCGTTAACGGGGAATGAAACCTGGCACCGGATCGTGCCAGGCGAATGGGCTTTATTTTACCTTGGAGAGCGCCAGGAACGACTGTGAGGCCGCTTCGGGTTGTGTGATGACCGGGCTGCTGTTCATCACATATCTGCCGCTGGCAACATTTACCGTTGGCGGCTGATGATATTGCGCAAAGTAGGCATAGCCGGGCTGAAGCTGCTTCCAGAAATCCGCATAGGTGGAATAGCGATGACGCTGCATATTGCTCTCCGTCATGCGAAACGGATAAATGGCAATATTCACTTCCTGCTGGCCATTGCGTAATGCGGCGTTCACATAAGTGAAAATCTGATCCATGTAAGCATTGGTCATGGCATAGCAGCCGATAGACTTGCAGTCGCCATGAATCATCAGGTAGTTACCGCTGTAGCCCTGATCGCGGTCATATTGGTTGGGAAAGCCAATATTAATCGCGCGGTAAAAACGACTGTCTGGCTTCAGTTGATTCATTTTTACGCTGTAAAAACCTTCCGGGCTTTTAAAATCGCCTTCACGACGTTTAGGGCCAAGGCCGCCAGAAAAGTTGCAGATGCGGTAGGTATCCAGCAAACGGTACTCATTACCAATTTTGCCGTATAGCTCAAGCGTACGCTCTTCCTTAAAGATCTGAATATAAACCGGTGTACCGATTAGCTGTTTCTTTAATTCTTTACTGACCGGGGCCAGTTGCTGAACCGGCTCAGGAGTCATTGCCATGCTGAGGGCTGGCAGTAAAATCATCGCAAACAGAAGTGCGATTTTGCCCATGCTGTGTATACCTTGAAGTGAAGAAGAACAATGGCGCGGTAAGTGCGCCTCTGTTTGCATTATCGGAACTTTCCGCTACCGCAGCGCAACATTAAACATTGTGTGTTTTTTTAGCAATACAGCGCAGAGCAAAATGTCCATTTCTTTGATGGAATAGCGCTGAAAATTTGTAAAGTTTGTTAGCAACTGCAAGAAATATTGCACAAGTCTCTTCTGACTGTATACTTATCCAGTGCTGGAGGGGCGATGCGTAAGATCATTCATGTCGATATGGACTGCTTTTTTGCTGCAGTGGAAATGCGTGATGACCCTTCATTACGTGATATTCCCATGGCCATTGGCGGCAGCCGCGATCGCCGCGGCGTGATCAGTACCGCTAACTATCCGGCACGTAAATATGGCGTGCGCAGTGCGATGCCGACCGGTATGGCATTAAAGCTTTGCCCCCATCTGCGTTTATTGCCCGGGCGCTATGAAGTCTATAAAGAAGCCTCCAGCCAGATTCGCGCCATCTTTTCCCGTTTTACCTCCCTTATTGAGCCGCTGTCGCTGGATGAAGCCTATCTGGACGTTACCGACAGCACGCACTGCCAGGGCTCTGCCACGTTGATCGCCCAGGAGATCCGCGCCACTATTTTTCGCGAAACGCAGCTTACCGCCTCGGCGGGCATCGCACCGATCAAGTTCCTTGCCAAGATCGCCTCCGATTTAAATAAGCCGGATGGTCAGTACGTCATCACGCCTGCGCAGATGTCTGACTTTTTGCTGGCATTACCCTTGGCAAAAATCCCCGGCGTGGGGAAAGTCTCGGCAAAAAAGTTGGAAGAGATGGGCCTGCACACCTGCGCCGACGTGCAAAATGCCGATTTGGCACTGCTGCTAAAACGTTTTGGTAAGTTTGGCCGGATATTATGGGAGCGCAGCCACGGTATTGATGAACGCGGTGTGGTGGTGGAACGCGAACGGAAATCATTAGGCGTTGAGCGTACGCTGGCTGACGATATCGACAGCTGGGAGCGCTGCCTGGAAATCATTGATTACCTCTATGCCGAGCTTGATCGGCGCCTGACGCAGATTCGCCCCGATAAGCATATTGCGCGCCAGGGCGTGAAGCTGAAGTTCAGTGATTTCCAGCAGACGACTCAGGAGCATGTCTGGCCGGTGCTAAATAAAGAAGACATGATTGCCGTGGCGCGTAAAACCTGGGATGAGCGCCGGGCGGGTCGCGGTGTGCGGCTGGTGGGATTGCATGTGACGCTGGTGGATCCGCAGCTGGAGCGGCAGCTGTTGCTGGGCATATAGAGGGAGTTCCGCCGTTGGCGGGGATGGGGTTTGCTCTGAGTATGTTCCGCCCGCCAGGCTGCAGGGAGTTTCAGCCTGCCCGTGCAGGCGGTCGGGTTAAGGGGCTCGCGCCAGCCCCTTAACAATCCCGGCGTCCGGCAGCCGCCGCTGTTCCTTCGTCATTCACTGCGGCCTGACGGACCGTCCGGATGCGCCATCCCTGGCGCAGCCGTCCTCGTCGCGGCTTCCGTGCCGCGCCGTCCTGGCCTTCGTTCTCTCCTCAGCGCGGCGGATGCCTCGAGCAAACCCTCGCCTGTGAGGGCGTGTATTTTTCCCAAAGGCCTGCTTTGCCTGTTATTAACATGCGCAATCAGAACTGAAGACAGGAAGGCCTGACGAAAATGAAAAAATGAACAGCAATAAGCTGTGATGCTTTTCTGGCATCTGAAGCGACGCGGAAAGTAGTTTTGGCACAGGTATCAAAGCGGTGGAGTGGGCCGGCCTTCCCACTCGCTGAGCGGATGCAGGATTTCCGGATGAGCCGACAGGACGTCGGCGAAAGTCAGGCCGCGCCAGGGATGGCGCGGCCTGGCGGTCCGGCAGAAATCCTGAAGCAGCGAAGGGACCGCGCAGCGGCGGGTGGGCAGGACGGGAGCCCGGGGTCAAGGGGCCGCGGCGACTGGCGGCCCCTTGTCGGTCGCCCGCATGGGGCGAGCTGAAACTGCCTGCCGCCTGGCGAGCGAAACCTTCCCGGAGCTTTATGACTGGACGCCGCTCAGGCTGTAAAGCCGGGAGCCCGGGGTCAAGGGGCCGCGGCGACTGGCGGCCCCTTGTCGGTCGCCCGCACGGGGCGAGCTGAAACTGCCTGCCGCCTGGCGAGCGAAACCTTCTCGGAGCTTTGTGACTGGATGCCGCTCAGGCAGCCCGCCTTAACCACCCCTGTTCGGCGACGAACACCTACTTCTTATATTTCGCTTCCAGCGTCGCAAACCACGGCTGGACGAAATCCTCATTACTGCCCCAGCCTGGAATAATCTTGTTCAGCGATGCCACGTTCACCGCACCAGGATGGCTGTTGAGCGCCTGCTGAGAAATCGATGCGGCTTTGAATTCATACGTCGCTGGGGTGGTTTCACCGGCAATCTTGTTCGCTACCAGGCGCATATTTACGGCCCCGATGGTTTTAGGGTCGACGGCGACGGTCTGTACCCACGGGCTGCCTTTCTGACGCATCAGCTGCAAATCCTGATTGGAGACATCAATGCTGTACAGTTTGATCTCTGTACGGCCATTCTCCTGCAGCGCTTTATAAGCGCCCTGGCTGAACGCATCCCACGCGCCCCAGATGGCATCGATCTTGCCTTTGGGGTATTTCGCCAGAATAGCGCCCACTTTATTGGCGGTGTCGCCCTGAACATCCGTTGATACCGCGCCAATCGACTCAAGTTGATGAATGCCCGGGTTCTCTTTCAGCAATTTTTCATAAACCACCTGACGACGTTCCATCGGTGGGAAACCCGCTACCCATAATTTAACGATGTTGGCTTTACCGTTGAAATCTTTGATTAACTGTCCCAGAGACAGTTGAGCCAGAGAAGCATCATCCTGAGCTGTCACCGTAACGCCCGGAATCGGGGTATCCACCGGTGTATCAAATACCGAGACTTTAATACCAGCGTCCGCAATGCGTTTTACCAGCGCGCTGGCGTATGGCGCTTTGCCATGTGACAGAACAATACCGTCGTATTTCTGGCTGATGGCCTGATTCACGAAATCCTGAAAGCGCGCATCGTCGCCGTTGCTGAGAAACGTACTGACTTTAAAGCCCAACTGGCGGCCTTGTTGAATCGCCCCCGCAACAAACTGCGTGGTGTTGTCGTCTGAGCCAAGGTTACGGATAACCGCAATACGGATCGGCCCTTCATGGTTAGCGATAGCGGCAGGAACGGGCGTAACGGTGTCGGCAAACGCTGCGCTGGCGTTTAGCAGGCTTAATGCCAGCAGCGAGAGTGTTATCTTTTTCATTATTCTTAACTCCAGTAAGGGGAACGCGCCTCAGCGGCGCTGAACGTACGTGATAGCCAGTGCTAAAGCCAGCACCAGCCCTTTAATAATGTCCATGGCGTAATAGGGCACGGATAACATCACCAGACCGTTTTGCAGCACGCCAAGAATAACGGCACCAAGTAGCGTACCCAGCGCATTCGGTTTACCTGAACCGGCAAGGGATAAGCCGATCCAGGCCGCAGCGACGGCATCCATCAGATAACCGCCGCCCGCATTCACCTGCGACGATCCAATGCGTGAGGCCAGCAGAATACCGCCCAGCCCCGCTAACAATGAGGCGATAACATAGGCCAGTACGCGATAACGCGTGGTACGAATACCCGAAAGTCTGGCGGCTTCAGGATTACCGCCCAACGCGTACATGCGGCGACCGTGCTTTGTCAGGGATAACGCCAGCTGTGCAACGACCGTGACAACCAACATGATAATGACGATGGTGGGCACCTGGCCCAGCAGGTTAAAGGTTGCCGGAATTGTGCCCTCAGCCATGTCGCCGCTGGGCAACACCATATTTTCCGTAATCGAGCCACCAAAGCTGTAGGTCATTGCCACGCCCTGAATCACAAAGAGGGTGGCGAGTGTTGCCAGCATGTCGGGAATACGCAGCACCACGATCAGGAAGGCGTTGAACAGGCCGACCAGCGTACAAAGGGCCAGCGTAATTGCGATAGCCGCCGTCGTATCAAAGCCGTACCAGACGAATAACGAAATCACCAGGGCGTTTGCCAGTGAGGCGGTCGAACCAACGGAAAGATCGAAGCCGCCCACGGTCAGCGACACGGAAACGCCCACGGCGATAACGGTCACGATGGCGATGGATCGCAGGATATTAATGATATTGTTCGGCTCCAGAAAACTGTCGGACGCCAGACCAAAGGCTGCGATCAATATCACTACCGTCAGCAGCATGCCCCACTTGTACAGGAAATCGAACAGTTGATGGCGCAGCGAGGAAGACGCTGCATTCAGGGATAAGTCTTTACTGCTCACGCAGGGGTTCCTCCGGTGGAATAGAGCAAAAGTGTCTCTTCTGTGGCTTGCCGTCCCTCTAACTCCGCCACAATACGTCCATCCCAGAGCACACAAATACGGTCGCATAAGCCGACCAGTTCAGAAAATTCGCCAGAGGCGTAAATTATGCCTTTGCCTTCTTGGGCAAGTTTGCTTATCAGCGTGAACAGCTCGGTTTTGGCTTTAACGTCCACGCCTTTCGTGGGTTCATCAAAAATCAGTACGTCGGCGTTGTTGCGTAACCACTTGCCTATCGCCACTTTTTGCTGATTACCGCCTGAGAGACGACGCAACTGCTGCGCCGGGCCTGTCGTACGTACGCTGAGACGACGGATAACCTCCTCTGCCCAGCGCCAGGCCTGACGATGACCAAACAGGCTCCAGCGGGAAAAACTGTCGTCTGCGCTGATACTCAGGTTCATCGCCACCGATTCATCAATGAAAATGCCTTCTTTGCGACGCTCTTCGGGCACCAGGGCCATGCGCTGTTGCACCGAGTCGTGTGGCGATCGCGGTTTCCAGCGTTTACCGTGCAGTTCACCGTCTGAAACACGGCTCTTACTGGCACCGAACAGCGCCTTGCAGAGTTCGGTTTTCCCTGCACCGGCCAGACCGGCAATGCCCAGAATCTCGCCTTTGTGCAGGCGCAGCGAGATATCCTGTAGCAGGTGTTCATCATGCAAACCCTCCACCGCCATGAGCACTGACTGCGGCTGAAAGGGGCGACGCGGGGGATAAATATCGGTTAACGGATGCCCCAGCATTTTTTCAACAATCTGCTCACCGCTCAGCGAAGCCATCGGGGCGCTTTCGATCAGCCGTCCATCGCGCAGCACCGTCAGGCGATCGCAAATGGCTTTCAGCTCGTGGATGCGGTGAGAAATAAACACCACGCCAATGCCGCTGGTCTGCAGGCGACGGACCACGGCGAACAGGCGTTCGCTCTCGTGCTGGTCTAGCGGCGCAGTAGGTTCATCGAGGATCAGAAAGCGGCAGTGATGCGACAGGGCTCTCGCCAGCAGAATTTGCTGCTTCTCCGCCAGCGAGCAGCGCTCTACCGGGCGTTTAACATCTATGCTGGCATCCAGTTGGGCCAGCAGTTGGCGCGCCTGGCGACGAATATCGCCCCAGCGAAAGCCGTGGCCGGGCTCGGCCAGCTGATCCAGCAGAATATTTTCAGCGACGCTTAATTGCGGCACCAGCGCCACATCCACCTCCTGCTGTACAAGGTGAATGCCCAACTGCTTCGCGTCTCGCGGGCTGCGAATCGACACAGGTTTACCGTCCAGCAGAATCTCGCCGCTGTAGTGACTATGGGCGCCCGAGAGCACCGCCATCAGCGTAGACTTACCGGCACCATTGGCCCCGGTCAGAGCATGAACCGAGTGGCCTTCACTCTGAAAATCCACCGACGTTAACGCGGCAAATCCGCCAAAATCGATGGAGATGTTACGCATCTCAAGGCGATTTAAAGCACGCATTGCAGGGATCTCCATTAAAGTCACTGACCACATTTTTTCCTGAAGCATCAGGCACGGCAACAGCCGAAAGCGCATAAGTTAGCACAGAAACTTATTAGCCATCCAGACATCTGGACATAATGGCGGCTAAAGCTGGTGAAGCGCAGTAAGTTGGTGATTTAGCGGCAGGAAGTGGGCTTACTCCAGCGGATTATGCTGCGCAGGCACCAGGAACGCTGTGACGCGCTTTCACTCATCAGGAAAGAATGCGCGCGCGCTGGGATGCTGAAGGCCAACGTGACCCGGTTAATCTTTAAAACGGGGGCAGGGCAGGTTATTTGAATGCGTAAACCTCGGCTAAGTCGGCCAGATCCCAGTTTCCCCCAGTGAGCAGCACACACACTTTCTCGTCGGGTTGCAGGCTAACCGATCCCGCCAGTAGCGCACCGAGACCGATTGCGGCGGCCGGTTCCGCAATCAATTTTGCATCCCTCGCAAGCACGCGCATGCCCTGAATAATATGTTCTTCATCTACCACAATAATCTCGTCGACGTACCTCTCGATAATGGGGTAGGGATTACGTCCCGGTACGCTAATTCTTAAGCCGTCAGCGATGGTGTTGAGCAGCGGAAGGGAGGTGGGCTGCTGGTTGATCCGGCTTTGATAATATTTCGGCGTCAGGGCTGGCTCAGCCCCAATGACCCTGACAGCGGGGCGAGATTCTTTGATGGCCGTGGCGACACCGGAAAGAAGCCCGCCACCGCCCAGCGGCACGATCACGGTATCCACATCCGGTAAATCATTCAGTATTTCGCAGCCGATCGTGCCCTGACCGGCCATAACCATTGGATCTTCAAAGCCATGCACCACCGCATAGTTGTTTAGCTCGGCAATCTCATAGACTTTTTTCCAGCGCGAGGCGTTGTCGCCATCGAAGAGAATAATCTCCGCACCCAGGGCCCGGGTGTTCTCGATTTTGATTTTCGGCGTCGTTACCGGCAACACCAGAACCACTTTCACGCCCAGCATGCTGGCCGCATACGACAGGCCCTGCGCATGATTGCCTGATGAACTTGAAATAATGCCGTGAGCAAAGGCTTCAACGGGCAGGGAAAGCACTTTATTTAACGCACCGCGAATTTTAAACGCGCCGGTAATTTGCAGCGTTTCCGGTTTGAGATAGAGCTGGCAGCCCACCTGTTTTTCAATTTTCTCAGCGCGCAGCAAGGGTGTGTGACGAATATGGGCGGCAATGCGCTGTTGCGCTTCGTGAATATCTTGCAGGGTAGGATACTGACGCGTCATAGCGGTTACCTTCGTCTGGACGAAAAATTATTCAAAAAAAGCAAAACGGGTTCCGACGCCTTTTTCAATCGCTTTGCGGTAAATTTTACCGGCGGTCGTGTTGTCCTGGATGGACAGTCCGGTGGAGTCAAAAAAGGTAATTTCCGCCTCGTTCTCTCTGCCCGGTTTATTGCCCAGCAAGATTTCACCTATCTCAGCATGAATCGCGTTTTCACTGATGATGTTTCTGTCCAGCGCGTGCCAGGTTTCCCCTTTCTGCGTGCACTGGGTCAGGGAATCGACAACGATTTTTGCCCGGCTGAAAATCTGCGGATCGAACTCCTGCTTGCCGCGCTGGTCGGTGCCGATGGCGATGATATGGGTGCCGGGCTTGATCCAACTGGCTTCGACCAGCGGCCCTTTGCCTCGGGTGGTGGTAATGACAATATCGGCTTGCTCCACCGCGGCCTGACAGCTCTCAGCCACAATCACCGGAATGCCAAACGCGCTTTCAATATCCTTTTTAAAGGCAATACGGGTTGCTGGCGTTCGGCTCCACGCATGAATCTCCTCAATTTGCATTACCCTGACAATGGCGCTGATCTGCATTCTGGCCTGATTGCCGGTGCCTATCATCGCAATTTTTTTTGCCCCGGCGCGCGCCAGCGCCTTCACAGAAACGGCACCCGAGGCGCCGGTTCGCAGGCCGGTAATCAGGCTGCCGTCCATGACGCAGCACAGCGCACAGCTACGGGCATCAAATAAAATTACCGTACCCATGCCGCCCGGCAGGCCATATTCCACCGGATTCTGGGGAAAAGGACCGGAGGAAGCCTTCATCGAAATCAGTTCACTGGTTTTGTAATAACTGGTTTTGAAGTCGATTTCCCCTCCCGCTTCGGGGAGATGCAGGCCAATATAATCCGGCTGTTCCACCAGGTTGCTGTTGAACGCTTTATAGGCTTCTTCTACGGCCTCAATGACGTCGTCGGTGCTGATGAGCTGACGGACTTCCTGTTTGGTAAGCAATAACGTATTCATGCACCCTCTCATTGTGCAGTGGAGAACGCCTCTCCGTCACACAAAGGGCATGATGCCGTGGCCGGAGGCAGTTTGGCTAATGCGCATTATTGCATCGGCGGTGCAACAGAAAATGTCAATTTGCGGGTGGAATAAACGCATTTAGCTGTTTTAGCGAGCGATAGCGAAAGCGCATGCTAAGTCAGTGCCGGGTAGCGAGGGAGGGGGCCAAAAGGGGCAATAAAAAAGGGTTTATGATGAACATAAACCCTCAGAGACGTTATCGCGCTGGAATTACTTTTCGGGCACCACGTTCAGCAGCGTCGTCAGCAGTTTCCAGTAAAGACCGACGCTCTCGATGTGCACCTGCTCATCGGGTGAGTGGGGACCGGTGATCGTTGGGCCAATTGAAACCATATCCATATCTGGATAAGGCTTTTTGAACAGACCACATTCCAGGCCTGCGTGAATAACCTGAATGTTAGGCGTCTTGTTGAACAGTGCCATGTAGGTTTCACGGGTCAGTGCCATAATGGGCGAATCTGCATCTGGCTGCCAGCCAGGGTAGCCGCCTTTCGGCTTCGTTTGCGCACCTGCCAGCTGGCCCAGTGAGGTTAACATCTGCACAACGTAATCGCGGCCGGTATCGATCAGCGAACGAATCAGGCAGTTAATTTCTGCTTTATCGGCCTCCATCGTGACCACGCCGACGTTCAGTGAGGTTTCAACCACGCCTTTGGCAACGTCAGAGTTACGGATCACGCCGTTTGGCGTGCTGTTCAGCAAATTCAGGAAGCGATCGCGGCTCTCTGTTGTCAGCGCATCATCCTGATGGGCAACCGGCTCGCTGACAAAGGCGATGTTTTTCTCTTTCACGCCGTGTTCATTTTGCAACGCAGCCAGGAAGCTGGCGGCTGCCGATTTCAGGTTGTCCACTTTGCTGCTGTCAACAGACACGGTCGCAAAGGCTTCACGTGGAATCGCGTTACGCAGCGTTCCCCCGGTGAACGTCACCAGACGTAAATCCAGCTCTGCGGCATGGGCGGCAAGGAAACGAGCCAGTAACTTGTTGGCATTCCCCAGGCCCATATGAATATCTGCGCCGGAGTGGCCGCCACGCAAACCTTTCAGCGTAAGCTTCAGGGTTTCGCTACCAGCCGGAACGGCTTCACGAGTCAGGGGGAGCGTAGTGATAAAGTCGATACCGCCCGCGCAACCCATGTAGATCTCACCTTCTTCTTCCGAATCGGTGTTGATCAGAATATCGGCCTGCAACCAGCCTGGCTGTAAGCCAAACGCGCCATCCATGCCGGTTTCTTCGGTCATGGTCAACAAGACTTCCAGCGGGCCGTGAGTCAGGCTGCTGTCCGCCAGGACGGCCAGCGCAGACGCCATGCCAATGCCGTTATCGGCACCCAGCGTCGTGCCGCGCGCTTTCACCCATTCGCCATCAACATAAGGCTGGATAGGATCTTTGGTGAAGTCGTGAACGGTATCGTTGTTTTTCTGCGGCACCATATCAAGGTGAGCCTGCAGCACCACCGGGGTGCGCTTTTCCATCCCCGGGGTGGCTGGTTTACGGATCAGAATATTGCCTACCTGATCGCGCTCACACCAGAAACCTTGTTCTTTAGCCCAGCCAACGATATAGCTTGCCAGTGCTTCTTCATGAAAAGAAGGATGCGGAATAGAGCAGATCTTAGCGAAAAAATCCCACAGTGGCTGTGGAGAGAGTTGAGACAATTCAGACACGACAAGTCTCCTGTGTCAGTGCGCCGGCCAGGCCGGACATTGCGAAGTTCCAGTGAAAGATCGCCGTCAGTATACCGACGAGATAGGGCGAGAATATCACTGTTTCTCACCCGGTGTGATATTCAACGCGTTAAAAAGCCGCAACCAGAAGCCAGGTGCTGGTTTTTAGCGCGTCATGTCCTTATAATCTCGCGCAACCTTTTCCCCGTTGCACATTTTTTAAGCCACACTGACTGGCTGGGATACCTATTTATGAGCGAAAAATACGTCGTTACCTGGGACATGCTGCAGATTCATGCCCGTAAACTGGCTCAACGCCTGCTTCCTGTTGAACAGTGGAAAGGCATCATTGCAGTCAGCCGCGGCGGTCTGGTACCGGCTTCGCTGCTGGCACGTGAACTGGGTATTCGCTATGTCGATACCGTTTGTATTTCCAGCTACGATCACGATCACCAGCGCGAAATGAAAGTGTTAAAGCGCGCTGAAGGCGATGGCGAAGGCTTTATCGTGATTGACGACCTGGTTGATACCGGCGGCACCGCACAGGCCATTCGCGAAATGTACCCAAAAGCCCGTTTCTGCACCATTTTTGCTAAGCCTGCGGGCCGTGAGCTGGTTGACGATTATATTGTTGATATCCCTCAGAACACCTGGATTGAGCAGCCATGGGACATGGGCGTGGTCTATATTCCGCCGATTGTAAAAAGCTGATTGATGTAACACAAACAACGCCCGGTTTTCCGGGCGTTGTGCTTTATGCGCCTCGCGAGTTGTTTTGCAGTACAGTACACTTACTTACCGCTGTTAATGCTGTCAGAGAGGTAATATGCCTGGCAAAAACCTGAGCGTTGAGCTGTTCAAGCCTCGTTTTAAACACCCTGAAACCTCGACCCTGGTGCGACTGCGTCGTCACGCCACACATGAGGTGCATTCTGCGCTGGATGGGGACAGCCAGCGTGGCTGGTACCGGATGCTTAATAAGCTGATGTGGGCCTGGCGTGGTTTGCCCTCCCAGGAGATTAGCGAGGTGCTGGCGCGAATCGCCATCAGCGATGTTGAGCACACCAATTCGGCGCTGCTGGATACGGTCATCGGTTACCGTAACGGTAACTGGAACTACGAGTGGAGCAGGCAGGCGGGCATCTGGCAGCAGCGGGCACTTGACGCGAACACAGACGAACACGATCGGGCTGGTCACGACTGGTTACATGCGTCGCATCTCTACAGCGTGGCGGCGTATCCTTATATAAAAGGCGATGAGCTGGCCGATCAGGCGCAGACGCTGGCCAGCCGCGCTTATGAAGAGGCAACCCAACGGCTACCCGGAGAGCTTAAAACGCTCACCTTTCCGATTCAGGGCGGCAGCCCGGTAAGCGGCTTTTTGCATATGCCGTCCGGCGTGGACGCGCCTTATCCCACCGTCATGTTTTGCGGCGCGCTGGATTCGCTACAAACCGATCATTATCGTCTGTTCCATGACTATCTGGCACCGCGTGGCATTGCCATGCTCACGCTGGATATGCCTTCCGTGGGCAATTCGATGAAGTGGAAGCTCAGCCAGGATACCAGCTTTCTGCATCAGCAGGTCCTGCGTGACCTGACCTCTGTCCCCTGGATCGATCACACACGCGTTGCCGCGTTGGGCTTTCGCTTTGGTGCCAATGTGGCGGTCCGTCTGGCCTATCTCGAATCACAGCGGCTTAAAGCCGTGGCCTGTCTGGGACCGGTCGTACACAGTCTGCTGACGCAGGCTCCTCTGCAGAACAAAGTGCCGGATATGTATATGGATATGCTTGCCAGCCGACTCGGCATGACGGGCACCACGGACAGCGCATTGCGGGCGGAACTGCTTAGCTACTCCCTGAAAAATCAGGGCTTGCTGGGGCGCAGAACCTCAACGCCAATGTTGTCCGCCTACTGGACAAACGATCTCTTCAGCCCGGAAGAGGAGAGCAAATTAATCGCTAGCTCCTCGTCGCAGGGTAAGGCCTTGTTAATTCCGGTAAAACCGGTGATCGCCAGTTTTGATAAGGCACTTAATGAAATCAGCGACTGGCTGGCACAACGTTTGCAAAGATAGCTGGCAAAATTTGCCGTGTTTGCTACAACTACTAGCTGGAATCATTCGGATCGTCGAAAGACAGAGCAGCATGGCTGCTACGGTTCGGAATATAAAGCCTGTCCTTATGGAGAATTAGCATGACGTTACCGAGTGGCCATCCCCGCAGTCGCCTGCTTAAACGCTTCACGGAACTGGGACCTTACATCCGTGATGGAAAGTGTAGTGAAAACCGTTTTTTCTTCGACTGCCTGGCTGCCTGCGTGAATGTAAAACCTGCGCCCGAACTGCGTGAGTTCTGGGGCTGGTGGATAGAGTTGGAAGCGCACGCCGATCACTTTACCTACGTTTATCACATTGGTCTGTTTGACAAAGAAGGCGACTGGTCTGTCGCTACGATCAAGGGCAAAGATAACAACGCCCGCGTGGAAGAAACGTTACGTAATTTCCACGGCCGTCTAAAAGAGATGCTGAAAGAGTTTGAACTGGATCTGGTGCCTGCCAGTGATTTTGATGAAAAACCGGTAAAACTCAGCGCCTGACATCAGGCCCCTGCGAGGGCCTTTTTTGTACCCGCCTCAGGCAGCCAGAGTATCTGCAGGCAGACAGAGTCATGGGGCGACAGGAAAAGGAAAGGGCGAGTTTTGCAACTCGCCCTTTTAGCAGACACATTCACATTGAGGGTAAAGCACTAAGCCTCTCCATAGCGCGGGCCGTCATTCCCTCGACAGTCCCTCTCGCCAGGCAAGACTCAGATTCATCAGAACTGGTAAGTCAGGCCAACAGCAACAACGTCATCGTTGTTAAGCGCCAGCTTGTTGTCTTTATCCAGTTGGTTGATTTTGTAATCAACAAAGGTCGACATGTTTTTGTTGAAGTAGTAGGTCGCGCCCACGTCGATATATTTAACCAGGTCTTCGTTGCCGATACCGTTTTCGATATCTTTGCCTTTGGTCTGCACGTAGCCAATGGATGGACGCAGGCCGAAGTCAAACTGATACTGCGCAACCAGTTCCAGGTTTTCTGCTTTGTTGGCAGAGCCTGAAACGGAGCCGCCCGCGACGCGGTTGGTTCCACTGATTGGCGTCATATTGCGCGTTTCGGTGTAAATCGCTGCCAGGTAAACACTGTTGGCGTCATATTTCAGACCGGTGCCCCACGAGGTGGCTTTATCGCCGTGACCATATGCGCCTGCCTGCTGGGCATTGGTACGGTCAGAAGAGGTAATCGCACCGAGCACGCTCACGCCTGAATCAGCAATGGTATAACCCAGTGATGCGCCATAGCCGTCGCCATTCTGACGACTTGTATCGATGGCGTTATTCGTTCCTAAGCCACGAGTGTTCGCGCTCTTGTCATCATTTTTACCCTGATACTGAAGAGCAAACTTCAGACCGTCCACCAGACCAAAGAAGTTGGTGTTGCGGTAGGTGGCTACGCCAGTGGCGCGCTGTGCCATAAAGTTGTCGGTACGTGCCGTGCCGTCACCACCAAATTCCGGGAAGACGTCAGTCAGAGACTCAACGTCATACAGCACGCCGTAGTTGCGGCCGTAGTCAAATGAACCGTACTGAGAGAATTTCAGACCGGCAAAGCCCAGACGGGTTTTGTTGCCGTTGTTGGCATCGGAGCCTTCTGAGTTGTTGGCGTTGTACTGATATTCCCACTGGCCGTAGCCGGTCATCATATCGTTAATCTGCGTCTGGCCTTTAAAACCAATACGCACATAAGATTTATCGCCGTTAGCACCGGCATTGTCGCTGAAGTAATGCTCGGCTTTAACCTTGCCGTAGAAATCCAGCTTGTTACCATCTTTGTTATAAACTTCAGCGGCCTGCGCAGCAGAGGTCAGGGCCAGAGCAGATACCACGATTGCCAGTGTACTTTTCTTCATTTGCTATCAATCCCAATGAGTAAAAATTTTTTGTCCTCAACGTCTTCCTGTTACAGGCATGGCTGCCTTTATTCTCCGGCTGCTCAGTGAACAGGCCGGGGGGCATTCAGTTGCCGCCTTGTTACAACAAGAAAACTTTTGAGGCATCAATGAAAAAGTTTGTAAAACACGGACTTTTTACCGATCAACGATGAACTTTTTATGACAATTTTGATGTTTTGTTGTTAACAGGGAACTTTTGGTCTAATTGACGCTCTGCGAAATTTGCAGTTTTTCCCTTACTGGCTGTTGGCTTCCCTCACTGCACCTGTTAAAAAGTCGGTTCACAGAAATTTTTTACGGCAGGACAACATGAGTGGCAGTCAGACCCTTGTGGTCAAATTGGGTACCAGCGTTCTTACCGGCGGATCGCGTCGGTTAAACAGAGCGCACATGGTGGAATTAGTGCGTCAGTGCGCGCAACAGCACGCCGCCGGCCATCGTATTGTGATTGTGACCTCCGGCGCGATGGCGGCCGGTCGTGAGCATCTGGGGTACCCCGAACTGCCGCCTACCATCGCCTCAAAGCAGCTGTTAGCTGCGGTGGGGCAAAGTCGTCTTATTCAACTGTGGGAACAGCTGTTTTCCATCTACGGCATTCATATCGGTCAGATGTTACTGACTCGCGCCGATATGGAGGATCGTGAACGCTTTCTTAATGCGCGCGATACTTTGCGTGCCTTGCTGGATAACCACATCGTGCCTGTCATCAATGAAAATGACGCGGTTGCCACCGCTGAAATCAAAGTGGGTGACAATGACAACCTGTCTGCGCTGGCAGCCATGCTGGGTGGGGCAGACAAGCTGCTCTTACTGACCGACCAGCCGGGGCTGTTTACTGCCGATCCACGTAATAATCCAGAGGCGGAATTAATCAGCGATGTGCATATTATCGATGATGCGTTGCGCGCCTTAGCGGGCGGCAGCGTGTCCGGACTGGGAACGGGCGGAATGTCGACCAAACTGCAGGCCGCAGACGTTGCCTGCCGCGCCGGTATCGATGTGATTATTGCTGCAGGCAGCCGCAGCGGCGTCATTAGCGATGTCATTGCGGGCAAGCCGGTGGGCACCCTGTTTCATGCGCAGCAAACGCCGCTTGAAAACCGCAAACGCTGGATTTTTGGTGCCCCGCCAGCAGGCGAAATTACCGTGGACGACGGCGCGCTTGCCGCCATTATCGAGCGCGGCAGCTCACTGCTGCCAAAAGGTATCCGCGAGATTCAGGGCAATTTCTCCCGTGGAGAAGTCATCCGTATCCGCAGCCTGCAGGGGCGCGATATCGCCCACGGCGTTTCGCGCTATAACAGCGACGCGATGCGCATGATCGCAGGGCATCATAGTCAACAGATAAGCGAAATTCTGGGCTATGAGTACGGGCCGGTTGCGGTACATCGTGACGATATGATCGTCAGCTAAGGAACAGATATGCTTGAAGAAATGGGAAAGGCGGCGCGTGCCGCAGCCTGGGCGATGGCGGACCTGTCCGCAGTCGAAAAAAATCAGGTTTTGCTCACGATTGCTGACCGACTTGAAGCAGAAAGTGAGATTATTTTAACGGCGAATGAGCAGGATCTGGCCGAGGCGCGACAGAACGGTATGAGCGCCGCGTTGCTCGATCGTCTGACCTTAACGCCGGCGCGTCTCAGCGCGATTGCCAACGATGTCCGCCAGGTCTGCCAGTTAGCCGATCCCGTCGGGCAGGTGATCGATGGCGGCCAGTTGGACAGTGGGCTGCGCATTGAGCGCCGTCGCGTACCGCTGGGCGTGATCGGAGTGATTTATGAAGCGCGTCCAAACGTTACCGTGGACGTCGCCAGCCTGTGCCTGAAAACCGGCAACGCCGCGATTCTGCGCGGCGGGAAAGAAACGTGGCGCACCAATGCAGCGACGGTGCGGGTGATTCAGACTGCCCTACAGCAGCACGGTTTACCGGCGGCGGCGATTCAGGCTATCGAGAATCCGGATCGTGAGTTAGTCAATCAGCTACTCAAACTGGATCGGTATGTGGATATGCTGATCCCGCGTGGTGGGGCGGGCCTGCATAAGCTCTGCCGGGAAAATTCTACTATCCCGGTGATCACCGGTGGAATCGGGGTTTGCCATATTTATATCGATGACACCATGGACGTTGCCCCTGCACTGGACATCATCGTCAATGCCAAAAAACAGCGTCCGAGCGCCTGTAATTCGCTGGAAACGCTGTTGATTGACGCCGCGATTGCCGATCGTTTTCTACCGGCTTTTACTGCGCGCATGGCCGAAGAAAATATCCCCTTACATGCTGATGCCAATGTTCTGACGCGGCTGCAACAGGGGCCTGCCAGCGTAACGGCCGTGAAAGCGGGCGACTATGACGATGAGTGGCTGTCGCTCGATCTGAACGTCAAACTGGTCGCTGATATGGATGAGGCGATTGCGCATATCCGTATGCATGGCACCCAACATTCCGACGCTATCCTGACGCGTAGCACCAAGAATGCGGCCCGCTTTGTGAAGCAGGTGGACTCTTCTGCGGTGTACGTGAACGCCAGTACACGTTTTACCGACGGCGCACAGTTCGGTCTGGGCGCAGAAGTTGCCGTCAGTACGCAAAAACTGCACGCCCGCGGCCCTATGGGGCTTGAAGCGCTGACCACCTACAAATGGATTGCCTGGGGTGATGACACCCTGCGTGCATAACTGCATTTTTTAAAATAAAACGGGGGCCTGTTCAGGCTCCCGTTTTTTTTATGCTGCTTTTTCCGCGCCACTCAATGGTAGAGTCTTACGTTTTTTGATGCGTTTTTAAGCCGTCAGAATGATATTGATCGACCAGGACGATTCAGTAGCCTGGCCTTTTTTTACAAAGAATGACTGAAAAGTGAGACCGCACGCGGCTTGCCGACGCATTTTGTGGTTCGCTGTGCGGTGATAGGGTGACAAATAATCAGAAATGCTAAGTCATGCTGTTAGGTAGTAAACTGACGGTAATATAAAATGAACTGGTAGCAAAAATGAAAAGAACATTCAGCGCCTCTTTCACGGTCAATTATTAACTAATGGTTAAAAAAGAAAGTACCAGACAAGCTTTCACCGCCAGGCTGATTGCAGCCTGCGAAAGTGCGGGCATTACTGGACACGGACGCAATAAACAGGTCGCCTGTGCGTTACAACGCCAGGGTTGCAAGATTTCAGCACCGGGCGTGTGGAAATGGTTCAACGCGCAGTCCGTACCCGATAATGGCAATTTACTCGCGCTCAGCCAGTTACTGGGCGTCAGGGTTGAGTGGCTGCAACACGGTATGGATCAGCCTCCGGAATCCTATCCCCTTCACGCATTTCCCGGCCCAAAAAACACCTTTCGCGTGAACAGTTTTGATTTAGGGCAAAAGTCAGCGGTAGGCGATGATTTTGTCGAAATCATTCAGGCCATTGAATACGATCAGGATGAGGCCCGGGTTCTGTTCAGCGGCCGTCCTGCCGACCATATCCGGCTCATTGCCATAAACAGCGATGCCATGTCCGATACCTTTGGCCCGCGCGATCAGCTGTTTGTTGACATAAGCGTTCAGAATTTTGACGGAGACGGTATCTACATTTTTACGTTGGATGAGCAGCTGTATCTCAAGCGTCTGCAGCTGCAACACAAAAGAATTGCCGTCATATCGGACAACAAACGTTACGAAACCTGGTATCTCGACAGAGACGATGTCGGGAGTTTAAACGTACTGGCTAAAGTCATTATGAGTCAGGCCCGGCAGTATCATATTCTGGGATAGGCCATCCAGCAGGCCTGCCCGCATATTCTGCAAAAAAATAATCGGCCTAAATTCAAAAAGTTAACTTTCAGTTAAAAATAAATTAACTGGTGGTATTTGATAAAGCATAAGAACCTGTTAATAATTTGAACATGGATGAAACAACGTGTTACCTCATGGATGAAACGCTCTTAAACAATTGAGGCGCTGCACAAGCGCGAATCAACCCCCCCAAAAGCTAATGAGCTTTGGGATGGGGTGGATGCGCCTAATGCAGCGTCGTCAGATGCCGCCTGTTCCCTTTTGCTGACCCTTCCACCTGACTGATTAATCAGCCGGGAGGTGCGCCTGCGAACAGCATTCAGCGACATTCGAGCCTGTTCTTCAGACCCAAAACACTCGCCAGCCACCCTATCGCCAAAGACTCATTCACAGGAGGAGTTATGGCGATAATTCACTATGGCAAAAGCGTTTTCATCGGCAACGCACGTACCCGCCGTCATCAGCGGCGTCAACCTCTCAACCGTCTCAAACAAAGCATCGACGATGCGCTTAACTACCCACCCGAACCCCGACCTTTGCGACGCGCTGAACAAATTTGTCAGCGGCAGGTTACTTCTGTGGTTGACCGCGCGGTAAGCGCGCCCCAGCGGAGAAGCAAAGAGATTTCAGGTTTTGATAACTGCTGTCTGCCCCATGTTCACCTTTACGCGGTTCGCTGAACGCTGCGACCGTCACCGATCCACTGCCTGTAGCAGGCCGCGCCATCCTCCCTTCCTGCGCCTGATTTTTAGGCAAAACGTTAGTGCTGCTGCATTTTTTACCGTTCTGCCGTTGCGTTTATCGCTGGCACTAATCAGTTTGCTTTATGTTTTTTCATGGTGGATGGGCTGCCTGCATCATCACTGAGGAGTTTTTATGAGCCAGATTATTGCAATACTGAATTTCGAAGAAGGTTACGCCGAAATGCCCTATCTCGATTCACTGGGGTTTCCTACGGTTGCCGGAGGGATTCGTATCGGACCAAAAGGGGCGTCATTAAGTAACTATGTGCTGCGGGTGCCGCGCCGGGTGGGCGATGTGTGGAAACAGTGCATTCTGGAAAACAAAATCACGGATATGCAAAGTCGCGCTCCCCTGAAGCAGGCGCTGGCAAAGTGCAATGACGCACGAACCGATGTGTTGATGAGCATGGCATACCAACTGGGCGTTGACGGAGTTTTGCAGTTTAAAAATATGCTCAGTGCCATCACGCGCGAGCATTTTACGGAGGCGGGCGATGCCATGCTCAACAGTCTCTGGGCCCGGCAAACCCCCGGGCGCGTCAGGCGTCATGCTGAAGTCATGCGTAGCGGTAACTATGACATCTACCGGGGGCTGCTATGAGATGGTTATTTTTCATCATTGCCGTGCTGACCGTCATCATTATTTTGCTGCTGATGCAGCGTTTCACCACGTTGCAGTTCGTTTCCCATGCCAAATTGTTATTTAAAACCTGGTCTGTATGGCTGGCTTCGCTGGGGTCAATGCTCAGCGCCTGGGTTCAGTCATTTCCGTCGTCTGCCCTCAGTGCGTGGCAAACGCTGCCTGACGATGTGAAGAGCATCCTTCCCCACAATTACCTTGGTCTCATTGGCGCCTTTATGGTGGCGATGGGCGTCATTGCGCAATTTGTTCGCCAGAAAAACCTGCTGAATGAAAAGCGCCAGAGCAAAGAGGAGGCATCATGACGTTTTTTTCTCTGTTTACCAGCGGCTGGCACGGGCTGGCGGCGATGGGTGCACTGATCATCGCCGTCGTTGCCAGCTACGTCGGAGGTAAGAAAATCGGCAAGGTGCAACAGCAAGCCCGGTCGGAAGCCGACAGCGCCAGGCAAGAGGCAAATCGCATGGCGAATGTTACTCATCAACAGCAACGCAATAGTGAGGAGGCGAAGCGTGTGGCGACTGATAACCTTAATCTTGATGACGCTGCTGCTCGCGACAAGCTGCAGCAGTCCAAATATCACCAACCCTGAGCCCATCATTTATCGCGATTCAGCCTGCATCCTCTTTTCCCCGATTTATACCCATGGCGATGACGCCAATAAGGCCGACATTCGCACCGTGCGCGCCATTAACAGCCATAACGATTTATGGGATGTCCTGTGTGGTCATTCCGCTGCCGAAGATTCTTTAACCTTCTGATTTACAGCCTATTATCCTGAGGAGGATATCATGATTGAAGTTAACTCATTTGCTGAGCTTCGTACGACCATGCCGTCAAAACCAGGTGAAATTGCCGTACTGAAACGCTACTACGATAAAGATTCCAGCTTTCGTGGCGGCGGCGATTTTGTGGGGTTTACCGGCACCACGATTTTAAAAGATGATGGCGGTACGGTAGCCATAGGAAACGGCTTCTACTGGAAGCGTTCAATCAACGATCCGCGAGAAGTGAACATCCTGCATTTTGGGGCCAAGGGCGATGGCGTCACGGATGACACCGATGCGTTTAAACGTATTCTCGGCTGGTCACAAACTTACAGCCAGAATATGAAGGGATTGCCGGTACGTTTCCCGGGCGGGCGTTTTCTGATTATGCCCATGGATCTGAGCAATGCAGAAATCCCGTTCTTTGGCCTGGCCGGGGACGATCTGGCGCTGGGTTCTCTGCCCGGCACCACCATCGTGTCAGATAAAAGTGCCAATACCCTGTTCAAAGTTCAGGCACGGCGTACCACCATTCGTGGGATTACCTGGGACGGACAGGCCACGGCGGATACCGTCACCAACACGGCCACCATTACCCCTGAAATGTGCAGCAATGTTCAGCCGTTTTTTGAAAACAGTTGTATGGCAGGGCAAATCGTTAATATCAGCTGCTTTCGGGGGCAGCGCAGCGGTGGAACCATCTTTAAGCTGCAGGACACGCTCGACAGTAAGTTTGAGCAAATCTATACCAATACCACCTACTCGCGCGTTTTCGATATCGGCTGGTCAGGTTCCCCCAACGGCGTCTGGGATCACTCTACGGCCGTTGAGTTATGCAATGCGAATTTCCAGACGGGCTATGGTGATGCCACGCTGTATATGCCGCGTATGACGCAGGCGATTATGCGTAACGTCTGGATTGAACATACGCGCAATCCCGGCGATCTGTCTGATGGCGGCTGGACCATTGATACGCTCAACGTCGAGAACTGCAGTACCCCATTAATACTGAACAACGCCCGCGTGGTAATGCGTCATATTAACCTGCAGTCAGGTTCAAAGCTCAGCCAGGACCTTGTGGCAGGCAAGTGGCTTTCTACCTTCGAGTATGGCTATCGACGTGACGAGAACTACGGCACTTTCATGAGCGGTTCGCTACGGGCCGGGTACTTTAGTGGCTATAAGGTAGTGAACAATACGGAGACGGATAACTGGTATCGTCTTGGACAGGTATTTTTCCCGGCACCCAATCAACAGTGGGTCATTGAGTTGATCGGTAAAGCGGATAACACCACGCCTTCAGGTACGGCAGGCTCGCCCGTCAATATGCCCGGCACGGGCAAGACCTGGATCAACCTGCAGCGGCTGGATACGGTCTGGGCAGATGCCTGCCATATGGGGCAGCCTGCGGTGATGGACATTCGCTATAACCGTGTGGGAACCACCTATGCCGGTATCTGGGTTAAGCTGCGAGCCAACAGTGGTGAAACCATGTTTAACCTCAAAACCACCGGTCCGACACGCTTTGATACGGGTTCCTGTTCCCTGTTTCAAAGTGACCTGTCGCTGGTGGATGACGTATCGAAAGTGGGCACGCTTAAGCCTGCCGCACGCTTTGGGTTACATAATGGCGTCGCGGGCGTGGGCGCCAATGAAAAAGGCGTGGTAACCCTCGCCACGGCGGCGGGGTCGCCGACCAATAAAACAACGCCGACGGGTTTTGTGCTCATCAATATTAACGGTACCGATCGTAAAGTCCCTTATTACGATTAACGCTGGCAATCCTACGCGAGGCTTCGGCCTCGCTTTTTTTTGCTTTAAGCGCAGTACCTGTCTCTTCCGCCGCTCTTTGGTTTGATGGGGATCTGAATGCCTGCCGGATATGACGCAAAACGGTCTCAAAGTCAGTTTTGATCAAAGCTGAGATCAAGCTCAACAAATAGAAGATTGCGCTACATCAATAACCCTACACAGTTAATGGTTTCTGGGGTTGAATAACCTTATAGTCTGTGCAACTTTTCGTTGTTGCTATTTCACTCTGGAGGCTACATGGAACTCAGCCGAAGAAAACTTTTTCGCATCTGCGCAGGCGGCCTTGCCGGTACCACTGTTGCATCTCTCGGATTTTTATCCTCTTTCTCTTTGCACGCAGAAGTCCGTCAATACAAGCTGATAAAAGCGAGAGAGACACGTAATAACTGTACTTACTGCTCGGTTGGCTGCGGCATGTTGATTTACAGCCTGGGCGACGCCGCTAAAAACGTGAGGGAAAGTATCTACCACGTAGAGGGCGATCCCGATCATCCGGTCAGCCGTGGCTCGCTCTGCCCGAAAGGGGCGGGGGTGCTGGATTATATTCACAGTGAAACCCGTCTGCAGTACCCCGAGTATCGTGCGCCGGGATCAAACACCTGGCAGCGCATCAGTTGGGATGAGGCCATCAACCGCATCGCCCGTCTGATGAAGGACGATCGCGATGCAAACTTTATTGAGAAGAATGCCCAAGGGGTCACGGTTAACCGCTGGGCCACAACGGGCATGCTGTGCTCTTCCGCCGCCAGTAACGAGACGGGCATCCTCGATGGTAAGTTTACCCGGGGATTAGGCATGACCGCGATAGACTGCCAGGCACGTTTGTGTCACGGGCCTACGGTTTCTGCGCTGGCCCCCACGTTTGGCCGCGGTGCCATGACCAATAACTGGGTCGATATCAAAAATGCCAACGTTGTTCTGATTATGGGAGGCAATGCGGCTGAGGCGCATCCGGTGGGGTTTAAATGGGTTATTGAGGCGCAGACTAAAAATGACGCCACCGTGATTGTGGTCGATCCGCGTTTTAACCGAAGCGCCGCCGTTGCTGATATCTATGCGCCGATTCGCGCCGGTTCGGACAACGTATTCCTGCTTGGCGTCATCCGCTACCTGATTGAACACGATCGTATTCAGCATGAATACGTCCGTCATTACACCAATGCCAGCCTGCTGATTCGTGATGATTACGCGTTTGATAACGGCCTGTTCAGCGGTTATGACGCAGATAAGAAGCAGTATGATAAATCCAGCTGGTTCTATCAGCTTGATGAACAGGGCCATGCGCGACGGGATGCTACACTGCGTCATCCGCGCTGTGTGTGGAACCTGCTAAAAAAACACGTCGAACGTTATACGCCAGACATGGTGAATCGGTTATGTGGGACCTCAGTCGCTGACTTCACGCACATCTGTGAAGTTCTGGCCAGCACCAGCGTGCCGGATCGTACAGCAACGATATTGTACGCGCTGGGGTGGACTCATCACTCTTCCGGTGCGCAGATCATCCGGGCGGCCGCCATGCTGCAACTGCTGCTCGGCAATATCGGCATGGCGGGCGGCGGTATCAATGCGCTGCGCGGTCACTCGAATATTCAGGGTTACACCGATCTTGGATTGCTGTCGACCAATCTGCCCGGCTACATGCCTCTGCCCTCAGAGCATCAACCCGATTATCAGACCTATATTTCACAGATCACACCGCCTGCTCTGGGGGTGAACGAGGTGAACTACTGGCAGAACACGCCAACGTTTTTCGTCAGTATGATGAAAAGCTTCTGGGGGGAACATGCCACGGCGGAAAATAACTGGGGCTATGACTGGCTGCCCAAATGGGATCGTCTTTATGATGTGATGACGCAGGCCGAATTGATGCTAGAGGGCAAAATCAACGGTTATATTGTCCAGGGTTTTAATCCGCTTGCTGCCTTCCCCGATAAAAACAAATCGTCCCGCGCGCTTTCGAAACTCAAATTCATGGTAGTCATTGATCCGCTGGTAACTGAGTCCTCGAACTTCTGGCAGCACCACGGCGAAATGAATGATGTTAAGCCAGAGGCGATCCAGACCGAAGTCTTCCGTTTACCGTCATCCTGCTTTGCCGAAGAGAACGGATCGATTGTGAATTCCGGCCGTTGGCTACAGTGGCACTGGGCGGCAGCAGAGCCACCGGGCGAGGCGTTACATGATGGTAAAATCCTTGGCCGCCTCTTTATGCGATTGCGAGAGCTTTACCAGCAAGAGGGCGGGGCTAATCCGCAGCCGTTACTCAACCTTAACTGGAATTATCACGATCCCTGTGACCCGCACCCCGAAGAGCTTGCCCGTGAGGCAAACGGCACGGCGCTTCAGGATCTGTATGACGCACAAGGCCGGTTAATCGCGAAAAAAGGGGAGCAGCTCAGCAGCTTTGCACAGCTTCGTGATGATGGCTCCACCAGCAGTTACTGCTGGATCTACTGCGGCAGTTGGACAGAGCAGGGCAACCAGATGGCGAATCGCGACAACAGCGATCCTTATGGTTTGGGTTGTACGCCGGGATGGGCATGGTCGTGGCCAGCCAATCGTCGGATTCTCTATAACCGAGCCTCGGCCGATCCCGCGGGCAAGCCCTGGGATGCAAAACGCGCGCTGCTGCACTGGGATGGTAAAAAATGGGCAGGGATGGACGTTGCGGATTACAACCTGTCTGCGCCAGACAGCCATGTCGGACCCTTTATCATGAACCCGGAAGGCGTTGCGCGCCTGTTCTCGATCGACAAAATGAATGATGGCCCTTTCCCGGAACATTATGAGCCGATTGAGTCACCCATTGGGACTAACCCTCTGCATCCAGATGTCGTCTCCAGCCCGGTGGCGCGAATTTTCAGTGACGATATTGCCAATATGGGCAAAGCCGATGCGTTTCCTTATGTCGCCACCACCTATTCCATTACCGAGCTGTTTCGCCACTGGACCAAGCATGCCCGACTTAACGCCATTGTTCAGCCTGAGCAATTTATTGAGATTGGCGAGGCTCTGGCAAATGAAAAAGGTATTGCCGCAGGAGACATGGTTAAGGTGATGTCTAAACGCGGTTTTATCAAGGCGAAAGCCGTGGTCACGAAGCGTTTGCAGACGTTAACCATCGACGGTAAACGCGTGGATACCATCGGGATTCCCTGCCACTGGGGATTTGAAGGCGCAACACGTAAAGGCTTTCTGTCCAATACGTTGACGCCATCGGTGGGTGATGCCAACTCACACACGCCAGAATACAAAGCGTTTCTGGTAAACATTGAGCGGGCGTAAGGAGGCAACCCATGTCTATGCAATCTCAAGATATTCTTCAACGCTCTGCGACCAACAGTTTAACGCCACCGCCTCAGGCGCGGGACTTTCAGGCAGAAGTGGCAAAACTTATCGATGTTTCGATCTGCATTGGCTGTAAAGGCTGTCAGGTGGCCTGCGCAGAATGGAACGATATCCGTGATGATGTCGGTCACTGCACCGGCGTCTACGACAATCCGATGGAGTTAAGTGCGAAATCCTGGACGGTAATGCGGTTCAGCGAAACGATGCAGCAGGGCAAACTGGCGTGGTTAATTCGTAAAGATGGCTGCATGCACTGCGCCGATCCTGGCTGCCTCAAAGCCTGTCCTTCTGCCGGCGCCATCGTTCAATATGCGAATGGCATTGTGGATTTTCAGTCTGAGCATTGTATCGGTTGTGGTTACTGCATTGCCGGCTGTCCGTTTAACGTGCCACGGCTGAATCCCGATGATAATCGCGTTTATAAGTGCACGCTCTGTGTGGACAGAGTAAGGGTGGGTCAGGAGCCCGCCTGTGTAAAAACCTGCCCAACAGGTGCCATCCAGTTTGGTAGCAAAAAAGAGATGCTCAGCATGGCAGAAGCGCGCGTGGCACAGCTCAAAAAACGTGGCTATGTCCATGCGGGTCTCTACAACCCAGAGGGCGTGGGGGGAACACATGTGATGTATGTCCTGCACCATGCGGACAAGCCGGGACTTTACCACCATCTGCCCGCCGATCCAAAAATCGCTACGCCGGTTAATGTATGGAAGGGCGTGCTCAAACCGCTTTCCGCCACGGGATTGATTGTGACCTTAGCCGCGCTCCTTTATCACTATGTGGGTATTGGTCCGAATAAAGAGACGGATAATGAAGAGGAGAACGATCATGAGTAAGCGCAACATGATCCTGCGTACCCGATTTATCGATCGCGCCTGTCACTGGACCGTGGTGATCAGCTTTTTTTTGGTCGCGCTTTCCGGCCTTGGGCTGTTCTTTCCAACGCTACACTGGCTGACAGCAACCTTCGGTACGCCGCAGATGGGACGGATTTTACATCCGTTTTTTGGCGTACTGATTTTCGTGTTATTGATGGTGATGTTTTTGCGCTTTGTACGCCACAACATCCCGGACAGGCAGGATGTGCCGTGGGTAAAAGGGATTGTTGAAGTGCTTAAGGGCAATGAGCACAAAGTAGCCGACGTAGGCAAATATAATGCGGGCCAGAAAATGATGTTCTGGGCCATTATGTGTTTGATTGTGGTGCTGGTGGTGACCGGCATTATTATCTGGCGGCCTTATCTTGCGGCATATTTCCCCATCACGGTTATCCGCTGGAGCCTGCTGATTCATGCCGTCGCCGCAATCGTGCTGATCCACGCTATTTTGATTCATGTCTATATGGCGTTTTGGGTTAAAGGCTCTATTACGGGGATGATTGAGGGCAAGGTAAGCCGTCGTTGGGCGAGAAAGCACCATCCGCGTTGGTATCGCGAGGTTGAGGCGGCTGAGAAGAAGGCGGTGGAGTAGTCAGGGGGCTGAGTTCACGTCATGTTGCCCCGGGCAGGTTCCGCCCGTTTGGGGGATTTACGGTTCTGCATTGAGCAGGTTCCGCCCGCCAGGCGGGGGATTTACGGTTTTGCATTGAGCAGGTTCCGCCCGCCAGGCGTGAGGGAGTTTCAGCCTGTCCGTGCAGGCGGTCGGGTTAAGGGGCTGGCGCCAGCCCCTTAACAATCCCGGCGTCCGGCAGCCGCCGCTGTTCCTTCGTCATTCACTGCGGCCTGACGGACCGTCCGGATGCGCCATCCCTGGCGCAGCCGTCCTCGTCGCGGCTTCCCTGCCGCGCCGTCCTGGCCTTCGCTCTCTCCTCAGCGCGGCGGATGCCTCCTGAAAACACGCGTCTGTGGGGGCGTGTTTTTTATTTGGTGTGGCTTTGCCTGGAGGGTTTTTCTTTAATGAGTTTGCCCTCAAGGCTGGCGCATACTTTGCCTGCTGCGGGTATTTACGGTTTTGCTCCGTGCAGATTCCGCCCGCCAGGCGCCGGGGAGTTTCAGCCTGTCCGTGCAGGCGGTCGGGTTAAGGGGCTTGCGCCAGCCCCTTAACAATCCCGGCGTCCGGCAGCCGCCGCTGTTCCTTCGTCGTTCCCTGCGGCCTGACGGACCGTCCGGATGCGCCGTCCCAGGCGC
>Ga0308172_1000285_pt1 | contig 80211 bp, 64 predicted proteins | sample PhyGR2_FD_202134 | JGI IMG/M metagenome (GOLD analysis project Ga0308172, IMG submission 202134) | Phyllosphere microbial communities from UC Gill Tract Community Farm, Albany, California, United States - DLSLSG.R2 | ecosystem: Host-associated > Plants > Phyllosphere > Unclassified | place: USA... | reverse complement strand
GATCGCTGTATTGCTGCTCGGACGGCGTGCGTGGTCGTGGCGCTCCCGTGACGTACCTGTCCCATACGGCATCCTTCCATTCCAACGAAAGGATCACACCATCAAACCGTGGGATCAAACACCTAGCCAGCGATCGTCGACCGCGAGCATCGCCGCGATATAGCCGCCCGCCGAATGGCCCATCAGCACGATGCGCCGCGGATCGCCCCCGAACGACCCGATATGCGCTTCCGCCCAGCGCACCGCTGCCGCGCCGTCCTCGACAAAGGCGGGATAGCGGACGTTCGGGACCAGCCGGTAATCCGGGATCACGACCACGAAACCCTGCGCCGCCAACGCCCGTCCGATAAAGGCATAGCCCGACCGCGTCCCGCTGTTCCAGCTGCCGCCATAGAAGAAGACGATCACCGGCTTCGGCCCGGCTTTGCCCGAGCGCGGGGCATAGATGTCGAGCGTCTGCCGGGCGTCGCGGCCATAGGCCAGCCCCGCCGCCACCTGCCTGGCTTCGCCGTCCTTGGGCACCAGCGCGTCGAAGGTCTTGAGCGGCGAACAGGCACCGATCATCAGCCCAAGGGCCAGCGACAGGGCGGCACGACGCGACCGGGGACTGTGATAGGGAATCGTCATTCCTCCATGATGGATATCGATCGCACCGCTCGCCAGTGTGCGGGACGCCTCTCGACCCAAGGCGGATCGACATTCAGTATTGCGTTTTCTTCCCCTCTCCCCTGGACAGGGGAGAGGGTTAGCGAAGCTTGCCAGCTTGCTGGCTAGCGCAGCTTGGGTGAGGGGTTGAGCGAGCCCAAAGGCTCGCGCGCTCGCCAAGCGAGCGCCACCCCTCACCCAGCTCCGACTAAGCCTTTGCTTTCGCAAAGACCAAGTCTGCGCAACCCTCTCCCCTCTACGAGGGGCGAGGGAAGGCATCGCTGAATGTCGATCGGCCCTAGAGCGCCCGCAACGCGGCCGAGGGCCGTGCCCGCAAGACCGGCAGCGTGCCCAGGATACCGATGCCGATCGTCACGACGGCGCCGATCACCAGCGTCGCCAGGATGACGGTCCAGTCGGGCAGCCATTCGAACTGGAACAGCCGCGTGACGACGAACCACCCGCCGCCCACGCCGAGCAGCAGCGCGACCAGGCTGACGATCCCGGCAAGCAGCGCATATTCGATTGCCTGCGTCGCCAGAACCTGCCGCCGCGTCGCGCCCAGCACCTTCAACATGACCGCGTCATAGGTCCGTGCCGCGCGCGCCGCCGCGATCGCGCCCAGCAGCACCGCGATCCCCGCCAGCACCGCGATGCCCGCCGCGACGGTGATCGCGGTCGCCATCTGGCCGACGACGTCCTGTACCTGCTGGAGCACGCCGCCGACCTCCACGACCGAGGTCGAGGGGAAATGGGGGAGCAGCGCGCGGGTCACTGCCGACCCTTGTGCGGCGGGCATGTCGATGGTCGCGGCCAGATTGTGCGGCACATCGGCCAACGCCCCCGGCGAGAAGACCATGACAAAGTTGAACCCCAGCGTGTCCCAGGCGATCCGCCGGAACGAGGCGATCCGCGCGGTCCGCTCGATCCCCAGCACCGAGACGGTCAGCGGGTCGCCGATCCGCAGGTTCAGCGCCTTTGCCAGCCGCTCGTCGATCGACACGAGGCTCCGGCCACCCTCCGCGCCGCGCCACCATCGCCCGGCCGTCAGCGTGCTGCCGGGAGGCAGCGACGCCGCGAAGGTCAGCCCGCGCTCGCCCCGCAGCGCCCAGGCGCCTTCGGGGATCGTGGCCAGGTCGGCGACGCGGGTGGTGCCATAGCCGGTGATCGTGCCGCGCATCAGCGGAACGGTCGCGATCCGGGCCGACGGGGCGACCTGCGTGACGATGCGCCGGAATTCCGCTTCGCGTTCGGGCGGCACGTCGAGCGCGAACAGCGCGGGCGCCCGCGCCGGGACCGAAAGCCGGATATTGCCGTCGATGCTGGTCCGGATGCTCGCCAGCAGGACGAACAGCGTCAGCCCCAGGCCGAGCGCGACGACCAGCGATACGGTCCGCGATCCCGGCCGATGGAGCGCGGTGACGGCCAGCCGCGCAAGCGGGCGGCGCGGGCGGGGCAGGCGGCGCGCGGCCGCCCGGATCGCCGCGCCGATCCCGACCAGCAGCGCCAGCGTCGCCGCCGTCGCGCCCAGGAACCCGGCCGCAAAGCCCGGGCGCCCGGTGGTCGACAGCGCGAGCGCCACGACGGGCACGCCCGCCGCCACGCCCCATAGCGTGCCGCGCCAGCCGCCACCCGCTCGCGCATCGAGCACACCGCGCAGCAGCGCCGCCGCCGGCACGCGCCCCGCCGCGACGAGCGGTCGCGCGCAAAAGGCGAGCGCGATCAGCAGCCCATATGCCGCCGCCAGCGCCAGCGGGACGGGCGCGATCGTCAGCCCCGGCGCGACGGGCAGCACCGACCCGATAGCCAGCCCGACCAGCGGCACCGCGACGATCCCCGCCGCCAGGCCCAGCAGGATGCCGACCCCGGCCACGGCGAACAGCTGGAGCAGATAGATCCTCGCCACCAGACCCGATGTCGCGCCCAGCACCTTCAGCATCGCGATGCTGCCGCGCCGTGCCTCCAGATAGGACCCGACGCCGTTGCCGACCCCGATCCCGGCGATCACCAGCGCGGCGAGCCCGACCAGCGTCAGGAACTCCCCCATGCGCGCGACGAAGCGGCTGGCGCCGGGCGATGCGCGGTCGCGGGTCCGCGTCTCCCAACCGGCGGTGGCGAAGCTTCGTTCGAACGCCTTGGCGACCTGCGCCGGATCGCGCGCGGTGGCGATGCGATAGCGGCTATCGTACAGGCTGCCCGGCTGGACCAGTCCGGTGCGATCCAGCCCCGCCCGCGAGACGATCGCGACCGGGCCCAGCGTGAAGCCTTCGCCCAGCCGGTCGGGCTCGTCCGCGATGATCCCGCCGACCCGGAACCATGCCGTGCCGAAGCGCAGCCGGGATCCGGGCGTCACGGACAGCCGCTCGGCCAGCGCGCGCCCGATCCAGACGCCGCCCGTACCCGGCGCGCGGGCGGTGCGTCCGTCGGCCAGCGTCAACCGGCCGTAGAGCGGATAGGCGGCGTCGACCGCCTTTAGCTGGACCGGTGCGGTCGCGCCGCCGGCGGTGACGGCCATCGACTGCATCCGGATCGTTTCCGATACCCGTCCGGCGGCCTGCATCGCCGCCCGTTCGGGCCGGTCCGCCTGCCGCTGCGAGACCGCGAATTCGACATCGCCGCCCAGGATGACCCGGCCCCGCGCGGCCAGTTCGCCGCCGATCGCATCGCTCAGGCTGCCGATCGCGGCCAGCGCGCCGACGCCGAGGAACAGGCACAGCAGCAACAGGCGCAGTCCCCGGAACCGCACCGACAGCTCACGCCGGGCAAGCCGCCAGGCCAGCGACCAGCCGCTCACGCGGCGATCCGGCCATCGGCGAGTTCGACCACCCGGTCGCAGCGCCGGGCCAGCGCCGGATCATGGGTGATGACGACCAGCGTCGCGCCGGTCGCCGCGCGCCGGTCGAACAACAGGTCCATCACCCGTGCGCCGGTTGCCGCATCCAGATTGCCGGTGGGTTCGTCGGCGAAGACGATCCGGGGGCGCGGGCCGAGCGCGCGGGCGATGGCGACGCGCTGCTGCTCGCCGCCCGACAATTGCGCGGGATAATGATCCAGCCGATGCGCCAGCCCGACCGCCGTCAGCTCGGCCTCCGCGCGGGCGAAGGCGTCGGCCTCCCCGGCCAGCTCCATCGGCACCGCGACATTCTCGCGCGCGGTCATCGTCGGCAACAGGTGAAAGGCCTGGAGCACGATGCCGATCCGGCCGCGCCGCGCGATGGCCAGCCCGTCTTCGTCCAGCGCGCCGAAATCGGTTCCCGCCACCTCGACCCGGCCCGACGTCGCCCGCTCCAGCCCGGCGAGCACCGCCATCAGCGACGACTTGCCCGATCCCGATGCGCCGAGCAGCGCCAGGCTCTCGCCGTCTCCCACCGTCAGGTCGATGCCCTTCAGGATCTCGACCGGCGCGGCACCGCCCAGCGTCAGCCTTACATCCGTCGCCCGGATGACCATATTGCCTGCGACCATAGTTGCGGGGATTCCAAGACAGAGATGACCAGGACGCCATATGTGGCCGGGGCCGCGCTTCTCCAAGCGGCATGGCTGTTATCCGCCTGCGATACCCGGCGCGAGGACGACGCGCCTGCGACGAATGTCGCCTCGGCCGCCCCGGCGCAGCCCAGCCCTTCGCCCAGCGTCAGCGTCCCCGTGTCCGGCCCCCGGCGGGTGGTGCTGGCATTCGGCGACAGCCTCTATGCCGGATATGGCCTCCAGCGGAGCCAGAGCCTGCCCGATGCGATCCAGGCGCGGCTGCGCGGGCAGGGGATTGATGCCACCGTCATCAATGCCGGGGTTTCGGGCGACACCACCGCCGACGGGCGGCGACGGCTGGCCTATACGCTCGACCGGCTGAAGACGAAGCCCGATCTGGTGATACTCGGGCTGGGCGGCAATGACGTGCTCCGCCAGGTCGATCCGGCGGAGACGCGCGCGAACATGACGGCGATGCTGGACGAATTGGCCCGTCGGGACATTCCGGTGATCCTGACCGGGATGATGGCCCCGCCCAATCTGGGGCCGGACTTTGCGTCGCGTTTTAATGCGATATGGCCAGACCTTGCGAGCAGCCATCATGCGGTGCTCGACCCGTTCATCCTGCAAGGGGTGCTGGGCAACCGCACGCTGATGCTGCCCGACGGGGTCCACCCCAATGCGACCGGTGTCGCCCGAATCGCGGATCGGGTCGCGCCGCTGGTCGGCAAGGGGCTGGAGACACTGCCGAAGGGCTGATCGGGGCCCGCACATCGCGACGCTATGCCAATGCTATGCGATCCCCGGAAATCGATCTCGAAACCCTATGCGCCGATCCGTAGCTGGGGCGGCGCGGATCACGGTCGGTCCGCGTCGATGACGAGGATCGTACGTCATGTCGGAAGTGCTTCCCGAAGCGGACCCAAGCGGCCCGACCCTGTATGTCGGACAGGATGTCGCGGGCCATTGGCTGGTCCAGGATAGCGACAAGCGGATGGAGGGCCGTTTCGTCTCCTTCGCGGCCGCGATGCAGTATGCGCAGGGCGAGCGTCACGCCTATCACGCCGCCGTCGTGGTGACGATCGAGCCGCTCCGCCCGCTGGTGGCGTTCGTGCCGGTCGCGCCGTCCGAACGCGCGCTGCCGCGTGCGGCCTGAGGGGGGAGAGGGTCGATGATCGCCCATGACCCGCGCTGGCCCGCCATCCATTCCGCTTTGTCCCGCCTGCGCGAGCAGCGGCGTTTCGCGGTCCGCATCGTCGATGCCGATTGCGGCGCGGGGGCGCTGTTGATCCGCGCGGTGCGCCATGGCCGGATGCTCGGCTTCACCGCGATCGAGGGGCGGGGGATCAGCGGCTCGCCCGCGATGATCGGCCGCGCCCGTTGCGCCGCGCGGCGGGCCCGCGACCCCGCCATCGGCCTGGAGTTCGCGTCGCTGACGCTGGACGAAGCCTTGCGGGCCGAACGCGATCTGCCCGCCGACATCCTGCTCTGGCGTGGACCGATCACGGCCGCCGTGTCGCAGGCCGCGATCCTCGTCATCGCACAGGACGACCGGACATGGCTGGAGAAGGCGGCATGACGCGGCACGACAGGGTATGGCGCGACAGGGCCTGGCGGGCGATGGGTGCGTTGCTGTGCGGCGGCTCCTGCGCGGCGGCGATGGGGCTGGGCGAGGCGCCGCTGGCGATCCCCTTCTTTCCGCTCGCGCTGCTGGGGCTGGTCCTGATGACCCATGGCAAGCGGGTGGCGACTGCGCTGCGCGCCGAGCGGCGGGGCCATGGCCTCACCGCCGACGTGATCCATGCCGAGCGTATCCGGCGCCATCGCCGCCGCCTCGACTGACCATCCCTCCATCACGGAGACCCTTCATGGCATTTTTCGACTATCGCGACGGCATCCTCCATGCCGAGGACGTGCCGCTGCCGCGCATCGCCGAGGCGGTGGGCACGCCGGTGCATGTCTATTCCGCTGCGGCGTTGCGCCATGCCGCTTATGGCTTCTTGGCGGCACTGGCTCCGCTGCCCGTCGCGCGGCGGGCCTTTGCGGTGAAGGCCAATCCCAACATCGCGGTGCTGCGCCTGCTCGCGGAATGCGGTTATGGCGCGGACATCGTCTCCGGGGGCGAGCTGGCCCATGCGATCGCGGCCGGCATGAAGCCGCAGGACATCGTCTTTTCCGGCGTCGGCAAGACCGACCGGGAGATGGTCCAGGCGCTCGACGCGGGCATCGGCCAGTTCAATCTGGAACTGGAGGAGGAGGGGCAGGTGCTGTCCGACCTCGCCCGCGCGCGGGGCGTGCGTGCGCCGGTCGTCCTGCGCGTCAATCCGGATGTCGATGCGGGCACCCATGCGAAGATCGCCACCGGTCAGCGCGAGACCAAGTTCGGGGTGCCGATCAATGCTGCCCCGGCGATATATGCGCGTCTGGCGCGCCTCGACGGGCTCGATCTGCGGGGGATCGCGGTGCATATCGGCAGCCAGCTTCGTGACCTGAAGCCGATGGAGCGGGCCTTTACCCGCATCGGCGACCTGGTCCGGACGTTGCGCGCGGCCGGGCACCGGGTGAGCGATGTCGACCTGGGCGGGGGGCTGGGCATCGCCTATGCGCCGGACGAGACGGCGCCGTCGTTCGAGGATTATGCCCGGATGGTCGGTCGCGTGAGCCGGGGCTGGAACGTCGCGCTGACCTTCGAGCCCGGCCGGGCGATTGTGGGCGCGGCGGGGTTGTTGCTGACCCGCGTGATCTGGGTAAAGCCGGGCGTCACCCATCCCTATGTCATCGTCGATGCGGCGATGAACGACCTCATGCGGCCCGCCCTGTACGACGCGTTCCACCGCTTTGCGGCGGTCGCGCCGCGCGGCGGACGGATGCAGGCGCATATCGCCGGGCCGATCTGCGAGACGGGGGATAGCTTTGCGCGGGGGCGGGAGATCGACGCGGTACGCCGGGGCGACCTGGCGGTGTTCCATACCACCGGCGCCTATGGCGCGGCGATGGCGTCGACCTATAATTGCCGCGCGGTCAGCCCCCAATTGCTGGTGGACGGCGATGAGTACCGGATCGTCGGCGAGCGCGGCACCTCATCGATCGCGCGGCGTGACGGGGCGGGAGGTCCAGTCGTCCGAACCATCCCGGAAAAGCATGATTTATTAAGCCTTTCGTGAAACCTAGGGGGCCGAACAACGATCATAATATGAGAGACGATGCTCAAGAGCCTGTTCCGGGAACGGCGACGTTCCCACGCCGTACATGCCCTGGGCATCATGGGATCGCCACGCGAGCCGGGCTTTGACCGCTTCGTCTCGGCGGCGGCGCATGCGTTCGACGCGCCGATCGCCCTGCTCTCGCTGATCCATGCCGACCGGCAATGGTTCAAGGCGACCCATGGCATGGATATCGACTGCAATTCCCGCCAAGGCAGCTTCTGCAATTTCGCGCTGGATCAGGCCGATGGGCTGGAGGTCTGCGATCCGTGCGGCGATAGTCGTTTCGCGACGTTGCGGTTCGTGGCGGGGGCACCGCACATCCGATATTATATCGGCGCGCCGCTTCGGGTCGGGGCGGGCGTGGATGTCGGCGCGCTGTGCGTGATCGACGTCCGGCGGCGCGATCCGGCGTCCGTCGACCAGAAGGCCTATCTCGCGGCGCTCGCGCGGCAGGCGTCGGCCGCGTTGGAGGCACGGGCGGATCTGCTCGATATGCGGGGGTCGGCATGATCGCGGTCGCGCTCTGTATCTTCACGCAACATGATCTGCGCCTCGTCGCGCTTGCGCTGCTGATCTGCCTGATCGGATCGGCGGCGACCATCCAGCTGTTCAGCCGGGTGCGCGCGTCCTCGGGCTATCGCTGCTTCGGCTGGGTCGTGCTGGGCGCGGTCGGGGCGGGCACGATGGTATGGGCGACGCACTTCGTCGCGATGATGGCGTTCCGGACGACCGCGCCGGTGGTCCTCGATCCGATATTGACGCTCCTGTCGCTGCTGGCGGTGATCGGCCTTGCCATTCCGGGCCTGGCCATCGCCGCCGGGCGACGGCGCGGGGCCGGGGCGTGCGGCGGCGCGCTGATCGGCCTGGGCATCAGCGTGATGCACTATGTCGGCATGGCGGCCTATCGCGTCGACGGGCTCGTGACCTGGAACTGGCATTATGTCGTCGCCTCGATCTTGCTTTCCAGCGGGCTGTCGGCGCTGGCCTTTCATGTCCTGACTGCGCGTGGGCGCTGGCGGACCGCGGAGGGGATGGGGCTGCTCAGCCTGGCGGTTGCGGCGCTGCACTTCACCGGCATGACGGCGATGCGCATCTCCGTCCTGCAATTCGGGCAAGGGCTGTCCGACGTGACCATGGTGGCGCTGGCGACGACGACGACGGTGGCGACGCTGATCATCGTCGGCTGTGCCGCGATCAGCGCGTTGATCGACGGGCATACCCAGTCGGAAACCTATCGCCGCCTGCGCCACATGGCGATGCATGACAGCCTGACCGATCTGCCCAACCGGATCAGCTTCATCGAGGAGATCGAAAAGCGTTTCCTGATCCGGGGCGGATATCCGTGCATGGCGGTCGTCATGATGGACCTGTCCCGGTTCAAGGTGGTCAACGACACCTATGGGCATCAGGCGGGCGACCAGTTGCTGGCCGCGTTGTCCGCCCGGCTGTCGGCGATGCTGAAGCCGGGCGAATGCGTCGCACGCCTGGGCGGTGACGAATTCTCGGCGGTCATCTCCTATCACCGGCCCGAGGAGCTGGCCGATTTCCTGTCGCGTCTGACCGCCGCCTGCGACGCGCCCTTCCTGTTCGAGCGGTTCACCGCCTCGATCGGGGGGAATGTCGGCGTGGCGATCGCCAATCGGGATGGCTTCGACGCCGATGCGCTGCTCGCCAAGGCCGACCTTGCTATGTACCGCGCCAAGTCCGCCCATTCCCGCCAGCCCTGCTTCTATGACGCGCAGATGGACGACGCGATCCGGCAGGGCCGCGAACTGGTCGCCGACCTCCGCACGGCGCTGGACGAGAACGCCTTCGAGCTTCACTATCAGGTGCAGGCCGCCATCCCGTCGGGTGAGATTTGCGGATACGAGGCGCTGATCCGCTGGAACCATCCGATGCGCGGCATGGTGCCGCCGTCGGAGTTCATCCCGCTGGCCGAAAAAAGCGGCGACATCGTGCCGCTGAGCATCTGGATCCTGCGCCAGGCCTGTTTCGAGGCGGCGCGCTGGGCCAACAGCCATCCCGTCTCGGTCAACCTGTCGCCCATGCATCTGGCCGATCCCCGGCTGATCGAGACGGTGCGTTCGGCGCTGGAGGATAGCGGCCTGCCACCCGAGCGGCTGTCGCTGGAACTGACCGAGAGCGCGATCATCCATGACCGGCATTTCGCGCTGGGTCAGTTGCGCGCACTCAAGGCGATGGGCATCGCCATCGCGCTGGACGATTTCGGGGTCGGCTATTCCTCGCTCGACGTGCTGCGATCCTTTCCGTTCGACCGGATCAAGCTGGATGCGTCCTTCGTCTCGGAGATCGAGCGGGACGAGCAGGCCGTGTCGATCCTGCGCTCGGTCGCCGCGCTGGGCGCGACGCTCAACATGCCGGTGCTGGCCGAGGGGATCGAGGAACCCGCGCAGCTGGCGATCGTCGCGCGTGAGGGGTGTACGGCCATTCAGGGCTATCTGATCGGCAGGCCGTCGCGCATGCTGGCCGATGCCGATCAGGTTCGCCGGATCGCGACGCGCAGGCCGCAGATCGTGGAAAGCGAGGCCGTGGCCTGAGCCAGCGACCTCGCTCACTGCGGATCAGAAGCGATCCGCGTCCATCACCTTGGTCCACACCGCGGCGAAGTCCTTGACGAACTTCTCCTTGGCGTCGTCGGCGGCATAGACCTCCGCCACCGCGCGCAGTTCGGAGTTGGAGCCGAAGATCAGATCCACCGGCGTCGCGGTCCAGCGGGCCGTGCCCGTCGCACGGTCCTTGCCCTCGTAAAGACCCGGCGTCGCCGACTTCGTCCAGACCGTGTCCATGGTCAGCAGGTTGACGAAGAAGTCGTTGCTGAGTGTTCCCGGCCGGGTCGTCAGCACGCCGTTCCGCGATCCGCCGCTATTGGCGTCCAGCGCACGCAGGCCGCCGACCAGCACCGTCATTTCCGGCACGGTTAGGTCGAGCGCGTCGGCCTTGTCGACCAGCGCCTCGGGCGCGCTGACTCCCGCCTTGGGACCGTAATAATTGCGGAAGCCGTCGGCGACGGGCTCCAGATGGGCAAAGGACGTCACGTCGGTCTGCGCCTGGGTGGCGTCGACGCGGCCGGGGGTGAAGGGGAGGCTGACCGGCACGCCGCCGGCCTGCGCCGCCCGTTCGACCGCCGCATTGCCGCCCAGCACGATCAGGTCGGCCATCGACACCTGGCGTCCGCTACGCGCGAAGTCCTTCTGGATCGCGGTCAGCTTGGCGAGCACGGTCTTCAGCTCGGCGGGGTCGTTGACCGCCCAGCCCTGTTGCGGGTCGAGCCGCAGCCGCGCGCCGTTCGCCCCGCCGCGCATGTCGGTGCTGCGGAAGGTCGAGGCCGAAGCCCAGGCGGTGCGGACCAGCGCCGGACCCGACAGGCCCGAGGCCAGCACCATCGCCTTCAGCTTGGCCTGATCCTCCGCGCCGATGGGTGCGAAGCTGGCGGCCGGAAGCGGGTCCTGCCAATTATAGGTCTCCGCCGGAATCTCGCTGCCCAGATAGCGGGCGCGCGGGCCGAGGTCGCGGTGGGTCAGCTTGAACCACGCACGGGCAAAGGCCTGTGCGAACAGATCGGGGTTCTTCTGCCAGCTCTCCAGGATCTTGCGGAAGGCGGGATCGTCCTTCAGCGCCATGTCGGTGGTGAACATGATCGGCGCATGGCGCACGTTCGGCAGGTGTGCGTCGGGCACCAGCTGCGCCGCCGCCGGGTCGGTCGGCACCCACTGGGTCGCGCCCGCCGGGCTCTTGGTCTTCACCCAGTCATAGTTCAGCAGATTGTCGATATATTGCGTGGTGAACTGGGTGGGAGAGGCCGACCAGGCGCCCTCCAGGCCCGAGGTGATCGTGTCCTCGGCATTGCCCTTGCCGCACTTGTTCGCCCAGCCCATGCCCTGCTGCTCGATCGCGCCGGCGGTGGGTTCGACGCCGAGGCACGCCTTTTGCGGATGCGCGCCATGCGCCTTGCCGAAGGTATGGCCGCCCGCGATCAGCGCCAGCGTCTCCTCGTCGTTCATCGCCATGTTGCCGAAGGCGCGGCGAATGTCGGCGGCCGCGCCGATCGGGTCGTGATTGCCGTTCGGCCCCTCAGGGTTGACGTAGATGAGGCCCATGGTGGTCGCCGCCAGCGGCCGCTTCAGCGAGCCATCGGGGTTGGAACGCTCGGTGCCCATCATCTTGGTCTCGGGACCCCAGAAGACGACGTCGGGCTGCCACGCATCGACGCGACCACCGGCAAAACCGACCGTCTTGAAGCCCATATCCTCCAGCGCGACATTGCCGCTGAGCACCATCAGGTCGCCCCAGCTGAGCCGACGGCCATATTTCTGCTTGATCGGCCAAACGAGGCGACGGGCCTTGTCCAGGCTGACATTGTCGGGCCAGCTGTTCAGCGGATCGAAGCGCTGCTCGCCGCCGTCCGAGCCGCCGCGCCCGTCGCCGGCGCGGTACGTGCCCGCGCTGTGCCAGGCCATGCGGATGAAGAAGGGGCCGTAATTGCCATAATCCGACGGCCACCAGGGCTGCGACGTGTGAAGCACCTTGCGGATGTCGGCCTTGACCGCCGCCATGTCGAGGCTGTTGAATTCCTTCACATAGTCATAATCGACGCCATAAGGATTGGCGCGCGTGTCCTCGTGCTGGCGCAGTGCGGTCAGGTCGAGGCGGCTGGGCCACCAGTCGCGGTTGGTCATCCCGCCGGGCTTGGCGACGACCGGCGCGGGCGGGTCCTGCGTCACGGTCTTGGCGGCGGTGGCCGCCTTGGGCTGCGGACGATCGGTCTGCTGCGCCGGGCTGGTCAGCGCGGCGACCATCGCGATCAGGGAAACGGGTGCAATCGACATAAGGCCCCTTTGTGTGTCGTTCGTGGTGCGGGGGGCCGATTAGGAAAGCGCATGCGCGCGGCATAACGGGATAACCCGATTACAGTCATCGATTGCAGGGCGGTTGACGAACGGGTGCGGAGCGGCCTTGGGGTTACGGGAAACCCTTGCCCCCATGCGCGCCGACGGCGGTGCCGGTCGAATAGCTCGCCTCGCCCGAGGCCAGCGCGACATAGAGCGAGGCCAGTTCGGCGGGCTGGCCCGCACGGCCCAGCGAGGTGTCCTGCCCGAACTCGTGCATCTTGCCCGGCAGCTGGCCGCCCGCGACCTGTAGCGGGGTCCAGATCGGGCCGGGGGACACTGCGTTCACCCGAATGCCCTTCTTGGCGAGCTGCTTGGCCATGCCGCGAGTCAGATTCTGGATCGCCGCCTTGGTCGAGGCATAGTCGATCAGGTCCTCGCCGGGGTCGTAGGAATTTTGCGAGATGGTGTTGATGATGACCGACCCCGGCGGCATCGACGGGATCGCCGACTTGGAGAAGCGGAAGACGTGATAGACATTGGTCTCATAGGTGCGGACGAACTGTTCGTCGCTGATCTCCATGATGTCGGCCTTCGACTGCTGATAGGCGGCATTGTTGACCAGCAGGTCGAGCCCGCCGAGCTGGGCGATCGCCTTGCGGACCGTGTCCTCGCAGGCCTTTTGCGTGCGGATGTCGGCGGGCAGCAGCACCGCCTTGCGCCCGGCCTGCCGGATCAGGTCGGCGACCTCGCGCGCATCGGATTCCTCGCTGGGGTGATAGTTGATCGCGACATCGGCCCCCTCGCGCGCGAAGGCGATGGCGGCGGCACGGCCGATCCCGCTGTCCCCGCCGGTCAGCAGCGCCTTGCGACCGGTGAGCTTGCCCGATCCGCGATAGCTGGTTTCGCCATGATCGGGGCGCGGGGTCATCTTGCTGGCCAAGGCGGGCCAGGGCTGGCGCTGTTCGGGGAAGGGGGTGCGCGTATAGGCGTTGCGGGGATCGCGCAGGCTGGGGACGGGGGCGGGGGCCGCCGCCTGCGCCAGCGCCGCACCGGGGGCGACCGCGCCCGCAAGGCCCAGGGCCGCGCCGCCCAACACGCCGCGCCGAGAGGTGTCGATATCGCTCATAATCCATCCTTCCGGCGCTAACCCACGAGAAGATCGGGTGATCTTCCCGCTCAACCAGCGGGGATGGAAGATGATCCCTGTCCCGGCGCGGCGGAAGGGACGTAAAACCGGGGCGAGGGTGCCGGGGCGTCAGGCGGCGGTGCGTTCCTCGTCGATGATCGCGCGGGCCAGGACGGCGCACTGTCCGCATTTTGGCTGGCGGCCCAGCGCGCGATACATCTGGCAGGGGGTGACCGATCCCGCACGGGCCGCGTCGCGGACCTGGGATTCCCGAATGGCATTACAGACGCAGACGACCAAGACCATCTCCCTGAGAAGCACTGTCTTCGTAGCGCTAATGAGAGTGGATCGCAAGGCTCATGCAACTCGTTTGCAGAAAAAGTCAGCTATTCTTGGGGTGCCCGCGCGTCGCCAGACGCCACAATTTTTCCAGCGGCCCCTGACCGAACCGGTCGAGCCAGGGCTGGGACCAGAGCAGCATCAGCCCCCACATCGGCGGAACCAGCAGATAGATGGCCGCCCGGTCCCAGCGGGCGAACTGCCCCAGGCCATGGCCGTAAAAGATGAAGGTCATCACGAGGCTGGTCGCGATATAGTTGGTGAACGCCATCCGCCCGGCGGCCGCGATCCGGGTCGTCCACCACCCGCCGGGTCGTAGCAGCAGGAGGATCAGCGCGGCATAGCCGACCGTCCCGATCAGCCGGAACGGCAGGTTCAGGAACAATTCCGCCAGCGACACCGCGCGAACGTCGAAGCCGCTTGCCATGGTGGTGATCGCCATGGCCGCATAGGCGGGCAGCGACAGCGCCATCGTGACGATCGTCCAGCGGCGATAGCGGGCGCGCGGCCAGGCCACGGTCAGGAAACCCGATTTCAGCGCCGCCATGCCGATCAGCATCGCGCTCAACGTATCCGGCCCGATCGTCATCAGGTCGAACAACGGGTCGCCATTATTGTCCAGGCGAAAGGCGGTGGCGGCGCTCCACGGCCCGCGCATCGCGGCGATCTCCGGCGCCAGCGCGGCCGCGCCGGGCGTGCCGAACGCGACCTGATAGGCATTCCACAGCGCGACCGCCTGGGGCGTGTCGCGGGCCGAGGCGGCCAGCAGGCTCGCACAGTCCAGCCAGCCGAGCAGCATCGACAGCCCCGCCATGAGCAGCGCGGCGATGCACAGCCGTCGCACCGACAGCCCGACAAAGGCCAGCGCGACGACCCCGACCAGCGCGTAATGCACCAATATGTCGCCGGTCCAGATGAAGGTCCGGTGGATCATGCCCAGCACGAACAACACCCCCATCCGCCGCAGGTGCAGCGACGCGCCGTTCAGCCCGGACTGATCGGCGCGCTGGAGGATCAGCAGCGTGGAGGCGCCGAACAGCAGCGAGAACAGCCCGCGCATCCGCCCGTTGACGAAGATCTCGGTCAACAGCCAGACCGCGATGTCGCCCGGTCCCGCATCGCCCCATGCCGCAGGATTGGAATAGGCCGGGTCGGGCAGCGCGAAGCCCGGCATGTTGGCAATCAGGATCGCCATCACCGCCACCCCGCGCAACGCATCAAGGGTCAGCAGCCGCCCGCGATCGGTGGACATGGCGGGCGAAAGGGGGGCGGGATCGGACAAGCACGGGCTCCGTTGCGGCCTGTCGGATTAGCTGGCGGCGCGCCGGATGCAACTGCCGGCGATCGCGAAGCATTGGCCAGGGATGGGATTATCGCCTCGCCTGACCGGACGCGCCTCCGCCCGCGCGCATCATTCGCCGCTGGCCTCGGCGTTCCTCCGCCGGGTCGAGCCCTTCTTCGCGGGAAGCGAGGTCACGGGCGGCCCCTTGCTGATCGCCACCATCCTGGCGCTGGTCCTGACCAATATCGGCACCGCTCACGCCTATGAACGGTTCTGGGACATGCCGGTGCGCATCGCCTTTGGCGACCGGGCGGTGTCGCATCGGCTGGCCGAATGGATCGACCATGCGCTGCTGCCGCTGTTCTTCGTCATCGTCGGCGCCGATGTGAAGCGCGAGCTGGTCGACGGGGCCCTGTCGCAATGGCGAAGCGCGGCCTTTCCGCTGGCGGGGGCGATCGGGGGCATGGCGGTGCCGATCGGCCTGTATCTGTTGGTGGAGGGCGGCGGCGCGGCCCAGCCGGGCTGGGGCACGGTGATCACCACTGATACCGCCTTCGGCCTGGCCCTGATCGCGCTGTTCGCGACCAGCCTGCCGGTCGGCCTGCGCGCGCTGATGCTGGCATTCGCGGCGGTGGACGATGTCGGCGGGCTGCTGGTCATCGCCTTTGCCTATAGCGATGCGATCGACCCGATCGGATTGGTCGTGGCGGGTGCGGCCCTGGCGGGGATCGTCGGGCTGCGACGAATCGGCTGGGTGTCCTCGGTGCCCTACGTGCTCCTCGCGCTGATCGTCTGGGGCGGAGTGCTCGAGTCGGGCATTCATGCGACCATCGCGGGCGTGCTGATCGGCCTGACCGTGCCGGTCGCGCCGCGCCTCGCCCAGGCGGCCTTTGCCGAGCGGGTCCAGCGCCGGGTGGACGAGTTCAAACATGCCCATGGCGCCGCCGAGCGCGCGGAGGATGACGAGGAGGAGCATCAACAGCGCGAGCGCGCCGAGGAGCGGCTGGGCTATCTTCAGGAAATGGCGTCGGCGACCCGCGTCGCCAGCAGCCGGTTGATCGAGGTGCTGACGCCCTGGGTCAATTATGTCGTGCTGCCGCTGTTCGCGCTGTCCAATGTCCGCATCCACCTGTCGGGCGATCTGCTGGCGATGATGGCCAGCCCGCTCGTCATCGGCGTGGTGCTGGGGCTGGTCGTGGGCAAGCCGCTGGGGTTTCTGGGCTTTACCTGGGCGGCCAGCGCGATCGGCCTGGCGCGGCGTCCCGATCGGGTGACGTGGCGGATGGTGACCGGGGTAGGGGCGCTGGCCGGGATCGGCTTTACCATCTCGCTGTTCATCGCCGGGCTGGCCTTTGGCGATGGCGAGATGCGCGAGGCGGCGTCGTTGGGGGTGCTGATCGCCTCGATCCTGGCGGCGGCGATCGGCTATGCGATCCTTCGTTCCTGCACGGGGCCCCGACCCATGGCCGGGGCCCCGCCGGAACCTTAGGCGAGGGCCGCGTCGGCGCCCATCAGCGCCGGGAAGAAGCCCTCATGCGCGCGGCGCAGATCGTCCAGCGCGACGACGAAATCGCCATCCTCGCGCTCGAAGATCAGGCGGCTGCCCGCCGTGCGGCCGATCCGCTCGACCTCGACCCCGGCCTGATGCGCGTTCGCCAGGAAGTCGACCAGCGCGGTATCCTCGACCGTGGCGATATAGAGGCCCTGATCCTCGGCGAAGAGTTGGCGGCAGGCCTCGCCTGTCTCCGGGAACTGGATCAGCGCGCCGATATTGCCCGCCAGCGCCATTTCCGCGACCGTCACCGCGATGCCACCGTCCGACACGTCGTGCACGGCGGTCAGATGACCTGCGGTGATCGACTCGCGGACCAGGTCGCCGGTGCGGCGCTCGGCATCCAGGTCGATCGATGGCGGCGGACCCGCGTCGCGGCCTTCCAGCCCATGGACCTCGCGCAGCCACAGCGACTGGCCGATCTCGCCCTTGGGCGTGCCGATCAGGACGATGACGTCGCCGGTGCCCTTGAACGCCACCGTCGCCGACTTGGACCAGTCGGCCATCAGGCCGACGCCGCCGATCGCCGGGGTCGGCAGGATCGCCGAGCCGCCGCCGGTCGCCTTCGACTCGTTGTAGAGCGAGACGTTGCCCGACACGATCGGATAGTCGAGCGCGCGGCAGGCCTGGCTCATGCCCTCGAGGCAGCCGACGATCTGGCCCATGATCTCGGGGCGCTGGGGATTGGCGAAGTTGAGGCAGTTGGTAATGGCGAGCGGCTTGGCGCCGACCGCCGTGATGTTGCGCCACGTCTCGACCACCGCCTGCATGCCGCCGGTGACCGGATCGGCATAGCAATAGCGCGGCGTGCAGTCGGTGCTCATCGCGAGCCCCTTCTGCGTGCCATGGACGCGGACCACGGCGGCGTCGCCGCCGGGGCGCTGCACCGTGTCGCCGCCGACCATATGATCATACTGCTCCCAGATCCACCGGCGCGAGGCGATGTCGGGCGAGCCCATCAGCTTGAGCAGGTCCGCCGCCGGGTCCTGGCAGCCGGGCGAGGCGATCGCGGCGGGAACCTCGGTCGGGACATGCGGACGGTCGTAGAGCGGCGCGTCGTCGGCCAGCGGGCCGAGCGGGATGTCGCACACCACTTCGCCCTTGTGGCGCAGGACCATGCGGCCCGTCTCGGTGACGTGGCCGATGACCGCGAAGTCGAGTTCCCACTTGCGGAAGATCGCCTCGGCGAAATCCTCGCGACCGGGCTTCAGCACCATGAGCATCCGCTCCTGGCTCTCCGACAGCATCATTTCATAGGCCGTCATGCCCTCTTCGCGCTGGGGCACATCGTCCATGATCAGCTCGATGCCGACGCCGCCCTTGGACGCCATCTCGACCGACGACGAGGTCAGGCCCGCCGCGCCCATGTCCTGGATCGCGACGATCGCGTCCGAGGCCATGAGTTCGAGGCACGCCTCGATCAGCAGCTTTTCAGTGAAGGGGTCGCCGACCTGCACGGTCGGGCGCTTGGCCTCCGCATCCTCGCCGAAATCGGCCGAGGCCATGGTCGCGCCGTGGATGCCGTCGCGGCCGGTCTTCGACCCGACATAGACGATCGGATTGCCGACGCCGCTGGCCGCCGAATAGAAGATCTTGTCCTGATCGGCGACGCCGACGGTCATCGCATTGACCAGGATATTGCCGTCATAGGCCGGGTGGAAATTTACCTCGCCACCGACGGTCGGCACGCCGACGCAATTGCCATAGCCGCCGATGCCGTGCACCACGCCCGAGATCAGGTGGCGCATCTTGGGGTGATCGGGCCGCCCGAAGCGCAGCGCGTTCAGGTTCGCGACCGGCCGCGCGCCCATGGTAAACACGTCGCGCAGGATGCCGCCCACGCCCGTCGCCGCACCCTGATAGGGTTCGATGTATGAGGGGTGGTTGTGGCTCTCCATCTTGAAGATCGCGGCCTGGCCGTCGCCGATGTCGATGACGCCCGCATTCTCGCCGGGACCGCAGATCACCTGGGGCCCTTCGGTGGGCAGCTTCTTCAGGTGGATGCGGCTGGACTTGTAGCTGCAATGCTCGGACCACATGACCGAGAAGATGCCGAGCTCCACGAGATTGGGCTCGCGGCCCAGCGCGTTCAGGACGCGCTGATATTCTTCTTCGGACAGGCCGTGGTCGGCGACGATCTGGGGCGTGATCTCGGTCATGGCCCGCGCCTTTAGCGAGGTGTCGCGGGTTCGTCACTATCGCTGTGTCGAATGATGTGCTGCTATCCGATGGGACCAATTGCGGGGGGCGGGATCCGATGATCCTATCGATGCTGATGGGTGCGGCGCTGGCGGGGGCGCAAATGCCGCCCCGACCCGAGCGGGCGATGCTGGCGGAGGTTCAGCGCCTCTATCGCGGGGCGGGGGATCGGCTGTGGCCGGGCTTCGGCAAGGTGCCGCTGGACCTGGTGCTGATCGGCGCGGATCGCGAGACCCTGTTCTGCCACGCGGCGGTCAAGGGCTTTACGGACGCCGGGCGCGACCCGCTGACGAAGTGCCATCTACAGGTCAGGCCTCGCCAGCTGAGCCCCGATCTTGCGGCGGCATATCCTGTGTTTCCCGGCGGCCAGAGCATCGCGATCGGCTATCCCGCGACGCTGGAGATGAGTCCAGCCTATTGGAAAACCACGATACTCCACGAGGCGTTCCACCTCTATCAATCGCATTTGCCGGGCTATGCCCAGGCCGTGCAGGCTGTCGGCAGATCGCTGGGTTCGTCCGATCGCGGCTGGGTGCTGAACTATCCCTTTCCCTATGCCGATCCGAAGGTCGGGGAGGCCTTCCTCGCCATGGGGGAGGCGGGTCTCGCCTTTCTGACCGCCCCGTCAACCGAGCAGCGCCATGCGGCGAGAAAGGCCTATGTCGCGGCGCGCGAGACGGCGCTGGCGCGGGTCAGCGCCGATGACCGGCTCTATTACGAATTTCAGGTCGGGCAGGAGGGCGTCGCGCGCTGGACAGAGTTGACGCTGGCGCGGCAGGGAGACGCCGCGATGCCCGCCGATGTGCTCGACCGCTGGACGGGGCTGGCGACGAGCCTGAGGGCGATTCGCGAGCAGGGTTTCAAGACGTGGAAGCGCAGCGCGCTTTATGTCTATGGCGCGATCGAGGCGGAGATGCTCGAACGCTCGGGTGTCGATTGGCGGCAGGCGTATCGCCGCCAGCCCTTCGCGCTTGGCGAACAACTGCGGCGGCTGGATTAACCCAGCCGCATCGCCACCGCGATCGCCACGCCCGACAGGGCCAGCGCGCCCGCGATCCAGCCCGCGCCGGTGCGGATCGCGGCCTCGACCCCGGTGGTCGAGACGGCGGGGGCCTCGCTTTCCAGCTTGCGGGTCGTCGCCCGGATCAGCCGGGGCAGGTCGTCGCCCAGCCGGTCCAGCTCCAGCGCCAGCGCCGCTGCGCGCCGCGTCCAGCGCTCGGGCGAGAGCCGCGCCTCGACGATCCGGGCGCTTGCCCGGCGCAGCGCGGCGGACAGGTCGAAATCGGGCTGGATGCCGCTCAACACGCCGTCGATGGTGATCAGCGCCTTGAACAGCAGCAGCATGTCGGGTTGCAGGACGATCCGTTCCTCGCGAAGCACGGGGAAGATATCGGCCAGGATCGCCGCCAGCCGCAGCGCGCCGCCGCCATGCCGCGCGACCAGCCGGTCGGCGACCGCCTGGAACCGTTCGGGGGCAATATCGTCGGTTTGCGACCAGTGTCTCAGCGTCTCCGCCAGCAAGGTCGGGTCGCTGTTCGCGATCGACTGGGTAAAGGCGATCACCTCTTCGCGGCGACGCGGGCTGACATGGCCGATCAGGCCCAGGTCGAGCAGCGCGATGCGGTTGCCCGGCAGGCAGAGGAGGTTGCCCGGATGCGGGTCGCCGTGAAAACGCCCGTTGATCAGCGTCATGTCGAGCACGATGTCCGCCCCCGCCGAGGCGATGGCGGCAGGATCGATCCCCGCCGCTTCCAACGTCGCGGCGTTGCGCGGCGGCACGCCCGCGATGAAGTTCATCACCAGCAGCGTTTCCGAACTGTGCGACCAGTGGATGACCGGCACGACCACGCGCGGCTCGCCCGCGAAATCTTCGCGCAGACGGTCGGCGTTGCGGCCTTCGTTGGTGAAGTCCAGCTCTTCCAGGATGTCGCGGCCCAGCGCGCGAATCATCCGCATCGCGCCGTATCGACGCGCCTCGGCATTGGCCGCCTCGACCATCGCGGCGATCTGGGTCAGCAGCCGAAGGTCGGCCTCCATGACGGCGCGGATGCCGGGACGGCGGATCTTCAGGACGACTTCGGTCCCGTCGTGGAGTGCCGCGCGGTGGACCTGCGCGATCGACGCGGCGGCCAGCGGTTCGGGATCGAACCGGGCAAAGGCGCTCTCGGGCGGCTCGCCCAGTGCCGCCTCGACCTGATCGCGCAACTGCGCGAAGGGGAGGCGCGGCGCCTCGCTATGCAGCTTTTCGAGTTCGGCGATCCATTCGGGCGGCAACAGGTCGGCGCGGGTGGCGAGGATCTGGCCCAGCTTGACCCAGACCGGGCCCAGCGCCTCCATGGCCGCGCGCGTCCTTGCGGGCAGGTCGAAGGGCAGGGCATCCGGGTCCCGCCGCGCCGGGTCGAGCCCGATGCGCGCCAGCAACACATCCAGCCCGAAGCGCGAGGCGGTGGCGATCACCTCGGCCAGGCGGGCGCGGTCGCGTGCCGCAACCCGGATCGCGCCCAGCATGACCGGCTCAGCTATAAGGCGGCTGGGTGAAGCCCGCCGGGCTGAGCGTGAAGATCTCGCAGCCGTCTTCGGTGATGCCGATCGAATGCTCGAACTGCGCCGAGAGCGAACGGTCGCGCGTCACCGCCGTCCAGCCATCGTCGAGCAGCTTCACGTCGGGGCGGCCGATATTGATCATCGGCTCGATGGTGAAGATCATGCCGGGCTTCAGCTCGGGGCCGGTGCCGGGGCGACCGACATGGACGACCTCGGGCGCGTCATGGAACAACAGGCCCAGGCCATGGCCGCAGAAATCGCGGACCACGCCGTAACGATGCTTTTCGGCATGGCGCTGGATGGCGTTGGCCACATCGCCCATATGGTTGCCGGGCCGGGCCTGCTCGATGCCCAGCATCAGGCATTCATAGGTGACCTCGACCAGCTTGCGCGCCTTCAGCGGCACGTCGCCGATCAGGTACATGCGGCTGGTGTCGCCGTGCCAGCCGTCGACGATCGGGGTCACGTCGACATTGACGATATCGCCCGACTTCAGCGTCTTTTCGGACGGAATGCCGTGGCAGACGACATGGTTGATCGAGATGCAGGTCGAATGGGTATAGCCACGATAGCCCAGCGTCGCGGGCACGCCGCCGCGTTCCAGGATGAACTGGTGGATCAGCCGGTCGATCTCGGCGGTGGCGACGCCCGGCACCATATGGGGCACGAGCATGTCCAGCGTCTCGGCGGCCAGGCGGCCCGCCTTGTGCATGCCATCGAACGCCTCGCGGCCCCACAGCTTGATCGCGCCGGTCCGCCCCTCGGGCGCGTTGGCGGAAACGGTCACATATTCGGTCATGGCCGCGATATAGCGTGGCATCGCGGCTTTTGCGAGGCTATGTCCGGCACCATGCAAGCCGACCCCGCCTCCGAGCGTATCTGGACCGCCGCGCTGATCGTCATCGGCGACGAAATCCTCTCTGGCCGCACCCAGGACCGCAACATCGCGCAACTGGCGACCTGGCTGAACGTGCAGGGCATCAGGCTGGCCGAGGTGCGGGTCGTCGCGGACCAGCCGGATGCCATCGCCGAGGCGGTCAACACGCTGCGCGCGCGCAATGACTATCTCTTCACCACCGGCGGGATCGGCCCGACGCATGACGACATCACGGTCGATGCGATCGCGGCGGCGCTGGGCGTGGCGGTGATCGAACATCCCGAGGCGCGGGCGATCCTGGAGGATTATTACACCACGCGTGGCGGCGTGACCCCGGCCCGCGCGCGGATGGCGCGGACGCCGGAGGGAGCCTCGCTGATCCCCAACCGCGTGTCGGGCGCGCCGGGCATCCGGATCGGCAATATCTTCATCATGGCGGGCGTGCCGCATATCACGGCGGGGATGCTCGATGCGCTGACCGGCACGCTGGAGGGCGGGCGTCCGGTCGTGTCGGGCACGGTCGGCTGCTGGGTGGGGGAGAGCGAGGTGGCCGATCTGCTCCGGGCGACCGAAAAGGCGCATGAGGGCGTCGCCATCGGCAGCTATCCCTTTTTCCGCGAAGGCCGGACCGGCGCCAATTTCGTCGTGCGCAGTCCCGACCCGGCGCTGATGGAGACGTGTCTGGCCGACCTGACCCGCGCGCTGCAGGCGACGGGGCGCGACGTGGTGCCGGGCGGCATCTGACCCGGTGGCGGCGGCAATGCGCGGGAACGCACCCATTCTCGTCACGGGCGTGGCCGGGTTCATCGGCCACGCCACCGCACACCGGCTGCTCGACCGCGGCGAGACGGTGGTCGGTGTCGACATCGTCAACGACTATTACGACCCGGCGCTGAAGCAGGCTCGGCTCGCGACCTTCGAGGGGCGAGAGGGCTTCGCGTTCCACCGGATGGACGTGGCCGATGCCGAGGCGGTCGCCGGTCTGGTCCGCGAACGGGGTGTCACCCGCGTCGTCCATCTCGCCGCGCAGGCGGGCGTGCGCTACAGCATCGCCAATCCCTTTGCCTATGAACGCTCCAACCTGGCCGGGCATCTGGCGGTGATGGAGGCGTGTCGCCATGCGCCCGGCTTCGTCCATCTCGTCTATGCCTCGTCCAGTTCGGTCTATGGCGACAAGCCGATGGGCGGGCAGGGGTTTCGCGAGGACGAACCCGCTGCCAGCCCCGTCTCGCTCTATGCCGCGACCAAGCGCGCCTGCGAGTTGATGAGCCAGTCCTATGCCGCGCTCTATGGCTTTCCGCAGACGGGATTGCGGTTCTTCACCGTCTATGGCCCCTGGGGGCGGCCCGACATGGCCTATTTCTCGTTCACCGACCGAATCATGGCGGGCCAGCCGATCGAGGTTTACGGGGAAGGGCGGATGGCGCGCGACTTCACCTATATCGACGACATCGTCGACGGCATCATTGGCGCGCTCGACCGTCCGCCCGAGACGGGGGGACACCGCATATTGAATATCGGCGGCAGCCATCCGGTCGGGCTGATGGAGATGATCGCGACGCTGGAACGCGCGCTGGACCGCGAGGCGGTGAAGATCATGAAGCCGATGCAGCCGGGGGACGTGACGGCCACCTATGCCGATGTCTCGCGGCTCCACGCGCTGACGGGATATGCCCCGCGCGTTCGATTGCAGGAGGGACTCGGCCGCTTCGCCGACTGGTATCTCGGCTATTTCCGCGTCTGATCGATTGCCGGTCCGGCAGCATCCTGCCGAAATTCGGCAATGTCAGTGCCGATTTAAAGCATTTGGAAACGAATTTCGTCCTATACGCGCAACGGACCGTCGACGGGGCGGTGAGCGTGAGGAAGAGATAGCGTGGGCATCCCCGAGAATATCGCGTGGCAGGACCCGACCGAGCGTCGCGAGGAAGTCCGCGTGCCGATCCAGCGCGAAGGCACCGTCCGCGTCGCCGACGGCGGCGATTCGCTGCCCATCCTGATCTCGAACCTCCATCGCGAGGGCTGTCGGATCGACGGCTCGGTAGAGCTTTCGGTCAATCAGACCGTGATGATCGGCATTCCCGGCATCGGCCTGCGTGAAGCGCGGGTAAAATGGAAGAATGACGGGGCATATGGCGCCTGTTTCCTCCGTCCGCTGCCTGTGGGCAGCGTCGGCTCGGCGCTGGCCGACAATGTCCATGCGCTGGCGGGGACGCCGTCGCCCGTGTCGCATGCCCAGGTCCGCATCATGCCGATCGCCAGCCGTGGCGAATCGGTCGAGGATAAATGGTCGCCCCGCGCCCGTTTCGCGCTGTTCGCCGCGATGACCTTCGTCGGCGGCACGATGATGGTCTCGCTTGCCGATCTGCTCCTCAGCTGAGCTATTGCCGTTCGAAGCGCGGCGCGGTGGCCTTCGCCGCGCCGAGTGCGATCACGACCGGACGATAGCCGACCGGCACCGCCGCGCCCTGACCCGCTTGCCCACAGATCGGGCGATAGCGCATCGACCCCGAGAATTTCAGCACGAGCCGATCATCCGGCGCGTCGGTCCAGACGATCATCTTCGAACCCTCCGTCCCGTCGACGCGCAGGGCGGTGATCCCCGGCTGCGACCGGTCCACCCGCCACGCCTTGCCCGCGGACGCCAGCGCCGTCGCCTCGCGCACCGCACAGGCGGCGGGCTTAGGGCGATAGTCATAGGTGTAGAGGCCGAAATTATCCTCCATCTCGCTCGGCCGCCGTCCCTGATCCTTCAGCTGATAGACCCAGACGCCGCCCATCCAGGGCGTCGCGGCCGACCATAGCAGGAATTGCGCGACATTGTCCGCCGCGCGCTCGGGCGCGATATCGCCGCAGGGGCCGCCCGTGGTGGTCGGCCAGCCCAGTTCGGTGACATAGATGGGCAGCGCATGGCCATCGGTCGTCGGCAGCGCGCGGTGCAGCGCCTCGATCTGGCCGATCGCATCGGCGCCGGTCCGCTTCGCCACCGGCTCGCACTGGTTGTAATAATGGACCGACAGCGCGCTCGCCCCCGCCAGCCCGCCATTGGCGGCGACCGAGCGGACCCAGGCCCAGCCCTTGTCCTCGCCCGCCGCGCCGACCAGGATCATGGCCTTGGGATCGACCGCGCGGATCGCGCGCGTCGCCTGGTTGGCGAGCCGGGCATAGTTGATGCCCGAACGCGGATCGTCGGCGGTGCCCGCCCCGCGCAGCATCCCGCGCTCGGGCGCGGCGTTCAGATTCCACTCGTTCCAGATTTCGTAAAGCGGCTGGCGCGCTTCGGTGACGCGCACCGCGTCCTGGTTGAAGGCGGCAAAGGCACGCCGCGCCGTATCGGATACCGGTGCCTTGCCGCCATCGACGGCGGGGTGGGTATAGGTGAGGATCCACAGCGGCCGCGCGCGGGTGGCGGCGACCATCGCCTGTTGTCGGGGCGAGATGTCGCCGGGAACCGCCAGTCCCTTCTGCTTGAAGGCGACCCAGGGGATGTCATCGCGGAACGAGGCGACGCCCAGCTCGTCGATCGCCCTGGCGGTGGGGGCGGGCTCATAGCCGAATTGGCCGCCGATCCCGAAATGCACGCCCACTCCGACGATCAGCGGCGTGGCGCGTCTGGTCAGCGGACCGTTGGACAGCGTGCCCGCCGCCTGTCCCGAGCAGGCGGACTGGGTCGCGACCAGCAGGGTGGCACAGGCCAGCACACGGCCGCCGAGCCGAACCAGCGATGCGGGGGATGATCGTCGTTTCACGTGGTGTCTCCCTCGTTGTCCAACGGCGCCCCCCGGCGCGACCGGCTTTCCCGTCAATAGGCGTTCTTGTGCACCAGAACCGCGGCCGTGCGGAACAGGATCGAGATGTCCCGTGCCAGGCTCCAGCCGTGCAGATATTCCAGATCGGCACGCAGGCGGTTCTTGAGGTCGACGTCGCGGTGCGTCGCGCCCCGGAAGCCGCGCACCTGCGCAAGCCCGGTGATGCCGGGCTTCAGCGCGTGACGCTGCCAATATTGGCGGTCGACCTCCCAGAACAGCTGGTCCCCGGCGAGCGAACCCAGCGCGTGCGGACGCGGCCCGACCAGGCTCATGTCGCCCAGCAGGACGTTCAGCAGCTGCGGCAGTTCGTCGATGCTCGTCTTACGGATGAAGCCGCCGACGCGGGTGATCCGCTTGTCGTCGCGCGAGGCCGAGGTGTTGCCCTTGGCATCGCTGCTCTCGACCCGCATCGAGCGGAATTTCAGGATATGGAAGATGCGGTTGCCGCGCCCGATCCGTTCCTGGCGGAACAGCACGGGACCCGGCGAGTCGAGCTTCACCGCCAGCGCGATCAGCAGCAGCATCGGGGTCAGCGCGATGACCAGCGGCACGGTGATCAGCAGATCGAGCATGCGCTTCTTGAACATGTCGCGATAGCTGAGCGGCCCCTGCGCCACGACCAAGGTCTGGCGGCCCTTGAAATCGGTCAGCCCCAGCACGCCGAGCGAGCCGAAGCCGGGGATCAGGATCTCGCCGTCCACCGCCGCGCCGCGCAGCAGCAGCGCCCAGTCATGCTGGCGATTGGGGGCGCAGCGGACGACCACGCGCTCATATTTCGCCAGCAGCTCGGCCAGGCGGTGGAGCATATAGGGGTTTTCGAGATCGGGCTCGACCCCGGCTTCCTTGGAGAAGACCGTGTCGCACAGCTGCGGCTCGGACCATTCCTCGCGCGTCTTGTCGTCGACGATCAGCAGTTCGGCGACCAGCTTGGGCGCGGCGGTCGGGCGGACCATGATGACCAGCGTCATGCGCATCGCCGCCATGAAGACCGCGCTGCTCGCCATGCCGATCGCCAGCGCGACGCGCGACAGTTCGGGTCCGGCCTTGAAGAAGAAGATCAGCGTCATCGCCGCGAAGAAGGTGATCGCCAGCGGCGTCAGCGACCGGCGCAGCGAGATCGTGCCGCTGGTCAGCGCGTCGCGGCCATAGGCCTCGCTGTTGAACGCGATGATGAGATAGATGGGCAGGATCGGATAGGCCAGGTCGATGCCGCTGAACGACAGCCACTGGCCGTCGCGGAACAGGCTGGCCACCAGAAAGCCCAGGCTGATCGCGATCACGTCGATCATCATCAGCGCGACATACAGCCGGATGCGGACGTTCCGCCGGTGGATAGCCCCGGCGAGCGACATTTCATCCGTCAGCGCTGTCGCGAAACTCATCGTATTCTGATTTCCCATAGCCGGCATAAGGACGCTCCGCCGCGATCCAGGCAATTGATGGCTAGCCCGGTTCATACCGACCAGCAATCTGCTTTCGCACCTGCAACATAGCTGTTACGACCGTTCAACAGATTATGAGCACGGGGTACCGACAGCTCTCTGAAAACCCGGTCGGGTCGTATCAAATGGAACCAATTCATGACGAAGATCTACGTGAACGGCCGGTTCCTCGGCCGGACGATGACCGGGGTCGAACGCTTCGCCTTCATGGTGCTGGACCGCGTCCATGCGCGGATCGTTTCGGGTGCGGAGCCCGCGCGATGGACGCTCCTCCTGCCGCCTGGGGTTGAAAAGCCTGCGCAATGGACTGGTTTCGCGGCAAAAAACGTCGGAAGCCGGGGCGGGCACGTCTGGGAGCAGGCAACGCTGCCGGGCGCCGCGCGGGACGGGGTGCTGGTCAATCTATGCAATTCGGGGCCGGTGCTGCCACGTCGGTCGCTGACCATCATTCACGATGCGCTGGTCTATGACATGCCGGGCAATTTCTCGCGCCCCTACCGGCTGCTTCACCAGAGTTTGGGGCGGCTTTTGTCCCGTCGATCCCATCTTGGGACGGTTTCGATGTTCTCGCGTGACAGATTGTCGGCGGTGCTCAAGGTTCCGGCGGACGCCATCCCGGTCATCCCCAATGCCGCCGATCATATCGACGCGATCGCCCCCGACGACACGGTGCTGAACGCGCTCGACGTCGAGCGCGGCCGCTATCTGCTGTTCGTCGGGTCCTTCGCGCCCAACAAGAATCTGCCGCGCGCGCTGGAGGCGTTCGCGCGGATCCGGCGGCCCGAGGATCGGCTGGTGCTGGTCGGTGCGGCGGTGCGGTCCTTTGCGCAGAACGGGCTGGGCGATGTGCCGCCGGAGGGCGTCGTGCTGCCCGGCCGGATCAGCGATGCGGCGCTCATGAGCCTTTATCGCTCGGCGCGGGCGCTGGTCTTTCCCAGCCTTTACGAAGGGTTCGGCATCCCGCCGCTGGAGGCGATGCGGTTCGGCCGCCCGGTGATCGCGGGCGACATTCCCCCGGTGCGCGAGGTGTGCGGCGACGCCGCGCTCTATTGCGATCCGCAGTCGGTGGAGGCGATCGCGACGGCGATGCAGACGATGCTGCGCGACGATACCGTGCATGCCGATCTGGCCAGCAAAGTCAGCGCGCGCAGTCGGCAGTTCAGCTGGGATGCCAGCGCCGATGCCCTGCTACGCGCGCTGAAGGCGGTCTAGGCCGCCGTCACCCGGCGGCGGAGCCCCATCTGCCGGACGATCACCGTCGCATTGCCCGCCGCCAGCGCGGAGACGCGAAGCGTCGCGATCAGATAGGGATAGGGGCCGCTCGACGCCGGGACGATGGCGGGGCGGGTGCGCAGGGTCATCAGCGCGGGGTCGTTGATCCCCTGATCGTTGGCGCCGCCCGGATTGCTCATGTCCTGCGATCCGAAGGCCGTGCCGTTGGAGCCCATGCTGGCCCCCGCCAGTTCCAGGGTGATCGACTGGAGCGAGGCGGGAGCGGCGACCAGTTCGACGAGTGCGAAGCCCTCCAGTTCGTCGCCCGGCCGCAGACTGGCGTGATATTGCCCGCCGACCGTGCCGGGCAAGGTCTGCTCCAGCCGGAAATGACCCGCGCCGCCAAAGCTGATCGCGGCCTGGACCCCGTTGCCGATGCCGTCGGGATTGGCGACGTTCGACAAGCTGGCCGAGCCGCCGCCGCTGCTCATCGCGGCGGTCCAGCCCGAGGGTGCATCGCCCGTCACCCCGTTGCCCGCCGTCCCGCCGGTCGTCGTGGTGAACAGATGGTTGGTCAGGATCTGGCGACGGCCATTGGCGGGGGTGTCGATGACCCCGCTCGACAGGACCGGGCGCGGCGGCACGATCCGCGCGAGCAGTGCCGCCAGGCTCTTGCCGTGCCAATAGGCCCCGCGCGCATTCATATGGATGCCGTCATAGGAATAGCCCGAGCGAAAGGTCGGCGTCGTCGCCCCGGCCTGCATCACCACGGGATAGGCGTCATGGACATGGATGCCGGGCGTCCGTTCGGCATAGTCGGCGATCAGGTGACGCAGCTGGACCAGCGCCGCGATCTTCTCTCCACTGGTCAGGCTCGATCCGCCGACCTCATTCTCCAGGACCACGGTCATTCCGGCGGCGTAGGCGGTATCGGCGATCAGCTTCAGGTCCCGCATCGTGACGGCGGCGACCGTGTCGATCGTCACCGTCTCGCCGGTGACCGCGTGATTATAGGCAAATCCCGTCGCGACTTGGCCGATATTGTTGATACCGCCCTGCACATAGAGCAGCCCCGCGCCGGTCGCGATCGCGGCGGGCAGCCGTGCCAGCATCTGGTCGGTCCGGTCGCCGCTGACGCCGAACGTATCCCCGATCGTCATATTGTGGCCGAGCAGCGCATTGGCCCAGTTGATCGGCGACCGCGCGCAGCGGTTGCGGCGGCCGAAGTCGAGATAGATGATCGCCACTCGGCTGTCGCCGAGCGCCGTCAGTTGCTTGGTCAGCCGCCGGTCGGGGCTGACATTCAGGCGGGCCAGCCGCGACAGGCCGACCCCGATGCTGCCAGAGGCATATCCCATCGCTCAGGCCTCCGCGATCAGGTTGGCGGCGGTGGTGCCGGTGGCGCGGACATAGGCGGCGTGCACCGCGATGTAGCTGGCGTCGGGCAGGTTGCGATAGGTGACGTCGACCGCGCCATCGATCCCGCGAAGCGTCACGTCGCCGCCGATGCCGACATAGATGCCCTTGGGAATCTGGGGCAGGGGTTGGGTATCGCTGGGCGTGACGGGGAAGGGCGCGCGCGAGGGGCTGTTCACCGTGTCGATGATGCTGCGTGGATCGGCCATGCAAAGACTCTCCCATCGGGGCGGACGGGATCGTCCGCTCCATGGTTGTTCCAGTTATGTTCCAATTTTCGTGTAGGACAGCGAAATTTTCGCGAGGCTCGTCCGTGACGGTGCGTTTCAGCCCGACTTCGCCATGCTGCGCCGCAAAATGGTACAGCCTGCCCCGGTCGCGACCGCTATACCCTTTCGATCCAACCCGCTACGCAGCGGCGTTGTCTCCATCGTCGATGCCATCAAGAGGATCAAGGTGAACGGATTTCTACGATCGGTCTGCCGCGACCTTCACCGCTATGCCCATTTCGAGCAGACGCGGCCGTCATTCGCCTTTGCGGTTCGCATGGTGCTGCTGACCCAGGGGTTCCAGTTCGTGCTGGCGCGCCGCATCCAGGATCTGATCGTGCGAATCCCGGTCGCCGGGCGGCCGCTGCGCCGGGTCTGGTGGTGGTGGACCTGCCGCCGCTTCGGTGCGGAGATCGCGATCGGTGCGACGGTGGGCGACGGGCTCTATATCCCGCACCCCTATGGCATCGTGGTCGGCGTCTGCACCATCGGTGAGGATGTCGCGATCCTTCAGAACGTCACCATCGGCGCGCGCGGCCCCGAAGCGCCCAGCCAGGCGGTGATCGGGCGGGGCAGCTATCTGTCGGCCGGATCGGTGCTGGTCGGTGCGATCACGCTGGGCGAGGGCGCGGTGATCGGCGCGAATGCGGTGGTCCTGACCGATGTGCCCGCCCGCGCCACCGCCGTGGGCATTCCCGCCCGGATCATCACGCGCGGCTGACGCCTTCGCCTCGCCCGCCGACTTTCCAGAGGATTACCCCATGCGCATCCTGAGCATCACGGCCTTCTACACCCCTTTCGTCATCGGCGGCGCGGAGATGTGCGCGCAGAACCTGACCGACTGGTTCGTCGCCAACGGGCATGAGGCGGCGGTGCTGACCGCCGCGCCGACCCCGGCGGATGAGCAATGGGGCGCAGACAAGGACGGCTACAAGGTCTATCGCGTCAGCACGCCGCACCTCTATCCGGTCGCCGCGACCAACCAGCAACCGGGCTGGAAGAAGCCGATCTGGCACATGCAGGACATTCTCGATCCCCGCAACGAGGCGGTCTTCGACCGGGTGATCGCCGAGTTCAAGCCCGACTTCATCCATATCCACTGGATCCAGGGGCTGGGCTATAACGGGCTGAAGGTCATTGCCCGGCACGGCATCCCGACCGCGATCACGCTGCATGATCTGGCGCTGGCCTGCGTCCGCACGACGATGTTCCGCGGCATCGACGAATGCGCGGGGCAATGCGGGACGTGCAAGTTCAGCGCGAAGGTCAAGATGGGCTATCTGCGCCAGCTGCCGCGCCTGGGCTTCATCTCGCCGTCTCAGGCCAACCTGGACCGGGTGGCCGAGCTGTTGCCGATCGACGATTATCCGAAGTTCCATATCCTCAACCCCAACCGCTATCCGGCCCCGACGGTGCGCCATTCGCCGCAGGCCAGGACCCGGCTGCTCTTCGTGGGACGGCTCGAGGAAACCAAGGGGATCAACTTCCTGCTCGGCATCCTTGACACGCTGTCGAAGGATTTCGATTTCCATCTGACCGTGCTGGGCAAGGGCCCCGAGGAACCGCGCCTGCGCGAGCAATATGGCCATCACGACTGGCTGGAGCTGAAGGGCCATGTCCCGCAGCAGGAGGTGTCGGACATCATGGCGACCAGCGACCTGCTGATCACGCCGTCGCTCTGGGCGGAGAATTCGCCCGGCGTGGTGATCCAGGCGCTGGCCAACGGCCTGCCGGTGATGGGCAGCGACAAGGGCGGCCTGCCCGAGCTGATCCAGCCGGGCGAGAACGGAATGCTGGTGCCGCCGGGCGACGAGGCGCTGTGGCGCGCGGCGATCACCGATGTGCTGCGCCACCCCGAAAAGATGGCGGCGCTGCGCGAAAGCACGATCCGGTCGGCCGACCGTTTCGACTATGACCGGCTGGGCCGACAGATCATGGCGGCGCTGGAACACATCGCCGCGCAACCGGCCCGCGCAGCCTGATCGCTCAGGAGCGCGGGGCCGCGGGTCAGAGCAGCCGGGCGTTGACCCCCAGCCGGCTGACGCCGGGTACGTCGATGACGACCGGCATCTCGCCGACCGTGACGGTGCGGTCGGCCGTCCCCGCCGTCGCCGACTGGCAGAGCGTGCGCGTGGCATAGGCGGCGGTGCCGCCCACGGTCAGGCGGCCGGTCCGCCCGGCCAGGCTGCTCCACGCGATGACCTGAAGCCCTTGCGGCGTCGCCGCGCGCACCACGGTCAGGCCCGATCCGACCTGTTGCACCGACATGGCGGTGGCGTTGCGGACGATCTGTGCCGCTTCGCTGAAACCGCATAGCGCGGGCTTGGCGTTGCCCGCCGCGTCGTACAGCCCGAAATGATGCTCCAGATCGTTGGCGTTGGTGCCGGAGTCCTTCAGTTCGTAGATCCAGCTTCCCGCGACCCAGGGCAGGGCGGCGGTGTGGAGCAGGAATTGCGGCACGCTGGTGGCGACGACCGAGCTCGCCACCGAACAGGACAGCGATCCGCCCGGCCAGCCCCATTCGGAGATGTAGATGGGCGGCGTCTGCCCGCCGGTGACCGATGCGAGACGGGTCTGAAGCTGATAGAGGCGCGCGATCGCCGCCGTCGCGGTGCGCAGGTCGGTGCGCTCGCACTGGTTGTAGAGGTGGACCGACACCCCGTCCGCCCGTTTGGCGGCGCCGCGTGCGACCGCATCGGCGATCCAGTCCCAGCTGGGGTCGCTGCCCCCTGCGCCGACGATCACCTTGGTGTCGGGCGTGCTGTCCTTGATCGCGGCGACGGTATCGCTGGCCAGCGCCGCATAATAGCGTGCCGCGCGGACATCGCCTTCCTCGCCCGCGGTCATCAGCATCGGCTTGTCGGGCGCGGCGGTGACGTTCCACTCGTTCCAGATCTCGTACAACGCATTGCGGCCCGCCGTCGCCGCAACGGCGCGCTTGGCGAAGGCGACGAAGGCGGCGCGACCGGCGGCGCTGATCGGCGGCCAGCTTTCGGGGATGAAGGGATTGCCGTTGGTCAGGATGAACATCGGCCGCGCGCTGGTTTGCTTCAGGAAGCCGCTGATCGCGGGCGCCAGGTGCGAACCGTTGACGTCCCAGTCGGGCGCGAAGTCGTTCCAGAAGATGTCGTCGCGAAACGCGGTGACATTGGCCGCCTTCATCCACTGGGTGGTGGTGGCCGCGTCATAGCCGGACTTGCTGGCATAGGCGAAATGGGTCGCCACCCCGATCTCATAGGGCGTCGATCGGGCGGACAGGTCCCCGGCGCCGAAGATGATGGCGGTGGCGCCCGGATCGCTGGCCAGCGCGGTGGCATCCGCCGAGGCGGAGCCGGTCGGCGTCGGGGTGGCGGTCGGTGTCGGTGTCGGGCCCGTGACCACGCTCACCGCGCCCGATGACGTGGAGCCGCCCCCGCCGCCGCATGCGGCCATCAGGGGAAGGAGGAGCAGAGCAAAATGGGCACGCATGACAAAGCCTTGCTAGGTTTCATCACCTTGTAGGCAGCGCATGATGCAGGGTGGTTAAGTGCACTGGTTAATGCCGGATTCACCGGGATTTTGCCGTTATCGGGAAAATCGATTTGGTTCCCTGTCGAGGAGATAATTTCGACCTGTCCCATTTTTGCCGCGTTGCAACAAAACCGCCCCTTTTGGGACAGTGCTCGGGCTTGACCGGTGATAGGGGAAAGGGCACCGCAGGTCGTTGTTGGTTGGGTAAACGTAACGAGGGCACAAGCAGGATGCTGCAAAGCGGTGACATTTTGCGGCTGCCATCACGGCCTGTCTGTATGGGAATTGCCGCGATCGCCTTATGGTGCGTCGGCGGTGCCGCCCATGCGCAGGACGAGCGGCTGGGCGTTCCCCTGGTGCCGGTCCTGCCGGTCGCGCGGCCGGTCGTCGCCGATCCCGGCCTGTCGTTAACCACCTCGGCCGAAGCGGCCTATGACGACAATATCTTCCGCACCAATTCGCGGCGGACGCCGTCGGTGGATGACTTCATCCTGACGCCGGGCGTGCGCGGCGTATATTGGCGGCAGGTCGGGTTGAACGACGTGCGGGTCGATGCCGATCTGGCCTATAGCTTCTTCACGCTGAACCCGGATCGAAGCCGGGGTCGCGCCGACCTGCATGGCAGCGGGACGTTCCGGGTCGCGGGCGTGTGCCAGATCCAGCCCGATGCGCGCATCCTGCGGCAGCAATCGGACTATGGCGACATCAACGCGGCGCGCGACAATTTCCAGACGGTCAGCAATCTGTCGCTTCGCGTCAGCTGCCCGCGCACCGTCGGCTTCTATCCCGTCGCGGACATCAGCCGCCGGACGACGACGAACAGTACCGCATTCGACTTTGCCGACCTGCGCAGCGTCTCGCTGCTCGGCGGCATCGGCTATAGCCGCCCGAGCATCGGTCAGGCGGTGCTCTATTATCGCCATTTGAACAGCGAGCGTCCGACGATCAACGTCACCAACCGGGCCGAGCAGGTCGGGGTGACCTTCCACCGCGCGGTGGTCAGCCGCGTGACGCTGGACCTGGACCTCAGCTATCTCGACGTGACATCGCGCGGGGCGAATGTGCGGCCCTATCGCGGGCCGGGCTGGGACGCCAAGCTCGAACTCAAGCCGGTTCCCGCCGCCTCCTTCTCGGTCGAGACGGAGCGCCGGATCGTCAACGACTCCCTGGTCCCGGCCGGTTTCGCCGTGCAAACCGATGTCCAGCTGGCGAGCGAGCTGCGCTTTGCCGAGCGGACGCGCTTTCGGGCCGGTGCCATATTGGGGCATCGCAACTTTCGGGGCGACCCGCTCGTCATTGCGTCGCCCTTCGCGAAGGACGATTTTCAGTCCTACTCGCTGGGCGTGACACGCCAGCTCGGCGAGCGTCTGAACCTGAACCTGGACGGGCAGTATAGCAATCGCAACACGGATACGGGTGTGAACGAATATCACTTCACCCGCCTAGTTGCCGGAGTTTCCTATCGTTTCTGATCGGTCCCCCCGGACCGGCCGGATATCGCGCGAATAGCATGAGGACGAAAAATGCGCCGTAAGCATAAGCTATTGCTGGCCATGGTCGTGCTGACGCCGGGCATGGCGTCGGCCCAGCAGGGTGTCGCGCCCGCCCCCGTGCGGACGGCCCCGCTGCCGACCCCGGGCGTGCGCCCGGTCGATACCGCCGCCAGCGCCTATGTGCTGGGCCCGGATGACGAGATCGAGATGAAGGTCTTCGGGCAGGACAATATGTCGCTCAAGACCCGCATCCGCGCCGACGGCACGATCACCGCGCCGTTCCTGGGCAATATCCAGGCGGCCGGGCGGACCACCGCGCAGCTCGCCCAGCAACTGAGCGAGGCCTATCTGCGTGGCGGCTATCTCAGCCGTCCGTCGATCAACATCGAAGTCACCAACTATGCCAGCAAGAGCGCGACGGTGCTCGGCTCGGTCGGGCAGGCGGGCCTGTATCCGCTCGATCGCCCCTATACGGTCGCGGCGATGGTCGCGCGTGCGGGCGGTCCGCGCGCGGACGGGGCCAATACGGTGATCCTGACCCCGATGGGCGGCCAGCCCGAGCGCATCTCGCTAGCCGATGTCAGCGGCGGCGCGGCGCGGCTGGTCCAGCCGGGCGACACGCTGTTCGTGCCGGTCGCCGAGCAGGTCTATGTCTATGGCCAGGTCGAGAAGGGCGGCGGCTTCCCGGTCCAGCCGGGCATGACCTTCCGTCAGGCCCTGGCGCTGGCCGGCGGACCGACGCTGGCGGGCTCGACCAAGCGGATCGAAGTGCGCCGCGGCGGCAAGGTCCTGCCCAAGGCGACGCTCGACGACGTAGTCCAGCCCGAGGACGTGCTGGTCATCAAGGAAAAATGGTTCTGATCCTGGGGCCGTGGAACCCGGTAATGGCGTTGGGAGTGGCGTAGATGGGGTTCAAGACATGGCTGGCCGCGATCAAGGCCTGGCTGATGGGGGGCACGGCGGAAGCGGCCACCGGCTTGCCGCGCCCGGTAACGGGTGAGCGGCCGATGGCCCGCGTGCCGGTCGATGGCCCGGTGCGGTCGCCGGTGCCGGTCGCCCCGGCCTTCGCCGCGCCTGCGCCCGCTCCGTCGGGGTCGGCGCGTGCGCGGATCCATGCCGCGTTCGACACCGGCATGCCGGTCGAAAGCCGCGCCGGACTGGCGGGGCGTTCCGAAGAGCTGAACCGTCTGGTCGAGGCGGTCATCGAAAATGGCAAGCACGGCATCGTCTTCGGCGCGCGCGGCTCGGGCAAGACCTCGCTGTCGCGCGTGTTCGGCGATCTGGCGGACGAGAAGGGGGCGGTGGTCCTCTATAATCTCGCCAGCGGTGACCTGAGCTTCTCCGAGCTGTATCGCCCCTATCTCACCGAATTGGCGACCATTCCCGGCGGCGGATTGCGGCGCGGCGATATCGCGTCGCTGCTCGATGCGCCGTTCGACGCGCGCGCGCTGGCCAGCATCCTGGCGGAGCGGGTGCGTCGACCGATTATTCTGGTGCTCGACGAATTCGATCGTGTGGAGTCGGCGGCGACCAAGTCCGAGGTCGCGGCGCTGATGAAGCTGCTGACCGATATGCGCGCCACGACGCGGGTCGTGACGGTCGGCATCGCCGCCAATGTCGAGGATCTGATCCAGGGCCATCCCTCGCTGCGCCGCCACATGGTGTCGGTGCCGGTCGGCGGGATCGGCGCGGAGTCGCTCAAGGACCTGTTCGTACGCTGCTGCACGCAGGCGGGGCTGACGGTCGAGGACGGCGCAGCGACCGAGGTCGCGTCGGCGGCCTATGGCTCGCCCTATCACCTGCGGCTTTTCGGCCTGAACTGCGCGCTGGCCGCCGAGAAGGCGGGCGTGAGCCGGATCGATCGCGAGATCGTGCGCATCGGGTTCGGCAAGGCCTTTGCGGACTGGCGAATGCTGAGCGCCACGACGGCGGACCTGCTGGTGCGATGCGCCCAGCTGCCGACGGGGCACCGCTTCGTGGTCGCGCTCATCGCCTATGCGGCGGCGATGCGCACGCGGGTCGACCAGGCTGAGATCACCGCGCTGGCGATCGGCGACGGTTCGCTCGACCCGGCGGTCGTCCAGGCCGCTTTCGACATGCTCCGTCCCATCTTGCGGCCCAGCGCGATCGACGGCCAATATCTGTTCGACGACGCGCTTGCGCCACAATTCTACCTCCTGCTGCACAGCGGCAGGATTGATCCGCAACCGGCCGACCAGGGCCTGCGCTCCGACCTTCGAGCGTTCCTGGAGCAGGGAGGGCCCATGGCATGACCAGTTTTTCCGATCTCTTGATGGCGCTGCGCCATCGCAGCCGACTGGCGATCGTCGTGGGCGGCGTGGTCTTCGCGCTCATCGCGGTGCTCGGCTTTCTCCAGCCGCGCGCCTACACCGCCAGTTCGTCGATCCTGATCGACCTGACCCAGCGCGATCCGACGACCGAACGTCAGGCCAGCGAGACCGCGGCCTCGGTGATCGACACGATCATCGGGACCCAGCTGGACATCATCCGCAGCGGTGCCGTGCTCGAAGAGGTGGCGCGTCGTGCGCCGCCATCGGTCCTCGCCAAGGCGGGGGAAGGCACGGCGGAATCGCGCATGCAGCGTGCGGTCGGCATTCTTCGCCGCAATCTGAAGGCCGATGCCGACAAGGGCAGCAATGTCATTCAGCTCAGCTATACGGCACCCACTCCGCAGGAAGCGGCCAAGACGCTGAACATCATCACCGAGGTGTTTCTGGGCAAGCAGGTGGCGCTGCGTAGCGTCGCTGCGCGCGAGAATGCCAAATGGTATGACGCCCGGACCGCGGAGGTCCGCAGCCGACTGGAACAGGCGCAGCGCCGCCTGTCCGACTTCCAGCGCCAGCATGGCATCGTCGGTGTGAATCGCATGGATCTCGAGGCCGACAAGGCCCGCAGCCTGTCGACCGAGCTCGTCGCGGCCCAGGCCGCCGCTGCCGCCGCCCGTTCCAAGTCGGGCTCGGCCGCGCAGCCGGAGGTCGCGCAGTCGACCATCGTGCAGGATCTCCAGCGCGAGATCGGCGTCCAGGCCGGTCGCGTGGCCGAACTGTCGAAGACGCTGGGCCCTAACCACCCGGACATGGTCGCGGCGAATGCGCAGCTCGCCGCGCTGCGCAGCCAGCTGGGCAATGCACGGTCTGTACAGGCCCAGGCCCTGACGGCTGCCAGTTCGGCAGCGGCCCAGCGCGAAGCCACGCTTCGTTCCGATCTGGCCCAGCAGCAGGCCCGGATGGTCGCCTTGTCGAGCGTGCAGGACGATCTGAACGTGCTCCAGCGTGACGTCGACGCCGCGCGCCAGACCTATGACACGGTGCGCCAGCGCTTCAACGAAGCCACGCTTCAGAGCGAGATTTCGCGGGCCAATGCCAGCAGCCTCGATCCGGCCGAGCCGCCGCTGCTGCCGTCCAAGCCCAATCTGGTGTTGTGGCTGATCGCCGCCATCATCCTGGGCGCCGGCACCGGACTGGCGGCGGCACTGGGCTCCGAAATGCTCCGGCCGCGCCTGCGCACGCCGGCGGGCACGTCGCAGTCGCTCGATCTGGACGTGCTGGCGGATATGACCGACTTGCGGTCGACGCAAAATAGCGGCTGGGCCGCAAACCGGGAGGTAATGGCGTGAGGCTCCGTTCGAGCGCGAATTCCGCGCAGTCCTATGCCGAGGCTGAGGCGCTGCAGGGGCGGGCGACAGGGCAGGGGATCGATCCCCTGCTGGTCGCGGCCTTCACGATGGACGACCCCTATGTCGTCGCGATCCGCAGCATCCGCAGCTCGATCGTCCAGCGTTATGAAGACGTGTCGCGCGACACGCGTTACTGCGCGCTGATCGGTCTCGATTGCAACGAGGCGCTGGCGGTAATGGCCGCCAATCTGGCGGTGGTGACGACGCATATGGGATCGTCGACGTTGGTGGTCGACACCAACCATGCGCATCCGCGCGTCGCCGAACTGTTTGGCTGTTCGGATTCGCCGGTGGTCCAGTCGACGCCGCTGGTCGGGCTGACGGTAATCGGGACGGGGCGCGGCGAGGGCGGTGTGGCCGACCCGGTCGAGCGTCGCCCGCTGATCGAGCAGCGCGACGAATGGAATGCGCGGGTCGATCAGGTCATCGTCGCGATCGCGCTGAACGAGGCGCATAGCGCCGCCAGTATCGCCAACGCGCTGCATGGCTTCGACGCGGCGGTGATCGTCGCGCGCAAGAATGTGACGCAAGTCCGGCCAACCCGTGCGCTGATCGACGTTCTCGACCAGCACCGCGTGCCGATCGTCGGTACGGTCCTGGTTTGAGCCACGCCATGGCGTCGGAGCACGGTCCTGCGCGCGGGGCACCTCGGGTGCTGCACGTTTGTGACAGCATCATCGGGGGGACGGGAAGCTATCTTGCGGAGCTCCTGACTCCGCAAGCCAAGCTATACGGGGCCGCGCAGCTCATGCTGCTGATGCCGCGCCAACACATCCCTGATCTTGAGCCTCGACTGATCGATAGCGGCATTTCGCTCGTATATTTCCATCGTCCCAATCGATTGCTGGGCATGGTGATGTTGTTTTTTGCATATTTGGCGTGTTTGAGGCGCTATCGCCCTGATATCGTCCATGCTCATTCGTTCGGCGCTGGGGTCTGTACCCGTATCGTACCTTGGTTTCGCCGCCACCGCTTGGTTTTCTGCCCGCATGGCTGGGCTTTCAACATGCCCGTGAGCGCATGGATTCGGAGGGCGATAACCCTTGTCGAGCGCATTCTGGCTATGCGCGTCGACCGCATCCTTTTGATATCCCAACACGAACGCCAGTCTGCCGAACAGGCCGGAATGCCCGTCCGAAAGTTGGTAACCATTCCGAATGCGATCGCGACGGAGCCGCCTCCGGTTGCGGCGGTTTCATGGCAGGATACTCGGATCAAGTTGTTGTTTGTCGGGCGGTTCGATCGACAAAAGGGATTGGATTTGCTGCTGGATGCCATTCGACCTCTTGGGGCGAAATATAGCGTCCGCGTTGTCGGTCGTCAGGTGGTCGGCAACGGCGTCGATTTGGGTGAGCCGCTGGATTTCGTGGATTTCGTCGGTTGGCGCGATCGAGACGAGGTCTCGGCCGAAATGAAGGCTGCGGACGCGGTAATCGTACCGTCACGCTGGGAAGGCTTTGGCCTGGTCGCGATCGAGGCGATGCGGCTCGGCCGCCCGGTGATCGCATCCGACGCAGGCGGGCTGAACGACATTCTGGATCATGGCCGCTATGGTTTCAGTTTTCCGGCCGGTGACGTGCAAGCACTTCGCGCCCTGCTGACCAATCTTGATAAAGATCAATTGCCATCATTTGGAGAAATTGGTCGCAAACGTTTTCTGGCGGAGTATTCCGCGGACCGTATGGTCAGCCAAGTTGACGATGTTTATCGCGATTTGATGACCAAATGATTTTGTTCCGGTAATCTGCGGCAATCTTTTCGGCCAAATTGGTCTCCAGACACGCCGTGTGGCACCGCCATGGGACAGATTCGCCTATTGGCCTATTGAGTAATCCTTAAAGAAGCTCATGTTGTGAACCCGTTACACTGTTCCGCATGGGGAACGAACGGGGTTGGCTTTTGGATGGCGGAACGACAAATCAGGTTCGATGCGCTGGACGCGTGGCGGGGCATTGCGGCGCTGATCGTCGCCCTGTTCCATTTTCAGGCAGCCGGATATTTCTACGCGGTTCCGCTGGTGCGGCATGGCAACTTGGCCGTGCCGTTCTTTTTCGTCCTGAGCGGCTTCGTCATTACCCATGCCTATCGATCCAAGCTGCATGACGCGGGGGACGGCTGGCGGTTCATGATCCGACGTTTTGGACGTCTATATCCGCTGCACTTCGTCACGCTGATGGTTCTTGTCGTGCTGGAACTCGCAAAGCTGGCCGCGATGCAGTTCGGGTTTTCCGCCGCCGAGGGCGCGTTTCAGGGTACGAACAACATATCGTCGCTGATCGCCAACATCTTCCTGCTGCATGCCATCATTCCATTTCCCGACCTGAGCTGGAATGCAGCGAGCTGGTCGATCAGCACGGAATTCTACACCTATCTCGTGTTTCTGCTGGTCTATCTGCTGTCCGGGGCTCGTCATCGCCTGCTGGGATGCGCCATGGCCTTTGTTGCATCCGGGCTGGTGTTGTTGAATATCGAGATATTCCACCCGCAACTGGGCATCGTGCAAGGCATGGGCATGGCGCAGTGCGTGTTCGGTTTCTTCACGGGCAATCTGACATACGAGCTGTATCTGCGTCTGCGTGACAATCCCGTATTTCAGGGAACACGGCCGGAGATACTCGCGACCATTCTGATGGTTCTGTTGTTCTGGTTCAAGCCGCCCTTCATCTCATTCGATATTCTGGTGTTCGGCCTGGTCATTCTGCTGTTTTCCTATGAGGGCGGTGCCGTGGCGCGTGTGATGCGTGCTCCGGCGCTCCAGCGACTGGGGGAATTGTCCTATTCGATCTATCTCGTGCACTTCATCATCTTTGCCGTGATGTTCGTCATCGTGCGTCTGGCACAGGCGAAGTTGCACATGCCGCTGATCGGCGCGATCGGCGGGATCGAGGTGATGGATTTCGGCCCGTCCTGGCTCATGGACCTGGTGGCTCTGGGCTATCTGATCACGGTCGTTATCTGTGCGACCCTGACTTATCGGTTCGTCGAGGTTCCTGGCCGCCGCTTTTTCAACCGCCTGTCCCGGAGCCGCGCCCAGCCCGAAATTCCGACCGGCGTTGAACCAACCCAGGCCTGATACGTTCAGGGTAGGGCAGCCACCCGGAAACAGGCTTTCCGCAGCATTAATCGTTTGTTGGTCTTTGCGACGTAACGTTTGCGCAATGAGTTATGTCGCTGATCCAATTTACTTAAAATTGGTTTAGCTATTCCGATTAGAGATTCGGCCACGGATGGACTCCGATACTGGGGACCGAACCTAATCGGAGTTCCAAGCCCGTGGCTGCTCAACCTTCTTCCGTTTCTGCCTTTCTTTCGACGCTGGGCGTAAACGCCCATGCGGGCAGCGCGAACGGTGCCTATGCGAATTCCAGCATGGTGCTAAGCGCGCTGAATTACCTGGGGATCAGCACGGTTCGTGATCATTTCACGAACCTGGGCACCGGTGGTGCCGCGGTCGGCGCGATGGCCGCGGCCGGTATCAAGTTCGATTTCGTGGCGTCGTCCGATCTGCCTGCCAAAGGCGATGCGGGGATGGCGGACTATGTCGCCGGACTGAAGGCGTTCCAGAGCAAATATGCGGGCAGCATCTTTGCGATCGAAGGGCTGAATGAAGTCAACATTCAGGCGTTCAACTACAAGGGCAGCGGCGATCTGGCGGCTGCGGCGGCCTATCAGAAGGCGTTGTACGGCGCCGTGAAGGGCGACTCCGCCCTGTCCGGAATTCCGGTCATCAACCTGTCGATCGGTCTGGAGAGCAGCTCGGCCTATGCCGCCATCGGCAATCTTGGGGCCTATGCCGATTACGGCAACGCCCATGCCTATACCGCGACGGGGTGGCAGTCGGATAAGATCATGGAAGCGTCGATGGCGCGCGCGGCGGGCGCGGCCAAGGGCGATCCGGTCATCGTCACCGAAACCGGCTATACGACCCTCAAGAGCGACACCGGTTTGGGCGTCAACGAGAGTGCGCAAGCCAAATTGACGTTGAACGCGGTTCTGCATGCGTATGAGAACGGCTCGAGCAAGACATTTCTTTACGAACTTTTTGACAGCAGCCTGGAGCCGACGGGGCCGGCACGGGAATTCAACTTCGGCCTGTTCAAGACGGACGGCACGCCCAAGCAGGCGGCCGTTGCCCTGCACAACCTGACCAGCATCCTGGCCTATACCGATGCCGGGACCGGCACGGCGGCCAGCGCCGCGACCGCCTATACGCTGAAGGACATGCCCGCCGATGGGCATTCGATGGCGATGACCAAGGGCAATGGCGCCTACGACCTGGTGCTGTGGCGCGACGTGAAGATGTGGGACAGCGCCAGCCAGACCGAGACGACGACCGCGCCGCGTTCGATGACCATCGATCTCGGCGGGGTGCAGAAGACCGTCTATGTCTATGATCCGCTGAACGGCACGACGCCGATCGCGACCTATACGAATGTCAGCTCGATCACCGTCGCCATGGGCGACCGGCCGCTGATCGTCGAGGTCGGCGCCAAGGGCGCCTATACCGAGGTCAAGCCCAGCGTCGCGCCCGACCTGACCCTGACGGCGGAAGCCTTTGTCGCGCAGATCGACAAGCTCGCGGTGTCGACCGGGCTCAACAGCGTCACGCTGACCGGGGCCTCGGTGCTGCAGGTCGCGTCGGACGCGACGATGAAGTACATGGTCGCCAATTACGGCTCGGTCCTGTCCAAGGTGAAGGGCAGCTATTCCTTCCAGGTCACGCAGACCGGAGACAATTGGAAGGAAGAGCGCAGCTTCGACAGCGCGGGCAAGCTCACCGGCACGGTGGATTATGGCTATTCGGCCGGTGTCCTTGCCAATGTCCACAGCGAACTGGCCGATGGCACGGTCAGCGATCGGACCTATAATGGCGGCAAGCTGGCGCAGGTGACCACGCTGGCGCCTGGTGGGCTGCGCACGACGATCACCTATGACGTGGCGACGGGCAAGCCCACCGCAATGTCCGAGGTTACGTCGTCGTCCACGACGTACAGCGTCTATAAGAACGGGATCTTGTCGACCCGGACGATCAATGCCGCCGACAAGAGCAGCGAAGTGGACAGCTACGACTCGACCGGCAGGCTGACCACGACCGTTCGCGTCGACACGTCCGGTGTCTGGACGACGACGAACCTGGATGCCGCTGGCAAGGCGACGCGCGTCTTCATCGAACGGCCGGACGGCACCGGCGAGAACACCACCTATGGTATCACCGGCCAGGCCTGGACCACCCAGCGCCAGGTGACGGCCGCGGGCGGGCGGGTCACGCTTGTCGAGCGTATCCGCGCCGATGGCAGTTTCGTCAGCACCGAGCGTTATCCGGGCGACGGCAGCAGCGTCGTGACCAGCTTCGACAGCCGTGGCGTCAGGCAGCAGGAGGTCAGCGTCTCGGCCAAGGGGGATCGGACGACGCTGGTCTATGATACGGCCAGCGGCAATGTGAGGACCCGTGTCGACCAGACGACGGCCGGGACCACCACGATCACCTATAGCGGCGGCGCGATGACCGACCGCACGCTGGTCCGCGCGGACGGCAGCCGCCAGTCGGAGACCTTCTCGAACGGCGTCTGCATCCGCCTCGTCGAAGTGGCGGCCGACGCGACCTTTACCACGCGGCTATTCGATCCGGCCTCGGGCAAGCCGACGAAAATCTATGTCACCAGCCCCGACGGCACCAATACGAACACGACCTTCGGCATCACCGGCAAGAGCTATGTGACCGAAGTCCAGATCGTCTCCAAGGCGGGCAAGGTCATGTCCGTCGTGCGTACCCATGCCGATGGAACCTATGACTATACCGACATCACCGGTAGCGACGGCAGCCATACGCTGACCTATTACAACGCAAGCGGACAGCGCACGAGCACGACGATCATCGCGCCGGACGGCAGCCGCACGACCATGACCTATGATATGTCCGCGGCTTCGCAGACGGGGCAGACCCCGCAGCTCGTGGAGAGCAACAAGACCACGACCAATGGCGGCACCTCGACGGACGCGGCGCCTGCCGGTTCGGGCACCAGCATCACCTATGCCTATGACGCCAACGGCGTGCGCAAGTCGCAGCTGGCGGTGGACGCCGCCGGCAACAAGACGACCACCACCTATGATACCGCTACAGGCGCGGTGACGGCGGTCTATGCCGCCTATGCCGATGGCAGCGGCGAGACGCGGCTCTATGGGATCACGGGCAAGAGCTGGACGACCGAGGTTCAGGTCACGAACACGGCCGGCAAGGTGATCGCGCTGACCCGCACCCGCGCCGATGGCAGCACGGTCTATACCGAACGGCGCGACGGCAACGGCCTGACCGTGACGACCTATGACGCCAGGGGCGGCAAGCAGGTCGAGACGATGACCGCGACCGATGGCGGCCAGACGATTCTCACCTACGCTTCCGATGGCCAGCTGACCCAGCGCGTGACCAAGCCCGTAGCGGGCGGTTCGACCACGGCCACGATCTCGTCGGGCATCGTGACCTCGCTGCTGACGGTCGCGCCCGATGGGGCACGCACGACGACCAAATATGACTCGAAGGGCGTGAAGCTGAGCGAGCAGCTGGTCGATGCCGCCAACACATGGACCACGACGAACTACGATGCGAACGGCAATGTCAGCCGCCGCTATGTCAAGCGGGCCGATGGTTCGGGCGACAATTATGCCTGGGGCATCACCGGCCAGACCTATGTCAGCGAGCATCAGACGCTGGATACGCAGGGCAAGGTGATCGGGGTCGAGCGGCGCAACGCTGATGACAGCCTGGCCTATCTCGACCGGCGTCTGGACAATGGCGGGCGCCAGATGACCAGCTTCGACCAGAGCGGCCGGATGACGCAGGATGTCGTCATCGCCGCCGATGGTGGCGAGGTCGTCAAGGACTATGACGTGGCCAGCGGCAAGCTGAAGCGTCAGCTGGACCGGCCGGCGTCGGGCGATGTCATCGTAAGCCAGTATGATCAGGGCGTGATGGTCAGCCGTCGCAGCCAGCTCGCGACCGGCAATATCGTCCTCGAAACCTTCAATGCCGACGGGTCGTGGTCGGCGGATACGTTGAACAGCGCAGGCTCGAAGATTCAGTCCCAGAGCCGCGACGCATCGAACACCTGGCGCACGACGCTGGTCGATGCGGCGACCGGGCGGCCGACGATGCTGTTCGTCCAGCAGGCGGACGGCACCTCGGAGAACACCGTCTACAATGTCACGGGTCAGAATTACACGACCCAGGTCCAGAAGGTCGACGCCAAGGGCGTGGTCGTGGGGGTGACGCGCCTGGGGTCCGATGGATCGTTGCGCTACACCGAGCAGCGTCGCGCCGATGGCGGCATCGATGCCTCCTATTATGACGGAAAGGGGCGCAAGACCTCGGACGTCACGATCGCGACGTCGGGCGCGCGCGACACGCGCAACTATGACGCGGGGACCGGCACGCTGCTGAACATGGTGTCCGAGCAGGCCGATGGCGTGACTGCGACGACCTATACCGGCGGCAAGGTCAGCCGCGTCGATTTCAAGGGAAGCGACGGCGCCAAGCGAACCCGCGATTACAATGCCGCCGGAACCCTGGTGTCCGACGTCACGGTCACGGCTGCCGGAGAGTGGACGACGCTGAAGTATGATGCTTCGGGGACGCTGGCGACCAAGTATGTGACCCATGCCGACGGTACGGGCGAGAACACCCAATATTATGCCTCGGGTCAACCTTATGCCGAGCAGCGGCAGGTGGTCGATGCGAACGGCAAGGCTGTGGCGGTGTTCCGCTATCGCAGCGACGGCACCCTGTCCTTCACCAGCCAGACGGGCGCCGATGGCCGGACCGAGCTGTACCGTGATGCGCAGGGTCGAGCGACGACCCAGTTGCAGGTCCGCACCAATGGCGACCGGATCGAGACGCAGCTCGATGCCGCCACCGGCACGCCGTTGTCGGCCACCGCGAAGCTGGCCGATGGGACGAGCGTCGTCTCGACCTATGCGGGCGGTGTCCTGGTCCGCCGCGTGACCCAGCCGGCGGGCGGCAGCGCGACGACCGAGACCTTCTCGGCCAGCGGTCACGATACGACCAGGGTCGCGGCCCAGCCCGGTTTCGGCGTGATGGTTTCGGACTCGAAGGGGTGGATCAACGGCGGCGCGACCGACGACATCCTGCTCGCCGACCGGCGGGACATGGTGCTGACGGGCGGCAGCGGCAGCGACCGGTTCCTGGTCACGCTGGGGGCCAGTGCCACGATCCGCGACTTCGGCGCGGGCCATGACCTGCTCGACCTCAGCGCCTTTGCCAAGTCGGGTTACCAGCCGATGATCTCGCTGGAGGGCGGCAATACGCTGCTCCGTTATGCCGGAGGGGAATCGGTCACGCTGGTCGGTGTCACGCCGGACAAGCTGAACACGAATCAGGCGGCATCGGGGCTGTTCCAGCTCGGCTGATCGCGGCTGGACGGCCAGAACGAGGCCCGGACGACGAAGTTCCGTCGTCCGGGCCTTATTTTTGTTCGGCCCATCGACCAAGCGCTGTCGTGACAACGAAAATGTAGGGATTTCACGCTATTGCGGTCGCATCGGATGGTGGTGTCGAGCGGGGTGCAGGCCGCCACGATCCGACCGTCGGAAGCCCGGACAGGGCGGCACCCCGCCGCCCACCGGTTCCGGCAAGCCATGAGCGGGTGGACGGTCGACAGTGGATTTCAAAACTATTTGTGACGATAGCGGGCTGACGGCGCTCGCCGCGCTATTGGCCATCCATCGCATCGCGGTCGAGCCCGAGCAGCTTCGCCACGGTCTGGGGCATTTCCACAGCCTGACCGGGGAGGATCTGGTCCGGCTGGCCAATGGCATGGACGGGGTTCGCGCCAAGACGCGCCGTGCCGACTGGGCGGAACTGGGCCGCATGCCCTTGCCCGTGCTGGGCAACGGCCCGGAGGGCTGGTTCCTGATCGGCCGGATGCAGGGCGACGAGCTATTGGTCCAGCGGGCCGGGGCGCCGGTCGTGAAGATCGGCCGCGCCGAGTTCGAGGCGATGTGGTCAGGCGAACTGGTCCTGATCGCCACGCGCGAGAGCGCACGCCTCAACCAGCGCGGCTTCGACATTTCCTGGTTCATTCCGCAGATCGTCCGCTATCGCCGGCTGATCGGGGAGGTGCTGCTGCTGACGCTGGCGCTCAACCTGCTGGGCCTGGCGGCGCCGCTGTTCTTCCAGACGGTGGTGGACAAGGTGCTGGTCCATGGCACCATGTCGACGCTGGCGGTGCTGGCGATCGGGTTCGTCGCGGTGTCCTTCTGGGAAACCGCATTCGGCTGGCTGCGCACCCGCCTCTATTCCGAAACGAGCCAGAAAATCGATGTCGAGCTGGGCGCGCGGCTGTTCCGCCATTTGCTGCGCCTGCCGCTCGGCTATTTCGAGCAGCGCCGGGTCGGCGACACCGCCGCGCGCGTCCGCCAGCTGGAGACAATCCGCGAATTCCTGACCAATGCCTCGCTGACCGTGCTGATCGACCCGGCCTTTGCGCTGGTGTTCCTGGCGGTGATGGCGCTCTATTCGATCAAGCTGTTCCTGATCAGCATCATCGCGATCCCCGCCTATATCGCGGTCGCGGTGCTGGTGACGGGGCCGCTGCGCAACCGGCTGGACGACAAGTTCGAACGGGGCGCGGCGAACAACGCGCTTCTGGTCGAGACGATCGCGGGCATCCAGACGGTTAAGGCCGCCGCGGTCGAGCCGCAATGGCAGGACAATTGGGAGCGCAAGCTGGCGGGCTATTCCGCCGCCAACCAGCGCGTCATCGACCTGGGCAATAGCGGGTCGCAGGCGATCCAGCTGATCTCCAAGCTGAACCTGGCCGCCATCCTCTATTTCGGAGCGCAGGCGGTGATCTCGCAGGACATGACGGTCGGCGCGCTCGTCGCCTTCAACATGTTCGCGCAGCGCGTGTCGGGTCCGGTCATCCGCATGGCGCAACTGTGGCAGGAGTTCCAGCAGGTCCGCATCGCGGTCGACCGGCTGGGCGACGTGCTCAACCACCGGGTCGAGCCGGGCAGCGGCAGCCAGACCGCGCTTCCCTCGATCCGTGGCGATGTCCGGTTCGAGCGGGTTCGCTTCCGCTATGGCGATGACGGCCCCTGGACGCTGGAGGATATCGACCTGGCCATTCCGGCGGGCTCGACGCTGGGCATCGTCGGGTCGTCGGGCTCGGGCAAGTCGACGCTGACCAAGCTGCTCCAGCGGCTCTATGTCCCGGCGGGGGGCCGCGTCCTGATCGACGGCACCGACGTCGCGCAGATCGATCCGGCCTGGCTGCGGCGGCAGATCGGCGTGGTGTTGCAGGAGAATATCCTGTTCAACCGTACGGTGCGCGAGAATATCGCGCTCGCCAACCCCGCGCTGCCGATGGAGCGGGTGATGGAGGCCGCCGAGCTGGCGGGCGCACACGAGTTCATCACGCGGCTGCCGCAAGGCTATGACACGATGATCGAGGAGCGCGGCGCCAACCTGTCGGGTGGCCAGCGTCAGCGGCTTGCGATCGCCCGTGCGCTCATCAACCGTCCGCGCATCCTGATCTTCGACGAGGCGACCTCCGCGCTCGACGCCGAGAGCGAGGAGATCATCCAGACCAATCTCAAGCGCATGGCGGCGGGGCGTACCGTCATCATCATCGCCCACCGCCTGTCCGCGATCCGCCAGTGCGACCGCATCGTCGCGCTGGAACGCGGGCGGCTGGTCGAGACGGGCTCGCATGACGAACTGCTCGCCACCGGTGGGCGCTATGCCGATCTTCACCGACGCCAGATGGGCGTCCTGTATGGAATTGCATCATGAGCACGCTGGCGCAGAACTGGGCGCTCTTTCGCACCGCATGGTCCGAGGATCGTGCCGAACGGCGCGGGGCGGCCCGTCCTCTCGAACACAGCTTTCTTCCCGCCGCGCTGGAGGTGATCGAGCGGCCGGTGTCGCCGACCGCGCGGATCACCGCCTGGCTGCTGATAGGCGGTCTGGCGCTGACCGGCGGCTGGCTGGTGCTGGGCAAGGTCGATGTCGTCGCCTCGGCACAGGGTCGGACGGTCCCGGCGGAGTCGGTCAAGCTCGTTCAGTCGGCGACCGGCGGCATCGTCCGGCGCATCTGGGTGCATGAGGGCGATGTGGTCCGGCGGGGCCAGCCGCTCGTCGATCTGGACCCGACGCTGTCGAGTGCCGACGAGGCACAGGCGCGTCAGGCGCTGCTCGCGGCCGAGATCGATGTCGCGCGCAATGCCGCGATCGTCGACGGCCTGAGCGGCGGGGCAGGGGCCTTCACCGCGCCCGAGGGGACGCCCGCCGATGTCGCGGCGACCCAGCGCCGCCTGGTCGCCGCGCAGATCGCCGGCGCTCGCGCGACCGAGGCGGGCCTGGCGGCGGCGCGGCGCTCGGCTTTGTCGGATGCCGAGGCGGCGGCGCAGCAGATGCGGACCTATGCCGCCAACCAGCCGCTGCTCGACCGGCAGGTCCAGGCGGTCGAGACGCTGGCCCAGCGCGGCTATGCATCGGGCATGCGGGTGCTGGAGATGCAACGCCAGCAGCGGGCCGAGGCGGGCAACCACAACGTCGCCGCCGCCCAGCGCTCGCGCGGCCTGTCGGAAGCCGGGCGCTATGCCGAGGAACTGACCCGTTCGCGCGAGCAGGCGCGCCAGATCGCGCTGTCCGACCTGTCCAAGGCGCAGACCGAGGCGATGCAGCGCCGCGAGGAACTGACCAAGGCGCGCCAGCACAGCCGGATGCAGCGGCTGACCGCGCCGGTCGACGGCACGGTGCAGCAGCTGAGCGTCCATACGCTGGGCGGCGTGGTCGAATCGGTCCGGCCGCTGATGGTCGTGGTGCCCAACGGACAGGTCACCGTGGAGGCCAAGCTCCTCAACCGCGACATCGGCTTCGTCCGGGCGGGCCAGCCGGTCGCGGTGAAGCTGGAGGCCTATCCCTTCACCCGCTACGGCACGGTGCCGGGCCACATCCTGTCGGTCAGCCGTGATGCGGTGACCGAGGAGAAAAGCGCACCCTATTATCTGGCCCGCATCGCGCTCGACCGGCGGACGATCGGGGTGGACGGGCGGCAGGTGCCGCTGACCCCGGGCCTGAGTGCCACGGCGGACATCCGCACCGGTCAGCGGCGCCTGATCGAATATCTGATCGACCCGGTCAGCCGCGACGTATCCGAAGCGGCGCGGGAGCGGTAGGGGATGGGGCGGGGGGCCTAAACGGCTTCCTGCCTTTCCGCTCGCGGCGCCCGCCCCCAATAGCGCGGCACGATCAGCCAGGAAAATCGGCTGTTGCTCAACCACTGGCCTGCCACGACGCATATCACCGTGAGGAAGACGGTGACCCCGAGGATGACTCCGTTCGCCACGATCGACGATTGATGGATCGCGTCCAGCGGCGGCGCCATGATGCGGATCAGTCCGCCGACCCCGGCGATGATCAGAATGTGGAAGATGTAGAGCGGCAGGGTCTGTTTGCCGACCGATTTGAAAATCCGCATGATCGCCAGTCGGCCGGGGATCATGCCCAGCAAATTGGCGAAGAACCACAGCAATAGTACGGACTTGATAAGCCGAACGCCGGCAGCGTCGGACCCCCAGCTCGCCCAGATTACGAGTGCGCACAACAAGCCGGTCATGAGCAGCCGCATGCCGTTCGCCTGCTGAACGATCCGCTTGTAGATTTCGCCGAAATAGGCCCCCAACGCGAACCAGATGAAATTGAACAGGATCGGTCCGACCTGGACGTGCCCGAACGTGTTCGTTACCATCGGCTCGACACGCTGTTGCGCGACATTGGATAGCAGCGCCATCGCCAGTGCGACGACGAGAACCGGCCAGGGATGAGGCCCGATCCGGTTCTTGCACAGGATGATCAGCACGTTGAACAGCGGCAGGCACAGCAGGAACCAGTAGATGGTCGGAATGGCCAGGGCCGTCAGGAACTCACCGACCGTCGGGGCCGTCTCCCCGGTCGCCAGCGTGATCAGGAAGCTGCGCGAGAATAATATGCAGGACCAGAAGAGGTAGATGAACAACAGGCCGACGATGCGGGCGTCGCGCTTCTCGACCGGAGCCTTGTGGATATTCTGCGACAGGATGCCCGAGATCAGGAAGAACAAGGGCATCCGAAGAGGCGCCAGTGCCAGCGCGACATCTTGCAGCAGAAAACGGTCGGGCGAGAATTCGGAAAACCAGTCGCAGACATGGTATAAAACCACACCCACGCCGCAAAATCCACGCCCGGCGTCGATCCAGTCAAGTCGTGGCTTTTGCATCAATCGGCTCGCCGTCGGAAATACATACTACGTTTGTCGGGCAAAATCCGAAGAGGTGTCAGCCTTACCAGAACCACGCCAACTCCTTCTCCATCTGTCACCGCTGATGAACATATTGCTAAACGCATATCCCAGGAACAAGGTTGCAGTCGAAGGACCGTAACATTGCACCGTGACCGCATAAAAATTCAGCGTGGTCAGCAACAAAAGCTTTTCGATACTTTGATTTTTGCCGATCGTGAAATAGGACCCGATGACGAAAACCAAAAACGGCAGCCCCATCATGATAAAGGTTGCTACGTAGAAATTGTCAACTGGAACAATAAGATAACCTAATTTGGTATATTCCATCGGATAGGTGAAACAGCCCAGGCCGCACCCGGCGAAGATCGCCGCCGGTGCGTTTTCCGCCAGCCAGGTGAAGGGGAAGATCCATGTGCGGCTGATCCGGTCCTGCATGCTGAAAAGGACGGGGCTGATCTTGGTCAGGTCCATGCCGCCCATCAGCGGCATCAGGATGAACGGGATTGGAATGGTCAGATAGGAGGCGCGAGCCAGAAACTGGGCGACCCGCAGTTCGCGATCCCTTTGAATTTCTACCGCAATATAAATCGCAGAGAAAGCGATCAGGGTCAACAGAGCGGTTTTGCTCGTCGAAAGCTCCACCGCGATATAGAGCGGGATCCACAGCGCGAAGTTGACCATCCGCGGAAAATGGCGGTGCATGACGATATAGGGGATCACCGCCATATAGGCGGCCATGGTCGATTCTCCGGCGAATCCCCCGTACCGGATTTTGCCGCCCGTCCACCAGATTTTGCCGACCTGTTTGACCGCGCCGAAATTGTCGAGATTCTGTCCCAGCCAGGGAAAATCCACATAGGGGGATATCAGCAGGCCGATGGTGGACGCGACGAACAGGGCGGTCAGCGCCCACCGCGCGGGCCATGTTGCCGTCAGCGATCGATCGACCATGACCGCCCCCACGAAGAAGGGCAGGAACAGCTTGATCGACGACACAAAGGCGAACACCGTCGACTGCATGAACACGAGGCCGACGATCGTCGAGAACAGGAAGGAGCAGGTGAGCAGGATCGCATAGGACGACCGGCGCTGCCATGCGACACGCCATGCGAAATAGAAGAAGATGAACAGGCTTAACAGGTCGGGGATGAACCAGGCCGCGCTCAGGTGAACCAGCGACAGGTAATAGCGTAGCGAGCTGGTCAGCGTATCCCGGAAGAAGAACATGAACGCCACCGCCAGGATCAGCAGATAGGCGCGCTCGCCGATGATCGGCGCTTCAGTCGTCTTGCGCGATGGGGCGGAGCGCCAGCGCCGTGCTGGCAGGATTTCGCCGATGGTCGTCGCCATTTACCGAACTCCCGTTTCAGCTTTTACGATGATGCCCGATCGGCCGGGGGCGGGCTGGCCGTCGCCCCGCCCGGTGCTGCCTTCGCGGCTCCAGCGACGGTTCAGCCATCGCAGCATCGGCTTTTCGATGCCGACATGAACGATCGCCGATCCGATCAAGGCGCCGAGAATGACCATCGCCAGGAACAGCGCCGGCGACCGCATCGACAGTCCCAGTCGCGCGTCCAGGATTTCGCCGAGATGGATTGCGAACGGGTGGGAAAGATACAGCGCATAGGACGCGTTCCCGCCCGCGATCAGCCAGCCTATCCAACGCGTCCGCCGCCGCGGCTCGAGCCCCAGGACCGAAGCGGTGACGATCATCACGGCGGGGAGACCCCCGGTAAAGGGTCGGCCGATCGTGTCATAGGCCCCGATCTGATAGAACAGCACCGCCAGTGCAAATCCGGCGCCGACGATCGTCCATGCCAAGGCGCGGGGAATCGCCATACCGCGCAGGAACATATGCGCCACTCCCATGCCCGCCACGAACTCCAGGGTGATCGGCAGGCCCCAGAAACGGATCATGCGCCAATCGGGCGGCGTGGGCGCGGCGATTGCGATCAGCAGCAGCAGAATGCCGACGATCAGCATCAATCCCCGCCGATAAGGCAGGAGCAATCCCGCGGCAAACACCAGATAGAACATCATCTCGTAATTGAGCGTCCAGCCCAGCGTCAGCAGCGGCGTGCAATAGAGGTCGCAGGTCGGCCCCGGCAGGAAGAGATAGGAGAAGACGATCCGTATCGTGCTGGGCAGCGGCACGTGCAGCACCAGCCCCATGACCAGGGTCAGCGTCGTGAACAGATAATAGAGCGGCACCACCCGAATGACCCGGCGGCGCAAAAAGTCGGCGGCGACGCCCGGCACCCCGAACCGATCATGCATCATATAATACATGACGAAACCCGAGATGACGAAGAAGATGTCGACGCCCAGTCCCCAATCGAGGGGAATGACCGACCAGGGGCGGGGGGTGCCGCCGGTCAGCTTGACCAGCGCCTGCTGCGCGTGACCGCACAAGACCAGGAATGCTGCGACGAAGCGCAGGACCTGTAGTGAATCGACCCGTTGGGAACGCATCAGAGTTCACTCTCCCGCTTCGTAACACCACAAGACGGGCCTGCCTCCGCTGTGCGACGAAACCCATTCCGTCAAATGCCTTAGCGCATGCAATATGCCGGGGTATATGCCGATCGCCATTATTTGAGGGACAGATTGTCCCTTTTTTAACCCTTGCGCAGCGGCACCCTCTTCCCGCATTGGGACATCATGCTGCGCTGCATCAACGTCCCGGTCCGGCCAGCTGCCCGTCTGCGAGACGGTGGCCCTTCACGCCCGAACGTCATGTCCCGGAGTGCAATCCCCGTGGTCAGGACGGCAGAAACAGGATAGGTCCCGAACGAATGGCCGCACTCCTTTCTCGCCTGATGCGCAGCGGTTTCGTCAGCATGGGAATCCGTGCGGCAACGCTGTTCTTCCGCTTCGCACTGTCCTTCTATGTGGTCAGCTATCTCGGGCTGGAGGCGGCCGGCGTCTATGGCCTGGCGATCGGTGCGATCGGCATCGTGCCGGCCTTGCTGGGTTGGGGACTCAACTATTTCGTGTCGCGCGATGTCGTCGGCATGACCCCGGACGGGGCCGCGCCGCTGGTGCGCGATCGCCTGACCGTGACGCTGGTATCGCTGGCCCTGGGCACGGCCGTCGCCATTCCCGTGATCGTCGCGCAGACCGGCGGGGTTTCGACCGTCTATATGCTGATCCTCGCGCTCCTGTGGCTCGAAACCTTGGCGCTCGACGTGTATATGCCGCTGGTCGGGCTTCAGATGGCCTTGCAGGCCAATATTCTGGTGCTTGTGCGGTCCGCCCTCTGGATTCCGGTGGCGGTGGGGCTGGGCATGGTGTCGCCGACGTTCCGCAATCTGGAAACCGTGTTCGCGAGCTGGATTGTGAGCCATTTCATGGCGATCGCCCTGCTGTTCGTCTTTCTGCGCCATTGGCCGGTGCGCGCTGCGCTTTCCAAGCGGCTCGATCGCGCGGGGATGTGGCTGCGCATTCGTAACGGATGGTATATCTACCTTAGCGATCTCGGGCTCGTGGGCCTCAGCTATGCCGATCGTTTCATCCTGAATGCCATGCTGGGGCTCGCGGCGACCGGCATCTATAGCTTCTACTGGTCGATCACCAATGCGCTCTACACGCTGTTGAGCACCGCGGTCGTCCAGCTGGCACTGCCCCGGATGGTACTGGTGCTGCGCCAGCGCGGAATGGAGGAGTGGCTGGCGGCGTTGCGTCGCGAGGTTCTCAAGGTCCTGGCATTCGCCGCCGTCCTGAGCGTCGTGATCTTCCTGGCGACCGAGGCGATCATCCGCTTCGCGCCGCCGGGGCGCTTCCCGGTGGCCCGCCCGTTGCTGATCCTCATGCTGATCGCGGCGGTCCTGCGAGCCTGTGGCGACCTGCTGAGCGTCGGACTGACCAGCGCTGGCAAGGATCGCGTCTATGCCATCACCAATGTCGGCGGCGTGCTGTTGACGGTGCTTCTGAGTTCGCTGAGCCTGTGGCTGTTCGGCCTGATCGGCGCAGGCATTTCGGCTGTCGGGACGGCACTCGCCCTGTGCGTCGTGCGCATCCTCTATCTGCGCACCCTGCCGAAGCGCAATCCGCCCGCCAAGGCGGGGCGGCGTGACGAAACCGGTGCAGCGGCGCAATGACGGAATGAAGAAAACGGCATCCGGGTGCTTGCCAAGGGAGGCGCACTTTTATAGTGGGCTTACACCATGTCGGAATTCCAACGGAACGGAAGTTGGAACGACGAACGGCAAAGCGCGGTTTTTCCAGTAAACGCGACGCGATGCGGGTGTAGCTCAATGGTAGAGCAGAAGCTTCCCAAGCTTACGACGAGGGTTCGATTCCCTTCACCCGCTCCAATCTGAAATGAAGGTCCCGCTCGGCAGATTTCCGATCGCCGGGCGATGATCGCCGCAACGCGGCCCTGAACCCCCGAAATTAAACGCCACACGCTTCGGCTGACAAAAGCCATGCCGCAGAACCGTTCGACCCGCCGGTAGGCAAACCGGCGGGTCGTGATTTATGGCCGATTGCGAACGGTCCCGAAACCCGTCAGCCGATCACCCGATCCGCTTCGTATGCCCGTCGATCAGCGCGATGGCTTCGGCTGTTCCGGCGGCGTTGGTGATCTTGCCCGACTGGATCTCGTCGGCGATCGTCAGCAGTCGGCCGCTGATCACGGTGCCGGTTTCGGGCTCTTCCTGGATCGCGATACCGCCCTTGGTGTCGGCGACCCGTTGCCATGCGGCTCGCACCGCGGCCCAATAGGCGCTGGTCTTCGCCCAATAGGTATCGGCGGCCTTCACGTCATAGCCGTCGAAGCGCTCATAGCTGTTCAGCACCGATTCCTGGACGATGGGAACGAGCTTGCCGTCCTTCAGCCCCATCTTCGTATTGTCCTGCCAATGGATCCAGCCGGTCGGGGTGGGCTGGTGCCGGTTGATCGCATAATAGCGGTCATAGACCGGATGGCGGACCGCATCGCGGCGGGCGAGGGGGCGCCAGGTCCAGTTTGACCGCCAGCGCCGGACGCCGGCTTGTGTCTCGAACTGGCCCCATCCGGCATAGCGCGGGCTGTCGTCGACCTGATAGACGGTCTGCGACCAGCGTCCGGCGCGCATCCGCTCGGGCACGGCCTCCCACACCCATCGGCCCGGTCCCGCATAGACCAGCACGCGGGACGGTTGATAATCCCAATCCTGCCGCCAATGCTTGATGACATGGGTCTTGCCGCCATGCTCGACGACCAGAAGATGCTGGAGCGCGATATGGTCGGGCGTGTCCTCGATCACGCGGACCACTTCGTTGCCGCCGGAAATCTTGCGCTCCAGCGGAACATAGTCCGCGGCCCAAGGCGTGGTTTCCTGCATGTCGAAGCGGACCTTGTAATCGCCCGCCATTGCCAAGATCTCGGCCCGGTCGGCGGCCTTGGCGGCCTGGGCCTCGGCCATGGTCTGCTTCACCGGGCCATCGGCATGAGCGGGAACGGGGAGCAGCGCGAGCGCGGCCAGCATCAGCATCGGACGGTTCATCATCGGGTCAGTCCTTTCAGAAGCGCAAGGAGAGCGACGCGCTGGCGTTGCGCCCCGGCTGGGTGAAGGCGGCGGGGGGCACATCGGCGGCGCCGGTGGGGAGGGGGCGCGGCACCGACAGGCCGCGCACATCGGACCACCAGGCATAGGTGGCGTTGGTGAGGTTGAAGATGCCCGCGCGCATGGTCAGCGTGTCGGTCAGCTTCGCGAACAGCGTCGCGTCGAGGATCGTGAAGGCGGCCGGTCGGAAGCATGTGGTGGAGCACAGGCCGGTGGTGTCCCGCGCCGCCTCTTGCGCGCTGTGGGTCATCACGACCTGACCGCCGAAGCGCCCCTGGCCGGGTTCGCGCCAGCCCACCCCCATCACCAGCTTGAGCGGGTCGATCGTCGCCAGCGGCTTGCGGGTGCCGTCGGCGGCGATCTGGTCCCCTTGCGAATAGGAGATGGCGAGCTGGCCGGTTAGGCCGTTGCGGGCCCGCCCGTCGAACCGGGCTTCGGCGCCCTTCACGCTCGCGCGGTCGAGATTGATGAACTGGTACAGCGCCGGATCGCTGGGGGTGAAGCGTCCGCCCACCACCTCCTGGCTGATGAAGTCGCGGTAATCAGCGCGGAAGACGCTCGCCGACAGGTCGACGGCATCGCTGTTCAGCCGCAATCCGGCCTCGACCGCCTCGCTCGTCTCCGGGCGAAGGTTCGGATTGGGGATCGAGGTATAGCCGAAGGCGAGGTTGGAGAAGAACTGGTTGATCTGCCCCGGCTCGGGCGCGCGGAAGCCACGGGCATAGCTGGCGAACAGTCGCACCATTGGGGTGAGCGTGACGACCGCGCCGATGCGCGGGCTGACCCGGTCGGCGGATTGCCCGGCGCCGGTGAATTGCGGCAACAGAGGATCGCGCCGGGGCGACAGGCGATACCAGTCATAGCGCAGCGCCGGGTGCAGCGTCACCGGCCCGATGCCGATCGCGTCCCCGACAAAGGCCCCGGCCAGGGTGAAGTCGGTCGTCGGAAAGGCACGGGTCGGGAAAGTCTCGCCCGAAGGCGGCACGGTGCCGTCGCGGACGCCCCGCTGGCGCAGCACGCTGACATCCGCGCCCGTCACCAGCCGGTGGGTGATCGCCCCCGTCGAGAAGCCGAGCCGGACCTCGCCCGAGCCGCCATAGACCCGGTTCTCCAGCGTGTTGAGCCGGGTGCGGTCGGCCAGCGTCCGGCGGTCCTCGGCGCTGAACTGGCGATCCTCGGCATTCTGGACATAGGCGGCGGCGCGCGCGAACTCGATCAGGCCGGTCCCGTCATAGGTCCAGTCGAGCGTGCCGCGCCAGCGCTCGGCGGTATCGCGGGCCTGCAACCCGGCGACGCTGGTGTTGATCCCGGTGAGCACGTCGGTGGCGACGCGGTTGCCGAGATACTCGCCGGTCGCACGCAGGCGGTGGCCCGGCGCGACGTTCCAGACCAGCTTGCCGAGCAGGGCATTGGAGTGGCCGTCCTGCGGATTGGGCGCGGTGCGGGCGACGCCGGTGCCCTCGACATCGCCCCGGTTCTTCAGTTCGGAAAAGTCGCGCCGGGTATAGGCGAGCATGGCCGAGACCGCGCCCGATCGGCCCGCGACAATGCCCGACTGGGTGAACTCCTCGTCCGCCGAATTATACTGGGTGCGCAGCGATCCACCGAAGGATTTGTCCCCCAGAATATCGCCCGGGTCGCTGGTGACGAAGCTGACCGCACCCGCCAGCCCGTCGCTGCCATAGAGCGCCGAGGCGGGACCGCGCAGGAACTCGACCGACTTGATCAGGCCGATGTCGACATAGTCGCCGCGCCCGGCATCCTGCGCCCCGAAGCTGAAGCCGTAGGGTACGCGCACGCCGTCGACCTGGATCAGCACGCGATTGCCGCCGATGCCGCGGATGACGAAGCCTTCATTGCCCGCCCGTCCGGTCGATCCCGATGCGGCGCCGAAGCGGGTGGGCGCGCGGCGGACGCTGACGCCCGGTTCGAAGCGGACCAGATCCTTGATGTCGGTCGCCAGTTCGTCGGCGATGGTCTCGGCGCGTTTGACCGAGATGGTGGCCGGCGCATCCTGCGCCTCGATCGGCGCGCGGGTCGCGGTCACGACGATGTCACGCTGTTCGGTCTTGTCGTCAGCCTTTTCCCCGGGTTCCCCGATCGCAGCCATTACGGCGAGCGCCAGAAGCATATGACCCCTTTCATCTATTGCCTATCACTCGCAATAAGACGCTAAGGTGCAATTCTCAATGGAAAAATGCAAATGACGCGCATTAGATATGCGAGCTGATGCTACGGGTGGTGCGTCGCCGGTCGGACGGACTTCACCTCTGATCCTGATTTTTAAGCTGAGGTTTGGCGTGCAAGATATTGAAATAACTGCGATATGGCGCGAAGAGTGCGCGAAATGCGTTTTACCCGACGATGCTCTGTCCCATGGCAAGCCGTTTGCCATTGGTGACGATCACCCGGTCGCCGATCCGTGTCGCGGCGAACAATTTGCGCGCAAAGGCGGTGGGCACGCCGACGCAGCCATGGGTCGCATAGCCATAACGCACATCGCTGCCATGGATCGCCACGCCGTCGCGGGTCAGCCGCAACATATAGGGCATGGGCGCATCATAGAGGTTGGACACATGGTCGGCGTCCTTCTCCAGGATGGGAAAGACGCCGAGCGGGGTCGGCATATTGTCCGCGCCATAGATGATGGCCGCCGTGCCGATCTCATAGCCGTCGCGAAAGATCGACACGACCTGCGCGGCGAGGTCGACGGTAATCACCACCGGCCCCTGCGGCGCGCCGCTCTCGTCCCACACGAAGTCGCCATGGTGCAGCGGCGCCTTCAGGTCGAGAATGCGGCGCACGACGAAAGGCGCGGGCGAGGGGCTCGGGCTGGGGGAGGGCGCGGGGGGACGGGTAGCCGCCGCTTGTGGCGCCGCCGCAGCCTTCGGCCGTGTGATGTCCGCATCGGCGGAATGCCGGATCAGCATCACGCCGCCACCCAAGGCGCCGATCAGGATCGCACCGGCCAGAAGCTGCAAGGGGCGCATGGACAGCGCTTTAGCAGAATGGCTTCAACGAAGCGTTACCGGATTTCGATGGTCACATGGCCGACTGCGGGCATGCCATCCAGGCGGCGATGGACCTCCGCACAGTCCAGCATGGTGCCGATCCCCTCGATCGACAGGACGACGGCGTGGGCGGTCGGGCCGATCCGCCAGATATGGAAGTCATGGATGCGCGTATCGCCGGACGCCTCGATCCGCTCGCGCACCTCGGCGGCCAGCCTGGGATCGGCGGCGTCGAGCAGCACGGCCGAGGCCTGTCGCATCAGCCCGACCGCCCAGTTGGCGATGACCAGCGCGCCCAATAGGCCCACCGCCGGGTCGAGCCAGACCCAACCCAGATAGCGCCCCGCGACCAGCGCGACGATCGCCATGACCGAGGTCAGCGCATCGGCGAGAATATGGATATAGGCCGCGCGCATATTGGTGTCGCCGCCATGCCGGTCATGGGCATGGTCGTGATGATGATGCCCATGATGATGGCCGTGGTCATGCCCATGCCCATGCCCATGCCCATGCCCATGCCCGTGATCATGCCCGTGGCCGCCGCCCAGCATCCAGGCGCTGATCAGGTTGATCGCCAGGCCCAGCACCGCGACCAATATGGCATCGCGAAACGCGACCGGGTGCGGATCGCCAAGCCGGATGACGGACTCATAGGCGATGCCCAGCGACACGATGCCCAGCACCATGGCCGATCCGAACCCCGCCAGTTCGCCGACCTTGCCCGTGCCCCAGCTGTAACGGGGATTGGCGACATGCTTCTTGGCATAGGAATAGGCGAGCGCGGCGATCCCCAGCGCGCCGACATGCGTCGCCATGTGAAAGCCGTCCGCCAGCAACGCCATCGATCCGGTCAGATAGCCCGCGACGATCTCCGCGACCATCATTCCGGCCGATAGCCAGACGACCGCCCGCGTGCGCCGGGCATTCTCGTCATGGGCATGGCCCAGATAATCATGGCTGTGGGCGGTCACGGTCGGGTCCTTCGGCAGCATCGGGTCACGGGATGGAAAGTCAACGGAAATGGCGGCGGAGCAGCTTGGCCAGCTCGGCGGCGGCGGCGGTCCGCTCGGCATCGCCGAGGTCGGGGGCGGCGACATGGGCGTGGAGATGATCCTCGACCAGCTCGTCCATCAACCCGGCCACCGCGCCCCGCACCGCCGCCACCAGATGAAGCGTCTCGGCACAATCGGCATCCGCTGTCACCGATCGCTCGATCGCCGCGACCTGCCCCGCGATGCGGCGGACGCGTGCGACGATCTTTTCCTTGCTGGTGGTGACATGCGCCATAACGCATAGGGGTATAGGGTATATTGGCCGTTTCCGCAAGACGGCTTGCCGGGGCGGCGTCGGTTCGGCCAAGGTGGTGGATACAACGGCGGGAGATGGCGGACGTGAAGGCATGGCGGCGATGGAATGTGGCGCTGACGGCGTTCCTGGCGGGCACGGCGGCTCTGCCGGTTCGGGCGGAGACGATCCTGTTCGTCGGCAACAGCTTCACCTTCGGCGCCCACTCGCCGGTCATGCGCTATCGCCCCGATCTGGTCCGCGATCTCAACAATGAGGGGATTGGCGGCGTGCCCGCGCTGTTCAAGACCTTTGCCGAGGAGGCGGGGCAGAACTGGACGGTCAGTTTGGAGACCTCGCCAGGCAAGGATCTCGCGTTCCATTACGAACAGAAACGGCGCGAGATCGATGGGCGCTGGGATGTCGTGATCCTGCAGGATTACAGCACGCTCGATGCGCAGCGTCCCGGCGATCCGACCCGCCATGCCGAGGCGGCGGGGCTGATCGCGTCGATGCTCCGTCGCGCCAATCCGCGCGTCCGCATCGAACTGGTCACCACCTGGAGCCGCGCCGACCTGACCTATCGCACCCCCAGTCCGTGGCGGGGCAAGCCGATCGACGCGATGGCGGACGATCTGGCGGCGGGCAATGCCTATGCCCTGCGTCGCAATCCGGAGATCACGGGGGCAATCCCGGTGGGCCAGGCCTGGAACCGGGCGTGGCGCGACCGGGTGGCCGATCCCAACCCCTATGACGGCATCGCCTATGGTCAGGTCGATCTGTGGACCTGGGACCAGTATCATGCCAGCGCGGCGGGCTATTATCTGGAGGCGCTGGTCGTGTTCGGAAAAGTGACCGGCTATGACGTCCGGCGGCTGGGCGAGCAGGAGCGGGCAGGGCGCGATCTGGGCCTCGACCCGCGCGTGGTCGGCCGGTTGCAGGCGATCGCCCAGACCGAGCTAACGCAAGCTATTCCGTGACGATCTTTCCGTCGCGGACGGCGACCGGCCAGGGGGTGAGCGCCTGCCCCATGCAGGGGCCACCCAGGCAATGCCCGCTCTCGACCGCGAACAGCGCGCCGTGCCACGAACAGGCAATGCGCTCGCCGCCGGGGGTGAGGTAGGCATCGAGTTCCTGCGCCAGCGGCAGGCCCATATGCGGGCAGCGATCGACATAGCCATGCACCATGGCGCCGCGTCGGACGACGAAGCCGTGGAAGCGCCCGGCGCGCATCTGGATCACGAAGTTGCGCGCTGCGCCGTCCGCGATCGTCTCCAGCGGGCCGAGCGTGATTCCGCCCGGGGTGGCGGTCAGCCGTTCGTCGCTCATCCCGCGTCCTCCTGCGCCTCGGGCGCGGCTTCGGGGGTGCGGCGTCGCAGCCGGTCGGCCGCGGCGGCCAGATGCGGGTAGGGGCTGAGGTCGACCGCGAACCGCTCGGCATTATAAACCTGCGGCAGGACATGGCAGTCGGCCAGCGTCGGGGTGTCGCCATAGGCATAGCCGCGCCCGTGCCGCGCGATCAGCTCCTCCAGCGCGGCAAAGCCCTCCGCGATCCAGTAGGCGATCCAGCGGCCGACCGCGTCGTCATCGGCCATCATGTCCTGGCGAAGCATCGTCAGGACGCGCAGATTGTTGATCGGATGGATGTCGCACGCGACGATCGCCGCCATGGCGCGCACCACCGCACGGCCAGCCGGATCGGCGGGAAGCAGCGGCGGATCGGGATAACGCTCCTCCAGCCATTCGAGGATCGCCGGGCTCTGGATCAGCGCGCCGTCCGGGCCGTCCAGCACCGGCACCAGCCCTTGCGGTTGCAGGGCGCGATACGCCTCCGCCCGCTGCGCCCCCGTCCGCAGGTCGTGCGACACGCTGTCATAGGACAGGCCCTTCAGCGCCAGCGCAAGCCGGACGCGATAGGCCGCGCTCGACCGCCAATAGCCGTGGAGCGTCAGGCTCATGGCAGCCGGGCCTTGGGAAAGTCCTTCCACACCGCGTCATAGTCGAGCTGCGCGTGCGACAGCGCATGGGTGGTGGGCCGATAGGGCCAGCAGCTTTCCACCATGAACGCCATCGTCCCCTCGATCCGGTGCGGCCTGAGGTCGGCGGTGCTCGCCGCCTGCCAGCTGGCGAGGTCGGGGCCGTGCCCCGCCATCAGATTGTGCAGCGACAGCCCGCCGGGGCGGAAACCCTCCGCCTTGGCATCATAGGCGCCGGTGATGAGGCCCATCGCCTCCGACATGACGTTGCGGTGGAACCAGGGCGGACGGAAGCTATCCTCCGCCACCATCCAGCGCGGCGGGAACAGCACGAGATCGGCATTGGCCCGGCCGGGCACGTCGCTGGGCGAGGTCAGCAGGGTGAAGATCGACGGATCGGGATGGTCGAAGCTGACCGTGTTGATCGTATTGAAGCGCGACAGATCGTACCGCCACGGCGCCAGATTGCCATGCCAGGCCACCACGTCGAGCGGGCTGTGGTCGAGCGTCATCGTCCAGAGCGAGCCGAGGAATTTCTGGATGACCTGGGTGGGCTCGTCACGATCCTCGAACCAGGCGACGGGCGTCTCGAAATCGCGCGGATTGCCCAGTCCGTTGGCGCCGATCGGTCCCAGGTCGGGCAGGCGGAACAGGCTGCCATGGTTCTCCGCGACATAGCCCGACGCCTCGCCATCGGGCAACTCGACGCGGAAGCGCACGCCGCGCGGCACCAGCGCGATCTCGCCGGGCGCGATGTCGATCCGGCCCAGTTCGGTCAGGATCGTCAGGCGCCCCGATTGCGGCAGGAAGACCAGCTCGCCATCGGCGTCGACGAAGACCCGCGCCATGTCGCGGTTGCAGGCATAGACATGCACCGCGACGCCCTCCAGATCGGCGGGGTCGCGATTGGCGAGCATCGTCGTCATGCCGTCCAGCCAGTCCGTCCCGGCGGGCGGCATCGGTGCCGGGTCCCAGCGCAGCCGGTTGGGGGGCAGGGGGGCGTCGCTGGTGCCGGGCGTGAAACGCGGCGCGCCGTCATAGGGCTGATAGGGCGGATGCTCGGCGGTCGGGCGCAGGCGATAGAGCCAGGAACGGCGGTTTTCGTGACGCGGCGCGGTAAAGGCGGTGCCCGACAGCTGCTCGGCATAGAGGCCGAAGGCGGGGCGCTGCGGCGAATTGCGGCCGATGGGCAGCGCGCCGGGGATCGCCTCGGTCGCGATGTGGTTGCCGAAGCCGGGGATGTAGCGCGGGGTTGCCGTCTCGTTCATGATCCTCTCCTTTGTCCGGGCACTCCTGCCCGCCACGCCGTCGGTCACGGCGAAGCCGCGCCCTGTGGCGTGGCCCCGCCGTGCCGGCCGGTCGATCCTGGTCAGGCGTCGACGGTGATCACCCCGCGACGGATCTGGTCGAGTTCGATGCTCTCGAACAGCGCCTGGAAATTGCCGTTGCCAAAGCCCTCATTGCCCTTGCGCTGGATGATCTCGAAGAAGATCGGGCCGATCATATTCTCGGTGAAGATCTGGAGCAGGATGCCCTCTTCCCCGACATTGCCGTCGATCAGGATGCGGTTGCGCTTCAGCCGGTCCAGATCCTCGCCATGGCCGGGCACGCGCTTGTCGACCAGTTCGTAATAGGTCTCGATCGTGTCCTGCAGCCGGACGCCGCGCGCGCGCAGCTTTTCGACTGTCTCGTAGATATCGTCAGTGGTCAGCGCGAGATGCTGGATGCCTTCGCCATTATATTCGCGAATGAATTCCTCGATCTGGCTCTTCTCGTCCTGGCTCTCGTTCAGCGGGATGCGGATCGCCTTGTCGGGGGCGATCATCGCCTGGCTGAACAGCCCGGTCGCCTTGCCCTTGATATCGAAATATTTCTGTTCCTCGAAGCCGAACAGCTTGGAATAGAAGCCCGACCAGGTCCGCATCTCGCCGCGACGGACGTTGTGGGTCAGATGGTCGAGCAGGTCGAGCCCGACATTGTTCTCGGCCTCCGCCTGCTGCCAGCCCGCCACCTCGGTCCAGTCGGCGAACAGGTCGTCGCCCGCCTTGACCAGATAGAGATAGCTGCCGCCAATGCCCTCGATCGCCCGCGCGTCCGGGCTCAGGCAGCCGCGCGCCGCGTCGACCGGCACCGCGCCGCCCTTCACCGCAAGGTCGAAAGCCTCCGCCGGATCGGCCACGTAAAAGCCCATGCCGCTGGCCGAGGGGCCGTGCTCGCTGCGGAACTCGGCGGCCTGGCCTTCGGCCTCGGCATTGAGGAGCAGGGTGATGCGCCCCTGCTTGTAGCGGGTGATCGCCTTGGCGGGGTGACGATGGGTGGGAACGAAGCCCATCATGTCGAACTGGCGCGCCAGCATATCGGGCTCGGGGGTCGTGAATTCGCAGAAAGCGAAGCCGTCGAGGCCCAGCGGATTGTTCGGGGTGGTTGCCATGACGTCCAACTCCTGATCCAGTAACGTTGGAGACTAAATCGCAGACCGGAGAATTGGTGTCAAATGTTACGATCTCGCGAATTGCGGCTGGACGCCTTTCTGCCCTATCGCCTGTCGATTACCTCGAATTTGGTCAGCGACCATATCGCCAGCGCCTATCAGCAGCTGTTCGGGCTCACGATCCCGGAATGGCGGCTGATCGCGATCGTGGCGGAGGAAGGCGCGGTGGCGCAGTCGGCGGTGTGCGAGCGCAGTCGGATGGACAAGGTCACCGTCTCGCGCGCGGCGATCGCGATGGTCGGGCGCGGCTTGCTGGCCCGTACGGCGCATGACGGCGACCGACGCTCGCACTTGCTCGTCCTGACCGATGCGGGACGAGAGCTCTACGCAGATGTGTCGCCCAAGGCATTGGAACTGGAGGAACAATTATTCTCGAGTTTCAAACCGGAGGAGCTGGAGACATTCGTCGCCATGCTCCACCGGATCGACGCGGTCGCCCTGTCGCTGCGCGATCAGCCCAAGATCGAGCGATAGAGCGCCAGATATTCGTCGGCCATCCGGTCGACCGAAAAGCGTGTCGCTGCCGCGCGGCGGCAGGCGGCGCGATCGATCTCGCCGATGCGCGCCACCGCCTCGATCGCCTGTTCGACCGTATCGACCAGAAAGCCGGTCACGCCGTCTTCGATCAGCTCGGCCATCGAGCCCCGCCGGATGGCGATGACCGGCGTGCCGCAGGCCATGGCCTCGACCACCGACAGGCCGAAGGGCTCGTCGAAATTGATGAGGTGCAGCAGGGCATAGGCTTGCCCCAGCGTCGCGGTCCGGTCCGCACCGCCGACGGGGCCGCGATAGACGATCCGATCGCCATCGACATGGGGCCGCACCTCGCGCTCCCAATAGCCCTGATCCTGTACGATCCCGGCCATCACCAGCCGCCGGTCGGCCGCCCGCGCGGTCGCGATCGCCTCCGCCGCGCCCTTGTCGGGATGGATGCGACCGAAGAAGAGGAGGTCGTCGCTACCCTTTGGATCGAAGGGAAATTTCTCGATCGGGATGCCGTGGTGAATGGTGGCGACATAGCGCAGATCGGGGTGCCGATCCGCGTCCGAGATGGCGACATAATGCACCCGGTCCTGATAGGGGGCGTACATCGGCAGGATACGCTCGGACGAAAAGCCATGGATCGTCGTGACCATCGGCGTATCGACCAGTCCCGAAAAGGCATGGGCCGGAAAATCGGCCTGATTGTGGATCAGGTCGAACTCGTCCGCCCGCTCGAACACGGCGGCGAGATGGCGCATTTCCCAGACCTTGGCATCGATCGACGGATCTTCCGAATAGGCGGCGGGCACGGGCCCGGCCAGCCTGGCTTTCGTGATGCTGTCCTGAGTGGCGAACAGCGTCACGTCGACGCCGCGCGCGACCAGGGCTTCGGTCAACAGGCTCGTCACCAATTCCCACGGACCATAGGCGCGGGGCGGGGTGCGCCACGCAATCGGGGCGATCATCGCGATTTTCATGCGTCGGTATCGACTTTCAGGATCAGCCCCTCATCGGGGCGGAGCAGGGTGGGATCGGCATCGGACAGCGAGCCGGGCAGAGTGGAGAGCAGCACCACACCCGGCGGCAGCACGACCGGCGCTGGGGCGGACCCCAGGTTCAGCGCCACGACCAGCCGCTCGCCATCCTGTTCCCGCTCATAGGCCAGCACATCGCCGTCCGCCTCGATCAGCCGGATCGCTCCCGTGGCGAGCGCGGGCGTCATGCGCCGGAGCCTTAGTAGAGCGCGGTGGAGCGCCAGCATCGAAGCGGGGTTCTCCAACTCGGCGGCGACATTGCGGCGCGGCCAGTCACCGCCCAGCGGCAACCAGGGCTCGCCGGTGGTGAAGCCCCCATGAGGGCTGTCGTCCCATGGCATCGGCGTGCGAACGGGATCACGACCCAGGCCCAGTCCGGGCTCGCGCAACTCGCGGGGATCGCGGACCCGCTCGGGCGGAATATGGCCGTTGTCCATGCCGAGTTCGTCGCCATAATAAAGCGTCGGCGTACCACGCAGCGTCAGCAGCAGCATGGCGGCAACCCGCGCCTGCGCGCGCCCGCGCTTGGTGGCGCTGCGCGGGCGGTCATGATTGCCCAGCACCCAGTTGGGCCAGCCGCCCGGTGGCAGGGCCGCCTCATAATCGGCGATCATGCGGGCCAGTCCGCGCGCATTCCAGGGCGCATCGATGAGCTGGAAATTGAAGGGCAAGTGGACGCCTTCGCCCGCCAGTCCGTAATAGCGCATCAGTCTCTCGACCGGCAGATAGATTTCGCCGATCAGCACCCGGTCGTCACCTTCGCGGCCAAAGGCATCGGCGATCGCGCGCATGTCGGCGGCGATGTCATGGACTTCGGGCTGATCGGTCGAATGAAGCTGGAACACCCGGTTCATCTCGCCGGTCGCCGGGTCCCAGTCCGGGTTGAGCGGGTTGTCGGGAAACCCGGCATGCTTGACGATGTGCCACAGCACGTCGATCCGAAAGCCGTCCACCCCGCGCGCGAACCAGAAGCGAAGCACGTCGAGCATCGCCGCCCGCACCGCCGGATTGCGCCAGTTGAGGTCGGGCTGTTCCTTCAGAAAGGCATGATAATAATATTGGCCGGTCGTCGCGTCCCAGGTCCAGGCGGAGCCCCCGAAATCGCTGATCCAGTTGTTGGGCGGTCCTCCGTCCGGCGCGGCGTCCTGCCAGATATACCAGTCGCGCTTGGGGTTGTCGCGCGATGCCCGGCTCTCGACGAACCAGGGATGCTGGTCGGAGCTGTGATTGGGCACGAAGTCGAGCAACAGCTTCAACCCGCGCGCATGCGCCGAGGCGAGCAGCGAGTCGAAATCCGCCAGGGTTCCGAAGCGCGGATCGATCCCGCAATAATCGGCCACGTCATATCCGAAATCCGCCATAGGTGACGGAAAGATCGGCGAAAGCCAGATCGCATCCACCCCCAGCTCGACCAGATAGTCCAGCCGGTTCTCGATCCCGCGCAAATCCCCTATCCCGTCGCCATCGCTGTCCTGAAACGACCAGGGATAGATTTGATAGAGGACGGCCGACTGCCACCAGGGCCGTGCGCTCACCGGAACAGATCCTTGGGCAGCCGGGTCATCCGGCAGGCCAGGTCGGCCTCACCGCTGGCCACCAGATAATGATCGCCCATATCGACGATGCCGGTCGAGAAGACGACCGGCGTGGGCAGGTACATCTGGTGCGCGATGGAGGCGGTGAGGCTGGGGTTCGCTTCCAGCAGCGGATGCTCGTCCTCTACGCGCAGGATACGGGTCGGATCGTCCCGGTCGAATAGCGCCCAGAAGCTGCGGTAGATGCCCACCGACTCCCGCCGCTCGACGCCGTGATACAGGGTCAGCCAGCCCCGCTCGGTCAGGATCGGCGGGGTGCCGCCGCCGACCTTCATCGCCGAGGTCGAGGCCTTGCGCGCGCGGATGCCGGGTGCCTCGAGCGGTTTCCAGTGAAGCCCGTCGGGCGATGTCGCGAAATTGATCGACGGACCGCCGACAAAGGAGCTGTCCTCGGGATAGGCGAAATAGACTTCGCCCAGCGGCCGGGTCAGTGCCATGAAACGCCCGTCGACCAGCCCCTCGAAGAACAGCATATCCTTGTTCTGATGGTCTAGGATGATCCCCGCCAGGCGATAGTCGAGCCCGTTGTCCGAGATGTGGAGCGTCGTCGAATGCCGCTCGGCCGAGACCGAACAGGTGGTCATGTACCAGCGATCGCCGACCCGGCTGATCCGCGCATCCTCGACCCCATAATCCTGCCATGAGGCGGCGGGCTCGATCGCCTTGTCGTAATGCACCACCAGGACGGTCGCGCCGTCGGGGGAAAGCTCGACCGGCAACAGCCAGGACAACGAGGTCAGCGCCAATATCCGATGGGCCGAGCCGCGGATCGCGAACTGGCGCGGATCGGTCATGTCGACCCGGTCGACCGGATAGCGGTCGAGCCCATAGCCCGCCCCGGTCCAGCGGATCGCGCGGACATGATCGCCATCGACCGGGTTCGACAGCGCCTCCGCCACCCGGACCATCAGCAACAGATTGCCATTGGCCAGCCGGGTCATGCCCGGATTGAAGGCGCCCAGGACATAGGTCGGCTCGGCGATGCCCCGGCGCAGCGGCGACCGGGACAGGTCGACATCGTCGGGGCGAAAGATCAGCAGGTCGTCGGACATGTGCCGCCAACGCCTGCTGTCATCGCCCGTTCCCGCTCATCCGGCGCTGGCAACCTTCAGGAAGACCGACCAGCGATGCTCGAAGAAGTCGCTGGGGTCCAACCCCGAAAAGGGATCGGGCAATTCGAACTGCATCCGGCGACTGGGGCCGTCGATCATGTCGGCAAGCAGGTTGAACAGCGCGATCGGCGTCTCGTCCGCGCGCAGCAGCCCGACCTTTTGCGACGCCTGGATACAGGCGATGATCGGGTCGGACAGGACGCGGTCCCAGGTCGCGAAGCGCCGACGCAGTTCGTCGGAAAACACCGCTTCGGAGGTCAGGAAGGCGAGGAAACGAACCGTGTCGGGTTCGACGCAGAAAAAGAAGAAGCGGCGCGCAGAATTCTTCAGCCGCTCCAGGGGATCGCTGCCCTTGCTGTCTTCGACCATCGCCTGGTTGAGGCGGTCCAGATCGCGCGACACCACCGCGTCGAGCAGCGCCATCTTGCCCGCATAACGCCGATAGATGGTGTGCTTGCTGACGCCGACGGAAAGGGCGATTTCCTCCATCGAGGTGCCCTCGATCCCGCGACGGCAAAACGCCTCACGCGCCCCCGACATGATGATATCGTCGATCTGCTGTGCCTGCTCCCGGGTCGGGCGACCAGCAGTCCTTTTCGTAATGGCCATGATCCCCCTTCTGCGGCCTTATCCCTGCGCCGTCAAATTCAACTGCACCGCGTCGTGTCGTTTATGCAAAATGCGTGGTCCAGGGGAATTGTATGACTTGAACGTCATGAGGTTCGGGGAGTTTCACGGCCGGTCCAAATTTTCCCCTTTCGGATCGTCGCCGCTGGTGGCTTTGGCATGCGGACAGGGGGATCGCCGACCCACCCCTTTGCTTTGCGACCCGGAGCGCCTAACCGGCCTGTCATGGAACAGGAGCAGGGCATGACGGGCTGGACGATCGGGATCATCGGCGGGTCGGGTCTGTATGCGATCGACGCGCTGGAGGATGTCGAGCCGCTGGTGCTCGACACGCCCTGGGGCGCGCCGTCGGACACGCTGGTGCGCGGGCGGATCGGTGCGGTGCGGTTCGTCTTCCTGCCCCGCCATGGCCGGGGGCATCGCCTGTCGCCGACCGAGGTCAATGCGCGCGCCAATATCCATGCCCTGAAGCTGGCGGGATGCACCGACGTCCTCGCCATCTCGGCGATCGGGTCGCTGCGCGAGGAGCTGGCGCCGGGCCGTTTCGTCGCGGTCGACCAGCTCATCGACCGGACGGTGCACCGTGACACCAGCTTCTTCGGGGCTGGCCTTGTCGCGCATGTCTCGATGGCGGACCCCGTCTGTCCGCGCCTGTCGGCGCTGGCGGCGCAGGCTGGGGAGCGCGCCGGGGCGTCGGTGGCGCATGGCGGCACCTATCTGGCGATGGAGGGGCCCCAATTCTCGACCCGTGCCGAAAGCCTGCTCTATCGCCAATGGGGCGCCGACGTCATCGGCATGACCGCCATGCCCGAGGCCAAGCTCGCGCGCGAGGCGGAGCTGCCCTATGCGCTGATCGGCATGGTCACCGATTATGACTGCTGGCGCGAGGACGAGGCGCATGTCGAGGTCGACGCGGTGCTGGCGCAACTGGCCCGGAATGCGGCGACTGCGCGGGGGCTGGTGACCGAGCTGGCGGCCTTGCTGCCCGCGGAGCGGACCGCGTCGCCGATCGATACGGTGCTCGACCAGGCGCTGATCACCCATGGTTCGCATATCGACCGGGCCAAGGCCGACAGCCTCGGCCCGATCGTGTCGCGCGTCCTGGCCGCGCGGGGTTGAGGATCAGTCCTCAACGATCTGGCTGTGGTTGCGGGTGTCGCGCATCCGCAGATAGACGATCAGCGAGACGCCGATCATCGCGGTGACATACCAGTAGAAGCCCTGTTCGAACCCGGCCTTCTTGAACAGCAGGGCGACAGACTCCGCCGTGCCGCCGAAGATGGTGTTGGCCAGCGCATAGGGCAAAGCGACGCCCAGCGCGCGGATATGCGCCGGGAACAGCTCGGCCTTCACCACCGCGTTGATCGAGGTATAACCGGTCACGATGATCAGCGCGATCATCACCAGTCCGCCCGCCACCATCGGATCGCGCGTCGTCGCCAGCGTCGAGAAGATGGGATAGGTGAACAGCACGCCCGCGATGCCGAACGCGACCATCAGCGGCTTGCGCCCGATCCGGTCCGACAGTCCGCCCGCCACCGGCTGAAGCAGCATGAAGACGAACAGCGTGACGGCGTTGATCTGGCTGGCGACCTCGCGGCTGAACCCGCTGGTGTTGACCAGGAACTTCTGCATGTAGATCGAATAGGCATAGAAGGCGAGGGTGCCGCCCGCCGTCAGCAGCATCACGGTCAGCGTCTCGCGCGGGTGCTTGGTGAACAGCTGGATCAGGCCCGATTGCGGCGCGCCGTCCTTCTTGGCGTTCTCGAAGCTCTTCGTCTCGGCCAGCCCGCGCCGGATATAGAAGACGACGACCGCCAGCACCGCGCCCAGCGCGAACGGGACGCGCCAGCCCCATTCGTCCAGCGCCGCCTCCGAAAGCGTCGCCTGCAGGATCAGCAGGACACAGATGGCGAGCAGCTGGCCCGAGATCAGCGTGACATATTGGAAGGACGAAAAGAATCCGCGCCGGTCCTTGCCCGCCATCTCGGTCAGATAGGTCGCGCTGGCGCCATATTCGCCGCCGACCGACAGCCCCTGCATCAGCCGCGCCAGGACGAGAAGCGCCGGGGCGGCGATCCCGATCGTCGCATAGCCCGGCGTCACCGCGATGATGAGCGACCCCAGGCACATCAGCGTGACCGACAGGCTGAGCCCGGCCTTGCGCCCCTTGCGATCGGCATAGATGCCCATCACCCATGCCCCGATCGGCCGCATGATGAAACCGACCGCGAAGACCGCCGCCGCGCTCAGCAGCTGCGCGGTGCGGTCTTCGGACGGAAAGAAGTGCGGCGCGAAATACAGGGTGAAGGCGGAGTAGACATACCAGTCGAACCATTCGACGAGATTGCCGGTCGAGCCGCCGATAATGGCCTTCAGCCGCTCGCGCCCGGGGTCGGCGATACTGGTGGTCATGTCATACTCCCTTTGGTTGCATCTTGCCCGCGAACGATCCTCAGAAGCGGAAGCTGAGCCAGCCGGCCCAGAAATCCGAACTCTTGAGGTTGGCGCGTTGCATCACCGTGTCCGCCTTGAAATGTTCGTACCGCCCGGTGAACGAAAAGCGCGGCGTGATGGTCCAGACCGCCTGCAGGCGGGCGACCTCGCCGATCTTCTTGCCCCGGACATTCTGGGTTCCCGCCCAGGGGGCGCCGCTGGCGCGATAGACCGCGTCGAACTCGTCGGGACGCCAGGCAAAGCCATATTCGGTCGCCAGCCGCACGCCCTTGATCGGCGTGAAGGTGAAGTTCGGCGCCGCGTACAGCAGGTTGGTCGGCGTCAGGAACAGGCCATAGCTGTAATAGATGTTGTTGCCGAACAGGCCGTTGGTCGTGTTCAACTCGCCGGTCCGCTGATAAGAACCGCCGCCCGAGCCATAATCGAAATGGACGCCGACGCGCGGGGCATCGGGCTTCTTGCCCAGGCGATAGGTCTGCGCGATGAACGCCTGCCACGCCGAGATCGGGCGGTTGGCGAAGGTGCCGCGCTGGTTGTTGACCGTCCAGTCGATATTGACCGGCCCGGCATCGCCATAGGCATGCAGGCCCAGGAAATAGCGTTCCTCCAGCCCGGTGGTCGGCCCCCAGACGGCACGACGGTTGCGCAGCCGCCAGATGAAGGGATCGAGATAGAGCTTCGATCCGCCGAACAGCTTGGGCGACAGGCGGAAGCCGAAGGTCGCGCCGGTGAAGCGCACGTCCGGGTTGGTCTTGTCGTCGCTGATGCCCTGGAAGCCGTAGGTGACATAGTTCAGGTCGAACACATCGACCCGCGCATCCTTGCCGCGCGCATAGGCGCGAACGCCGTCCAGCACGAAATACAGCGTGTTGTTGTCGCGGCCTACGGTCAGAAGCTGCGGCCCGTCGTAAAATTCCTGACGGCCCGCGCGCACGCCGACATCCAGGCCCAGCGCCTTGCCCTTCACCTCGGCGAACAGCTGCTGCACCGCCAGCTTGTTGCGCAGGTTGCCGCCCGGCGTGCCCAGGTTGATGCCCTGAAGCTCGGCGCGGCCCAGTTCGCCGAAGACCCGGAAATGGTCGCCCAGATGGACGTCGGCGCCACCGATGATGCGCGCAATATCCTGCCGCTGCTGCTCGACCTCGCGCAGATTGGGATTGGTCGTGATGTTGACCCGCGTGCGCAGCTCGCCCGAGAAGGTGACATAGGACTTGCCGTCCTGGGTCAGCTTCACGCATTTGAGCGCGTCGATGACATCGTCCCGCTTGGCGGGGTCGCACATCTTGCGCCAGTCCTCGGCCCAGCGCGACTGGTTGTAACCGCCCGCGGTGTTGCCGTCACCCGACGCACTGGCCGGATAGGCGGTGCTGGCGGGACTGGCGGGTTCGGATGCCGCCTTGGGGGTGACGGTCTGCGCCGTCACCGGGGACGCGGCGAGCCCCGCGGTCATTATGGCCGTACCGACAAGCCAACGAAACTTCATGAAATACCCCCCTCAATCAAACCACTCTGCCAAGACGATGGCGGCCTTATCGCACCCAGGTAAACAAATGACCCGGCCGATGGGAGCGGCCGGGCCTGTACCGGGATCAGGCGATGACGGGCCGGGCGGCGGGATCGGGGAGGACGGGGGTGCCGTTCAGCGCGGCGTCGAGCGCGTCCTTGTCGAGGGCATTCTCCCAGCGGGCGACGACGACCGTGGCGACGGCGTTGCCGATGAAGTTGGTGAGGCTGCGGCATTCCGACATGAAGCGATCGACGCCCAAAATCAGCGCCATGCCCGCGACCGGCACGTCCGGCACGATCGACAGGGTGGCGGCCAGGGTGATGAAGCCCGCGCCGGTGACGCCCGCCGCACCCTTGGACGAGAGCATCGCGACGAGGAGCAGGGCCAGCTGCTGACCGAGCGACAGGTCCACGCCGCAGGCCTGGGCGATGAACAGCGCCGCCAGCGTCATGTAGATGTTGGTGCCGTCGAGGTTGAACGAATAGCCGGTGGGGACGACGAGGCCGACGACCGACTTTTCGCAACCGGCCTTCTCCATCTTCTGGAGCAGGCTGGGCAGCGCGGCTTCCGAAGACGAGGTGCCCAGAACCAGCAGCAGCTCCGCCTTCAGATAGCGGATCAGCTTCAGGACCGAGAAGCCGTTGGCGCGGGCGATGGTGCCGAGCACGACGACGACGAACAGGATCGAGGTGAGGTAGAAGGTCGCGACCAGCGCGCCGAGATTGACGAGGCTGCCGACGCCATACTTGCCGATGGTGAAGGCGATGGCGCCGAAGGCCCCGATCGGCGCGGCGCGCATCAGGATGCCGACGAGGCGGAAGATGACGACGCTGAGCCGCTCCAGGCTGGTCAGCAGCGGGCGGGCAGGCTCGCCGACCAGCGCCATGGCCACGCCGAACAGGATGGCGACCATCAGCACCTGCAGGATATTGCCCTGGGTGAAGGCGCTGACCAGCGTGTCGGGGATGATGCCCAGCAGGAAGCCGGTGACGGTCGTGTCATGCGCCTTGGCGGTATATTCGGCGATCGATCCGGCGTTCAGCGTGGCGGGATCGATGTTCATGCCCGCGCCAGGTTGGACGACATTGGCGACGATCAGACCGACGACCAGCGCGAAGGTCGACACGGTGATGAAGTAGAAAAAGGCCTTGCCCGCGACGCGGCCGACCGAGCCCAGCTCGCGCATGCCCGCGATGCCGGTGACGACGGTCAGGAAGATGACGGGGGCGATGATCATCTTCACCAGCTTGATGAAGGCATCGCCGATCGGCTTCAGCGACTCGCCAAAGGAGGGCCAGAAATGGCCGATGACCGCGCCGAGCGCGATCGCGAAAAGAACCTGGACATAGAGATGGGACCAGATACGCGCCCGGCGGGGCGCCTCTGCCACGGCATAATCCTGAGCGATCATGACTTTAGGACATCCTCTGCAAATAAGGGCCGGACGCGGTAGGCCGCGCTTCCGAATTGCCGTGAGTGTGCGGGATGCGAACCGGCATTACAAATTTTCCGGATGCGCACCTAAGGTACTGTAAAAACACGATATAGGGAGGGGCGGCCGGCAGCGTAGCGCGAAAATCCGCATGGCGCTTGGCAGTGGGTTGCGATATTCCGCACATATGCCGCCGACATGGTCCGTCATCCGTCTGTACATGCAGCGCTATGCGCTGCCCTTGATCGGCGTGCTGGTCCTGACCATCGCGGCGGCGGCGATCCTGCGGGTCTATGCGCATCGCCAGGCTGTGGCGGAGCTGCGTGCCGAGGCCGTCCGCGTGGCCCGGCAGGAAGAGCGGCTGCTCAACAGCGAGTTGCAGCGCTTTCGACTGCTTCCGATCGTGCTGGTCGAATATCCGGATGTGGGCGCGGCGTTGCGCAACGGATCGGTTCGCGCGGCCGAGCGGCTGAACGAAAAGCTGCGTGGGCTTGCGGAGCGGACCGGCGCGCCCGTCATTTATGCGATCGACCGGCAAGGGCGGACCATCTCGGCCTCCAATGCGGGCCAGTCGGACAGTTTCGTCGGGCGCGATTACAGCTTCCGCCCCTATTTCCGGCAGGCGATGCGCACCGGCACCTCCGAATATTTCGCGCTGGGCAATACCAGCCTGCGCCCCGGCCTTTTCCTCGCACGGCGGATCGGCCCCGCCTCGGCCCCGGACGGCGTCGTGGTGGTGAAGGTGGAATTCGCCCGGATGGTGCAGGCCTGGGCCAGCGACGCGGGCCAGACGCTGCTGCTCGACGAGCATGGCGTGGTGGTGGTCACGACCGATCCGCGGGCGGTCTTCACCCTGACCCGTCCGCTGACCGCCGCGGCGCGGGCGGCGATCCGGCAGAGCCAGCAATTCGGCGACATCCTGCTGCGTCCTGGCCCCTTTCGCATCACCGGGGGGGACGCGACGGACCGCGACGGCGCGCGCTATGTCGCCGGGACCACGGCGGCGCCCTTGCCGCGATGGCGGCTGGTCCATGTCCTGCCGTCACGCCCCGCGCTCAAGGAGGCGGATGGCTGGGTCCGCTCGGCGACCGCGCTGATCGCGGTCGGATTGATCGGCCTGACGCTGCTGGCGATCTGGCGCCGGACCCGCGCCGAACGCGCCGCACTGGCGCGCGAGGCGCTGGAGCAGGAGGTCGCCCGCCGCACCGCCGAGCTTCGCGCGACCAACGACCAGCTGACCGTCGAGATTTCCGAGCGCATCCGGGCAGACCAGCGTTTTCGCGCCGCGCGCGAGGAACTGGCCCAGGCCAATCGGCTGGGCTCGCTGGGATCGATCACCGCGGGCGTCGCGCATGAGATCAACCAGCCGGTGGCGGCGATCCGCACCCTGGCCGACAATGCCCGCACCTTCCTGGACCGCGACAGGCCCGACCGGGCGGCGACCAACCTGGCGACCATCGTCGAGCTGACCGAGCGGATCGGGTCGATCGTTCAGGAGATGCGCCGTTTCGTCCGGCGGGGCACGCATGGCATCGGTGCGGTATCGCTGAACGAAGTGCTCGACGGCACCATGTTGTTGATCGGCGACCGTTTTCGCACCGCCGGGGTCGCATTGGAGCGTCCCGGCGGCGGCGCGCTGCCACGGGTGGTGGCGGGGCGGGTCCGGCTGGAGCAGGTGCTGGTCAATCTGCTTCAGAACGCGCTCGACGCCGTGGCGGACCGCCCGGCCCCGCGCGTGCGGCTGACCGTCACCGAACAGCCGGACGGGGTCGACCTGACCGTCGAGGATAACGGGCCGGGCCTGGACCCCGCCATCGCCACCGAGATTTTCACCCCCTTCGTCACCGGCAAGCCCGACGGGCTCGGTCTGGGACTGGGGATCGCAAGGGATATCATGACGGAGTTTGGCGGCATGCTGGAGGTCATCCCCTCGACACTGGGCGGAGCGGGTTTCCGCATCCGGATGCGCCGGGCATGAGCGATACGCTGCGCGTCCTGCTGGTCGATGACGATACGGTGCTGCGCCAGGCGCTGGCCCAGTCGTTCGAGCTGGCGGGGATCGACGTCGAGCCGCATGGCGACCCGCTGGCGGCACTCGCGCGGATCGATGCCGATTTTCCGGGGATGGTCGTCTCCGACATCCGGATGCCCGGGATCGACGGGATCGAACTGGCCCGGCGGGTCGCGGCGATCGACAGCGAGATCCCCGTGATCCTGATGACCGGGCATGGCGACGTGCCGATGGCGGTCGCCGCGCTGAAACAGGGGGTGTTCGATTTCGTCGCCAAGCCCTTTGCCGCCGATCACCTGATCGCCAGCGCCGAACGCGCGTTGGAGATGCGGCGGCTGGTGCTGGACAACCGGCGGCTGCGGCTGGCGGCGGAGGAGGCGCAGGGGGCCTATCCGCTGATCGGCGAAACCCCGGTGATGATGCGGCTGCGCGACACCGTGCGGCAAGTGGCGCAGGCCGATGTCGACGTGCTGATCGAAGGGGAGACGGGGACCGGCAAGGAACTGGTCGCGCTCTTGCTCCACCGCTGGAGCGGGCGGCGGACGCGCCCCTTCGTCGCGGTCGACTGTGCGGCCTTGCCCGAGGCGATCGCCGAGGACGAACTGTTCGGCCAGGCGCATGGCCGGACGCCGGGGCGGATCGCGGCGGCGCATCGCGGCACGCTGTTCCTCGACGAGGTGGACAGCATGGCACCCGCCCTGCAGGGCCGGATGCTGCGCGTGGTCGAGGAGCGCGAAGTGCGCGCCATCGGTGCCGAGGATCCGCAGATCCTGGACCTGCGGATCGTGGCCGCCGCCAAGTCCGACCTGGCGCGGGCGGTGGACGAGGGACGGTTCCGCGCCGACCTTCTCTATCGGCTCGACGCGGTGCGGTTGCGGGTGCCGCCGCTGCGGGAACGGCGGGCCGATGTGCCGCTGCTCTTCGCCCATTTCCTGCGCGAGGCGGCCGAGCGTTTCGGCCGCCCGGTGCCGATGATCGACGGCGCGATCCAGGCCCGGCTGTTGTCGCACGACTGGCCGGGCAATGTCCGCGAGGTGCGCAACTACGCCAATCGCGTCGCGCTGGGCCTGTCGGGCGAGGGACAGGCGGAGGGCGATCCGCTGCCGCTGCCCGAACGGGTCGAGCGGTTCGAGGGGGCGACGATCCGTGCGGTGCTGGAGGAAGCGGCGGGAGATGTCCGCGCCGCGCTCGCGATCCTGGGCATTCCGCGCAAGACCTTCTACGACAAGGTTGCGCGCCACGGCATCGACCTGAACGCCTATCGGCCCCAGCGAAGCTAGGCTGGACCGGCATTCAGTATCGCCTCTCCCCTCTCCCCTGGACAGGGGAGAGGGTTAGCGAAGCTTGCCAGCCTGCTGGCTAGTCGGAGCTGGGTGAGGGGTTGAGCGAGCCCAAAGGCTCGCGCGGG